>ERZ780167.155-NODE-155-length-73589-cov-28.506419_pt1 | contig 73589 bp, 62 predicted proteins | sample MGYA00510982_ERZ780167 | MGnify/ENA primary metagenome ERZ780167 (study PRJEB29588, sample SAMEA2146107) | human gut metagenome | biome: human gut; feature: human-associated habitat; material: faeces | place: Denmark | collected 2008/2010 ... | reverse complement strand
AACATATACCAGTAATAATCTATAAACCCGAGTCAACCTAAATCAGGAAAGTACAGAAATTCCACTCTCTTTCGGATGTTAATTCCTTTTTGGTACCGACCTTTATCCAGTTGAGGTACAGCTTTCTGAACAAGTCCATAAGTCCTTTCATAGATCTTAAAGGTGGTTTGATATCTGATTATTCAAACTCCATGAAAGATATGCCACAGGGGTTTCAGGATTCAGGTTGCGGCCATTTTTTCAGGGTAGGAATCGGTGTTGACTACAAAAGATATTCGTTCTACGTTGGTGACGATTGGTCGCAGGTATCGTACTCGACCGCTTCCAGGAACAACTATGCCTGGACTTTCGGCGTTGGATTCAAATTCTAGTAGTGTATTCTTGGCGGATAACTTATTATCTGTCAATATAATAAGCAACCTCGTGGTGCGGTAATCGGCACCACGAGGTTGCTTTTTCGTTTCATTATCAGTGCATTAAGTGCCACGGCATGCATATTCCCCAACAGAGAGGCGGTCGGAGAGCCAGTTGAACCACTGCCTGCGGCTTTGCCGGACTGTTGCCTGCGGCTTTGCCGAATCGTTGCCTGCGGCTTTGCCGGACCGTTGCCTGCGGGCTTGCCGGACTGTTGCCTGCGGGTTTGCCGAATCGTTGCCTGCGGGTTTGCCGGACCACGGTCACTTCGACGGGCTCAGCGACCGGTCGAGGTTCTGGTGACCATAGTGATGCTTTGGTCAACAAAGGCTCCTCTTCGTGCGTCGTGGGCTCCTTGACAAGTGCGTGGTTATCGCCGAAAAGTTTGGGTGGTCATCACTGAAATCCGCACTCAGCGATTGCCTGAAGCGGCAGGCCTTACTTCTCGTACGGGGTATAGACTCCGAATTCGGCGAGGGAGAGGAGGCCGGTCCATTTGGTGAAACGGACACGGACGGCGTCGGCGTAAACCTTGTCGAAGCGGTGGATTTTCACGCGGCTCTGGGTCGGGGTGGCGCCGTTGAAGACTGTGTGCCAGATGCCTTTGTGGAGATATTCAATGACATATTCCTGCATCACGCCGGGCTTTGGTTCGGTCATCACGACCATATTGATGAGGCTGCCTGGGTCGAGCTCGACTTTCCAGAACGGCTCTTTGACTTCGGGGCTGGAGACCCAGCAGGTGCGGAAGTCGTCGTCGTTGGCGAAGTCCATGATGTCCATGTCGTCGGACCAGGATGAGTCGCACGGCTTGCCGATGGCGATGTTGATGTCGGTGATCGGCTCCATTGTCTCGGCGACATCCACGATGTGGCCGGTGTTCTTCCAGATCTTGCCGATGCGTTTCAGGGCATCGATGCAGTTCTGATCCATCAGGCCGTCGCGGTTCGGGGCGGAGTTCAGGATGTAGGTGCAGTAGGCGTTGTTGTACGGGATGATGTTCTCGGCCACGATCTTGTCAACATCCTTCAGGGACGAGCCCGGGAACTCGGTCTTCCAGAACCAGGTTTTCTGCAAAGGATAGCAGGCCATCGCCGGGAGCTGGTTGGTTTCCGGGGAGATCTTCTGGCCGGCGCCCTGCTCGTAGCAGCGGATGTCTGAGTAGAACAGAGCCTCGGACGGGTACTTCGCCCCGTTCAGATCCATCACCAGGCAGTTTGGCTGGATGCTCTTGATGAGATGATAAAACTCTGGGAATGAGACATCTGAATATGAAATCCTGCCCCACGGAGCGTCCCATCCATCGAACATTATGGTGTTGACTGGGCCGTATTCAGTGAGAAGTTCGCGCACCTGGCTTTTGAGCAGGTTGATTTTCTCCGGGGTGAACGGCAGGGTCGGGCGGATACGGTGATGGGTGTCCAGGATCGAGAAGTGGAACATTATCTGCATCCCGGCCTTGTGGACGGAATTAACGAGCTCACGAAGCACATCCCGGTGAAGAGGCGAGCTCATCACGCTGTAGTCCGTGGTCTTGGTGTCCCACATGCAGAAGCCGCTGTGGTGCTTGACGGAGACGCAGATGAATTTCATACCTGCGCTCTGGGCTGCCTTGACCCATTGGTCAGTGTCCAGCTTGACCGGGTTGAACACCTCCGGACTAAGGTCAGGATCGGTCCAGTCGGCTGTCTGGTAGGTCGGGAGACCGAAGTGAACAAACATTCCGAGCCTCAGGTCAACAAACTCTTGCTGGAGCTGGTGGAGGCTTTTTTCCTGCGCCGCCATCATCATCGGGACGGCCAGCAGGGCCAATAGGGTTGAGATGTACTTTTTCATAGTCGCTAAGTTACGAAAGATTTTTTGTAACTTTATGCCGACAAAAAAACTTTGCCGATCCGCGGACATCCAGCCACTATGTATTTGGCAAAGGTGCTGCGTGTTATTTAGAATTACTTAAAAGAACATTGATAATGAATTCAAAAGAAAGAATTGCCAAAGCCTTGACTGTCGCCACCGACACCAAGGTGTTCGAGATGGGCTGCGGAGTCAGCTCACTGGCTCCCGAGGAGTTCAAGAAGTGGTTCCCTGAAAGCAAGGCTGCCGTTGTGGTGGCAGACCTTAACACTTGGAAGGTTCTTGGCCAGAAGGTGTACGATGAGTTTGTGGCCGCGGGTGTCCACACGGATAAATATGTCATCGAGACGAAGGAGTTCCACGCCGACTGGAGGTACGTCGATATGGTTGACCACATCATCGCCGGAGACTTCGCCGCCGCAAAGACCATCGAGAATGATCCTGAATATGTGGAACCGGATGCGGAGAAGGCGTTCAGACCGTCTTCCGAGGCTGAATATGTCACCATATCCGTGGGCTCAGGAGTTATCAACGACCTTTGCAAACTTGCCTCGCACCACTACGGCCAGTCTTATCTGACATTGCCGACGGCGGCTTCCGTGGACGGTTTCTCGTCGTTCGGTGCCTCGATTTCCTACCATAACTCCAAGCAGACATTCTCCTGCCCGGCTCCAAAGGTGATCATCGCGGACATTGACGTGATCGCCTCCGCCCCGAAGGCCATGACTGCCGCGGGGTACGCTGATCTGGCCGCCAAGGTTCCTGCCGGAGCCGAGTGGATGATCGCCGACCTGATGGGCACGGAACCGATCAAGCCGGATGCCTGGCACGTGCTTCAGGACTGTCTTGATGACCTTCTGGCTGACCCGGAGGGTGTGGCCAAGGGTGACAAACAGGCCGTTGCCGATCTGTTCGAGGGCTTGACTCTCAGTGGAATAGCGATGCAGGCCGCACAGTCCAGCCGTCCTGCTTCTTGCTGCGATCACCTGTTCAGCCATATTCTTGACATGACCCATCATCGTTTCAACGGCAAGCTTCAGTCTCACGGATTTCAGGTGGCCATCGGCACGCTGACGATGTGCGCCGTGTTCGATGAGCTGTTCAAGATGGACCTTTCCAAGATCGATGTGGACGCTTGCGTGAAGGCTTGGCCTACGCTTGAGCAGGAGCAGGAAAGGGCGCTTGAGATATTCAAGAATTTCCCTGCGCCGGAGCTTGGCTATACCGAGATCACCAAGAAATATGACGATGCCGAGACCGTACGTGTCCAGCTGACGAAGGTGAAGGAAGGCTGGCCGGAACTCAAGAAGAAGCTTCAGGGTCAGGTATATTCATTCGCCAAGATGCAGGATCTGATGAAGAAGGCCGGCGCTCCGTACGATCCTTCGATGATCGGAGTGACCCGCGAGATGCTCAAGAATATGTTCCCGAAGGTTCAGTTGATGCGTTTCCGCTTCAATGTGCTTGACCTTGCGAAGAGGGGAATGTTCTACGATCAGCTTGTGGAGTCTGTCTTCGCTCCCGGCGCCGCTTGGGACCTGACAAAGGAGAGGAATTAGATTTTTTCGTCGGCGGACAATTACTTTTGAATATGATCGGTGCCACTGGTGATTGTCTGCCGGCAAGATATGTATTAGGAATATGACAGTGCGTGGAACGGGTGTCCGTGGCTTTGCGAAAGGCCGTGCGTTCGTGGTCAGAGACTGCGGGCAAAGGAATCCGTTCGAGGACATCCCGCCCGGCAGCGTCCTTGTTGCCGAGCGGTTGTCACTGTCAGACTCCACGCTGATTGATTTCCGCAACGTGGTAGGAATTGTCACTCAAGAGGAAGACATTGACGGTCAGGTCTGTGTCCTTGCTAAAGGCATCGGCATTCCGGCCATTGTCGGCATAACTGACTGTTTCAAGGAAGTCGTGACCGGTGACCGCCTCATGATCTGGAATCTGGATCTGATGATCAATCCGGATCTCGACACCGTCATCGCATACGAGAAAACCCGTTCCGACGCTGACTCCCAGCTCAGTCTCAATCTTCCGCACTCTACATATTTTTAACGCTTACTCAATTTGATGATTGGAGTTGGTACAGGAAAAGGCTTTCTGGTGTACCAACTGCATTGAATCGTGGAGTTGGTACAGGGAAAGGCCATCTGGTGTACCAACTGCATTAAATCGTGGATTTGGTACAAGAAAAGGCTTTCTGGTGTACCAACTGCATTGAATCGTGGATTTGGTACAGGAAAAGGCTTTCTGGTGTACCAACCGCATTGAATCGTGGAGTTGGTACAGGAAAAGGCTTTCTGGTGTACCAACCGCATTGAATCGTGGAGTTGGTACAGGAAAAGGCTTTCTGGTGTACCAACTGCATTGAATCGTGGGTTTTGTACAGGGAAAGGCTTTCTGGTGTACCAACTGCATTGAATTATGGATTTGGTATAGGAAAAGGCCGTCTGTACCAACGCCTTGAATCGTGGATTTTGGGCGGTTGAGACCTTCCTGGAGTACAAAACTCTCTGATTGGAAAATCTGGTTTACGACTGAGTTTGCGGTCACTGAGATTGTTGAAGTGACTGGTGAAAGTGTAAAGTTTCTTTACAGTGGGTGTTAAATTTCTTTACACTTTTAGAAAAATGGTTAATCGCTAAAATGTTAACAAATAATTAGTTGTATGGTTTGGCATGAACTCTGTTCGGCGAAAGTGCTGTTTCTGGGAAGAGACGGCGATAAGTTGCCGAGGGTTTGCCGGAAAATGAGAAGCTGTTTTTGAGATTAATTATTGGAGATAATATGTCAAGCACGTATCTGAAGTTCCTGTCGAGGAACAAGCTTTACACCTTCATCGAGGTTTTCGGACTTTCGGTGGCATTGGGATTTGTCATTCTGCTGGCTTCGTATGCCAGGACGGAGTTCAGTGTCGGAGCTAAGCAGCCGCTTTCCAAGCAGCTGTATGTTGTCGGTGCCGGCGACTCTTTCGGAATGACGCTCGGAACTTCCGATGAGTTTTTCCCCTCTATTCCGGAGATCAAGGATTGGACCCGGATAGTAGATATGGACAACACGGACATTATGGTCGGTGATGACTATTATAAGGCAGCCGAGGCTTCGGTAGACACTAATTTCTTCAATCTCTTTGACTACCGCCTTGTCGGTTGCCATAGGGACAGGGTTCTGGAGAACGAGGACGAGGTGATACTGACCGAGACGTTCGCCAAGAAAGTGTTCGGAAACGAAGATCCTATCGGCAGGACATTGAACGTTGACAAGGATAAGTGGACGGTGATCGGTGTCGTTGAGGATTTCGGACCTACCGATGTGTTCAAGCATTACGATCTGTTCACAAGCATCAAACGCGCGCAGAAGCGTGTAGCGTGGATGGACAATTTCGGCAGCACGATTCCGATCGTCCGTCTTGATGAAGGGACTGATGTGGATAAGGTGCGTGATGATCTTCTTAAAAAGTATCTCGGGTACTGGAATTTCTATAAGGCTGACAATTCTGACAACGCCTTTTTGTGGGGATCGAGTGTGACGAGGCTTGACAAGGTTTATTTTTCGGGTATGGATGCTTGGAGCTGTCTAAGGACCGGTGACGGGAAACAGGTTGAGCTTCTGTTCATCGTGGCTCTGGTGCTGCTGGTCTCCGCCATATTCAATTATATCAATCTGACTGTCGCGCAGACGGGGAAGCGTGCCAAGGAAATGGCCACCAGGCGGTTGCTTGGCGAAAGTTCAAGGAATATAGTTGCGAGGTACATCGCTGAGTCATTTGCCTTTACGACCGGGTGCTTCATCGTGGGCTGTTTGCTGGCATATTTATGCAAGCCTGTGTTTGACAGGATTTTGAGTACCGACATTGTGCTGACTCCTGATTTGACCACAGTGCTTTGGGCCGTTCTTGCGTTGGTTGTCATCTCCGTGGTTTCGGCGCTGCTCCCTGCGATGCTTGTCTCACGCTTCAAACCGATTGATGTCGTGAAAGGCGAGTTCCGTTTCAAGAACAAGATGATATTCGGCAAGGTGTTCATCGTGCTTCAGACCGTGTTCAGCGCCATCCTTATCACAATGGCCATCGTGATGACAGCGCAGGTGAGCTACCTCGTGAACCTTCCGGTGGGCTACGAGACAAAGGATGTCATTCAGGTCAATTCACGAGATGTAGGCTATAGGAGAGGACCTCAGGAGGCGCTTCGCACCAGATTGAAGGCTTTGCCTCAGGTGGTTGACGCAGGACTTGGAATCACTTCTCCGATTTCCTGCGGAGCGAATGGCCTTCACGATGAGAACAATCAGTTGATAGGCTGGATGCGTATGGCCCAGTTGGACACGACTTCGCTTAGGATCTTGGGAATCAAGGTCTTGGAAAAGTACAGCGAACTCTCTTCGCCAAAAGTGCTTTTGACTGAGACTTCAAAGAGAACCCTCGGTGTGACGGCGGAGCATCCTTACGCTGGCGGAAGCTACACCAATGGTGAATATGAAATTTGTGGCGTCATCCCGGATTTCCGCGCCAACAACGCTCTGTTCGAGCCGATGGAGAACGAGCGTAATTCCATAAGGATTATCGACGAGAATTATGATTATGCCTTCATTCAGCTTCTTAAGATAACGGGTGATCGCTCCGAGGCTATGGCCGCGGTCAGGAATGTCTGCAAAGAGTTTGCGAAGGAGACCACAGGCGTTCCTGTGGAGATGGAGGCTTACTATCTGGACGAGAAACTGGTAGATGATCTGAAGGGCACCAAGAACACGATGCTTCTCGTGATTTCGTTCATGGTCATGGCCATCCTGATCTCGGCTCTCGGCCTGTTTGCTATGTCGCTCTATTTCACTGAGCAGCAGAGCCGCCAGATCGCTGTCCGCAAGGTTTTCGGCGCGGAAGTCAGCTCGGCCGTATGGACATTGTCCAAGTCGTTCATGGTCATGAGCCTTGTGGCTGTCGTGCTTGCCGTCCCGTTCGCCGTGTGGGGCATCACAGATTACCTTCAGGCATTCTACACCAAGATCGCCTTTCCTTGGTGGGCGGTTGTGCTTGCGGCCTTGATCTCGCTCCTGATTTCGTTCCTCTCCGTTGTCGGCCAGACCTACGCCGCCGCCACCGAGAATCCGGTCAAGACTCTTGGTCGGGATTGATGAAGTTTCTTTGTAGGTAAAGTCGCTTCGACAGGCTCAGCGACCGAATGGATGTTCACTCAGTACCGATGACCGCTTTTCGTGGTCGCCGAGCCTGTCGAAGCAACATGAATAGGGGGTAAAACCCGAACTTTTTACGTTTCTTATCAAAATTTACGTTTTTGTTCCCTATAATTGCGGAATATGAACTGTAAACTATGATAAGAAACGTTACTTTTTATGATGTCCTCACCGCCCTTGGCGATCTCATCATGCCCCGCGAGTGCATTGTCTGCGGACGACCTCTTGCCCTGCGCGAACGCCATCTCTGCATCGGATGCCTTGCCGATCTGCCGCGGACATATTTCTCGAATATGCCGCACAACCAACTTGCCGACAGGTTCAATGCGTTGATCCAGCGTGATCTGGATGCGACCTGCGTTTTTGAGGAATATTCCTACGCCACATCCCTGTTCTTTTACCGCTCCCAGACCGGCTACAGGCTGATCACCCAGAGGCTGAAATATCATTCCGACTATGCCGCCGGCCGTTATTTCGCCTCGATGCTGGGCCGTGAGATGGCCGCGTCACCGATTTACTCAGATGTGGGTGCCGTGATTCCTGTGCCCTTGCATTGGACCCGGCTTTGGCCCCGAGGACATAATCAAGCTGAGATCATAGCCGAGGTTCTGGCAAGTTTTCTCGGGGCGGAGATGCGCACCGACATCCTTTACCGATCCCGCAGAACCCGTACACAGACAAAACTCTCGGTTGAGGGAAAGGCCCGCAATGTGACTGGGGCGTTTCAGGTCAGGCGAATGAGAGCCTTCCCTGAATATTCACACATCCTTCTTGTGGATGATGTTTTCACGACCGGGGCGACGCTTCGTTCCTGCCAGAAGGCGTTGCGGACGGTTTTTCCGCCTCCTGTCCGTATCAGTGTCGCCACTTTAGCCTGTGTCGGAATGTAAGATATGTTACATTCTGGTTACGAATCGTAAGGAGAAACGTTTTAGATTGTGAGATTTTAAGTGCGATGTGCATTTCATGCCGTGTATCATGTGTCTATTAAAACTGATTAAAATTTCCCTTATTGTTTATAGGATTGGAAATAAAACGGTTAAGTCTGTATATTCGTAAATTTTTGCAAAAAAATATTAAAAAATGTTTGCAAGTATCAAAAAAAGCTGTACCTTTGTACTCGGGTTGAGCAAGGAGGTTCTCTCCCCGATCAACCTATTGGTTATTAGTTTTAGTGTTATTAATTATGTGGTTAGAGTGAGAGTCCACGCGCGATGCGTCGACGCTCATTTTTTTTGTATATATCCCATCTTCAGATATGTCTGGTCGCTTCGACTGGCTCAGCGACCAAAGTATTCCGGTCACAGAGCTTGTCTAAGTGACTGACTATTCGTAAATTTGTCAGAAGAAAAACAACGAATATGATCGAACTCGGAATCAAAGGCCGTCAGGAAGAGATCGTGACGGAGGAACTGACCGCCAGCCACATCGGCAGCGGGACTGTGAGGGTGTTCGCCACCCCGATGATGATCGCCCTCATGGAGCGCACAAGCAGACTAAGTGTAAAACCTTACCTTGAGGAAGGGCAGGAGACAGTGGGCACTAAGGTGAATGTGTCCCACGTTTCATCTACGCCGGTTGGACTGAAAGTGTGGTGCGAAAGCGAGGTCGTGGAGATAGACCGCCGCAGAATTGTCTTCAAGGTCGCGGCTTATGACGAAAAAGGGCTCATAGGTGAGGGCACCCATGAGCGCTTTGTGATTGATGTCGCCAAATTTCAGGCCAAGACTGAGGAGAAACTCCGTTAGCAGTTCATCGCGCCGCAGCAGTGGATGACCTGGCCGGAAACATAGCTGGAGAGGTCGCTGGCGAGGAAGACTGCCACGTTGGCGACATCCTCAGGAGTACCTCCGCGGCGGAGCGGAATCTGCTTGACCCAAGCGTCACGCACTTCCTCTGAGAGGGCGTTGGTCATGTCCGAGATGATGAATCCAGGGGCGATGCAGTTGGCTCTGATGCCGCGCGGACCCATCTCCTTGGCGATTGACTTGGCAAGGCCGATGAGACCTGCCTTGGATGCCGAGTAGTTGCACTGGCCGGCGTTACCGGAGACACCGACTACAGAAGACATGTTGATGATGCTTCCGCTTCTCTGACGGGCCATAATCGGGGTCAGGGCGTGGATGAAGTTGAACGCTGACTTGAGGTTCACGTTGAGGACGGCGTCCCACTGGGCCTCGCTCATTCTGAGCATAAGTCCGTCCTTGGTGATTCCGGCGTTGTTCACAAGGATGTCGATCCTGCCGAAGTCGGCCAGAATCTGGTTCACCACATTGTGAGTCTCCTCGAAGTTCGCGGCGTTGGAGGCGTAGGCCTTTACCTTGTGGCCGAAGGCCTCGATGTCCTTCACTGTCTGTTCTCCAACCTCATTGATGACGAGGTCGGTGAAAGCCACATCCGCTCCTTCAGAGGCGAATTTCATTGCGATGGCCTTGCCGATTCCTCTTGCGGCGCCCGTTATGAGGGCTACCTTTCCGTCTAAAAGTCCCATAATATTCAGTAAACTCATCTTTCGCAAGTAGGCAATCACTTGCTTTAATACATTATCTTACGTTCGAAGGTGATTGCCCACCCTTATCTATTCACGTTACCCCTACCCTAAATCCCTCCCCTCGGGGGAGGAGCTTGCCTCCACCTCATAGCGGTGGAGAATGGTAGTGTTTTGCAAATGCAGAACGTTAGTCAGTTAAATAACCTTCAAAAAATAACATGCATCATCTTAAGGAATCTTTTCGGTCTATATCTCTTTTCTCATCAGTCATGTGCCACCGGCACACTCCTTCTTCGAAAATAGATCTATCCTCGAAAATATTCTCTTAATCTGAGGCAACTTATTTTTTTCATGTTACTAAATTAAAAATTTTCTGTCTAAAAAAGGCGTAAACAATATCTGCCGCAAACTTTAGACCATAATAAGCACCGCAAAAGTAATCTATCTTGCCGCGATGCGCAAGTCTTTAGGTCGCTATTTGGTGAAAGAATGGAAGATGTGGCGAAAGGCACGGATAAAATGGTTATCTTTGCCATGTTTAGACAATGATCTTAAAGAAATGAGTGAGATACGTAACCCTCAGCTCTGGGAAAGCGGGGAGCTGAAGATAGAATGGGTAAGGCATCATATGCCTCTGCTTGAAGGTCTGGAGAAGGAGTTTAAGGAGACTAAGCCGTTCAAGGGGTTGAAAGTGGCCCTTTCCGTGCATCTGGAGGCCAAGACGGCGCATCTTTGCGAGGTGCTGGCCGAGGGCGGGGCGGAGATGTATGTCACGGGCAGCAATCCTCTTTCTACGCAGGATGATGTGGCTGCCGCCCTTGTGCGCGAGGGATTGAACGTCTTTGCTGTTCACGGGGCGACTCCCGAGGAATATGAGCACGGCATCAGGCGTGTCATCGAGTGCGGTCCGAACATCATCATCGATGATGGGGGAGATCTTGTGACTATGATCCACGAGAACTATCCTGAGCTGATCCCGAATGTCATCGGCGGGTGCGAGGAGACCACGACCGGAATCCTCCGTCTGGAGACGATGAACCGTGAAAGGAGGCTGAGATTCCCGATGATGCTTGTGAACAACGCCGCCTGCAAGCATTTCTTCGACAACCGTTATGGCACGGGCCAGTCCGTCTGGGATGGCATCAACAGGACCACCAACCTGATTGTGGCCGGGAAATATGTCGTTGTCGCCGGCTATGGCTGGTGCGGCAAGGGCGTGGCGATGAGAGCCAAGGGCCTTGGCGCGAAAGTGATTGTCACAGAGGTGGATCCGATCAAGGCGATGGAGGCCGTGATGGATGGTTTCCAGGTTATGAGTATGGCTCAGGCCGCATCTGAGGGCGACATATTCGTGACCGTCACTGGCTGCGACGATGTCATCACCAAGGAGCATTTCCTTGCGATGAAGGACGGTGCGATCTGCTGCAACGCCGGGCATTTCGACTGCGAGGTGAATGTCGCCCAGCTCAAGGAACTCGCTGTGAGTGAGAAGCCTGCGAGACAGAATATTCAGGAGTATGATCTCCCTGACGGCCGTAAGGTTTACATCATAGCCGAGGGTAGGCTTGTCAACCTTGCCGCCGGGGACGGACATCCGGCCGAGATTATGGATATGTCGTTCGCCATCCAGGCCTTGAGCGCCAAGTATTTGGCTGACAACAGGATGGTTCTCGCAAGGGATCTTGGGGATATGCTTCATTGCGTGCCTGAGTCCATCGACCGTGAGGTGGCTTTCAGAAAGCTGAAGGACTGGGGAATCACGATCGATGTGCTGACCCCTGCCCAGCATAAGTATCTTTACGGAGAATAATCACATAAAAGTAATACTATGAGACTAATTCCTATCTACACCTGGACCAAAGGCATCCGGAACTTTGACCATAGAAGGAAGCAGTTTTCCCAGTTACCGTGGGCGCAGGGAGTCTTGTTGCTTTGCTGCGTCGTGGTGGCGATGCTTCTGGCCAATCTTCCGTTCACCAAAGAGTTTTACCATAACTTCCTGGAGACGGACATCTCGTTGAGATTCCAGAGTCCGGGAGGGGAGAGCATCCTGTTCCCTAACGGAATGACGGTCGAGAAGTTCATCAACGACATCCTGATGACGGTCTTCTTCTTCACGGTCGGTCTGGAGATCAGGCGCGAGATGAAGAACGGGGAACTTTCCAGCCTGAAGAAGGCGATGATGCCGGTGATCGCCGCATTCGGCGGAGTTGTGGCTCCGGCGTTGATATTCACTGCCATCAATCATGGCTCGGCGGCCGCTTCCGGCTGGGGTATTCCTACCGCCACTGACATCGCTTTCGCTGTCGGCATCCTGTCCATTCTGGGTGATCGTGTGCCCGTGTCGCTGAAGGTTTTCCTGACCGCGCTGGCCATTGCCGATGACCTCATCGCCATTCTCGTAGTGGCTTTGTTCTACGGCGGCACAATCAACTTCGGACTTCTGAGCATAGCGTTTGTGCTGATTGCTTTGGTGCTGTTGATGAATAAGTTGGGGGAGAAACGAGGCTGGTTCTATCTGGTTCCGGCCATCGCGATCTGGTCGCTCTTCTACTATGCCGGCATCCACTCCACGATGTCCGGTGTCGTTATGGCGTTCCTCGTGCCGATGACCCCAAGGTTCAACGAGGCCTACTTCCACCGCAAGCGTCTCCAGTACATCCGCAGACTTAATGAATATAATGGGATAGCCTCCACGTCCTCCGAGTTCCCTAACGGCCCGCAGAGGCATTGTCTGAGGCGACTGTCAGCGATCTCCAGAGACTCCATCGGAATGAGCTACCGTCTTGAACACGCACTCGGCCCTTGGGTCAACTTCCTGATAATGCCGATCTTCGCCCTCGCCAACGCAGGAGTGGAGATTCCGGACGTGTCTTATTTCAACGTGTTCCAGTTCGATCAGGTTCTCGGAAGCGTCAGTATGGGTATATTCCTTGGCCTTGTCCTTGGAAAGCCACTGGGAATATCCCTCGCCAGCTTCATCGCCGTCAAGCTTCACGTGGGCGAGATGCCTGCGAAATCCTCTTGGCCTATGCTGATAGCGGTGGCCTGTCTTGGAGGTATCGGCTTCACGATGTCCATCTTCGTGGACACCCTGTCTTTCGGTGACCAGACTCCTGAGGTGATGGCCCGCTTGCGTGATATGGGCAAGGTCGCCGTCCTGATGGGCTCCCTCTGCGCCGGCATCCTTGGCAGCGTCCTGATCAACATCATCCACGGCATCGAATCCCGCAAGGCCGCCGTCAAGGCTTAAAGCCCAAGCTCGTCCTTCATCGAGCGGAGGAGGTCGAAGGCCTGGAGCGGGGTGATGTTGTTGAGGTCGGCTCCGGCGAGTTTGTCGCGCAGGGATTCGAGCGTAGGGTCGTCCAGCTGGAAGAACGAGAGCTGGAGGCTGCCGTCACTCTCAAGGGTGCCGGCCTTGGTCTGGACAGGCTTCTTGATCTCGCCTTTCCTGGCGCTTACAATGTGCTGGGAATCATTCATCTCCAGGGCCTTCAACGTGTTCTCGGCGCTCTGGATCACCTCTTTGGGCATCCCGGCCATCCTTGCGACGTGGATACCGAAACTGTGCGCGGTCCCGCCCTCCTTGAGCTTGCGCAGGAAGATCACCTGCGAGCCGACTTCCTTCACCGCGATGTGGAAGTTCCGGACTCTTGAATATATCTCCTCAAGGTCGTTAAGCTCGTGATAGTGAGTGGCGAAGAGTGTTTTCGCCCCACGGCCATATTCGTGAATATATTCGACTATCGCGCGTGCGATCGACATTCCATCGTAGGTTGAGGTGCCTCGGCCGATCTCGTCCAGCAGCACCAGCGAGCGCTCCGACAGGTTGTGAAGGATCATCGAGGTCTCCAGCATCTCGACCATAAAGGTTGATTCTCCTCTGGAGATGTTGTCAGTGGCCCCGACCCTTGTGAATATCTTGTCGAAATACCCGATTCTGGCGCTGTCGGCGGGCACGAACGAGCCGATCTGGGCCAACAGCACGATCAGCGCCGTCTGCCTCAGCAAAGCCGACTTACCGGCCATGTTCGGACCGGTCAGGATGATGATCTGCTGCTTCTTGTTGTCCAGGAATATGTCGTTGGGAACATATTCCTCTCCCGCCGGCATCAATGTCTCGATGACCGGATGGCGGCCGGCCTTGATGTCAAGGGTAAGATCCTTGGTCATCTCCGGACGGTTGTAGTGATTGTCCCGGGCCAGCTGGGCGAATCCGGCCAGCACGTCCAGACGTGCGATGATCCGGCAGTTGGTCTGGATCGCCGGGATGTTCCTCTGGATCTCGGCGACCAATTCACCGTAAATCCTTGTCTCAAGGGCGTATATACGGTCTTCCGCACTCAGGATCTTTTCTTCATATTCCTTGAGCTCCTGGGTGATGTAACGCTCGGCGTTTACAAGGGTCTGCTTGCGGATCCACTCCGGCGGAACCAGGTCCTTGAAGGAGTTGCGGACCTCGATGTAGTACCCGAAGACATTATTGTAACTTATTTTTAGCGAGGATATTCCTGTCCTTTCGGCCTCGGACTGCTGGAGCTTCAGAAGGTAGTCCTTGCCGCCTGAGGAGATATTCCTCAACTCATCCAGATCAGAATCCACTCCAGGGGCGATGACCTCGCCTTTGCCCACAGCGGCGGCCGGCTCGGCGGTCATCGTCTTCATAATGCGATCAAGCAGCTTCGAGCAGTTTTTCATCTTGCTGATGAGGGAGTCCAAGGCCTTGACTCCGTGGTCTTTGCAGAGTGCGGCTATCGGCTCCGTCTGCGAAAGTCCACGACCCAGCTGCATCACCTCGCGAGGGGCTATCCTGCCTGTGGCCGCCCTGGAGATGATCCTCTCAAGGTCCCCGATGTTGCCGATATATTCCTGAACCTTGTCCAGATCCTCGCCGGCCTCAAGGAAGTGCTGCACAACATCGTAGCGGCTGTTCAGCTCCTTGATGTCCATTATCGGCATCGCCAGCCAACTGCGCAGAAGCCTCGCGCCCATCGGGGACGAGCATTTGTCGATGACGCTGACCAATGACACGCCCTCGCCGCCGACGGAGGAATTGAATATCTCCAAATTCCTCATCGTGAACTTGTCCATCCACACGAACTTGTCCTCGTCGATCCGGGAGATCGAGCAGATGTTCTTGAGACCCGTGTGCTGTGTCTGCTCCAGATAGACCATCAGCGCTCCGGCCGAGCATATTCCAAGAGGAAAACTGTCCACGGCGAAGCCTTTGAGTGATTCGACGTTGAACTGCTTCTTGAGCCTTTCGACCGCTGCGTCATAGACGAACGCCCACTCCTCGACCGTGGAGATGTATAGATTGTCCCCGTACTTTTCCTTGACACCTTTCTCGTAACCCCTCTGGACCACGATCTCCTTAGGATTCAGGGAGGCGATCAGGGTTCCGATGTAGTCCAGTGATCCCTGCGCAACCTGAAACGAGCCTGTGGAGACATCCAGGAAGGCGGCTCCGCACTGGTCCTTGTCGAAAGCCAGGCCGGCGAGGAAGTTGTTCTCTTTCTGGTCAAGCAGCTGGTCGTTGAAGGCCACTCCTGGTGTAACCAATTCTGTCACACCTCTTTTGACTAGTTTCTTGGCGAATTTGGGATCCTCAAGCTGGTCGCAGACGGCCACCTTGTAGCCTGCCCGGACAAGTTTCGGAAGATAGACATCAATGGCATGGTGCGGGAATCCGGCCATCTCGATGTAGCCCTTGTCCCCGTTGGATTTCTTGGTCTGGACAATGCCGAGGACCTTGCTGACCAGCACCGCGTCATCTGAATAGGATTCGTAGAAGTCACCCACCCTGTAAAGCAGCACCGCCTCCGGATGCTGGGCCTTCACAGAGAAAAACTGTTTGATCAGCGGAGTGTCCTCCAGTACCTTACCTTTCGCCATATCAATGTCTTATGTTTGCCTAAAATATAAGTTCGAATGTCTCCTCTACCGAAGAGGCAAGATTACAAATTTACGAAAAACCTTGAATATGCTGAAAGAGATTAAGGAGTTATCTACCGTTTGGACAAAATACGCTTCCGAATAGTGTTGGGTAGCACTGTTGGGCGACAATAACGCACTATAGTGTCGCCGGAGAGTGCAAACAACACTGTCAGGACGCATTTTAGAAGCTGTTTTGAATTGTTTGTTTGAAGGTTTGAGAGTGAAAAACTTCAGTTTCGACCGCTTCTTCCAAGGAAGATAGCGGTGCTATCTGACTGAAGAAGCGGGAAGAAAATGAAGATTTTTCACCTCAAAGAACATTTCAAACAATTCAAAACAGCTTCTTAGACCGAAAACGTTCCCTAAGAGGGCTCTATACATCCAGCCGGAGGATGTCGCGGGTGAGGCCGATGTACTTGGTCTTGGTCTCGGCGATGTGGAAACCTTGGGCGAGGAAATTGCGCTCGCTTGGGGTGTTCTGCGGATCCACGGTGGCGACTATGTATTTGACACTTAAACTTTTGGCTAATTCGATGGACCAGCCGATGAACGTGCGCTGGAAGCCTCTGCCACGATATTCATTATCCACTGCCACGGCGTCGAAGGTGAACACTTCGGAAGGATTGAGGTGAACGTCCGAGGCAAGGCTGCGCTCGCCGTCACGGTTGCTGACGATGACGCTGAAAGCTGCCAGCCGACCTTCCGGAGAGAATATTCCAGAAATATAGTCAAGCTGCATTGACTCAATCAGTTCCTCGCGGCTGAGAGGGTAGAAAAGATTCTTGTTCTCCATCCCGTCAACCACTTTCCGCTGAAGGTTTTCCACCGCGCTGAGGCTGTCGAAGCCAAGTCTTTTCATCGTGAACCCGTCTGGAAGATCTGAGATGACTTTGTTATATTCAGAAGTCCCGTAGTCAAAGAGATAGAGTTTGTTCTGCAGGTACTTATCCGGGAACATGAACCGGTGGCTCGGAATGTGACGCTGCCAGCCTTTCGTGCCGCTGTTCTCCTTCTCCCGGTACTTGATCCAGATCTTGTACAACTCGAAGACCTGCACGTAGGAGGACGATGTCGGCAGGATGTAGTTTTCCTGGATGTACGGATTGTTCATGAACAGGAAGAAACGGTAGCCGAAAAGGTCGTCAAGATCATCGATGCTGGCAATGTGGTGCCGGTAGAGCAGGTACAGGTTCTCGAAGAATGTGCAGTACTGCGCAACCTCAACGCTGGAGACATCCTTCCACCGCTCATAGCTATAGTCCCCATCGATTTCGGCATTCTCCAACACCTCATAGACCTTCATCAGGCGGTCGCTGTCGTGGAAATAATTGTTGAGGTTGATCAGCATCTCGCTGCACGTGACCTCCGACCCGTTCTTTAACTCAATTGCTATGAATATGGTACCGACCAGCGTCGCCGCCAACGAGAAAATCCCTACGGTCGCCTCCTCGCCCGTGCGGAACGTGTGCACGATCAGCAGGCACAGCAGCACCAGCAGAATGCTCGCGAGTACTATCAAAAGGGAAATGCTTGTCTTGTACTTTATCTTTTGCATGATCTATGAATATTTAGTGTCAGACTCAAAGATAGCTTTTTTTCTTCGATTGCGAAGGAAAAACGACTATCTTTGTAAACTTATGTAAGATACGGTTTTGATTGTGTGCGGAAGGATGTATGGTATAACAACTCTAAGTCAGGAGTGACATGAAAAGAGTGCTGATAGTGACATATTATTGGCCACCGTCCGGAGGATCCGGGGTGCAGCGGTGGGTCAAGTTTGCGAAATACCTTCCGGCGGCCGGTTGGCAGCCGGTTGTCTATACTCCTGAGAACCCTGAGTTGACGACTGTTGACAGGACCTTGGCGGCGGAGATTCCGCCGGAGGCCGAGGTCGTCAAGAATCACATTTTCGAGCCGTACGGGATCTACCGGAAACTGATGGGGAAGGGGAGCACGACCGACCTCAAGACGTTGACTGCCGCTAATGCCGTCAAAGACGAGGTCAATCCGATCAACGGACAGAAAAAGAACTGGAAGCAGAAACTGTCCCTGTTCATCAGGGGGAACTTCTTCATTCCGGATCCTCGTGTGATGTGGGTGCGTCCGTCGGTCCGTTTCCTGAAAAAATACCTTGAGGAGCATCCTGTTGACGCCATTGTCACGACCGGCCCGCCTCAATCCATGCACCTTATCGGATTGAGACTGTCACAGGCCACCGGGATCCCTTGGGTCGCCGATTTCCGCGATCCGTGGACCAAGATGTTCTATTTCAAGCATCTGGGATTGACCTCGTGGGCGGAGAAAAAGCATCATAGGCTCGAACAGTCTGTCCTGGACGGAGCCACGAGAGTGATCGCGGTCTCTCCGTTGGTGCAGGACGAGTTCAAGGCGATGACGAAGACTCCGGTCGAACTGATCACGAACGGTTACGATGAGGAGGACTTCAAGAAGGATGTGGAGCTGGACGAGAATTTCAACATGACGCACACCGGACTTTTCGCTTCGGACGGCAATCCGGAGACACTCTGGAAAGTGCTCGCCCAGAAGTGTGAGGAGGATGAGGAGTTCAGAAGGTCGTTGAGGATCAGACTTGTGGGAAAGACGGACAGGGAAATCACGGATTCAATCGAGGCCGCGGGACTTGGCGGCAATCTCAAGGATTTCGGCTATCAGGATCATGAAGTGGCTGTCAGAGAGCAGCTTAACGCCTCGATTCTGATCCTTCCGCTCAGAAAGGAACCTGAATATCGCGCCGTCCTTCCCGGAAAGCTTTTTGAATATCTCGCATCGCGCCGCCCTATTCTGGGGATAGGTCAGACTGACGGGGCTATGGCGCGGATTGTCGGCGAGACCGGATCCGGGGTGGTCTATGACTGGGATGACGAGAAGAAGATCCGGGCCTGGATAGACTTCTGTTGGGATGAGTTCAAGAATGATGAGCTTCACGACAATACTTCAGACATCTCGCGGTTCACACGCCGCAACTTGACGGTGAAACTGGCTGAACTGCTGAATCAGATAACTGAAAAATAATATTCATAGATTATGGACAAGACTTTGATGAAGAAGATTGGAATATACGCCGGGATTGTGCTGCTGTTTCTGGTGCTGGCCTACGGCTTCGTGCCGGAGGTGCTGACCGGCAAGGTGGTCAACCAGAGCGATATAACCGGCTACAGGAGTATGTCGCAGGAGGCTGTGGCGTGGAACAAGGCTCATCCTGACGATCCGACCCATTGGACGGATTCGATGTTTGGAGGAATGCCGACCACCTCGTTTATGCCTTCCAGCGACGGTGACTGGACGCAGTCGCTGTACAATCTCCTTTTGAAAGGGAAAAGGCCGGCGAATTGGCTGTTCATTTCCTTGCTGGGAGCCTTTCTGCTGATGCTTTCGCTTGGTGTGGACAAGGTTCTGGCCATCGGCGGAGCGGTGGCGGTCACGTACTGCTCGTACAATTTCCAGATCATTCAGGTCGGGCACAACACCAAGATGCAGGCGATAGCGTTCCTGCCTTGGGTGCTTGCGGCGGTGATATTCACTTACCGATCGGCTCTACGTCCGTGGCTCGGTTCGGCCCTTCGACAGGCTCAGGGACCGGACAAACAGGTCGCTGAGCCTGTCGAAGCGACAGTGGCTGACGGGTGGAAATCCTGGCTTCCGAAAACCTTGCTCGGAGCCGTACTGTCCGGTTTCGCTCTGAGTTTCCAGATCAAAGCCAACCATCAGCAGATCACCTATTATCTGGCGATAATGATCGTGATCTATGCGCTGTACGTGTTCCTGAGAATATGTTTGGAGAAAAACGGTCACTTCGGCAAGCTCAGTGACCGGCGCGGTGCTTTCGGCCGCTTCTTCGCCGCCAGCGCGTTGCTTCTGGTCGTGGGCCTTGTCGGCATCGGCACCAACACCATCAAGCTCGCCCCGCTTTATGAATATACCCAACACACAATGCGTGGCGGCTCCGAACTCTCTCATCCAGAGGGTGGTGAGATCAACAACTCCGGCCTTCAGCTCGACTATGCCACGGCCTGGTCCTACGGCTGGGAGGAGCTTCCGAATATGATGATCCCGAACTTCAACGGAGGGTCGTCAGCCGGATCCGTGAACCCTGACAAGTCCGAGGTCGTGAAACTGTTCAGGCAGGCCGGACAGGGCAACGCCAACGAGATCGCCAAGTCCCTGCCTCTCTATTGGGGACCTCAGCCATTCACGGCCGGACCAATGTATATGGGAGCGATAACGATATTCTTGTTCGTCCTTGGTCTGTTCCTCTATAAAGGCAATGAGAAATGGTGGCTTCTTGCAGCTACCCTCGTCGCTGTGTTCCTCGCTTTAGGAAACCATATGATGTGGTTCACGAAACTGTTCTTCGACTACGCTCCGATGTACAGCAAGTTCAGAACCGTGTCCATGGCCTTGATTGTCTTGCAGTTCACTCTGCCGATGCTGGGTTTCATAACCCTTGACGGAATCCTTAGGCAGGAATATTCAAAGAAAGAATTCCTGCGCGCCGGTTGGATCGCCCTTGCGCTGACGGCCGGGTTCTGCCTTCTCTGCGTTTTGGTTCCAGGCATCGCCGGCTCGTTCTCCGGCAGGGCCGACGCCCAGATGCAGGACATCATCGTGGATGCCCTCAAGGCTGACCGCAGACATATTCTTTCAGCTGACGCTCTTTGGTCGATGGTACTGATTGTTGTCACCTTCGGCCTGATCCTCTGGGCCTACAGCGTCCCTAAGAACGCACCTAAGTCCTACGAAAGCGACCCTCACATCGGCAATGCACGCCGGATGCAGGCGATGGTTGGAATATGCCTCCTCGTGTTCGTGAATATGTTCGCGGTCGGCAAGCGTTACCTCAATCCGGACAGCTTCACGACTCCTCGCCAGTTTAATAACCAGTTCACAGCCAGGCAGGTGGACAAGCTGATCCTTGAGGACAAGGCTCCGTCCTACAGGGTCGTGGACCTCAGCGCTGACATATTCAATGACTCCTTCAACCCTTATTGGCACAAGTGCGTCGGAGGTTACAGCCCGGCGAAGCTGCAGCGCTATCAGGACCTGATTGACCGCCACATTGTCAAGGAACTCCAGGCAGTGTCTCTCGGTACACGCAACGCTAAGACCATCGAGGAATTCCAAAATGGAATCAGGAATATTCAGGTGCTTTCAGCGTTGAATACCAAGTACTTCATTCTTGGAGCGGATATGCCGCCGGTTGAGAACCTTGAGGCTTTCGGTCCGGCGTGGTTTGTGGATTCGTTCGTTCCCGCCGGGACTCCGGACGAGGAGATCGCGTTGATTGATTCCGTGGATTTGAGGCACACGGCTGTGATCGGCTCTGATTTCGCCGAGGCTCGTGAAGGTTTTGCCAAGATTTCCTCCGGCGGTTCTGATGAAGATCCCCTTGATGTTTCGGAAGAGATTTCCGTCAGCGGTACGGCCAAGGACGTTATCCAGATGACCTCCTACGCCCCGAACGAGCTCCGCTACCACTACAGCGCATCTGCCGCCCGCACGGCCATATTCAGTGAAATCTACTATCAGGATGGTTGGACCGCAACGGTGGATGGCGCTCCGTTGGATCTGTTCCGTGCCGATTGGATTTTCCGTGCCGCCAATCTTCCGGCCGGAGAACACGACATTGTGATGCGCTACGAGCCAAATGTTTACATCGTCGCTGAGAAGGCATCCAGAGCCTCATCTCTGACCCTGTTCATCTTGCTTGTCCTTTCTCTCGCAGGCATTGCCTTTTCCCGTGAGGAATCGACCGCCTTTTAGATTTTGAAGAGAATCCAAAATATTCAGAATTATGTCAGAGATATCAAGAAGGCTTTTTCTTAAAAGAGGGGTTGCTGGATTGGCAGCGATAGCGGTCGCTCCGGAACTTGTCTCATGCGCAGGACAGAAAGATAAAGCGAGTGAAATCAGGAAATCAGCTCCTTTGGCCGGTAAATATGACGTTGTTGTCGCAGGTGGAGGTCCGGCCGGTTTCATTGCAGCGGTGGCCGCGGCGCGTCAAGGGGCGAAGACAGCCCTCATCGAGCGTTACGGATTCCTTGGAGGAATGGCCACCACCGGCTATGTGACCCCGATCAGCGTCTTCGCGAAAGACAACAATCTCGTGATCGGCGGCATTCCGTGGGAGTTCGTGCAGAGGCTCGAATCCATGGGTGGCGCTTTCATCGAATGGCCGAAAGCGAACATCGACTTTGACATTGAACTCTACAAGCTTTGTTGTCAGAGAATGGTTCTGGAGGCTGGAGTGGATCTCTACATGCATTCGGCCATGATAGGCTGCGAGATGGATGGCAAGCGCATAACCTCAGTGATCATCGAAAATAAGAACGGTTTGGAAACTCTTGAGGCAGAGAGATTTATCGACTGCACAGGCGATGCGGACCTTGCGAATATGGCAGAGGTGCCAATGCAGGAGAATCCGGATGGTGAAGTCCAGCCGTCGTCATTCTGCTTCATCCTTTCCGGAGTTGACACGGACAGCGAACTGCTTAATAAATGTATGTACCATAACGGTATCAACGGTCCGAGCCAGTGCCGTCCGGTCAGAGAGAAACTTCTTGCCTTGAAGGAGACACATCCAGAGATCCCGGATTTCGGAGGTCCTTGGTTCAATAACGTGCTCCACAAAGGCAGTGTGGCGGTCAACATCACCCGCCGCGCCGCCGTGTCCACTGACAATAGGAATTTCACGGCCGCTGAGTGCCGGTTGCGAGAGGACATATTCCTTTTCGCGTCGCTTCTTAAAGAGAATTTCCCTGAATTCAAGGACAGTTACGTCGCATCGACCGCACCGCAGGCCGGTGTGCGTGAGTCCCGCCGCATCAAGGGTGTCCACACCGTCACCGCTGATGAATATGTGAGCGGCTTCCATTATGATGACAGCATCTCGCGCGGAATACACCCGATTGACATGCATGCAAGCAAGGGTACCAAACAGATGCGCGTTGATCTCAAGCAGCCGGCGTATGTGCCGTACAGGGCTCTCATCGCTCCCGAATATCCTAATCTGCTTGTCGCCGGGCGTTGCATCTCCACTGACCGTCAGGCTCTTGCGTCACTGCGTGTGATGGCGAGCTGCATGGGTACAGGTCAGGCAGCCGGCGTAGCCGCGGCCCAAAGCATCACTGAGAACCGTGACGTGCAGAACATCGACATTGAGACCCTTGTGGGCACAGTACGCAAACTCGGCGCTATCATTTAGGAATATTCTCGTGGCATTTAACTCATTGATAACGAATTAAAAGAACAATGTCCTGGTGCCGGATTCCGCACCAGGATATCGCTTTATTTGTTGATAACCAACTAATTACCCGCCACTGGCTCATTATCAGTCGGTGGCGGGTAAAGTGTTTATCCTCAATTAGATAGAGTATTGACTTTGGCTGTTATCTACCAAAGACAATACGGTAAGACTTTGGCAATCAGGTACTACGACTCCACGGCTTTTGCGAGGCGGCCGGCGAGATCGATGAAGGCTTGGCCGTCAGGGCGTGTGGAGAGGGCGGCGGGTTCACCGGAGTCTCCGCCTTCACGTATGCTCTGGACGATCGGAATCTGACCGAGGAGCGGAATTCCGTACTTGTCGGCCATCTCCTTGCCGCCATTCTTTCCGAATATGTAGTACTTGTTCTCCGGAAGTTCCTCTGGTGTGAACCAGGCCATATTCTCCACGAGGCCGAAGATCTTGCGGTCTATGTTCTTGTTACGGAACATGTTCACGCCTTTCTCAACATCCGAGAGGGCTACCGGTTGAGGGGTCGTGACGATCAGCGCGCCCTCCATCGGGATGTCGTTGACGAGGGAGATGTGGATGTCACCTGTTCCAGGAGGCATATCGATGAGAAGAAAGTCCAGAATGCCCCAGCGTACTTGCAGGATCATCTGTTTCAATGCGTTGCAGGCCATCGGGCCTCTCCAGATAAGGGCCTGGCCAGGTTCGGCGAAATAGCCGATGGACATCCATTTCACACCGTATTTCTCGATCGGGTAGATGACCTCCTTGCCCTCGGCGATCTCCTCGGCCTCAGGGACAGCTCCTTCCGTGCCGGTCATCAGCGGAACCGATGGGCCATAGACATCAGCGTCGGCGAGTCCGACCTTGTAGCCGAGACGTGACAGTGCCACGGCCAGGTTGACCGCCACCGTTGACTTTCCGACTCCGCCCTTGCCGGAGGCGATTCCGATGATGTGGCGGACATTGTTGATTTCCTCAAGTCCGAGATCAAGTCCGGCTTTCTTCTTGGGAGCCTCCTCCTTGACAACCGTTCTGACCTCTACCTCAGTGCCTTGCGGGGCGTTGCGGATGATTGTCGCGCGGGTGCTTCCGACAAGATATTCAGTGAGAGGGTCACGTCTTTTCGGGAAGGCGAGGGTGACTGTCACCTTGTTGCCATCGATGGAGACGGAATGAACCATCCCGAGTTCTATGATGCTTTTGCTTCCTTGGGCGGGGTGGACCACCTCGGTCAGCATATTCAAGATTTCCTGTTCAGTCATATTCGTTATTTCACTATGTTCATTTCCTTGGTGAGGTAGCCGGCGCCGCCGAACTTGTCCACGAGGAAGAGGACGTAGCGGATGTCCACGCAGATGCACCTCTGGAGGTCTGGCTCGAACATCACGTCGCTTGACATTGACTCCCAGTTGCCGTCGAAGGCCAGTCCGATGAGCTCGCCGTTGGCGTTGAGGACAGGGCTGCCGGAGTTGCCGCCGGTGATGTCGTTGGTGGTGAGGAAACAGCAAGGGAGGTTGCCGTCGGCCATAGCGTACTGTCCGTAGTTTCTCTTGACATAGAGCTGCTTGAGTTTCTCAGGAACGATGAACTCATAGTTGTCCGGATCCTCTTTCTCCATCACACCGTAGATTGTGGAGTAGTACCTGTAGTTGAGAGCGTCTTTCGGGGAATATGACTTCACGGTCCCGTAGGTGAGTCTCATCGTGAAGTTGGCGTCCGGGTACATGGCCTTGCCCTTGCTCCATTCCATCAGTCCGGCGGTGTAGGCCTTGGATGCGGCCTTGATGTTGTCTTTTGCTTCCTGACTCTGCTCTCCGCGCAGTTTGACAAAGACATTCACGATGGAAGAGGACAGCTTGTTGACCGGATCGTGTCTGATGGCGGCGATGCCGTCCTTGCCGATGGCTTCAGCGGCCTTTTCGTAGGATGTCAAAACAGTGGTTCTGAACAACTCATCGACGTACTTGTCAATGTCCAGAGTCGCGAAATCCTCTCCAAGATCCGGATAATTCTCCGGCCTTGCCTTCTCTCTGTAGAATTTAAGCAGGGCGGCGGTCTCTTCCTTGTCCAGAGGCGCGTAGTAGTCCTCATAGACAGCCTTCATCGCCTCAAGGCCTTTCGCAGTGGCTGCCGCGGTGTCGGAACCGGCCTTCAGGCTGTTGTGCCAAGCGCCGTTGAACGCGCTGGTGAAATTCATGAGCTCAAGTCTGAAAACAGTCTCGCTCAAGAGCTTGACATCGAAATCCACCTGCTCATTGGTCTTGATTCCGGCGGCGATGTCAGCGATCGCGGTTCCGTAAAGCTCCGAGCGCTTCTTGTTCTTATCGACCCATTTCTGGAAGCGGGCCTCCTTGTCGTGCTCCTTCTCTATGATATTCAAGTCCTTGAACGCCTTCTTCTCGCCGATCCACTTCTTCCAGCCGTTCGCCGAGCTCGCATATTTGTTGGCATATTTCAGCCTGATCGAAGGATCCTTCTCCATCCATTTCCACATAATGTCCTGTCGGAGGGTCCTGGCCTCGATGGCTATGTCGTTCAGTGCCATCATATGGTTCAACTGCGCTTCGGTCTGGTATCTCTGCGTGCGGCCAGGGTAGCCCATAATCATCGTGTAATCTCCCTCGTTGATGCCTTTCAAGGAAATCTTCAGAGACTGTTTCGGAGTGTAAGGAACATTGTCCTCTGAATATTCAGCAGGCTCGTTGTCCTTGCCGGCATATACCCTGAACATCGAGAAGTCTCCCGTGTGGCGCGGCCACATCCAGTTGTCGGTCTCGCCGCCGAACTTTCCGATCGATGCCGGAGGGGCACCCACGAAACGGATGTCTCTGAATATCTTATAGACAATGATGTAGTGCACGTTGTTATTATAGAAGGAGGTGAGCTCCACGTCGCACCCAGGATTCTGCTCCTCTGAGGCTTTGACAAGGGCTTCGGAAACAGCCCTTCTCTCTTCATCGCTCTTCGCTCCTTCGATCGCGTCGGTGACATCGCTCATGTTCACAAGGAACGTTACCGAAAGTCCTGGAACGGGGATTTCCTCGTTGCTGTTCATCGCCCAGAATCCATCCTCAAGGTAGTTGTGCTCGTCAGAGGAAAGCTGCTGGATGCTGCTGTAGCCACAGTGATGGTTGGTCACCAGCAGTCCTTTGTCGGAGATCATCTCACCGGTGCAGCCTCCGCCGAAGATGACGATAGCGTCCTTGAGCGAAGAATGGTTGACACTGTAGATCTGGTCAGGGGTGAGCCTGCAACCGAGATCCTTCATCGCGTCCGCATTGAGTTTCTGGAGGAGCGGAAGCATCCACATCCCCTCGTCTGCCATCGCGCTGAATCCGACCATGAGGGCGGCCGCGAAGGAACAAATCAATTTTCTCATATCAAATACTTTTAAATATGTCTGTGTCCGTAATCAAAAAAGATTACCGGTTATATTTACTAAAGTAGCTATTTCCAATGAAAATAACCAACAAAAGTAGCCATTTCCTGCTTAAACTCAAATTTCTGGTTATATTTGCCGTTTCCGGCAGGCTGGAGGGAGGTTGACCCAAGGTCGCTGAGCCTGTCGAAGCGCCGGTCGTTTCGACAGGTTCAGCGACCAAAAGGAATTGTCCGCCGGCAAGGTTTGAATTTATGAATATAAAGAAAGAGATACATCTGCTGCCGTTTATGGAGGCGGGGCGCATCGAGGCCGGCTGTGACGAGGCCGGGCGCGGTCCGTTGGCTGGCCCTGTCTATGCCGCGGCCGTGATACTTCCGGCGGATTTCCACCACCCGTTGCTGAACGATTCCAAGAAGATGAGCGAGAAATCCAGGGATATCCTGAGGCCGATCATTGAGCGTGAGGCGATCGCTTGGGCGGTCGAGGCTGTCAGCGCTGAGGAAATAGATGAATTGAATATTCTTTGGGCATCCGTTACCGGAATGCAGCGCGCGGTCAGGAGGCTTGACCCTAAACCGGACTTCCTGCTGATCGACGGCAACCGTTTCAGACCTTTCGATGAATATGGCTTCGGCACCTACAACACTGTGGTTCACGGTGATGCTACATATTCATCAATCGCGGCGGCGTCTGTGCTCGCGAAGACTTGGAGGGACGAGAAGATGCGCCAGCTGGCCAAGGAATATCCTGAATATGGCTGGGACAGGAATATGGGCTATCCGACCAAGGAGCACATCGAGGCCATCAAAAAATTCGGGTTGACACCGTGGCACCGTAGGTCGTTCCACCCCAAGGAACTTGAACCGACATTATTCACCGGTTTTTAGTCCGAGTTCCTTCTCGTAGCGGAGGATGAGCTTGCGGTTCATGCTGATGATTTCGTCCTTGTCTTGGAGCCTTTCGTTAAGGCGTTCGATGTCAGCTTTCAGCGAGGCTATTGTCTTTATGTAGCCATCCTCAAGATCCCTCATCTTTCTGTCATAGTTCTCCTTGATGTCATTTATCCTTTCTGTCGCCGAACTTATCGGTTCGAAACCATTCACCAGTTCAGCCACGGAAGTCCCGGTCTTCTCGGCGAATTTTCCCACATGCTCGTTCAGGATTCTGGTCTTGCCTTTCTCAAGCTTCCGGTAGGCGTTCAGGGAGATTTCAAGACGACGTGCCATCTCGGTCTGTGAAAGGCCGAGTTCGTTCCTTTTCTTTTCAAGATTGTTCTTTATCGTTGCGTCGTCCATTTGAGTGAATCTTCAAAAGCGTTACACAAACGCAAAAATATCCAAAAGAAGATTCTCCGGTTTGTAATCATAGGTTGCAAAATGTAGCCAATGGTTATAAAAAACATATAAAAATGATAAAAAACAGAAAATATTCAGTTGTTACCCCCGCTTGTCAGCAACCTGAGGTTGTTTTTTCAAGAGGAAGTGCTGTCCTTTGCGAAAACACTTTTTATTATGGACAGGACAGAGAATGACTATTCCGCCTTCGAGAAGGCGATGGATGAGCAGAGGCTTTACAGGCAAATTCCGGATTTCACGGGAATATGCTTGCGGATAGGAGCGGATCCGGCCGCGTTGGACGCCGTGATTTATGATGAATTGGGTTATCGGGGGCAGGATCTGGTCGATTTTTATCGCCGCTGCGAGAATATTCATTAAGAAAGATTGTGGAATAGTGTTGTTATTGGGACATTTTTTTATTAGATTTGCCTTTCGGCGAAATTATGAGGCGCTTACAAAGGTAAATCGATTTTTATCAAGTTGTTCCCCGTAATGCAATTTTGCCAACAATGATTTCATAATTAATAACTTATAGTAATGAAGGAATATTCTACTAAAGACATCCGTAATGTGGTTCTGATTGGTAGCGCCAAGTCAGGTAAGACCACATTATCTGAAGCCATGCTCTTCGAGGGCAAGGTGATCGCCAGAAGAGGCACGGTCGAGGACAAGAACACTGTTTCCGACAATGAGGAAATCGAGAAAATCAACCAGAGATCGATCTTCGCCACTCCGCTTTACGCAGAGTTCATGAACACGAAGTTCAACGTGATCGACGCTCCGGGTTCCGATGACTTCATCGGAGGCGCTGTGTCAGCCTTCAAGGTCTGCGAGAACGGTATTCTTGTCATCAACGCACAGCAGGGCGTCGAGGTGGGCACAGACATCTTCGCTCGTTACGCCGATAAGTACAAGCTGCCTCTCATCGTGGCTGTCAACCAGCTTGACTCCGAGAAAGCCGACTGGGAGAAGACCATCGCCGAGATGAAGGAGACTTTTGGCCACAAGCCGATCATCGTCCAGTTCCCTGTCAACCCAGGCCCTTCATTTGACGGCTTCATAGATGTCCTCAAGATGAAATACTATCATTTCAAGGACGATAACGGAACCCGTGAGGATCTTGACATCCCTGCGAACCTTATGGACGAGGCCGAGACTCTCCGTCAGGAGCTCATCGAGAAGGCAGCCGAGTTTGACGATACCCTTATGGAGAGATTCTTCGAGAACGGCTCGCTCACCGAGGACGAGATCCGCGAGGGTCTCGGAAAGGGAATCCGTCAGGGTGGCGTGCTTCCTATCTTCTGCCTCTCCGGCAAGAAGGACATCGGTGTGAAGAGGCTCATGGAGTTCACCATCAAGACCGCCATCTCCCCTGCGGAGACCAAGTTTGTCACCAAGGATGGCAACGAGGTTGAGTGCAACGCCGGAAACCCTACTTCCATATTCATCTACAAGACTGACGTCGAGCCGCATCTTGGAGAGGTTTCTTATTTCAAGGTTATGTCCGGTCATCTGACAGAGGGTATGGATCTTGAGAATGCGGAGACAGGAGACAAGGAAAGACTTTCCGCCATCTATGCCGTGGCCGGTGCCAAAAAGGAGAAGGTCTCCGGACTTCAGGCGGGTGAGATCGGTTGTACAGTGAAGCTGCGCGCAGGAAAGACCAACGTGACCCTTTCACAGCTTGGTTCCGGCATCGCCTACGAGCACATCGTATTCCCGGCGTCCAAGTACCGTTGCGCCATCAAGGCCGAGTCCCAGAACGACGAGACCAAACTCGGCGAGGCTCTCTCGAAGATTTCCGCCCAGGATCCTACGATCATCGTTGAATATTCAAAGGAACTCAAACAGACTATCCTCAGCGGCCAGGGCGAGCAGCACATCAATGTCTGCAAGTGGCGTCTGGAGAACGAGTTCGGTGTGAAGGTCGTTATGTTCGCTCCTAAGATTCCTTACCGTGAGACCATCACGAAGGTGGCTACGGCGACTTACCGTCACAAGAAGCAGTCCGGTGGAGCCGGTCAGTTCGGTGAGGTTTCCATCCTCATCTGCCCTATCGTTGAAGGCGTTCCGTTCACGAACAAGTTCAAGATTGACGGCAAGGATGTTGTCCTCAACGTCAAGACCAAGGAAGAGTTCGACCTCGAATGGGGCGGAAGGCTTGAGTTCTACAACTGCGTTGTCGGTGGAGCCATCGACGCGCGCTTCATGCCGGCCATCCTCAAGGGACTCAATGACAAGATGACCGAGGGCCCTCTCACCGGTTCTTATGCCCGTGACATCAGAGTCTTCGTCTATGACGGTAAGATGCACCCGGTTGACTCCAATGAAATCTCCTTCATCCTCGCCGCGCGCAACGCCTTCAAGGAGGCATTCCGCAACGCCGGTCCGAAGATCATGGAGCCTATCTACAATGTCGAGATCATGACACCTGCCGACTACATGGGAGCCTGCATGTCAGACCTTCAGAACAAGAGGGCGCTCATCGAGGGTATGAGCTCGGACAAAGGATTCTCAGTCCTCAAGGCCCGTGTTCCGCTCGCTGAGCTTTACCGCTACTCCACAACCTTGAGCTCGTTGACCTCCGGCGCCGCGACATTCACCATGGAGTTCGCTGACTACCAGCCTGTTCCTGCTGATGTCCAGACCAAGCTTCTTGCCGAGTACGCCGCTCAGGAGAAGGAAGAGGAGTAATATCAACAGACCTTTATGGTCGATGACAAAGAATATTCAGCCCTCCTCTCCGGTATCGCTGCCGGAGGGGAGGGTTGTTCATTCCTAAGTGATAAAAATTAGTTGCCTCAGATTTCTGAGGAAAGATTACCTGATTGAATATATTCATTTATGAAAAAGACATTCTTCTCCCTGATGGCGGCTCTGTTGCTGCTCTCATCCTGCGAGGTTCATCATTTTATGACCGACGCTTCCTATCGTGCCACGGTTGAGGCGGATCTGAATAAAAGGCTGCGGCCGGAGCGTCTGCAAGGCTTCTTTGCGGTCGATAAAGACAAGAAATGCCTTACGGAGTCCAACGGCTTTGTCAGCGACCTCTATCTGACGACAGAAGAGTTCGAGGCTTTGGAGTTTCTCTATGCCTATATGCCGCTCGCGGACGTTACGGATTACAGCACAGACTATTACCTTCAGAATATTCGTTCGTCCTTCGCCGCCCGAAAGGAGATGGGGTGGAATGTCCCGGAGAGGATATTCAGGCATTTCGTGCTGCCTGTCAGGGCGAACAATGAGAACCTCGACACTTCAAGGGTCGCCTTCTACCGTGAGTTGAAGCCACGTGTGGAGGGTATGAATATGAAGGATGCCATTCTGGAAGTGAATCATTGGTGTCACGAGAAACTGACCTACAAGCCATCCGACGCTCGTACCCTGTCCCCGCTTTCCTCGATGAGAAGTTCGTTGGGGCGTTGCGGTGAGGAGTCCACATTCGCTGTGGCGGCTCTTAGGGCTGTGGGAATCCCTGCCCGTCAGGTTTACACCCCTCGTTGGGCGCACACGGATGACAACCACGCCTGGGTTGAGGCTTGGGCTGACGGTGATTGGTACTTCCTTGGTGCCTGTGAGCCGGAGCCGGTCCTTAATCTGGGGTGGTTCAATTCTCCGGCCAGCCGTGGATTGCTGATGCACACAAGGGTTTTCGGAAACTATGACGGCCCGGAAGAGAAGGTTATGGTCGGGCCTAACTTCACGGAAATCAATCTGATTGACAATTACGCCAAGACCGACCGTGTTGATTTCACTGTAGTTGATGAGAATGGTTCCCCGGTTGACAGCGCCTTGGTTGATTTCAAGATCTACAACTATGCCGAGTTCTATCCTGCGCTTTCCAAATACACTGACGCTCAAGGGCGTACATTCCTGACCGCCGGGATGGGGGATATGATGGCCTGGGCCTCGAAGAACGGCAAGTACGGCTATTCCAAGGTCTCTTTCGGCAAGGACACAGAGGTTAAGATCACGATTTCGGACCAGCATTCATTTGATCCTCAGTCAATGATGATTGTCCCGCCGCCGGAGACCGCGAACATCCCTGAGGTTACTCCGGAGCAGCGTGCTGAGAACGACAGACGTTTCGCTCAGGAGGACAGCATCCGAAAGGCTTATATGGCTACATTCTTCGTCACGGACAGTTCGGAGAAAGGGAGGCTTCTGGCATTCTCTGCCGGCAACCACGAGGTGATCGAAAAGTTCTTGGAGGATCATCCGGACGCAAGGGCTTTGGAACTGCTTAAATCCTTGAGCAATAAGGATATGATAGATGTGACGAGGACTATTTTGGATGACAGTTACAATGCTTCGGACGCGATTCTCTGCCCAAGGGTCGAGAACGAGTTCCTCAGTCCTTACAAGTCGTTCTTTGCAGGTCTCTTCGGAACCGGACTGTCAAAGGAGGAGTTGTCTGTCCCTTCGAACCTGATCAGATGGGTGCAGGACAGCATCACTGTGCTGCGTGACCCTAAGGCCTGGAGCATTCCGATGTCTCCTATCGGCGTTTATCAGGCAAGAATGGCGGACGTTCGCTCAAGGAATATATTCTTTGTCGCTCTCGCCAGGACTCTTGGGATTGACGCGCGCAAGGATCCTGTGACCGGAAAGATTCAGTACAAGGCTGACGGCCAGTGGGTTGATGTGGATTTCGAGGCTTCCTCGCAGGTTGTGGCTCCTACCGGGACACTGGTCCTGAACTACGAGCCTACGGCTATCCTGGCGAATCCGGGCTACTATTCCCACTTCACTGTCAGCAAGATAGAGAATGGCCGCACGAAACTTCTGTCGTTTGATGAAGGTCAGGTTGATATGGGCGGAGGCGTCAGCTGGGCGAATATATTCAAGAAAGGAACTTCGCTCGATGTCGGTGATTATGTGCTTGTGAGCGGCAACCGTCTTTCCGACGGCAGTGTGCCTGTCACGATGCAGCAGTTCTCTGTCAAGGAGGGCGAGACCACGACGCTTGATCTCCGCATCACCATTCCGGAGGACAAACTGTCCGTGATCGGTTCGTTCGATGCGGAGACAGAGTACCGGATTGAGCCTGATTCAGAGCCGGTTTCGGTGCTTTCTACCACCGGCCGCGGGTTCTATGTGATCGGTTTCCTGACCCCTCGGCAGGAGCCGTCTGTCCACGCAATCAACGACATCATCGCCGCGAAGGTGAAACTGGAGTCCTGGAACCGTCCGATTCTCCTTCTGACCACCGCTGAAGGTCTCGGATGGCTCAAGGAATATTCCTCCTCGCTCCCGTCCAACGTCCATTTCGGCATAATCCCTGACGGACTCGACCTGAAAGACCGCCGGATGCCGTACTTCCTTCTCGCCGACACCTTCAACCGAGTCTTCTTCACAACCGAGGGCTACACCATCGGTCTCGGCGACCAGCTCGTCACCGCGATCGCCAAGTTATAGCCCATATAATAAAACAATTGAATGGCTGTGGAGGCTAAATTGTTGTAAACGAATATATTGAAGCACCCTGCTCCTTCGGGTGGGAGTAGGGTTATTTTATTGATTGCAGGTCAAGCATTTGACCTCCACTGCCAACAGCTGCCCCCCCCCCTCAGACTGTCTGAAAAGTCTCGGCGAGAGTAGAAAAGTCTGTACCCCACTACAGGGGCAACAACGAATTCTCAATCCTCGGAGGTGGTAATTAGACTTTTAAGACAGTCTCCCTGCTGTTGCTGAGCCTTAATCTTCCGGTCGATGATCCTACGGTCACAAAGTCTGTGGTTGCTGAGCCTGTCGAAGCATCGAAGCGACCATAAATGTCAGTATTGTTTTTGCTATAGTTAGTAACCTTCAAAAAATAACCTGCATCATCTTAAGGAATCTTTTCGGTATATATCTCTTTTCTCATCAGTCATGTGCCACCGGCACACTCCTTCTTCAAAAAAAGATCTATCCTCGAAAATCTTCTCTTAATCTGAAGCAACTTATTTTTTTCATGTTCCTTAATTGCTAATTTTGCTAGGTTTAATCGCGGAATCATGAAAAGAATAATTATCGCTCTGATAAGCCTGGCGTTATCTGTCAGCATCTATGCACAAGAGATCACCGGAAAATGGAATCAGACCCATCAAGGTTCCGAGAATGGCTCGGAGATGATGACATCCGAGACGCTATCTTTTATGAAAAACAGCACCTTTGAGGATGTGGTGACTCTGGAAATGAAGTATGCCGATGACAAGAACGCCCAGGCTCCGCTTATACTTAAAGTCAAGATCTCGTGCGGTGGCACATGGTCTCTTACCGATAAAACCCTGTCTCAGATCTATGACGCGAAATCCGTCAAGACAGATATTCTGGAGCAGCCGGACGGCTTCCCGAAATTCTTCCTGAATGTCCTCAGCAAAAGTGTTGTCTCGGAATTCAAGAAACACTCAAAGAAACCGATACGCAGCAATGTGGTCTCATTGACATCGGATAAGCTCCAGCTTCTGGAGGTCGGAGCCAAAGACTCCGAGACAGAGACGTACACTCGCGCTGAGTAGGAATATTCTTGGCCTACACCCCGATAATCCATTTCCTGCCAGGAAGGCGTGAGATGAGTTCTGAGGTTAGGGCGCAGCAGGCGAATGTGCAGACCGCGATGAACGGAATCGCCGCCGCTGTGTGCAGCTGGAGAGTCTGGATGGACACCACTGACCATAGGTGCAGCCAGAAGATATGCATCAGGTACATCCCGTAGCTCAGTTTTGAAAGACGGGTGATGATCCTCGGTGCTTCCGAACGCTTTATGCAGGAGAACATCAGGAACGTTCCGGCTGTGAGGCAGGCCACGTTGATCGTGCAGAAATTCCAGCCGATTTCGAGCACCGGAGTGCTTATGACAATTCCCGGAGTGGCCTGTACATAGAACGAAAGGATTGTGACGATCGCCCCGATGGTCATAAGCACAGCTCCGACAATCATCTTTTTACGTGTGCTCCAGTCAAGGTGTACACGGATGTAATGCGCCATCACGAGGTAACCGAGGAAGCCGGAGAAGTACCAGAGCAGGTGATACTGGTTCCAGAAACATTGCCCCCAAACCTCTCCGAACCAACGGTTTAGGTACGGGATGCAAGAAGAAATGGCGAACAGGATGATGAAGAACCGCTCCTCACGTTTGCCTACCTTTTCAAGCCACGGGGATATTACCGGAATGAAAAGATACAGGCTCAGCAGAGGGAATATGAACCACAGATGCCCTGCAAGAGACGGGAAGTTCAAAGGAATGTGTGTCAGATCGTGGATGCTTGTCTGGATGTCGATCTGTCCCCAAAGCAGAGGAAGCGTTGAGTAGAGAATCGCGAAGATGATGAAAGGTGGAACAATCTTGGTGAATCGTCTCTTGTAGAACTCCTTTGCGGACATCCCTTTCTTCATCGGAGCCAGCAGAAACGCCGACACAATCATAAAGAGCGGCACCGCCATCCTTGAGAATCCATCGTAAAGGGACACGAACAACCTGTCAGTCTCATTGGCCAGAAACGACTGAGGGCCAGCCATATCGGTCGCTCCCGGTCCCGGATAGAAATTCTCGCTCGCGTGCACCAGCATAACAAGGAAGCATGCGAACACCCGCACATAATCCAGGAATACGATCCTTTTGTTTTCGTTCATCTATCTTCTTTTTTAGAAATATTCAATGTCATCATGTGATTCTCCAACCGGAGCCCCGCAAAGATAGAAAAAACGTGTTTCGTGCGCAATATCAGTTCTTACATGCACAAGGGGATTGAGATTTGGTATCCAAAGCCGTAATTTATGAGAATAAAAATGAGTAATATGCTATTAAACTGAAATTTAGTATTAGAAAATAAAGGATTTCTCTTCTTTCTGCAAGAAAAGCATTAACTTTATACGCATAAATATTAACAACGTGTCTTTCATCAAAAGATAAGTTATTATGTCGTACTCTAAAATTGAAGAAATAAAAACTGTCCTCTGGGGTAAACACAATATATACTTCAAGGCTAATGATGATGTAAATATCATTGTAGGTATCAATGGTAGCGGGAAAACCACATTGCTCAATGAAATCCACAAGAATATTCTTGATAACATTGATGATAAGAACCGAGTGGTATTTGTTCCGTCCATTGATAATATAGCTATGCGCGACAAGCGCAAGGTTGCCAATGCCCTGACTCAGGATTTGGAGTTTTATATGTTCGATATGAGGACTGGCCCATCTATGATGTACCATCGTATGTCTATGATTGATGCTTCTCCTGAAAAACAGGCAGATATAAAGAAAGGCATAGATGATATCTGTGCCATTGTCAATGGCTTGTTTAAAGACACTGGAAAGCGCATAGAGATTGAAGGCAACAAATTCAATATCATTGCGGACAATCAGATATTGCCTATTGATGCTCTTTCTTCGGGCGAGAAACAGATTCTTTTGATCCTGCTGCGGGTTTTCTTGTTGGACGGAAAGAGCGGTTATGTCTTGATTGACGAACCAGAGAACTCCCTTGACATCAGTTGGCAGTTTGAATTGATTGATATTCTTGTAAAGCTCAATCCAAACGCGCAGTATTTCATCACCACCCATTCTCCAAGTATCTTTGGCAAAGGATGGGGTGACAAGATTATCTATATGGAGGATATCACAACACCTGTCAAGCTGTAGTTATGACCAGAATAGAGGAACAGGCACAATATTACAAGAACATTCTTTTGCGTGACAGGAGCATTAAGGCTGTTGTCCATTTGGAAGATGCTGAGGATGAACATTTCTGGAATCATCAACTTCAGAAAGCGTCTCCGGCAAAATATCTATTTCTGCCATACTCTAAGAGTGACAAAGGAACGGATGCGCGAGGTTGCGAGCAATGTCTCCGTTACAGACCATATTTGACTAAGCGCTTCTTTATCTGCATAGATAGCGACCTGCGTCAGTTAAAAGGAGAGGATGGACTCAATGCCGACAATTATATCGCTCAAACTTATACATATTCTTGGGAAAACCATTTGTGTGAAGCAAAGCATCTTCAGCGAAGATTTTCAGCGTTGATACCTGAATGCAACTTTGATTTCGAAGTATTCTTAACGAATCTCTCCGCCGTCATTTATAAACCGCTGTTGTATCTCGTTCATTACAGTCAACGCTCTGAACTAAACCGACAGTGGAACATTTCAAAGTTCAATGCTTGTCTGCCGTTGCAGCCCAGGCTGGAAGAACTATCCGATAATGGACGAGGCTACATTGAAAGAGTTTCTTTGTTATTTGAAGAATCACTTCGTGGTCTTGAACAACCAGATATGATGACGAACGAGTTTATAGATGACTCCAACGCTTATCTCCACATACAAGGACATCAACTATTCAAGATTGTCCTTCACATCGGCACTATGTTGTGCAGAGGTACTGGAGTCGCATTCAAGTCGGATATTTTGGACAAAGCGATTCATACCGAAGGGTACGCTGAAATCAACCATTTACAATCTGATCTTGTTCAAATAACCACAGAAGCATAATCAATGGAGAATAAAATAAAAGTCGTTCTCGTAGATAAGAAGAGAACAAATAAGTGGCTCGCAGAGCAGATAGGTTGTTCACCAACAACCGTTAGCAAGAGGTGCACAAATGTCTGCCAACCCCCAATGGAGACATTTGTCAGGATTGCGGAACTCCTTGAAGTTGACATTAATGAGCTGTTGAGGATAGAGAAGAGGTAACTCATAATAAAGATCATTCGTTAACAAGAAGCGAAAAACATAACTAGAGTAAAGTTCCAATAAAGTAAAATGCTTTTACCAATAGGTAACATAAAAAGACATCATAATGAATATCCAGATAAAAGACAATAAAATCTTTGCCCCTCTTAAAGATAAGTGGTTAGTACTCAAACCAGAGGAAGAGGTACGTCAGCGCTATATTTGTCGATTGGTTGAGAGTTATGGTTATGACTTGAAGCAGATGGAGCAGGAGCTGAAAGTTACTAACTCTCAGCGTGGACAAGGTGCAGCACGCGCAGATATTGTAATCTGGAAATCAGTTCAGGACAAAAATGAGAATAAGAGTGCTTTCATCGTTGTGGAGTGCAAGGCTGAAACTGTAACCATTCGAAAAGATGATTACTATCAAGGTTATAATTATGCCGCTTGGGCGGGAGCTGACTTTTTTGTTACAACCAATCTTAAGGAGACTCGAATATTTAAAGTCGTAAAAGGAGAGATTCCAAAGAAACTTGAAGAGATTGTTGATATCCCTACTGCGGAGATGGCCAACAACGAGAAGAAAGTTAAAGAGTTGCTTAATCAGACTAAGGCTTTCACTCGTGATGAGTTTTCACGTCTATTGTATAAGTGTCATAATATTATCCGAAACAATGATAAGCTATCTCCGGAGGCCGCTTTTGATGAGATTAGTAAGATCCTCTTCATTAAGATTCGCTACGAGCGAGACAATAATCGTACACAAATATTCTCAAAGGACGCCTTTGTGAGGCTTAAAGATGCTTATAATAGCATGAAATCTAAAGATGCTCCAGAATTTTATCAGTTCTTGTTCGAAAAGACGAAGGAGGATTTTTCAAAAGACAGTCTCTTTGATCCAAACGAAACGATAAAGATTCGAGAAACCAGTTTTGAGAAGATCGTCGAGGAGTTACAGGTGTATAACCTTTCTACAACCTCCGATGATGTAAAAGGTATCGCTTTTGAGAAATTCCTTGGGCGTACATTCCGTGGAGAACTGGGGCAGTTCTTTACGCCACGGACTATTGTAGATTTTATGGTTTCTGTACTTGATCCACAAGAAGGAGAGTACATTTGTGATCCTTGCTGTGGTAGTGGAGGTTTTTTGATTCGAGCTTTTGAGTATGTACGTGAACAAATAGAAACAGAGCTGGAAAAGCGAAAGGAAGAAATCAAGCAAGAACTTATACCTGACAATTATAACAAACTAAAGTCTAAAGAACAAGAAGAGATAGACGCTAAGATTTCTGACGCATTTACAAAGATGAATTACGAGGTGGATATCACTAACGAGAAAGGCCGTTTGAGAACGCTATCCTATAACTGCATCTATGGTACAGATGCCAATCCACGTATGGCTCGTACTGCTAAGATGAATATGATTATGCACGGAGACGGTCATGGTGGAGTTCATCATCACGACGGCTTACTGAATGTCAACGGTATCTGGGATGGACGTTTTGATGTGATCTTGACAAACCCTCCATTTGGCTCTCGTGTGGATAGAGATATTAAGATTACAGAGGCGGATAGGTTTACTGATGAGGCAAAGATCAACGCTTACATAAAGCGATATGGCGAAGAATATCGTGCTGCTCTTAAGCAAGTTAACGACCACATAGGAGAATCTATTCTTGATCAGTTTGGCGTAGGTAAGCTAAGTGGTCTAACTGAAGTCCTTTTCATTGATCGCTGTCTGAATTTGTTGAAGCCAGGTGGCCGTATGGGAATTGTATTGCCTGAAGGTGTGTTGAACAACACTAACCTTCAGAGTGTACGAGAATACTTTGAAGGGAGAGCCAAGATTCTTCTTATTGTATCTATACCTCAGGAGGTATTTATGGCTGCTGGTGCTACTGTGAAACCAAGCCTTATGTTCTTTAAGCGTTTTACGGATGAGGAACAAGAGCAATATGACAATATCAAGAAAGAAGCATACTCAGAGGTTCAAGCCAAGTATCAAGAGGAGTATGACAGGATAGAGAAGGGACTAGTCAAAAGAGGTAAGGAAGCGTTGTCTGCTACTGAAAAGAAGAAGCTACGTATTAGGAAGAAAGAAATCGAAATTGTAATTGATACAGATGCAAAAGTCCTTATCAAGGAGCGTTTTGACTACGTTATTCCTATCGCAGACATCAAACGCGCAGGTATCAATTCTATCGGAATCAAGATAGAAAATGACTTGGAACCTCTTTTGGAAGAGTTTGCTAAGTATCGAACAAATAATGAGCTATGGTCCCAGACTCGCAAAAAGACAATTTATAGATATGATGAGGATGGGCTCATGACTCGGATTCGAGAGTTCGATGGCATCGTTTGCGAACCAGAATGTTTTTATGACGCAAAGAAACAATAATATGGCTACAGATACATATAGGTTCTTGCATATGGCAAACTATAAGGATATTCCGAACTGGAGTGTCCTGTATGCTGATGAGGAGAACATTGGCTTTACGAAGAAATTTCCGATGGCAAGGATTGGGGATTTCTTAGTAAAGAGCCATGATGTTATTGAGATACAAGATGACATTGAATACAAGCAGGTTACTCTTAAAATTAATAATGGAGGTGTAGTTCCAAGAAACAATGGTGAGACGATCAAAGGTTCAAAGATAGGTACTAAGCGTCAGCATGTTGTTCATACAGGCCAATTTATTATGTCAAAGATAGACGCTCGAAATGGTGCATACGGTATAGTTCCAGAAGAGCTTGAAGGAGCTATTGTGACGGATGACTTCCCTGTCTTTGATGTGGATGCGCAGAAGATCATCCCTCAGTTTCTGGTTCTCGTATCAACTACAGATAAGTTCGTAGAGTTTGCTCGCAAATGCAGTAGTGGAACTACCAATAGAAAACGTATTGATATTGATGCTTTCTTAAACCAACGAATTCCATTGCCAAGTATTGATGTGCAGGAAGAAGTTGTAAAGCAATATATTAGAGCGTTAGATGATATTAAAAAAATTAAAGAGAAGCTCACAATAGAAAAGACCAATTGTTTACAATATTGGGTTGAAACTTTGGGTATTAATATTTCGTCAAAAGACAAAATCATAGAGGGGAAATTGTCATTTACTAAGTTTTCCTCCATATCTCAGTGGGGCGTAGATTTTATTAATGCAAAGAGGAACCAAGAGCAATTCAGCAAATATTTCACGAGTTGTAAAATTAAAGATATATGCAAAATAGGAAGTGGCGGTACACCTTCAAGAAGTAACAAAAATTATTATTCTGGTAATATCCCTTGGATAAAAACAGGTGAACTGCATAATGATGTTATTACAGATTCAGAAGAAAAGATTACCCAAGAAGCTATAGATAATAGTAGCACTAAATTGTATCCGGCAAACTGTATCGTAATGGCTATGTACGGTGCAACTATAGGCAAAACTGCAAAACTCGGTATCGAAGCGACAACCAATCAAGCTTGCGCTGTACTTTATGAGATTGATTCATCTATCATTGACACTGACTATCTATGGTTTTATTTGCAAACACAAACAGATAAATTTAAAGAACTTGCATATGGCGGTGCGCAGCCAAATATCAATGCTGGTATTGTTGCTGATTACCTAATCCCGATTCCTTCTTTGATAGAACAACGTAGCATAGTAGAACATACTAAAGATATTCGTGCATTTATTCAATCGTTAAAAAAGGAGATGATCCAAAAGACTTCGGAAGCGATTAGAAGGATAAATTCTATATTATTTGAACAAGTATGAAATTAAAGTCTCTTACGATAAAAGGGAATGGGTATAAAAACCTTAAAGACACATTTCCGTTCGAGAAGAATAATGGTTATATAGCCTTAATTGGTCTAAATGGCTCTGGCAAAAGCAACCTAATAGAAGCTATAAGTATTATTTTCGATAAACTGATAAACAATAAAGGGAAAGACATTCCTTTTGATTATAGTATTGAATACGAGATAACAGACAATACATACATTATAAGCAAAGAAGCTTTTATCAAGAATGGTAAAGAATATGGGATTAATAAGATAGAATTTCCCTCTTCTATAATAGCATGCTACAGTGGTGAAGATAAACGTTTGTGGTCGCTGGCATACGAAGACTATCATTATTCCTATTTTAAGCAAGCGGTAAAAGGGGCTCGTTTTAATCCATCTTTATTATATATAGATAAATCCTGCTGGAACATCGCTTTTCTGTCTCTACTTTGTTCGGAAGATCCGGATGTCAAGTCTTTTTTAAAAGACAAATTAAACGTAACCTCTCCGGCTGATATCGAGATTGATTTTACTATTGATGACACAAGGAGAACAGCCTTTAGGCAACATTCAGCTTTAAACTGGTTTGATAGGATATGTAGTAATGGAAAAACAAGAGTGAACGGAAATCTTCTTTTCAGTACTGATATTATGTTAGCAGGTAAGACAGTCCCAAATACTGAGAAAGCCAAGACTGTATTTTCTTTCCTCTATTTACTATCCCAAGCAGAAAAAAAGGCCAAGAAGAATAATATTCAGCGTCTTATTATTTACATAAAAATCAAGGTTAATGGGATTTGCTTTGATGATCTTAGTGAAGGTGAAAAGAAACTCATTCTCATTGAATGTATCACAAAAGTGCTCGGTGATGAAAAATCACTTCTCCTTCTTGACGAGCCAGATGCTCATACTCACATTGCGATGAAGAAAGATCTGCTCAAACTCATTTCTGAGTTTGATGGGCAGACAATCATGACTACCCATTCTCCAATGTTCCTTAACAAACGTTGGAATGGTTTTAATGAGAATAACATATTCTATATGCAGTGTGGTCAGATAGAGAACACAAAGACATTAGATTCTCTTGCAAAATTGACAGGAAATGAAATTGATTATTTTGATAGTGCATATGTTCTTGGTGCAAAGAATCTACTAATCGTAGAAGGTCCAAATGATAAGCGTTACCTAGAAAGGGCTATATCCATATTCTTAATGAAAGATGCAAAATACCAAAGGTTATCCTCAATAGCGATTTTGCCAGGAAATAGTGCGGGCAATGCTAAAGCTTTATACGACCTTGTATTAGAACGAAAGATTGACAAGATGGATAAAGTTGTATATCTTTTTGATTATGATGGCGGTGGATATGATGGATACAAGGCAATACAACAAATAAATGACCTAAAAGTTAAGGGGTTATTTTATCAGCACGATTATAGCCAAGTAGTTGACTTAAGCAATAAACCACAAGACAAGGATACTGTAATGGTTGAAGATTTTTTCTCAATAGAAGCATATGCGAATGTCATTGCTCAAGAAGAAATAAAGAAGAAGCACAGTTATAAAGACTTTAGAAATTTTAAAACAAACATTTCTTCTGCGATTAAGACTCATATTGAGAGGCACTATAATTCTCGGGATTTCAAAATAGAGTGGTATGAAGGCTTTAGACCTGTTTTGGACAAATTGTTAGAAATATTTTGATCGTGTTATGGATGGACAAAGAATCCGGGTTTTCTTTCAACAAGAAGCACTTTCGATGCTTGATGCATATAAGAACTTTGAGACCTTGATACCTTCTTCCAAAGGAACAGGAGCGGAACATCGAGGTGAAGACGGGCGTTTCGTGGAAAATCTAATACGAACTTTCCTTGTCAAGTATCTCCCCAAAGATCTCGAAGTTTTAACTGGTTTTATCGTGAGACCATCTGTAAAGACTGGAAAGAATGATCGAAGTCGTAAAGACGATTTTGATAAGCATTCAACACAATTAGACATTATTGTTTATAATAGTGCCCAATACCCTGTGTACTTACGTAGTAATGATACTGTCGTTGTTCCGCCTGAAGGTGTGATTAGTATTATATCCGTAAAGAAGACTCTTAATGACTGCGATATAACCCATGAATTGACTGCTTTAAAAGAAGCATCAAAATTATGCAGGTGCGGTAATCTTCGATCTCCATATCTTGCATTAGTGTCAATGGATAATAACATAAGTAAGAAAAATCCCGATACTTTTGATTGGATATTTAATAAAGCCAAATCATTGTATGAATCTGATGATGATTTGAGTTTTGATGATATGGTAGGTTATATGGGTGCTTTTAAGCATTGGAGTATATTCAAGGCAAGACCATTCAAAGGGAATCCAACTCAAGCCAAATATGTGATGCTTAAGCATGATAAAGAACACGAGAATCACTTTGCATTACAATTCCTTATGACAGGTATTCTTGGTGTTTACTATGATAAATCAAGATCGACAGTCTCAAGACCTGGATTCACATCATTTCCTAGTCAAAGGCCTCATAACAGAGAACTTGGAATTATAGAATCGAAGATACCAGCGATAATTATAGAATAAAATGGCACAGGATATTAACAATATTCCCGAGTTGCAGTCGCCTTTCGAGCAGCTGCGGGAGGTGGATGCCGATGGGAGAGAATGGTGGAACTCACGTAAGTTGGCACGGGTGATGGGGTATGGCAAGTACTGGAACTTCGAGCGTGTCATTGCCAAGGCGCAGGCTTGGTCTTCGCGGAAGGGTTACCATCTGGGAGAGCATTTCGTGGAGATTACCGAGATGGCGGAACTGGGCAGTGGGGCGGTCAGAGAGGTGACAAGCATTCGGCTTTCTCGTGCCGCTTGTATGGCTGTGGTGATGAACGCCGACCAGAAGAAGGAGATGGTGAAGGTGGCGCGGCAGTATTTCAGCTCGACGATGACTCCTGATGTGGCGGTGAGGAGTATGGAGTCATCCGTGCTTATGTACAAGGGAGGACGAGGCAAAGTACAAGTGCTGGTCATCTTCGACACAAATACTTTCTGGCTCTCACAGCAGAGGATGGCGGAATTGTTTGGGGTGACTGTTCCAACAATCAACTACCATCTTGACCAGATAAACCAAAGCGGAGAGATCCATTTGTCCGACGCGATTAGAAAAATTCGAATACCTTCGGACAAATGGTCTGGAGAGGTGATGATGTACAACCTTGACGTGGTGATTGCGGTTGGCTATCGGGTGAACAGCTACGAGGCGACACAGTTTCGAATCTGGGCTACGAGTGTGCTGAAAGAATATCTCACGAAGGGCTTTGTACTGGATGATGAACGACTGAAGGGGAAGGATGTCTTTGGAGCGGACTACTTTGATGACTTGCTTGACCGCATACGAGAGATTCGCCTCAGCGAACGTCGTTACTATCAGAAGATAACAGACATCTATAGTGAATGTAGTTCCGATTACGACAGGGATTCTGAAGAGACACGTCTGTTCTTCAAGATGGTGCAGAATATGATGCACTATGCTGTCACTAAGCAGACTGCGGCAGAGATTATCTATGATCGTGCCGATGCGGAACGCCCTCATATGGGCTTGACTACTTGGAAGAATGCTCCCGATGGCAGAGTCGTCAAGTCGGATGTGACTGTGGCCAAGAACTACCTAAGCGAAAAGGAAGTTGATTCATTGAACCGGTTGAGCAATGTATTCATCGACATTGCGGAACAAAGGGCAGAGGATCATATCCTGATGACTATGGCAGATTGGTCTGGTCTTTTGCGGAAGTATATGGACTTGAACAACCGCCCTATGCTGCCTGATGCCGGCAGGGTGACGCACGAGCAGGCAGTAGAGAAGGCTCTTACTGAATATGATAAGTTTCGTGTCATCCAAGACCGTGAAATTATGTCCGATTTTGACCGTCAGATTGAGTTACTGTTCGGTGACAAGAAATAGAAACGGCACGTGGGAATTTGCGTCCGAAAAATTCGTATCTTTGAATTTTTGTTAGAAAGACGATAAGATGAAGGGAATCTTCAGGGGCATATTCATAAGTCTGGCGCTGCTTGCGGGGAGCGGGCTGCGGGGGTGGTGCGCCACGCCTGAGTTTATCGATTCGCTGCGTACGGAATTGAGGCTCAGGAATATGCCGGAGCGGGTCCTATTCCTGCCATTGGCGCTTGCGGACCAAAGGGGTGACGACGGGCGGGAAGGAATATGGTCGCTTACGGCGCTGGATGCTATCAGGGGGGAAGCACTTTGTCGGAAAACCGCAACCGAATCGGATAAAGGAACCGGGGATGTGGCAGAGGTGCTGATGACGAATGACAGAGAGGTGGTGAGGACGGAACAGGATCGAGGCGTAGCAAGCAATTTGATAGGTAGAAGCACTTGTGATTTGGACTCTACGGATGTTCGCTTCGATGATTATCTTTCCACCGTGATAGCACTCGACCGCCTGCAGGAGCTTTTCAATGAATATGGCGACTGGAATATGTCGATAGTGGCTTATGCCACAAGTCCGACGGCGCTGGCCGCGATGGATTCCACGGCGTTTGCCAACGCTCCGATCCTTAGGAGTTTACGAAATGCTGAGGAGGAATATTCAGAAAATATTCCGGCCGCGTTTGAGCGGATAGGGTCGCTGGCGGCCAAGAGGAAGGCGGAGAGGCTGGCGTTCCTGCAGGAGCAGGCGGCGCTTAGGAAGGCCCGTCTGGACTCGCTGCGGAAGAGGCAGGCGGCGAACACCGACAGGATTACCTACACTATCCGTCGGGGCGACACGCTGGGAGGAATCGCGGCAAGATACCGGGTCAAGGTCTCTGACCTGAAGAGATGGAACAACCTAAGGAGCGATATGATTCGAGAGGGACGTAAACTGGTGATTTACAGATAGTCATTATGAAGCAATATAAGGTACTTTTGTTTTTTCTTTCCGTTTTCTTGATCCTTTCCGCGATCTGGTTCGTATATCCGTCGAAAGGCGTTCAGGTTGGAGATTTGAAGTTGAGGTTCCCGTCCTACCAGGGCTATCTTGCCGACCTTCAGGACAGCACGGTGGACGTGAATGTGGATTCCGTGCTTCTTGCCGTGCAGAAAAGCTACGAGATGGTCGAAGGCTCGACAGATACCCTTCGCTACTACTATGACTACATCACCTCGAATCCCAACCGGATATGCCTGCCGGAGGATGACTACACGTTCTTCGACTCGCTGTTCGTGGAGATGGCCGCGGCGGCAGATTCCGGCCGCACCGTCAGGATTCTGCACTATGGTGATTCCCAATTGGAAATGGACAGGATCTCGGCTGTGCTGAGACAGGATCTTCAGGAACGCTTCGGGGGATCCGGGCCGGGAATGGTGCCGATGATCCAACGGATTCCGACCGTGTCGCTCTCGCAGAACGCTTCCGGAAGCCTCACGCGCTACGCCATGGTGGGGGACTCGCTGACAAGGAAGGCCTCGCACAAGCGCTACGGGCCTCTGACACAGTTCACTGACGTTACCGGCAACGGAACGTTCACTTTCACAAGAACCAAGAACAGGTATTCCCAAGAGTTGGTCAAGTCGATCTCAAAGGTTTCCGTGCTTCTGGGGCAGAATTCCGCAGGCTTTGAGATGGCCCTGAAATGCGACACGTTGCCGGTAAGGAAAACCGTCATAGATTCGGCCAAGGCTGAAGTCTCGATGGTCACTTGGGAATTGCCTTGCGATGTGGAGAAAGGCACGATCAGCTTTTCCGGCAATGCTGAGATCTATGGAATAATGCTGGACGGAAAAGGAGGCGTGACTGTTGACAATGTCGCCTTGCGTGGATGCGCCGGATTCATATTCTCGTCCATCAACCGTCAGGTGATGAAAGAGAGTTTCGACAAAACAGATACTCGGCTGATAATCTTACAGTTCGGCGGAAACGCGATGCCTGGAATGGCCTCGAAGAAAGCCATTTCCTCTTACGTGAAGAAGATCGTGATGCAGTTCGACTACTTCAAGGAGGTCGCTCCGGAGGCCCAGCTGATGTTCATCGGCCCGGCGGACATGTGCAAGAGCGTGGACGGGAATCTGATAACCTGGCCGCTTTTGCCGCAACTTAATGATTCCTTGAAGGTTAACTGTCTGAAGAACGGCGTGGCTTACTGGGACACATTCAACGTGATGGGAGGCCCGGGCTCGATGAGGAAATGGGTGAGCCACAATCCCGCTCTGGCCGGCCCCGATCATATTCATTTCACACACAAAGGAGCGCTTGAGATCGGAAACGCGCTCGCCAAGTCCTTCATTCTTTACCACGACTTCTACAAGCTCCGCCAGGAACTTTCAGACGAGGCTGTGGGAATATATCTGCGCGACCTGCGGGACAGTCTCAATCCTCGTCCCGCCGTGCCTGACACCTTGACAAAGACAGAGTTATGAGACGTTTCCTGACATATTCATTGCTCTTTTTGCTGCTTCCGGCGACCCTTTGGGGACAGTCGCTGCGGAAGGCGGTTCCTGAATATGATTTCGCGCGTTTCGAGAAGAACCGGATTGGGTTTCAGGGGGATAGTTCGGCCTTTGAGAGGCTTTTCAAGAAAATGGATTCCGTGCTTTTTCTGGGTAAAGGCAACCTTAGGATTATGCACATCGGGGGGTCTCACGTGCAGGCCGGGACTCTGACGCGGCAGTTACGGAACGACCTTCTGTCTTTGAGAACGGCTTTGGACGGGGGCAGGGGACTGGTTTTCCCGTTCTCCGCCGCCCACACGAACAATCCAAGCAGTTTCACGACAAGTTACGAAGGGTCCTGGAAGGTGACGAAGAATGTCCAAAGGGAGCCGGATCATAGGCTTGGACTTACTGGAATATCCTTGAGCGCGTCGGATGACAAGGCTTCGGTGATGGTCACCACTGTGGCCAGGGATCCGAAACCGCAGGATCCGACGTTTCGGTTCAACGAAGTGAAGGTCCTTGGATATTCATCAATGGGAGAGAGAGTTCCGGTGGTGGTTTTGGCTAAGGGTGACACGCTGCAAGGGTGCCGGGCGGATTCCTGCTGGTCTTTCGGCCTTCCCGCGTTTGCGGACTCCGTCAAGATCGCGACCAAGGGGCAAGGCGAGTTCACCTTGACGGGAATATTCCTTGACAACCCTTTCCCTGGCATTTCCGTGACGGGAATCGGCGTGAACGGAGCTTCGCTCGGGTCATATTCAAAGTGCCCGGATCTGATGAATGATTTGAGGCTGGTGAATCCGGATCTGGTGATTTTAGCCGTCGGGATCAATGATGCGACCGCCGCTAATTTTTCTGTGGATGATTTTGTCGCGCGCTATAAGGTGCTTGTGTCGCAGATTCGTTCGGTGAATCCCGACTGCGCTCTGCTGTTCGTCTCCAACAACGACAGTTTCAGGAGGATACGCCGTAAAGGCTATGTCGTGAATTCTAACGGCAAGTTGGCTGAGCAAAGCTTTTTGAGGCTCGGAAAGGATTGTGACGCAGGCGTTTGGGATCTGTTTGACATTATGGGGGGACTCGGTTCGATGAGGAAATGGGAAGAGGCCGGCCTCGCCAAGAGGGACAAGATTCATTTTACGGAAAAGGGCTATGAACTGGTGGGAGACCTGCTGTTCAACGCGTTGATGGATAAGTATGTGGAACATTTAAAGAAAGGTAAGTGATGGGATTTTGGGACGTTGCCGCTGACTTTTTCAAGAACCTGTTCTCTTTTGATCAGGCTCATCCGTTGTTGTTCACCCAGTTCTATTTCTGGGCGTTCTTCGCCATCGTGCTGGCCTTTCTGTGCGTTTTCAAGAACAAGGTCGTGCTTCGGAATGCCTTCCTGTTCTTTGTCAGCCTGTTTTTCTACTACAAGACGAGCGGACTGTTCCTGATTCTGTTTGGGTTCGTGATTGTCTATAACTATCTGGCAGGTTTCGCTCTGTCCGGTGTGAAAGGAAACTTTGGCCGGAAAGCCATTGTGGTTCTGAGCGTTGTCGTGGATCTGTCGCTGCTCTGCTACTACAAGTACGCCTACTTCCTGACCGATGTCGTGAACAATCTGTTCGGGACGGAATTCATTGTGAGAGACTGGTTTGCGGTTGTGGGTAACCAACTGACAGGCTCTCAGGCGTTCAGCGTTGACTCGATCTTCCTTCCGGTCGGAATCTCGTTCTTCATCTTCCAGGCGATCAGCTATGTGGTTGATGTTTCACGCAGGACAATCGGCCCGATCAAGAACTTCTGGGATTTCGGCTTCTACTTGAGTTTCTTTCCTCAGCTTGTGGCCGGCCCGATCGTGCGCGCCAAAGAGTTTTTCCCTCAGCTTCACAAACCGTTCTTCCTTGGCCGCAGACAGTTCGGTATCGCGATTTTCTGGATTCTGAACGGACTTACCAAGAAGTTGATCCTCAGTGACTATCTGGCTGTGAATTTCTGCGACAGGGTTTTCGAGAACCCTTTGCTTTACACCGGTTTCGAGAACCTTACGGCTCTCTTCGGCTACTCGCTTCAGGTCTATGCCGACTTCTCCGGGTACACTGACATCGCCACCGGTGTCGCTATGCTGATGGGTTTCTATCTGCCGAAGAACTTCAATTCTCCGTACAAGGCCCGCAACGCCGGAGAGTTCTGGAAGCGGTGGCATATTTCCCTTTCCAAATGGCTTCAGGACTATCTTTACATCCCGCTTGGAGGCAACCGCAATGGCACATTCGGCTCGTATGCGATCATCCTCGGAATCGCTTTCCTGGCCTCGGCTTTGGCCAAGAACTGGTGGGTTTTCGGAGTGGTGCTCGTGATCGCCGCTGTTTTGGCTATCCTGATAACCTTCTGCAAGAAATACCGTAAGGAACTGATCTCGGACATCAACAGGATGGACACGATGCTCCTTGGCGGCCTGTGGCACGGAGCCAGCTGGAACTTTATGATCTGGGGCGGTCTGAACGGCCTAGGAATGCTGATCTACAGGTTCTGGAAGAGCTGCAATGTCTATGTCAGGACGCTCGTCATAGGACTCGTCTGCATGGCCTTTTATATTCTTAAAATCACTGTGCCGGCTTCGGTGTTCAATATGTTCTTCGTCTGGACATTGATCATATTCATAGGCGCGGCCGTGCGGATGCTCTATCATCTTTGTCGCTTCAAGGCCGCTTTCTCGTGGCTTGAGACAGGTTGGGCGGTCGCTATGACGTTCATATTCATTACTTTTACCCGCCTTTTCTTCCGAAGCGGCTCCAACCTGAATCCTGCGGAAGCGAACGAGAAAGCGTGGAGCACAGCAAAGAATATGGTCGAGCGCATCGGCGGAGACTGGGATTTGTCCCTTATCCCGCAGATGGTTCAGCAGCACCTCGGAGTGATCCTCGTCTTCGTCTTCGGAATGGTCATCCATTGGCTCCCCGAGAACTTCAAGCGCCGCTACCGCATCTGGTTCGCCTCGATGCCCCTCCCGCTGATGGCCCTCGTCTGCGTCCTCGCCGTCTTCATCATCTGCCAGTTCATCACCGCCGACCTACAGTCGTTCATCTACTTCCAGTTCTGATGATGAGGATTGCGTGTGGCACTTAACCAGTTGAAAATGAGGAATAAGACCGATCATCTGGTGCCGTTTTGGAGTACCACGTAATCCATTTTTCCTTTGATAATCAGCACTTTGGGTGCCACGAGCGTTTGTAGACCAGACCATCTCTAAAAGGACTGCGAATATTGCCGCTAAAACTCCGTCCCGTCGGAGCCGTAAACCTTTCCCGATTACAAAATGCGTTCACGTTACTGTGCCACAGAAGTGGGTGAGTGCCCGCCACGGCTGAAAAAGTCTAAGATTAGAGCAATAGTTTTTCAGCCGATGTGCTGCTGGAGTGGGCTTCAGTGGCACATCGGCTGAAGGTGTTTTGTAAGAAAGAGGGTGTCCGCCGTGATTGTCGGTTGAAATCCAATCTTTAAAAGTGGTTATGTACAATTCTGAAAAAGAACACACTGCGGGCCTATATTTAATTTGGAACGGTCTTTGATGAGGCGATGCCTCAATACACGGGATCAGGGCAGCCTGGTTCGCAAAAAAGATCGCTATGAGCAAGCTTAACAAAAGAGCCATTATTGGCGCGGTCGCTGTGGCTGTTGTCGCCACGGCTGTTGTCATCATTGTTCTCCGGCCAAAGCATCATTTGGAGGATCTTCCTGTTGTCAGCGTTGACACGGTCAGGACAAGGAATGTGGAGATCTACGGGGAGTTTCCGGGAAGGATCCGCGCCCAGCAGTTCGTGGAGGTGAGGGCGAGGGTCGAAGGTTATCTTGAGAAGATGATGTTTGAGGAAGGAACATACGTTAAAAAAGACCAGATACTTTTCATCATTGATCCGAAACAGTACAAAGCTCAGGTGGACAGGGCAGAGGCACTGGTGACTAAAAACAAGGCGATGGCCCTTAAGGCAGAGAGGGATCTGGCGAGGATCAGGCCTTTGTTCGAGCAAAAGGCCTCCAGCCAGCTTGATCTGGACAACGCCGTGGCCGCCAATGAGAGCGCCAAGGCAGACGTGCAGGTCAGCGAGGCCAGGACGAAGGAGAATTTCTCCGTGGTCAATCTGTACAAGGCTCTCGGCGGCGGCTGGAAGGACTTTTGATTCAAGCCCTTGCTTCTCTATTGAGAAGAAAATAATTACGTGACCTTCCGGCCGTTGATGCGGCTGGGAGGTCAAATAGTTCACACCTATTCTTGAATATTTTGATTATTTCGTTAACCTTTATAAATTTACGGTGAATATTAGTAGGCCTCTAAAAGTCCGTAACTTGTAACTATTGACAGATGAACAGATTCGTAATTATATTCCTCTTGATGTCATTTTTATTAGTCTCCTGCGACAACAGGCAGACCAAGTCTTTGCTTCAGGATGTCGAGACCTACATTCAGGAAAGGCCGGACAGTGCCCTGCGGGTTCTGAGGAAAGTTGATTCACTGACGCTGAACACAAAGGCACTCCGAGCCCGCTATTCTGTGCTGTTTGCAATGGCGTTGGACAAGAACTACATCGACACGACTGCCTTGTCAATTCTGGAACCAACTGTGGCCTATTATGAAAAATTCGGCTCGCCGAAGGATAAGATGCTGTCCTACTATTATTTAGGACGTATTTATTCTAACAGAAAGGATTATCCGAACGCTGTCATTTTCTATTCACAGGCTTTGCGGGAATCGAGTGAATATGACTATTACCACAGAGGATTGATTTATGCTGCCTCCGCTGATGCTTACAACGCATCTTTCAATGATGAGGAAGAGTTGAGAAACACTATCTTGGCCTATGAGTGCTTTGAGAAAATAGGTGACAAGGATCTTGATCTATCGCTGTACAAAGTGGCCCAGGCTTATCATAACAATGAACGGTTCGATGTGGCCGACAGCCTTTACTCGCTTGTCTATTCCGGGAAGGACTCGACATCACGGCTTGCCCTCTATGCTATGGAGGATCTGGTCAGCAATGACTTGTATCAAGAGAAACAAGATGTTGAGAGGGACCTTGAATTGCTTGAATATGTCGCCGAACATCGCGGTAATCTTAGTTTGGAGTCGTATTATGAATATGCGTATCTTCTCCTTTTGGCAGGGAAGGAATCAGAGGCGGAGAATATTCTTTCACAGTTGTCCAATCGTGAAGCGAATGGAAAAACGATGGAGATTAGATACCGGATAGCGGAGTGTAAAGGACAAAATGAAGAAGCCCTGGCTTTGTTGAAAAGTATGTTGTCTCATCAGAATGACGTAGTTAAGAAGAAATTGGCTCAATCTGTTTTCAAGGCTCAAAGTGACTACTATCGTCTTACTGCTGAGGTCTCTGAACAAAAATCTACAATATCCAATCAAAGAAGCATCATAATTCTCATTACAGGTTTAATGATAATTGCTTTGCTCTATGTCATCTTTATGAAAAGGAAAAGCACCTTGATCCGTGAAAAAGACAGACTGACACAAGCCGTGGAAGAATCCGAGAGACTTTTAGAAACGGTGAGGAACAGGGCTAATGAGGAGAAGAGCGAAAGGGAAAAGGACATTTTGGATTTGAAATCACGCAATGAACGTGAGCAGGATAAGATCAAGGATTTGCGTGAGATGTACGTTGCCCTTTATCAAAAGCGGTTCAGCGAAATCGGAAAGTACTATGACGCCGCATCATCGCATCGACTTGAGTCAATAAAGGAGAAAGCCTACCACGATGTCATATCCTCAACCCAAGCCTTGTTTGAGGAGATCGCCAGCGGATCGGAAGGCCAGAAAAAGTTTGAGGCAAGGATAAACGCTGATCTTGATGACATCGTCTCCAAGATCAGATCCGACTTTCCAAAGTTGAAAGATGATGACATCCGCTTTATCTGTTACCTGATAGTAGGCTTTGACACCTCTACAATTTCATTCCTGATGGACATTTCCAAGGAGAATGTCAGAGTGAAGAAGCATCGCCTTCGTGAAAAATTGAACGGCTATTCCGGCCCAAACGAGACTCTGTATCGATTGTTCACATAATTTCGTTACAGTTTGAATAATTTTAGGGGGGCATTGATAATCAGTGACTTATAGATGGGACGTTTTTGACAATTGCTTCCATCTATTTGTAAAACGTTGAAAAATAGAGTTCTCGATACCCCGAATCTGCGGAAATCTGTAACGCCCAAAATGCCCTCTTTTGAGTTTTTAGAGGATCTTTTATATACATTTGCCCAAACGAATTTATCAAGGTTTATGAAAAAAAATTATCTTCTTGTTCTCTTGTTGATTGGCATTGTTGCATCTTTCATTGTTGATATGCAAGCGACATCTATTGCTTGTGAGGGTGTGCTCACGAAAGTTGATATGCATAGGGAGGTTCTAGATTCTTCCCTTATTAAAAGAGTTCCTGAACGTGATCCTTTGGAGTTGTCCTGCTATGTGATTGATGACATCAACACAATCTTTCTTTCTGCCAACAAAACAGTTCTTGCTGAGATCGAAATTGAGAACTTCACAACCGGCGACTACGCCTCATACTATGATCAAATCTCCACAGCCTCTCTCTCGCTGCCTGTTTACGGAAGCGGGCGCTATCTAATCTTGGTTACTCTTTCCAATGGCGTGAATTATTTCGGAGAATTTGAATTATAGTAAAATGTAAAAAATAACCTGCATCACTTTAAATTTGCAATACATTGATGTTCAAGGGTGATTCTATGTATTCAATTTTACCGATTGATGCAACTTATTTTTTCAACATTACATAATGACGATGAGATTTTACAGAATCATATCAGCATTCGCATTATTCTTGATTTTGGGCTACGAAGAGTCAAGAGGTCAAGAATTGGCTACTAACCAACCATTGTGTGACAGCCTTGTTGTCGAAGACCCTGATGGAAGCCGAACGGTAACATATACCTTTCAGGCAAGACCGGCGGAAATCTCAGCACCCCAAACTTCTTCGTTGACAAAAAGGCAATACCTTACATCAGAAGCGGATGTGGAACAAAAACTATTGAGCCTTGCTTCCAGACGAATGGCTCCGGCACGGGTGGTTTCAGGTCAGGATCTTTCCGGTTATTCAGTTGGTTCTATTCCGATTCAGGCTTCGGTCAGTTCCACGGGGGCGCGCCTTTATAGTATTCCAATCTCTGTTGTTTCTGGATGGAAATTAGTACCGGAATTATCACTTGTTTATAACAGCCAATCAGGCAACAACATCGCTGGTTTTGGCTGGGGGCTTTCCGGTCTTTCTTCCATTGAGGTCAGAAATAAGAATTATTATTACGATGGGTGTTATAGGGGAGGCGTATATGATTCCTCCGATGCCGAATATTCATTGGATGGAGTGCCTATTGTGAGATCTGCATTAGGACTATCCGGATATTCTTATGCGACAAAAAATGGAAATATTCAGGTGCAGAAACACCTTGTCTCATCAGGCACTGTGGCTTACTTTACTGTTTTGTATCCGAATGGAATGACGGGAACATTCGGGTATTCGGATAATACTAAGGCAAAGAACACGTATCCTCTTACGGAACTTACGGATATCGAGGGAAACACAATCACTTTCTCTTATAGTTATATAGCCGGTTCCTATTACATAAACGAGATTGATTATGGCAAAAATGCATCAATAATTTTCTCTTGGGAATTCCGGCCAGATGGGACACCATATCTGTATTCATCCTCTGGTCTTTCAGTGTCTTTCCCATATAAAATTCTCAAGACTATCACTTGCAATGATGGAGAGAATGAAGTTTATAAATATAATCTTACGCACGAGGTCAAAGATGATGTGTCACTATTGAAGAAAGTTGAATGCTCGACATCTTCTAACAATCTTCCTCCTCTTTCTTTCTCCTATGGGATCGATTCTGAAGAAGATACTGAGGTTACTCACACTTTCCACAAAGTTGATGAGAGTATCTTTGTCAAATATTTTACAAAATCGGATGACTGTTCACTTATTTATAAAAGGGGAAAACTGATTCCTGGAAGCCAGAATGATGGAGTTGTCATTCTTCCATCTTTTGATACGTATGCACAAATTGGCTATACGAAGAAGTGGTATGAATTGCATCGATCTTACAAGTACGGAAGCAAGTATTCCAAAGAACAAGAGATTCTTTGTAATATAAGTGGTTATTACTCTTCTGCTCAGAAAGTTATTCTGGCGGAAGAAGGTTTCCAGTTGATTGAAGCTGTTGATGTGAATGGTGATGGTACAGATGAGTTGGTAAAGATTAATAGCGGTTGTACGACAAAGGGTATCACTGATTTCAAGATAACCACATATTCTTTTGATAGGAATGGTGCGATGTCAAGTCAGAACTTCACCATTTCAATTAATGATGGAACATCCAATACTTATTATAATAATCCGGCTAAGTGTTTCTATCGGTTTGGAAATTTTCGTGGTGACGGTAAGTCGATGCTCCTGATTATATCAAGAGATGCTTCCAGGTTTGCTTTGGTGGATCTGAATACGAAGAGAAAGGTCAGCGAGAGTACTCTTTTCTCGATGAGTGATGAGGAGATTAATCTCGTGCTTGCCGCTGATTTCGAGAATGACGGACAGACGGATTTATGTCATATTACTGACGAGGGTATGGATGTGTACAGCCTGTCGGCGATGACCGGGAACACATTTTCTTTGCGCACCTCATATTCAGGCATCTCAAAATATGCTCTTTATATGGAGCCGATTTATAATGATAACGGAGCTCCGGCATCCATTCCGGCAAACTTGTATCTACTTGACACAAATGATGATGGCTATCTGGATATCGCTGCTGCTCCGGCATTTAAAGTCAAGGGTGAGAGCTTTGACATTAATTCAAATACTTGGAATATCGCAAGGTTCGATGGTGATGGATTCTACACACAGACAATATCCCTTTTTGACAGGGAAGAAGATGACACCATCATTTTTCTTGATGCGGATAAGGATGGACTTCCTGATATGCTTCATCTGCGCAGAGACTCGGTTCTTTTTCTCGTCCCTAACATAAACGGTACTTATAAAAGACAGGTTTCTTATTCCGGAATTACCTTGGATGAGACATCAGATCTTATTCCTGGCGATATCTCCATATTTGGGACACACGGTGACGTGATTGTCGCATCCGGAGCTTATATCAGCCTCTATAACTTTGATGTGAATCATTCCGATAATAGGAAATTGGTTCAAATGACCGATAGTTTCGGGCATATCAGCACGAATACTTATGGGAAGATAACGGATAGCGACGGTTCCTATTTGGCAGACCTTAACCGTTCGTATTCAACGGCAGATGGGTTTATGAGATGCCACGTCCCTCTTACGGTTTTGGTCGAAGGCCGGACTTATTTCAATAATAAGTTATTGGAGAATAATTATTATACCTATTGGGACGTTGTTTCTCATAACAAAGGACTTGGGTTCTGCGGCTTCGGAAAGATTCGCACAATAGATTATGTCTCGGGGACATATACAACAAAAGTTCTTGATCCTGAGAAGTTAGGCGTTGTGTCAGAAATATCAATTGCCAGAAGCTACAATGGTGCACCTTATTCAACTGTGGCAAATACCTATGACAACAATAGTTCGACATACGGAAAGTTGAATCCTCGTTTGGTAAAGAGTGTTGAGAGTAACTCGCTGACGGGAATCGAGGTAACTACTACCTACACCTATGGCGACTATGATCTGCCAACGACAATCCTAACTAGTCGCCGCATAGGTAACGGAACCGCTCAGACCGAAAAACTGCTTCGAACATACGAGAACAGCATTTCCGCATCCAAGTATGTACTTGGTGTTGTGACGGAGGAATCAATCATTAAGGGTTGCAGTGGAAGTGATGAACTCTCTTGGAAAGAGAAATCGGTCAATACGTATGACGACCATTATCGTAATCTCACCCAAAAGCATTATGTTGGTTATTATGGGGTACCGCGTTTCTCTAAGAATGAAGCTGTTGAGGAATCTGCTGATGTTTATTCAGATTATTTAGACTCTTCATTGGGCGATGTTATCCGCATTTCTTACGATGCGACGAATCTGGTTTTGGAAAAACGATGGCGCTATGATGATAGAGGGAATGTTGTCTCAGAAGAAACGGCTCCCTATGGTGCCACGGAATTTACAGGTAACGCTTACACCTACGATAGTGACGGGCGTTACTTGTTGACAAAGACAGACGCTTTGGGGCACACTACAACATTCAGCGGTTACAACAAGTTTGGCAAACCGGCGGCCTCTAAGGATTATCGTCACAGGGAAACAACATATTCTTATGATTCTTGGGGGGATCTGATTTCCACGTTTTATCCGGATGGCTCTAATGAACAGACAACAGTTTCTTGGGGTGGTGTCGGCTTGTACACAGTGACAAGCATATCCACAGGAAAACCGAGGACAATCACTCATTGTGATGATCTTGGCCGTGAGATCAAAAGTGGTGTCGAGCGTTTTGACGGTCAATGGCAGTGGGTTGACAAAGAGTACGACAGCCGAGGGCGTTTGTCAAGAGTGTCACTTCCTTATAGGGAAGAGGCGGCATCTTATTGGAACACTTATTCGTACGATGACTATAATCGCCAGACATCCATAACCGAAGCTTCTGGGAAGGTGTCTTCCTGGTCTTATGATGGCACGAGTGTGACTTCTGTGAAAGATGGCATAACCTCGACACGAACCACAGATGCGAGTGGCAATGTGATAAGTGTCTCTGACGCAGGAGGAACCATAACCTACACATTGCGCAATGATGGCCAACCATCATCGATCACGGCTCCGGGAAATGTGAAGACCACGTTCACTTATGATGATTATGGTCGTCGCGTCAAGATGGTTGATCCGAGCGCTGGAATTCAGATAGATTCCTGTGTGTGGAATAGTGATGGATCTTCCAAACAGACCCACACGAATCCGAATGGTACGGTTGTCACCTACAAAGACAAGTATGGCAGAACCACGTCCGTCGAGCGTCCGGGTGAGTACAACACGACTTATGCTTACGATACTTATGGACGCTTGAGTTCCGAGCAATCGACCAATGGCACAGGCGTGGAATATACCTATGACGCATTTGATCGTGTGTTGTCGTCTCGTGAGACAGTTCCTGACGGAAAGTGGCTCAGGAAGAATTATTGCTATGGTGACCAAGGTGTGCTGTTGAGTGTGCAGTATGAGTCGCAGGACGGGGTGATCACGACCGAAAACTATACCTATGACAATGGTTATAACACAAATATCACGCTTCCTGATGATACCATAGTGCGCAGTCTCGTGTCTGAAAATGACTTTGGAATGGCCACGGAGATTCATACAGGAAGTATTAACCGAGAGTATGGTTTTACAGTTTTCGGTTTTCCGACATATAGGGATATGGAGTGTGGTACACTTCAGGATTTCATATACCAGTTCGATCCTTTGACAGGCAATTTGTTGGTTCGCCAAGATGTTTTGAACAAAAATACTGAAAGGTTCGGTTATGACAATCTGAATCGACTGACTTCGATAGGAGATTTGAGTGTTGTGTATGCAGACAACGGCAATATCACTTCGATGGACGGTGTTGGGATGATGGAGTATGGAACAACATCGAGGCCATACCAGATTACCACACTTTATCCAGAGTCTGATAATCTGGCTCCATCACGTGTCCAGAATGTGTCTTACACCTGTTACAGTCGTCCGTCCATCCTGACAGAAGGCGGAAGGAGTGCGGCTTTCACTTATGATGGGGAGGGAAAACGTGTGAAGATGTATGTTGCGGATGGCTCTACCCCATTGCTGACGCGGTATTATGTCGGCGATCGTTACGAGTTTGATCAGACTTCTGGTGGTACGAAAGAGCGTTTATATCTTGGTGGTGACGTCTATTCCGCTCCTATGGTTTTGCAGCGTGAGAATGGAGGAGACTGGGTTGCCTACAACATAGGCCGTGACTACCTCGGCAGCATAACCCACATCGTGACACTGGACGGGACACTTGTGGCTGAGTATAGCTATGACCCGTGGGGTAGGCTTCGTGATCCGGAGACTCTTGAGATCTATGCGGCCGGAGAGGAACCGGAACTGTTCCTCGGCCGTGGCTTCACCGGTCACGAACATCTGACTTGGTTCGGCTTGATCAATATGAACGCCCGTCTATATGATCCTCTCCTCGGCCGTTTCCTCAGTCCTGACCCTTACATCCAAGCACCGGATTTCACTCAAAACTTCAATCGCTACTCCTATGCGCTGAATAATCCTCTGAAATTTACAGATGATGATGGTGAGTATTTGCATATTGTAATAGGGGCACTTTTGGGTGGCATATCAGGTTTAGTTGCCAATTGGGATAATTGCGATGGGATATGGGAATATCTTTCAGCGTTTGGAATTGGTGCGGCGGCTGGTGCTGCCGTTGCGGCTACGGGGGGAGCTGCGGCTGCGGCTGAGGGTGGATTTTGGGCGACTGCCAGTGTTGTAGCTGTGGGAACAGCAGGAGGAGCCGCAAATGGTGCAACGAGTGAGCTCATTAAACAAACGGGCAAAAATTTTGATGGGATCAATGATGTTGACTGGAATAGTGTAGGGAAATCGGCTGTTGCCAGTGGGGTAGCTGGAGGTGTTGGTACAGGAGTTGGTATTGCCATGTCGGGTACGAGTTTTCCTATAACGATAAATGGAACTACGATTGATTCTCCAGTTGTATCTTCTTTTTTTGTGGGTGCACTTGCCAGTGGGGCTGGGCATATTGCCGGAGGTACTACTGCTGGATTGTTATGGGGAAATAATCTAAGTGATGCATTCCTTAATTCTTTTAATGGAATTGGATCCAGTATGCTGATAGGAGGAGCATTCTCAGCAGCAAGTACGGCTGCATATGACATAGTTAATGACATCGAAACAAAGTTATCAGAACATGCTAAAGTACGAATTAAGGAACGAGAAGTATCTTTGAAGAATATTAAGGATGCTTTGGATAATCCGCTGAATATTAAGGATATAAAATATGATTCCAATGGAAACCCTAGTGTGACCTATGTAGGCACTAAGGCTACAGTGGTGGTTAATCCGGAAACAGGAAGGATTATTACGGTTTGGCGAACAAGCTCAAGAATACAACAACAATTTTAAGGAAATTATGGAAGAAATAATATTGACAGAAAAAGAATATGAATTCTTGCAACACTTTCTAGTAAGAAATAAGTTCCCGATTGATATATTAAAAGCGGAAATACCACCAAGACTGGTTTTAGAAAGTGATGATATGTCTTTAAATATGGTGGATCGTTTGGGTGATGAAGTCGTACTTCATTTTGATTCAGAATATGAGCCAACAGAAACAGGTCGTATTATAGAATCGCTGATAGATAAGATAAATGGATAATATCAGTAGTTACTTCAATATCGATTTTGAAATATTAAAGTATTAATGATGATTTTTATGTATAGAAGATTTATAGTTGTAGCCTTTTTGTTGCTATCATTTATGTGTCTGTCAGTTAATGGTCAGACAGCCATAGTATATTCTTACGATTCGGCAGGGAACCGAACCTCGAGAACTACTGTGGAAACGACGAATGTCGCATTGGTGCCGGCAGAGATGTCCATTGATGCCAGTGACCAGTTAAAATGCTCTTTGCCAGTCTCCAAGGATCTCGGAAATATCGCTTCTCTTGCGTCCGGTGAGGTTGAGGAAAAAGCGGAAAATACATCGCTTATGTGGCGCTTTGATTTTCTTGAGAACAAGCGTCCAACGAATGAATATGCTCACACCATAGGAAAATATAGCTGGATGAACCTTTCTTGGATTGATTCATATAAGCGTAATTGGATGTGGAATGAGGCACTTTTATAATGCTATAATCGGGATTTGTTCAGTTCTGTTCCTTTGGGGCTCATTTGAGGCGGCCGGGGCGGAACAGTCCGTTAAAACTCGGATTGACAGTACTGTGGTTGAACTGGACAACGGTGACGTTGTCGTCAAGTACAGTGTCAAGCCGTTTGATTTTGGGGCGCTGCATCATCCGGATCCATCACAGAGGCGTTCCCTCGTTCTTTCTGAAGAGGAGAAGAATCAGCGTTTCGACACGTTCAGGGCTTCCCAAGAGGCAACTGTCTCGGTGAGAAAATCGCCGAGGCGAGCCTCGGTTCAGGCGGATTATTCCGATTATGCTGTCGGAGAGATTCCGATTGAAGCTGGTATCTCGCCAACAGGAGCGAGAACTTACCAGATTCCTATTGTGACAGCAGCCGGATTCAAATTGACTCCGTCAATAGCCCTTGGGTACAACAGCCAGGCTGGCGAAGGTTGGGTCGGTTACGGATGGGATATTCAAGGATTGTCAACCATCAGCTTGATCAATAAGAATGTTTATTATCACGGTGTGGCGAAAGGGGCAAGTGTGGAGGATTAATGACAATGTTTATGAAGAAGATAATCTTTTTATTTGCTACGATTATATTACTGACCTCTTGTGTGTTTGACCGTGTTTTCAGCTTTCGTTTTTATAACCATTCTTCTTGCGATGTCAGTTTAATATTAGACTTGAATCCTTATGATGGAATAATAACACCTGATAGTAGAACTGATTTTGTCCTTGCATTAAATTGGGGATATATAGATAATTATGACAAACGTTGGGACAAACTGGTAAAAGACTCTATGCATATTTATGTGTTAGATGCAGAAGTAATGAAATTACGACCTGGAGATATTCTGTCAAAAGAAGTGATTGATAAAATTGATCCTGATATGATACTGACACGAATTACGGTCACACATAATGATCTTGATAATGGTAGGGTTGACTATTGGCCGTAGGATCACAGTTCAAAAAGATTATTAGAGAAGATAGGCTTTCAAATATGGCAATAAGTAAAACGTGTGAACTATGAACGTTCTGAATCGAAACACTTTTAGGGGGAAGGCTTTGAGAGCCTTCTCGTTGACCGAGCTGCTGGTTGTCCTTGTGATTATCGGTATTCTGGTGCTGGTGGCAATGCCGAACCTGATGCCGTTGATCTCAAGGGCTAAGGCGACGGAGGCTCAGCAACAACTTACTTTCCTACATTCGTTGGAGAAGAGTTATTTCTACACCTATTCACGATATTCCGATGATTTGGAGGAACTTGGGTTTGAGCAGACAGCCCTTGTGACGGATGGCGGGAACGCCAATTACCGCATCGAGGTCGTGGAGGCTGGGGAGAACGGTTTTAAGGCTCAGGCGGTCTCAGTAGTTGACTTTGACAAGGACGGAGTCTTTAATGTCTGGGAGATAGATCAGGACAAGAACCTGAAGGAGACGGTGAAGGACTGATGTGATGTTGAGGTTGCTTTCCATATTCCCGCTTACGGTTATGATGGTCTCGGATGCGAGAAGCCGCACGGTTTCCTCTTGGTGGCTGTCGGCTTTCGGACTGGGTCTTGTTGTGGACGGATTGATTGAGGAAGGATGGCGAGAGACGTTGATCAACATTGTGTGCAACCTTGTTGTCCTTTTGGTGATGGGAGTGTCTTTGCTGGCATATTCAAAAATGCGGAAACGGCCGTTGATGGAGATGCTTGGCATAGGGGATGTCATATTCCTTGCCGCGCTGATGCCGGTTTTCGGAGTTAATGCATATCTCAAGTTCTTGATAATGTCAGCCATTGTCGCTTTGCTGTCCTGTCCGTTGTTTAGGAAAATGCAGCCTGGTTTGACGGGGATTCCTCTCGTCACGGTTTTCGGAACGTGTTTTATCATAGTCATACTTTTCAGAGCGATTTATGGAGGGTAGAGGGTTTGATCTGAACAGCATTACTGTACGCACCGAGGCCTTACAGGTGCTGACTTCGGAAGAGGCGGCTTACTACAGGCTGCTTCCGTATGACGTGGATGCTGGCGGGCGTTTGCTCTGTTTGGGTGAGGATGGCAGAGACTATGCCGATGCCATTCGTGACTTGGACATCTTGTTTGGGAAGAAGCTGTCTGTCAGGTACATCCCGGTTGAGGATTTGTCCCGTTTGCTGGCGATTCATTACAGACAGTCTGGGGTGCGGTCCAAGGGCACCGTGTCTGATGTCATAGAGGATGTCCCGTCATTGATCGAGGAGGCGTACCGGATGCGGGCGAGCGACATCCATATGGAACCATCCGAGCATCGGTGCAGGATCCGTTTCCGTGTTGATGGAAAACTTTTGGAGCGGCACGTCATCCGCAAGTCGTCCTACACGTCACTGGTCAACCGCATCAAGATTATGTCCAATCTGGATATCTCCGAGAAGCGGCTCCCGCAGGATGGCCGCATAATATACGAAGGAAGCGGTGTGCGTTTTGACATCAGAACATCCATACTTCCAACGATATACGGAGAGAAGATCGTACTGCGTCTCCTCACAATGAATGACAGGCATCTATCCCTTTCCGAACTGGGACTTGACGAGCGTCAGTACAAAGATTATCTGGCGGCAATCTCTCATCCTCACGGAATGATCTTGATAAGCGGACCTACCGGATCCGGAAAGAGTACCACGCTTTACGCGACGTTGGAACTGCTTAACCGTGGGGATAACAACATCGTCACAATCGAGGATCCTGTTGAATACACTTTGGATGGGGTGAATCAGGTGCAGCTGAAAGAGGAAATCGGACTTGATTTCCCGATGGCTCTCAGGACTTTCCTGCGTCAGGACCCGGACATCATTATGCTTGGTGAAATACGTGACGAGGCTACGGCTGAGATGGCTGTGCGTAGTTCACTTACAGGGCATTTGTTGCTTTCGACACTTCACACGAACAGTGCCTGGGGATGCGTCACCCGTCTTGTGGATATGGGAATTCATCCTTACCTGCTTTCTGAAACGTTGGTAGCTTGTGTGGCGCAACGTCTTGTCCGCACATTGTGCCCTCATTGCAAGAAAGAGGCGGCCTCAGATCCGGTTATGTTAAGCAGGCTTGGAATGCCTTTGGACATACGGACTTACGAGGCTTCGGGGTGTGAGCATTGCTATTATACAGGTTATAGTGGACGTAGGGCGGTCTATGAGGTGATTCCGATTGACGGAGAACTCGGGCAGGCGGTGAAAGAGGTGAGAGGAGACGTTGACGAGCTTCTGAGGTCTCGTGGACTCAAGACTCTTCGTGATTCGGCAATAGAGTTATATGCTGGTGGCTTGACTTCACTTGATGACATCTTGCCGTTTATGAATTGATTGATATTCAATGAGAATAAAACAAATAATATTTCTTCTGTCAGCTTTGCTTGTGTGCCGTGCTGCGGTGGCTCAAAGTGGTGAACGTTTGATGAGAATCAGAGAGAGTCTGGACAGCCTGGCGGCCGTTGATGCCCGCTACAATGAACCGATTGACCTTTCCGTGACTAATTTCTCGGTAGCGGATTTGTTGAAAACCATTGCAATAGAGAACAGCCTTAATGTGAATCTTTCCTTGGACAAGATTCGTGGGCTGATCACCTGTAATCTGGAGCGTGTTCCTGTCAAGGATGTTTTGCTGCTCTGCTGTAAGGATTGTGGTCTGGACTTGACCGTGGAATCGGGAATCATCACAGTCGCTCCGTGGCAGCCTTCCGAATCATTGCCGCAGGTGACAATCGCACGTGACTCTTCTGGACTTTTCAGTATGGATTTCTCCGGCTGCACATTGGATGCTTTGACACGCAGACTGGTGGCTGAGACTGGCGACAACATCGTGTTCGCACCATCGTTGGCGGAACGAAAGGTGTTTGGTTTCGGCGTTGGAATGAGTGTTGATCAGATGATGGAGAACATCTCGGCATCAAATGGTCTGAGATGTACGAGAAACGAGTCAGGAACTTGGATGATAGGTGAGCGTGGCCGTGACAAAGGTTCGTTTTTTCCAGTGGACGACACTCCGGCTCCGTCATTTTGTGTCAGGCTGTTCCAGATGCGGTACCGGACTATCGATGATGTGGTCGAGATCATTCCCACCCAGTTGAAGAAAGACATTGAGATCAAAGTGTTTCCGGATCAGAACAGTTTTGTGCTCAGCGGAGGTCTGCCTGATGTGGAGGCTTTGGAAAGATACCTGCGGGATATAGACAAAAGTGTTCCTCTGATTTCCATCGATGTCATCATTGTGGATGCGCTTGACCGCAAGAGCCGGTCAACGGGTGTCACTTTCGGAAAGGGAAAAGAAGCGTCAGGAGCCTCATATGGAACATTGTCTCCCGGTGTGGATGTCTCGTTGGGAGCTGACAAAATCAACCGGCTCATCAATGCGTTCAATGGTTTGGGACTTGTCAACCTTGGTCCGGTCGGTCCTAATTTCTATGCGGATCTGAAACTGCTCGAAGAGGATGGGGTGGTCACGCTTCGTTCTACTCCAAAGCTTTCTACTTTGAACGGGCATAAGGCCGTGTTGAAGAGCGGTGAGGTAAAGTACTACAAAGAGAGTCAGGTAAACATCATCGGAACTCAGAATCCGCTTCAATCAGAGTCGTACCTTTGGAAGAATGTGGAGGCGAGTTTTGTCCTTGATATGACTCCCATCGTGAGCGCGGACAGCACGATAACCATAAGGATAGACCTGAATCAGGACGAGTTCACCGAACGTGACAATGGTGACCTTACAGCTCCTCCGGGAATGACCAAACGAGGGTTCAATTCCATAGTCAAGGTCAAGGACGGGGAGATGATCCTGCTGGGTGGCATCGAGAAGAATCTTACTGAGGACAGCAGTAAAGGGCTTCCGTGGATAGCAAGGGTGCCTGTCCTGCGATTGTTCTGCGGAAATGTCACAAGAACCAAGCAGACGCAGAAACTGAATGTGTTCATCAGACCTACCATTGTGCTATGAGACTGATAAGTAAGAGAATCCTCCCAGTTGAGCTGAATGGAGGGACCGCGGTCGTCCAAGATGGACTGGCGGAAAAGGGAGACATCGTGATCTTGTCGGTCTTCGGTTCCGATGTGTCATCACGTTCTTGTGATGATTCGGATCCTGTCTTGACACGTATCCAGCGAAGCGACGACTTATATTGGACAATGTATCCGGACAAGATCTGCTATGTCAGAAAAGCTGTGGTAGAGTCGTCCTTGAATAAGCAGAAAGGTACTTATGTCGCGGGCGTGGCTGTAGGTGAGGTTTGTAATGAGGCTGAAGAACATGCAAAGAATATTCTGTCAACCATCGATTGGAAGCGGATAGCCGGAGATTCCGAGATGTTGGAAGCCGTAGCCGGCTGTATATTCCACCGTGTGCTTCTTCCCGTTTTGGGATTTTGGTTGGTTGCCCTCCTTTTTAACTTCTTCTTGTTCTCTGACTTGGATCGCCGTGTCAGTGCGATGCGCCTTTCCTGGCAGGAATCCAAACGTGAGGCAAAGGCTGAAAAGGAAGCGACTGGGAAACAGCGCCAGATGTTGGCTGACTATAAGACGATGTCTCTGCCGAAGTCATCAGTAGCTATAGACGCTCTGGCCTCTGTGGTGCCGGATGGCATTCAACTGACTTTATTGTCTGTTAATTCTTCTGGATTCAGAATCAAAGGTACGGCCAAAAAGGTGTCTGACATAACGGAATATTCCAGTGCTGTCAATCGTGAATTCCCTTTGTTGGAGATAGTCTCGATTGATAAGCCGACAGGAACGTCATTGTACCAATTTGACTTTAGGATGATGAAATGAGACTGTGCCCTGGAATTTTGAAGCTTGCTGTCTTGCTTGTCGGACTGCCGATTATACTTTGGTTGGCGACATTCTCAAAGACAATGTCACTATACGGAGAGTACCGGAGCCTTTCCAAATCTGAGGTTGCGGATTCTGTCTCCTCACAGAGGTTTACGGTTTCTTGCGAGAATCGCCTTGCGGGAGATTGTCTGGTCCGGGAGATTCTGGCAGGAGAGGACGAAGTCATCATTAATGAATATGCCCCATCAGTGGAAAAATCAGACGGTGGACTTTCCATTGTTCGTGCCAGACTCCAGCTGAGGGGGCGCTTCATTCCGCTTCTCAAAGTTGTGCATCATTTAGAGAATCAACCAGAGATCTCGCTGGCGGACATTTGTTTCTCTCACAAGACTGGAAAAGATCCATTGGTGACCTTGGACTTGGATTTGATTCAATTGGTTGGAGATGAGTAGGAATATTCAATATCTTCGTGGTTTCTCGCTTCCCACTGTGCTGGTCATCTCGGTGTTGATGGCTTTGCTGATAATGTTTGCCTTTTCACTTGTTGATTTGGACAGGTTGTATTATGCAAACTATCACAAGGGGAAACAGAGTGTTCTTGACTTGCATTCTGCGTCGGCTCTTTACTGTGTGGACAGCCTTTTGACAAGCGGATCTGATTCCATAGGCGTGTGTCTTTTTGATGATGCTGAGTCTGAAGTCGGCATAAAGATCATTCCTTGGGGGCTTTATGAGATTATGACGGCATCTGTGAAGGCGTTGCCGTTCAGCCGCTCGATGATTTATGGACGTTCTTCGGAAAGTCCCACGAAAGCTGCTCTTTGGGTCAGTGACCGGAAACGCGCTCTGTCCATTGCCGGACGGACACGGATAGATGGCTCTGTCTTTGCGTCTTTGAACGGCATCAATTACACAGACTTGTCTGGCGTTCCATTTTCTGGTGAACATATTCCTGCGGATAAGTCTTTTGTCTCATCCTCAGAGCTCCCTTTGGTGGATTCTTTGGCTCTGGATTATCTTGATTCGTTGCGAAGTCTCGCCGGGAAGGCTTGGTATCATCTTAATGATGTGGAAGGGTATCGCAGTTTCCAAAAACAGACCTCATTTGTGTATGCTCGTGACGGGGACAAGATATTCCACCTTGGCGGCAATAGGATTCTGTATGCGGACAGGCTTATATTGGGGGCGGAGTCGGAAGTGAACGGCATCCTTGCTTTCGCTCGTTCCGCCGTAATCGCTGATGGGTTCCGCGGAAGTTTGCAGTTGTTTTGCACAGACTCTGTGACTGTTGGCAGGAACGTCAGGCTTGAATCTCCTTCAGGGGTGCTGGTGTCCGGTGCCGATCATCCTTTTGTCTCATTGGCTGGCGGAAGCCGTGTGTGCGGTTATGTGGCCGTTCTTAATGATGGGAAGATCGATCAGAGACTGGAACATCCTTGCTTCAGGCAGAGGTCTGGAAGTATGATTGATGGACTATTGTATGTGGATGGATCATGTGAGCTTGAGGGTGCTGTCAATGGAGCCGCATACATTGGTGACTGCTTTTACGAGAAAGATGGTTACAAGTATCCTGGAGTTTTGAACAATGTTTCTGTCCATCGCTCCGATTCGGTTTCGTATCCTATTTTGTTAACGGGACCTTATCGGAGGCGTGAGATAAAGAAAGTTTTTTAGCTTGATGAGAAAAAAATTGTTGTCGCTTGCTTTGGTGATAGCCGTTTTGGCTGTATGGGGACTTGTCGGATTCCGTATCTGGAATTTGACTCGTCCAGAAATCACGCAAAGTGTCAAAACGGAAAAGAAGGCAGAAGATCATTCCATCCCAAATGATTCCCTTCGTCTGGACTATCGTGATCCTTTTCTGGAGTCTGGAAAGGCTAAGATTGTTGTGCCGACGGAGAAGGTTGCCGCTATTCCTGAATCTCCTGCGCAGATGCCTTCGCTAAAGTACAAAGGTATGGTGAAGGGCAAGGATGGAACTGTCAAGGCTCTTGTTGAGAACAAAGGAGAGATCGTGCCTATTGCAAAAGGTGGAATGCTTGAGAAGGTTCGCATCATTGAGATTGAGCCGGAGCATATTTTGGTTCGGTTCGGAAATGAAACACATTTGATCAGAGTAAGATGAGACTGAAAGCGACGACACTTTTGGAGACCATTGTGGCTTCTTTGATATTCCTGTTGGTTTTCGGAATGGCTATGGAGGCGTTGGTTCATATTCATAAGATCAATGATCCTGATTGGGCTGCTATGGAGCGGGGTTTCAATGAGTTCCGTGATTCTTTGGTGGTGAGATCTGATGGGACACGTGAATATTCCTGGGGCACAATGCGATGGACTCGTAAGGATGCGTCGGATATAGAGGGACTTGTTGAGATCAATGTGACAGCGACGATGAAAGGTGGACAGAAAATAGAGTATCGTTATTTGAGAAATGAAACAGATGAGATTTAAAGGAAGTACACTTCCTGAGCTGCTTGTCACTATGCTGTTAGGTGGCATTCTTCTACTGCTGGTGTTTGATGGAGTGGATATGCTTCGTATGGCTTTGTCACGATATTCATTGAGTGATTTCGGAGAGGATTTGGGCGAACTTGAACGGTATGAGATTCTTACCGAGCGTAGCGATAGCATTGACATTGGAGATAGTGTCAGATTCTTTAGGAATGGAGAAATAATAGGAGAGTGTGGAAAATGGCAATAAGTAAACGTTTGTCAGACAAGAAGAAAAAGACTTTTTACTCACAACTGTATGTCCTTTTACATTCGGGCTTGAGTTTCTCCACTTCGTTTTCTTTGTTGATTGAGAGTTCCAAAGGGAATGACAGGAGTATCTATGAAAATATCCTCGGCCGTGTCGTGTCAGGAGGTTGCCTTTGGGAGGCTATGAGAGACTCGGGAGATTTTGACAATATTGATTGCGGTGTCATAAGGATCGGAGAGGAGTCTGGAAAACTGATGGAGGCGTTGTCCTTTCTGTCCGATTATTATGACCGTAAGGAGACGCAGAGACGCACGCTTGTGAGTGCCTTGAGCTATCCAGCCATCACGCTTGTGGTGGCGGCTATTGTGTTATGCTTTATGCTGCTGGTTGTCGTACCGATGTTCGAGCAGGTATATTCAAGAATGGGAGGGGAACTTCCTGCGCTTACACGCTTTTTGATGGGAGTGTCTTCTTATGTGCCGTCGCTGTTTTTTGCCTCTGTGGCTCTTGTGGCATTATTCTTTGTTATCAAACATTTCTATGGAAGCACTGATGAATATCAACGGTTGACTTCGGAGTTCATTCTGCGCGTTCCTCTGTTGGGAGGGCTTTTGAAGAAAGCGGAATTGTCTCGTTTCTGCCGGATTATGTGCCTTCTTATAGGCTCCGATGTCCCGATACTGTCGTCATTGAATCTGGTCGGTGGGATTCTTCGTCTATATCCTTATCGTAAGGCTGTGCAAGACTCCCGCGTCGAACTTGAGTCTGGCTCTATGCTATGTGAGGCGTTCTCTCGTTATCCGGATCTGTTTGACAAAAAGTTTCTTGTGATGCTCCGTGTGGGAGAGGAAACAGGGGCGTTGGATCGGATGCTGAAAACCCTTGCGGATGACACTTCAGAGGAGTTAAACTATCAGGTAAAGCAGTTGAACAGCACTTTGGAGCCGCTTATGGTTCTGCTTATAGGTGTGGTTGTCGGTTTCGTGTTGATTGCGATGTATCTTCCTATGTTCAAACTGGGGATGGCCATTCAGTGATTATGCTCTGACTCGATTGAAATGATCATTTTGTTTATTTTAAGATTTTTTATGTACCTTTAATGCAAGAAAACGGACATTCGCGGATTTAAAAAATCGCAAACCATTAATGCATTGTTGAAAGATTGCCTATAGAATCATTAATCATATTACAATGAAAAGAATCATCACTTTCATCGCTGCTTTGGCGTTTGTGTCAGGCGGCATCATCTCCGCTCAGGAGCAGGAACGGGAACAAGTACAGGAGCAGGAACCTATACGGGAATATTCAAAATTCAGATTCGGCCTTGAGGGAGGAGGTGGCTTCAGACTCGGCAAGATCAGCAATGACGTGTCAGATGACTTCAAATCCTACACGAAGAAACTTAGAAGAGGATTCGTGTATGGAGCCGATGCGACTTGGTTCTTCAAGGAGTTTATGGGAGTTGGTCTTCGCTACAAGGCGTTCTCGGCCAGCAATGGCGCGACGGTGACTGGCACTGACGAAAACGGCACCACTGTCACTGGTAAATTGAAAGACAACATACAGATATCATTCATCGGCCCGATGTTCTGCACAAGGTTTTCCAGCAGAAACGGCTTGCATACCCTCACGGCGGATATCGGTGTCGGTTACATAAACTATCGTGACAAAGGAATGGTCATAGAAAAGATGAAACTGACAGGAGGCACACTGGGCTTGTTGTACAACATCGGCTATGATTATGCCTTGAACAAGATGTGGTCAATAGGTGTCAACCTGTCTTCGATAGAAGGAACGCTTACCACATTGACATTGGAGCAGAACGGTGTGAAGACTTCTCAAACAACTCTGGACAAGGACAAACAGGAGAATATTTCTCATATCGATCTTTCATTCACACTGAAGTTGAATCTGTAGCCTGCAAGCCGCCTCGTAGGCATCGTGCTTTTAAAGGAATATATTAATATTCAATACTATGAATAAGTTATTGACAGTTTGTGCCTCTCTTGCCATTATCACTTGCGGCTCCGTTTCGGCACAGAAGAAAGGTGAGGTCTCGATCGGAGGTATAATCGGGGTTTCCGGGGGATATTCAAGTGTCAGATCAGCGGGGAGTGGAACGCCGGCATCAACCTCCTTCAGCGCCGGGGGCGAGTTCGGCTGGTTTTTCGCTGACAACTGGAGGCTCGGAGCCTCTGTGCAATATGCTTTGGAGTCCAATCCGTATGATGAAAGCAGTGATGGGTGGCTTCGTCAGAACACCAATCTGGTTCTGGTAGGTCCCGACCTGACATATTACCTGAAAATCAGGGATGGCTTCTATTTCACGCCTGGGGTTGCAATGTTCGGAACCGTCGGGAGCGTAAAGGTCGAAACCAGGGACATCTACGTAAGCAAGAATGTCGTTGGCTACGGTGTGGAATTGGCTCCAGGCGCGTTCGAGTTCCGCCCGACTCCCCATTTCGCCTTCTCCGTCAGCTTCCTGACTCTGGGCTATTCCTTCACCAACATCAAGAAGGTCGGCCAGAACGATTATGACGTAAAGACCGATGTGCTGACCTACAACCTCGCCATCCAACCCTCTATCGGCCTAAGGTATTATTTCTGATATTGGCTCTGCCGTGGAAATCTGTCGCGCCATAAATGTCAGTTTTTGAGAATATTCCATTTACTTTTTTGCGTAAAGGTAACTTATTATCTCTCGGTGGAATTGATACGTTTCCACCATATAAGAAAGTACGATAACTTTTACAAAACGCTTTCATGTTACTATGCCACAGACGTGAATGAGAGTGAACCGCGGCTGAAAAAGTCAATGCTTAAGGCAACAGTTTTTCAACCGATGTGCCTCCTGAGAGGATTGTGGTGGCAACGTGGCTGAAGGCGTTTTGTAAAATAAAGTTGTGTCATGAGGAATGTCATATTTAATATAGTCATCTATGTTTTAGTTCCGGTTGTATTGATATGGGGTGTAATGTATTATAGTTGGAAGGGTTACAACTCATATCGAATTAACCATTATGGGCAAGACGCTGTGGCCGTTATAACACGAAAGTGGGACGGAACCTTGTATTATGATGTTGAGTTCGAGGGGAAATATTATAGTAGTTCGATTATTGTTAGAAAGAAAGTTTTCAGAGAGGTCGTTGTCGGAGAGCGTTTCTATGCGCGAATATTGGCGGATAAGATGAAGTACCATAAAAACAATGGCATAACACCAAGTTATATTAAAATAATTCTATGCCCATTGCCGGATTATCTTCAAGATATTGAAAGAGAACGGATGAGGGTTGATTCCATGTACGACACTGATTAATCTGAGTTTTGCAGCACTTTGTACTAATAAATCGTAAAATGCTGAGAATAAGCACTCGGCAGTTTGGATTTGTCATTTATATTTAGTACATCTGTACTAATATTTATAGCAAATCCCATGAGAACAGGAAGGCCGGCCAAAGCCAGCACGATATACAAGGTAAGCATCCATGACAATGGAGGACGGA
>ERZ780167.104-NODE-104-length-87328-cov-49.787368_pt1 | contig 87328 bp, 65 predicted proteins | sample MGYA00510982_ERZ780167 | MGnify/ENA primary metagenome ERZ780167 (study PRJEB29588, sample SAMEA2146107) | human gut metagenome | biome: human gut; feature: human-associated habitat; material: faeces | place: Denmark | collected 2008/2010 ... | reverse complement strand
CCCGGCTTGAGCGTGACGTGCTGTTCGAGCGTCTGGCGGATGGACTCGACGACCTGCTGGATGCCGGCGTCGCGGACGTTCACGCCGATGACCACGCGCCGCTTGGTGGCGTCGCGGTTAATCTGCAGCGGGCCGTTCACCAGGTCGATGGTGGCCACCTCGCTCACCGGAATCTGAATCCCCTCGGAGGTGCGGATGAAGAGCCGGTCGAGGTTCAGGTCGGCCACCTTGCGCTGGTCGAGGCGTACGACCAGGTCGAAGCGGCGCTCGTTCTCGAAGACCGTACCGGCCGTCTCGCCGGCGTAGGCCGAGCGGATGATGCTGTTGAGCTCCTCGATGTTGATGCCGTAGCGGGCAATCTTGGCACGGTTGTACTTCACTACGAGCTGCGGCAGACCCATCGCCTGCTCGACCAGCACGTCCGAAGCTCCGGGCACCTGCTCGACGTAGCGGGCCGCCTCACGCGCCTTGTCGTAGAGCTCGGCCATGTCCTCGCCGTAGAGCTTGATGGCGATGTCGGCCTTGGCGCCCGTCATCAGCTCGTTGAAGCGCAGCTGGATGGGCTGGCTGAAGTTGAACTCCACGTCGGGAATCGTATCGAGCGCCGCCTTCATCTTCTCGACCAGTTCGGCGCGCGACGAGGCGCTGGTCCACTCCTCGAAGGGCTTCATGACAATCATCACGTCGGCATCCTCGACGGCCATGGGGTCGGTCGGCACTTCGGCCGTACCGATTTTGGCCACGACATGCTTGATTTCGGGGAAGTTCTCCATCAGAATCTTCTCGGCCTGCTCCGAGACGGCGATGCTGCGCGTGAGCGAGCTTCCGGCCGGCAGGGTCATCTGCATGGCGAAGTCACCCTCGTCGAGCGTGGGGATGAACTCCGCACCGAGCCGCGTGAAGAGCATGAGGCTGCCGATGAAGGCCGCCACGGCCACGGCGACGGTCCCCCAGCTGAAGCGCAGGCAGAAGGCCAGGCAGCGCTGGTAGATGCGGTTGAGCCAGGCGAAGAAGCGGTCGGCAAAGGTCGGACGGTCGCTGATACGGCGCCGGAGCACGAGCGACGACATCATCGGCACGTAGGTCAGCGAGAGCAGCAGCGCTCCGATGATGCAGAATACGAGCGTCTTGGCCATCGGGGTGAAGTACTTGCCCTCGATGCCCGTCAGCGTGAGAATCGGGAAGAAGACGATGAGGATGATGATGACGGCGAAGGTGGCCGAGCGGACCACGTTGCCGGCACCGGCGATGATTTGCTCGTCCATCTCGCGGCGGGAGAGCGTGCGGCCGAGGTTCTGCCGCACGAAGAGGTGGGCGAGGATTCCCTCGACGATGACGATGGAGCCGTCGACGACAATACCGAAGTCGATGGCGCCCAGACTCATCAGGTTGGCCGAGACGCCGAATATGTGCATGAGGATGAATGTGAAGAGCATAGCCAGCGGGATGACCGAGGCGACAATCAGGCCGGCGCGGACGTTGCCCAGGAAGAGCATCAGCACGATGAAGACGATGATGGCCCCCTCGATGAGGTTGCGAATCACGGTCGAGATGTTGCGGTTGACCAGCTCCGAGCGGTTCAGATAGGGGTTGATGGTGACCCCTTCGGGCAGCATCTTCTGGATTTTCTCCACGCGCGACTCCAGCTCGCGGGTGACCACGTTGGCGTTGGCCCCCTTGAGCATCATGGCGATGCCGCCGACGCACTCGCCCTTGCCGTCGCGCGTCATGGCGCCGAAGCGCTTGGCCGAGCCGAACTTCACGGTGCCCACGTCGCTCACGTGAATCGGGATGCCGCCGCGGTTGGCCACCACGATGCGGCGGATGTCGTCGAGCGACGAAATCATACCCTCGGAGCGGATGTAGTAGGCGCGGTTAATCTTCTCGATATAGCTGCCGCCCGTGTTCTCGTTGTTGCGGCTCAGCGCCTCGAAGACGTCGCCGATGGTGATGTTGAGCGAGTAGAGAGCGTCGGGGTCGACGGCCACCTCATACTGCTTGAGGTAGCCTCCGAAGCTGTTGATTTCGACGATTCCCGGGATGCCCGACAGCTGCCGCTTGACAATCCAGTCCTGGATGGTGCGCAGCTCCATGGCGTCGTAGCGCTTCTCGTAGCCCGGCTCGACGTCGAGCGTATACTGGTAGATTTCGCCCAGACCCGTGGTGATGGGCATCATCTCGGGGGTGCCCAGCTCGGAGGGAATCTCTCCGGCGACGGTCTGTATCTGTTCGTTGATGAGCTGCCGGGCGTCGAGAATCGGCACGCTCTCCTTGAAGACCACCGTGACGACCGACAGACCGAAGCGCGACACGGAGCGAATCTCCTGGACGTTCATGATGTTGCTCATCGCCACCTCGATGGGGAAGGTGATGAGCTGCTCGACCTCCTGCGGAGCGAGCGTGGGGGAGACGGTCACAATCTGCACCTGGTTGTTGGTGATGTCCGGCACGGCGTCGACCGGAAGCGTCATCATCGAATAGATTCCTCCCGCCAGCAGGAAGAGGGTGGTCAATCCGACGAAGAGTTTTTTCGTGACCGCAAAGCGGACGATGGATTGGAACATGGTATGCGAAGATTGATAGTTTTTTGTACAGTTTTTAACGGTACAAAAATAGCGCGGGCGCCGCGGCCCCGGGATGAGAATCCTCCGAACTCGCCTTTTCGGGGGATGAACGGTCCGTATGGCGGTCTGAACGGCGGCCGGCGCCGCCTTTGCCGCGGGAGCGCCGGGCCATGCTCCGCCGAGGCGACGCGCCGTCATCCGCCCGTTTCTGGACCGCCGGGGCGCGCGGAGCTCCGGCCGGACGGTCCTTCCGCTGCCTGCGCCGGGGGCAAAAAAATCCCGGGCTCGTTCACAAGCCCGGGATTGTCCCGATGGGGTTGTCGTGCGACGCCTTCCGCCACCTCCGTTGTGCGAGGCCGAAGCGCGGCGACCTCCGCTGCGTCTGTTGCGCGGGGCCGGAACGCGACGCCCTTCCCGCCTCTACAGCGATAGCGGAGCGGCTGCGGCGTGTGGCTCAGAAGCGCTCTGCCAGAGCGGCAGCCTGCCGGCAGCCCTCCGTGCGGTCGATGTCGCCCTCGTTCAGCACGCCGGGGATGAGCACCTGTCCGACCATCTTCCACTTGAGCAGGGCGGCCGTGCGCTCCATGGGTACCCGTACGCCGTCGAACACCGTCATCTCCTCCTCTTCGCAGCAGGCAATCAGCGCGCACTTCTTGCCAGCATACGCCTTGCCGCCCACCACCAGTGAGAAGAGGCGGTCGATGACCCCCTTGATTTGCGCCGGAATCGAGTACCAGTAGACCGGCATGGTGAATACGACGGCCTCCGACTCGAGGATGGCCGTCGCGATGCGGTTGAAATCGTCGTCGAACGAGCAGGCTTTGCTCGTCTTGTAGCACGTCATGCAGGCGTGGCAGCCGCCAATCTTCAGAAAGGCGGCGTCGAACCGCTCGATGGTGTGGCCGCGCTGCTCCGCAGCCCGGATGAATGCCTCCGTCATGGCAAAGCTGTTGCCCTTGCGGCGGGGGCTGCCCGTAATGACCGTAATCTTCATGGTGGTATCTCCCTTGTTATTTTTTAATGGTATCGGAATTCTGGTTGTAGGCCTTTGCGACGCAGCGCCACCGGCCATCCATCTTCATCATCAGCAGATAGTCGGTGAAGTCGATGCGGCCGCCCCACCGCTCCTCGAGCACGCGGACGACGGCCAGCGTCTCCTCGACGTCGAGGACGTCGACGCGCGCCCGGAACTCCTGCCCGGCAGCGACCGTGTCGACGTTGTGGTAGAACTGCTCGATGCTGCCGTGCTCAAGACGGCCGTCCAGATAGCCGAACAGCACGGCCTCGTCGATGAACAGCTCGCGGGCCGGCGTGCTGTCGCCCTCGGCCACGCTCCTGACGAACTTCATGGCCGCCTGCTCGACGGCCTTGTACTCTTCGATGCTTGCTCTCATACGCTTGGTGTTTTAGGGGTTTTTCGTTCAACCGCAAAATTACGACGCGCCGTGCGGCTGCGCAAGTACCGAAAAATGATTCACGTACCGAAAATTTTTTCGGTATACCCCTCTTTTCGGGGGTTATCCCTATCTTTGTGTGACCAAACCCATCCGCACCATGTACGAACGAAAGATTCCCGTCGACCTGGACTGCCCGCTGCGGCTGACCATGAGCCTTATCGATTCGAAGTGGAAGTCCTGCATTCTGGACGAACTGCGCCACCGGCCGCTGCGGCCGAGCGAACTCCACCGTCAGCTGCCCGAGGCGACGCCCCGCGTGCTCGACCTCCAGCTCCGCGAGCTGGTCGAGGACGGGCTGGTGGCCAAGACCATCTATGCCGAGCTCCCTCCACGCTCGGAGTACTCGCTCACGGAGCTGGGGGCCTCGCTGCTGCCGCTCATCGACGCCATGATTGCGTGGGGGCAGAGCCATGCGGACCTCTTCGAGCGCAAGTACGGCCCGCGCGGGTAGGACCTGCCTAAGAAGGTCAGCTTCGACCCGGTGAGCGGCCTGCCGCTCCGGCTCTTGCCTCGCCGTTTCGGTACACCTCCTGCCGCCAGCCTTGCCGCATCCTGCTCCGGTTCTTACCTCACGTTCCGGGCCCACCTTACCGTTCAGGGCCAGCCTTCTGCCTCCGGCCTTGCCGCATCTCGCCCGGGTGTGTCGCTTCCGCCTGTTACCGGTTGGAGCGGCGGATTTTCTCGTGGTAGAAGTAGTTGACCACGACCGGATGCCCCTTCTCGGAGCGGCCGTAGGGGAGGTCGTTGACGCGGTAGGGCATTCCGTTGGCGGCAGCGTAGTCGGCCATCTCCCGCTCGAGTGCCTGCCAGTAGTCCGTCCGGCGGCGGTTGTAGATATCCTCGTATAAAGGCACCAGCTCGGGGTGCTTTTCGCGGATGTAGGCCATGATGGTCCCCTTGAACTGCCCGCGCAGGTTGAGATTCTCGAGCCAGACGAGGTCGGCATACTCCCGCACCCGCTCGATGATGGCCTTCGGGTCGGTGATGCCGGGGAAAATCGGCGATATGAAGCAGACGGTGCGGATGCCCGCCTCGTAGACCTGACGCATGGCCTCGAGCCGCCGCTCGATGCTCACCGCACGGTCCATGTCGGCGCGGAAGGTCTCATCGAGCGTGTTGACCGACCACGAGACCGTCACGCGCGGAAATTCCCGCAACAGCTCCAGGTCGCGCAGCACAAGGTCCGACTTGGTGCAAATCATAATCTCGGCCGTCGTGCCGCGCAGCTCCTCGAGCAGCCGGCGCGTGCGCCGGAACTGCTCCTCGAAGGGGTTGTAGCCGTCGGTCACCGAGCCGATGACGATGCGCTCGGCGTCGAAGCGGTGCGGATTGCCGATGGGCCTCCAATGCTTGACGTCGAGAAACGAGCCCCACGGTTCGGTGTGGCCCGTGAAGCGCTTCATGAACGAAGCGTAGCAATACTTGCAGGCGTGGGGACACCCCACGTAGGGGTTGACCGAATAGCCGCCCACGGGCAGCGACGAACGGGTCATGACGCTCTGCACGTCGATGTCGCGAATCAGTTCCTGTTCCATACTCTTTGTTTGAATGCTTCGGGTAACTCCTGTATCATGCCGCTCTCACCCATAATCGGCAACAGATCCTCCTTCATGAAGACCGCCACGCCCTGCGCCCGGGCCTGGGCGATGATGCCCCTCACCCATTCGGGCCGGGCTTCGACCTTGCCGCGGCGGCGTCCGGTCTCGATGCCGACGACGATCCACTCCACGCCCGTCAGGTCGAGCCCTTCGATCGGCCCGAACAGCGGCTCGAAAGTCACATGGTAGTGACGGGCCCTAGCGTGTTGGCGCAGCGCGGCGATGCGCCCCTTCTCCGCCTCGCACGTCACGGTGACACCCATCCAGACGTTGTCGTCGTCGGTCTGCAGGTCGAGCCGCTCGGGACGTTTGGTCAGAAAGAGGTAGGCGTGCTGCGGATTGCGGGCCATGCGTTCGAACACCTCGGCGTTCCACTCGGACCGCCAGTCCGAGAAGTCGCTCATGCCGGTCATCAGAAAGACCCGCGGGTCGCGGCCGTCGAGGATGCGGAGCTTGCGGGGCATGTACTCCGGGACGGAAAAATCGTCGGTCATGTGGAAGCGTCGGCAGTTGTTGCGGGCATAGCAGTAGGTGCAGCCGACGGTGCAGCCGACGACCAGATTCAGATTGCGGATCAATGATTTGATGCAGACACTCATGGCCGGATGTTTTTCGAGGGCGGATTCATATCGAATCTTCCGTCGGCAAAGGTCCGAAGATTTTTTGTGCAAAATTATGCCCGAAAGGGGGTAATGTATGCCATTTTGATAAATGATATCGTATCTTTGTCTTCGGACAACCTATGTTACACGATGAAGACAACGACAAATCCCCGGCGGCTGGTCACTGTGCCGTTCAGCAAGACGCAGTGCGGCGTCGATTTCTACATCAACACGGGCCGCAGCGAGGAGATTCGCGGCGTGTTGACCGAGCACCCGCTCTTCCGCACCGACTTCTTCGAGTTTTTCTTCCTCGGCCGGGCGCAGGGCGTGCTGTTGCTCGGCAGCCGCCGTATCGAGCTGCACGACGGCATGGTGCTCCTCCTCTCGCCCCACGAACAGCAGCAGTGGCTCGTCGACGAAGAGGAGCTCGACTACACGTTTCTGATTTTCCGTGAGAATTTCATGCGCACGTTCCTCTCCGACAAGCTCTTCGTCTACCGCCTGCTCTACTGCTACCAGAGCGATACGCCGCCCTGGTTCGACGCCCCTCGGGAGCGCTTCGGAGAGTACCTCCGGCTGCTGGCCAAAATCAAGACGGAGCTGCAGGCCCCGACCTCGGACAGCTACAACCTGATTGTCGCGGTGCTCTACTACCTGCTGGTGACGCTCAACCGCGACTACGCCACCGCCTACGGGTTGCCCGTCGCGCTGCCGCGCAACAACTGCGCGTTCCGCTTCAAGGCGCTGCTCGAGGAGCATATCCGCACCGTCCAGCGCGTCGGGGAGTATGCCGCGATGATGCGCGTGAGCCGCGTGACTCTGAATCGGGCCGTCGTGGAGCAGTTCGGTGTCACGGCCGCCCACCTGCTCCGCCAGCGGCTGCTCGAAGGGGTGAAGAACGGCCTGTTGTTCGAGGGGCGCAGCGTCAGCCAGTTGGCTGAGGAGTACGGCTTCTCGGACCCGAGCCACCTGATGCGTTTCTTCAAACAACAGACCGGAAAGACCTGTACGGCATACCTTTCCGACTACCGACGCGGGGCAGGCGAGTAGGGCAATTCGTCATCCCTGTCCTGGTATACGGTTAGCTACCCATCGACAGCCTGCCAACCCCGACTCAGCGTCAGAGATAGAGTTCGCACGCCTTTCGCTGCGAGCAGGCCTTCTTGAGCATCCGGCCGACGAGGGCCAGCAGCAGCCTGTTGACGCGTCGGGCATGGTGGGGGCATACGGCCACGCAGCGCATGCAGGAGATGCAGCGCTTTTTGTCCACCCGTGCCGGCTCCTTAGCATCGATGGCCCCGACGGGGCACTTCGCCGCACAGAGGCCGCACTTCACGCAGGCGCGCGTTGCCTTGGGAACGATGCCGGCACCTGCAGCCTTGCGGTAGGGGCGGTTGCCCGGAATCACCGGTTCATCGAGCCCGCCGTCGTCAATCTTGCGGCGAATCCGTGCGGCAAAGCTGCGCAGCATCGCTTCGTCCTCCGCATCGGGTCGGCCCGCGGCGTATTGGCGGGCGATTGAGTGTTCGGCAACGGCCGCTACGGCGGCAATCACCTTGAACCCTGCCCCGGAGGCCTTGTCACGCAGCTCCACCAGCGTATCCTCGTAGGCCCGGTTGCCATAGACGCAGAGCAGGACGGCCCGGGCTCCGTTGCCGTGCATCGCGGCCAGACGTGCCGCAGCGACGGTCGGCACCCGTCCGCTGTAGGAGGGCACGGCAATCAGCGCCACCTCCTCGGGGCTCAGCTCCACCTGCCCGAAATCGACCTCGCGAGCCGTCAAGTCGACCTCGACCGTCTCGTCGGTCAGTGCACGGCTCAGCATTGTGCTCACACGCTTCGTCCCACCCGTCGGGCTGAAGCAGATTTCATGAATTTTCATACTCTGAAAAGTTTTACATCCGAATGATTACCTTCCCCCTGAGCGGCCCTTCGGCTACGAGCCGCAGGGCGTCGTTAATCTCCTCGAGCGAGAAGCAGTGCGGGTCAATGGCCGGGACGATGTGTTCGCGCTCGACAAGCTCCGTGATTCGGCGGAGCTGTTCTCCGTCGGCATGCACGAAGAGGAAGCGGTACTCTTTGCCCTGACGGCGGGCCGCACGGTCGTATTTCATTCCGGCCAGCGTGAAGAGGGCCCGCTTGTACCAGGGGAAACCGTTGCGTCGGGCAAACTCCCCGTTGGGGGCGGTCCGCAGGCTCAGCAGCCGTCCGCCCGGCTTTAGTACGGAGAGCTCGTGTTCGAATTCGCCGGCTCCGAGCGTGTCGATGACCGCATCTACCCCCGAGAGCACCTCCCAGTAGTTCTCCCTGCGATAGTCGATGTAACGCTCGGCACCCATGGCCAGAAATGCTTCGCGCGACCGCTCGTTGCCCGTCACCACGACGCGGAGTCCCAGTGCTCGGGCTATCGGTACGGCCATCTGCCCGAAGCTGCCCGACCCGCCGGGAATGAGCAACCTCTGTCCCGATTGCACCTGCAGCTCCTCGACCAGCCCCTGCCAGGCCGTCAGACCGGTCAGCGGGATGGCGGCCGCCACGTCGAATGCATATCCGGCGGGCATCTTCGCCACCACCTGCTCCCTTACGGCGACGTATTCGGCAAAGGCGCCAATCCGCTCCAGCGGAAGGCGTGTATAGACGGCATCGCCCGGTCGGAACTTCCCGACGCGGCTTCCGACCCGCTCGACAACGCCCGAGCACTCGTTGCCCAGCGTCTGCGGCAGACGGTAATCCTGTATCAGCCGGATGCTTCCCCGGACGATGAGCAGATCCAGTGGATTGACGGCCGCCGCGCGTACCTTGATGAGTACCTCATCGGCAGCCGGTTCGGGTACGGCGACCTCCCGTACGGTGAGCCGTCCCTCCCTTGAATAACGGTCTAACTGTGCAGCTTTCATTCCTTTCCTTTCTTGTGTTCGTTTGCTTGATTCGACCCGTTGGCTGCGTTATGAGCCCTTTTGCGCTCCTTCATGATGTCATCCATCTGTTCCACAGCCCAGGCGAGCAGCTCTTCGAGAATCGGGCGCAGCGTCTGGCCGCGCTCCGTGAGTGCATACTCCACCCGGGGCGGAACCTCGGCGTGGAGCCTCCGTGAGATGTAGCCGTCCTCCTCGAGCGTGCGCAGGGTCGTCGATAGCATCTTCTGCGAGATGTCGGGCATGGCCTGCTTCAACTCCGTGAAGCGCAGCTTGCCCTGCTCAGAGCGTGCCAGCAGGTAGAGGACCAGCAGCGCCCACTTGTCGCAGAGCCGCGCCAGAATGTTTCTCACCGGGCAGGCCGGGAACATGGCATCCTCGATGGTTGACCGTTTCATTGTTGCAGTCTGATTGGGTTGTGTGTTCTTGTTTCTCCTTGTTTGTTCTGTCCGACGTTTCGCTTCGTTTGCTCGGCTTGCTCGGCTTGCTCGGTTTGCTCGGTTTGGCAAACCACGTCGGTCCGTCGGTCTGCAAAGATATCAATAGTCTCTTTTTTATACCAAATATATTTTGCATATTATTACGAACAGAACAGCAGACAGGAGTTTTTTGCGAACAGGAAACCAGATTCGTTGGGGCGGATGAGCCTTCTTCGTGCCCCGGCCGGGTCGGCGGGGAGTGAACTGTTCGGCGGGAAAAGGCGACAACGGGACGAAGAGGGGCGGTTTGTCGAGAGGTGGCTGACGAGGGGATGAAGATTCTGTTCGGCAAAGAGAGGCCGACAAGGCGGGTAGGGCAGACAGACTAGGGATGGCCGACGGATGCTTGGACGTGTCGGTCTTTCTGCGGCAAGGTCGGCAGCCAATTCCGGGGCAGACGCGTGGGGCGCATCCACATGACCGACCGGAGGCAGCATTTCCGTACCGGAGCTCACGTCGGAGCGCACAGGGAGCATAAAACAACATCGCCCCGCGGCACCAAACCGTGGGGCGATGGTCGTATTGTCCGTGTCGCGTTGCGTGGGGCGTACCGGCTTCGGGAACGGAGGGGCGGTGCAAATCGACGCGGCCCCGGGAAAACCGTCCGGAACCGGAATCCCTACTTGTTGCGGATGCGCAGCTCGTAGAGGTCCTTGCGGCGGTCCTTCAGGTTGCGGACGCTGCCGTAGGTGTGCAGCTCGTTGAGCAGGTCGAGGTCAACGTCCGAGATGAGAATCATCTCGGTGTTGGGCGTCGCCTCGGCGCGGCGGCCGTCGGTCGGGAAGGCGAAGTCGCACGGCGTGAAGACGCCCGACTGCGCATACTGGATGTCCATGTTGTGGACGCGCGGCAGGTTACCCACGCTGCCGGCGATGGCCACGAAGCACTCGTTCTCGATGGCGCGTGCCTGGGCGCAGACCCGCACGCGCGAGTAGGCGTTCTGCGTATCGGTCAGGAAGGGGACGAAGAGAATCTGCATCCCCTCGTCGGCCATGATGCGCGAGAGCTCGGGGAACTCCACGTCGTAGCAAATCAGCACGCCGATGCGCGCGCAGTCGGTCTCGAAGGTGCGGATGGCGTGGCCGCCGCTCAGACCCCAGCACTTCATCTCGTCGGGGGTGACGTGCAGCTTCTCGTACATCTCGTAGGTGCCGTCGCGGCGGCAGAGGAAGCCCACGTTGTAGAGCTGCCCGTCGTCGCGGATGTAGGGCATGCTGCCCGTGACGATGTTGATGTTGTACTTGATGGCCAGCCCGATGAAGCGCTCGCGGATATCGTCCGTGTAGCCCGCCAGGCCGCGGATGGCCTGCGACTCGCCGGCGTCGTTGAAGCGCGCCATGAGCGGGGCGTTGAAGTATTCGGGGAAGAGGACGAAGTCGCTCTGGTAGCGGCTCACCGAGTCGACGAAGAACTCCACCTGCTCGAACAGGTCGTCGAGCGTATGGTAGCTGCGCATCTGCCACTGCACCAGACCCACGCGGACCGTTGTCTTGGGCTGGACATACTCCTCGGTGGGAGCCTGGTAGTAGATGTTGTCCCACTGGAGCAGGCAGGCATAGTGGCGCGACTCCTCGTCGTTGGGCAGGTAGTTGCGCATGACCTTGCGCACGTGGAAGTCGTTCGAGAGCTGGAAGAGCAGCACCGGGTCGTAGATTTCACGCTTGCGCACCTTGTCGATGTACTCCTTGGGGCGCATCTTGTCGGCATACTTGTGGTAGTTGGGCAGGCGCCCGCCGAACATGATGGCCTTCAGGTTGAGCTTCTCGCAGAGCTCCTTGCGGTATTCGTACATGCGCCGGCCGAGCCGCAGACCGCGGTAGTCGGGATGGATGAAGACCTCGATGCCGTAGAGGATGTTGCCCTTGCGCGTATGGGTGTCGAAGGTCTCGTTGCCCGTCACCTGGGCGTAGGTATGGTCCCCCTTGACCAGGTCGTAGTCCACGATAATCGAGAGGGCGCAGCCCACGATTTTGTCATCGACCACCACCACAATCTGTCCTTCGGGGAAGATGCGGATGAGTTTGTCAATCTGTTCCGGCGTCCAGAATACGTCGCTGCCGTCGGCATAGACGCGGGTGAAGGATTTGGCCAGCTGGTCGTAGTCCTCACGCTGGAGGTTGCGGATTTCCACCTTGTTGATTTTCGTCACGTTCATCGCTTTGTCGTTTTCAGGCCTCAAAGATACCGATTTTCCGGTCAGTTTGTCATCGCCGAGAGCAACTTGCTGCCTTTCGGATGGCTTTTTTGCGCATTGCGGGGCGGTTCGGGCCTCCGAAGAGGGTGTCGCGGCGCTCCTCGCGGCCCGCAGGGGACGCGGCGTGGAGATGTCCGCCGAGTTTGCCGAGAGTGCAGCGAGGAGCGGCAAACATTCCCGGCACACCCGAAAACGAGGCAGGGCGGCGCCTCCCCCGTATAGGGAAGCACCGCCCTGCAATCGGGTGTGCGGTTCGTCGCGGAGCCTACTCCCAGAAGCGGTAGAAGTGGTGCACGGGACCGTGGCCGTGGCCGATGCGGTAGTGCGCGCCGGCGGCAATGGCCCCGGCGATGTACTCCTTGGCTGCGGCCGCGGCGTCGTCGAGCGCATATCCGCGGGCCAGGAAGGCGGCGATGGCCGACGAGAGCGTGCAGCCCGTGCCGTGGGTGTTCACCGTCGCGACGCGCTTCGAGCGCAGCGGCACAATCCGGTCGCTCTCGGCGTCGTAGAAGATGTCGACCAGCTCCTCGTCGTCGAGGTGTCCCGCCTTGAGGAAGACCGAGACGCGGCCCCCCTGCGAGAGCTCGCGCGCGGCGTCGGGAAGCTCCTCCTGGCGGGGCAGCCTGCGGCCCAGCAGGATTTCGGCCTCGGGAATGTTGGGCGTGATGACCCGGGCGCGGGGAATGAGCTCGTCGCGCAGCGTTGCGACGGCCTCGCGCTGCAGCAGCGGGTCGCCCGACGTAGCCACCATCACCGGGTCGAGCACCACGTTGCGGATGTCGTAGCCCGCGAGCGTGTCGCGCACGGCCAGAATCAGCTCCGAGGAGTGGAGCATGCCGATTTTGATGGCGTCGGCGCCGATGTCGTCGAGCACCGAGCGGATTTGCCCCACCACGAAGTCGACCGGCACGGGGTGTACGCCCGTGACGCCGACCGTGTTTTCGTCCACAACGGCGACGATGGCCGAAGTGCCGAAGCATCCGCAGGCCGAGAAGGTCTTCAGGTCGGCCTGAATGCCCGCACCGCCGCTCGGGTCGCTGCCGGCGATGGTCAGGGCTCGTTTGTAGGTTTTCATGTCGCTGTTCATAGCATCAGATTTTCCAGTTTTCAAGCCTCCAGGCGCTCTCCCAGAAGAGCCACTCCATCCGGGTGCAGCGCACGAAGAGTTCGGTCATCCGCTGCCGCGTCGCCGCGCCGGCCTCGGCGGCCAGCTCGTCGCAGATGCGCGTGGCGCGGTCGGCAGCCTCGGCGAACGAGGGGTCGGCATAGGTCTCAATCCAGCGGCGGTAGGGGTTCTCCGCATCCCCTAACCGGGCGTAAATCTGCTCGCCGACCCGCTGGTAGACGCGGAAGCAGGGGAGCACGGCGGCCGCCTCGACCTCGACGGGAGCCATCGCCTGGCTCTCGAGCAGCGAGGTGTAGAGCAGGCAGGCGGGCGAGATTTCCCCGGGCTCGGGATGGCTGCCCTCGAGGAACTGCTCGTGAAGCGCCCGCTCGACCTCTATCCCCTCGAGGGCGAAGTGCAGGAAGGCCTCCGTGTGCTCCTTGCGCACGAGGCGCGAGGCGATGTGGGCCAGCCGTCGTGCGTAGCCGTCCAGATAGAGGGCATCCTGGCGGATGTAGAAGCGGAAGCGCTCCGCGGAGAGCGTTCCGGCGGCGAGCTCCCCGACGAAGGGGTGCTCGAGTATCCTGCGGTAGACCGGTTCGGCGGCCTCCCAGGCTTCGTCGCTCCAGCGTTTCATGGCCTTGTCCGCGGTGTTCATCGCTTGTAGGCCACGACGGCCACGTAGTCGCCGCGGTCGCACCCCTCGACGGGCTGCTCCTCGGCACGGTCCGAATAGAGCGGGTGGGTGGTGAGCGTCTGCGAGAAGTGCAGGTCGCGGAAACCGGCCTTCTCGAGCAGCTCCACCTTCTCGGCCGTCGTGCGCCAGGCGGCCACCTCGACGAACTCGATGGGGTAGGGGTTGGGCGGGTAGACCCCCTCGAGCAGCGGATGGTTCCACGTCCCGAGCGCCTTGGCCAGGTTGTACATGATGCCGTAGGAGCTCTCCTTCGGGACGTCAATCAGCACGATGCGTCCCCCCTCGGGCAGCGCGTCGTAGGCCTTGCGGACCACGCCCGCCAGATTGCCGATGTAGCTCGGCGTGCCGTTGAAGAGCAGCGTGTCGTAGCGTTCGCGGCCGAAGTCGGCCTCCTCGGCCGTTGCGACGGTTACCTCGAGGCCCCGCTTGCGGGCGATGTCGGCCATGCCGGTCGAGGGCTCGATGCCGTCGGTGATGCGGATGTCGTACTCCTCGCGGAGAATCTTCTCGAAGAGGCCGCTGCCGCAGCCCACCGAGAGGATGCGTCCCGCATCGCGGAGTGTCGAGGCAACGAGGTTGACCTCCGAGTAGAGTACGTTCCGGTTTTCGAGAAACCACGCATCGTAGGCCGATGCGTATTCGTCAAATCCTTTTCCCATGGTGTGGTGTTTTCGGTAGGTGAATTTTTTGTGTTCAGATATCGATTGTTTCGCAATGCATCGTCTTGAGGTCGAAGAGGAGCAGCCGTCCGTCGAGCGAGGGCTCCATGCCGGCGAGCAGCTTGAGCGCCTCCGTCGCCTCGATGGCCCCGATGACGGCCGGGACGCCGCCAAGCACCCCCTGCGTGCGGCGCGGTGCGCTGCACAGCGCCTCGCGGTCGGGATAGAGCGTTGCGTAGCGGACCCCGCGGCGGTGGTTGAAGAGGCTCACCTGCCCGTCGAAGGGGCCAATCGAGCCGTAGACCCACGGCCGCCCCGCGGCGGCGCAGGCGTCGTCGATGAGGTAACGCGTCGCGAAGTTATCGCAGCAGTCGACCACCAGGTCGTAGGAGGCCGCGAGCCGCTTGGCGTTTTCGGGCGTGAGCCCCTCGGCGATGCAGTCGAAGCGCGTCGCCGACGAGAGGGCCGCGAGCCGGCGGCGGGCCATCTCGCACTTGGGACGGCCCGCCTCCTCCTCGGTATAGAGCGTCTGCCGCGGCAGGTTGCTCCACGAGACCACGTCGGGGTCGCAGAGGCCGAGGCGCCCCACGCCGGCCCCCGCAAGCGAGGGGGCCACCGTCGAGCCCAGACCGCCCAGACCCACGAGCAGCACCGACGCCGAGGCCAGCCGCCGCTGCCCCTCCTCGCCGATTTCGGGCAGCATGACCTGCCGCGCGTAGCGTTCGTCGAACATCGTCAGTCGAAGATTTTGTCCCAGTCCTTCCAGACCACTTCGTACCCTTCGCGACGGATGTCGGCCTCGACCTGCGCCGGCGTGCGCTCGTCGCTCACGACGAACTGCTCGAGCGACGTGGGGTAGACGCGGTAGCCTCCCGGGTCGGTCTTCGAGCCGGCGCTCATCGAGGTGGCGCCCAGCGTGGCGATGTGGTTGCGGAACTCGGCCCGCTCGCGCGTCGAGAAGGAGATGTCGACGTCGTGGTCGAAGATGCGGAAGGCGAAGGTCAGCTGCGCCAGCTCGCGGTCGCTCATCACCACGTTGGGCTGGAAGTGACCCTCCGACGGGCGCATGCGGGGGAAGTTGACGCTGTAGCGCGTCTTCCAGTAGTGCTTGCGCAGGTACTGCAGGTGGAGCGCCATCATCGTCACGTCGGTGCGCCACTCCTCAAGGCCGATGAGCACGCCCATGCCGATTTTGTGGACGCCGGCCTGTCCCATGCGGTCGAAGCCGTTGACGCGCCACTCGAACTTCGACTTCATGCCGGCCGGGTGGTAGATGTTGTAGTTGGCGCGGTTGTAGGTCTCCTGGAAGCAGACCACGCCGTTGAGCCCCGAGTGGGTCAGCCGCTCGTACTCCTCGGCCGCCAGCGGCATCACCTCGATGGTGAGGTTGTTGAAGTAGGGGCGGCAGATGTGGAGCGCCTGCTCGATGTAGTCGACACCCGCCGCACGGGGATTCTCGCCCGTGACCAGCAGCAGGTTCTCGAAGGGACCGAGCTCGCGGATGGCGCGGCACTCCTCCTCAATCTGCTCGGGGGTGAGAATCACGCGCGGAATGGCGTTGTGGCGGTTGAAGCCGCAGTAGATGCACGAATTGGTGCACGAGTTGGTGATGTACATCGGGATGTACATCGAGATGGTCTTGCCGAAACGCTCCTGCGTGTAGCGGCGGCTCAGACGGGCCATGGGCTCGAGGTAGGCGGCCGCAGCCGGCGAGATGAGCGCCATGAAGTCGTCGAGCGTGAGGTGCTCGCGTCCGAGGGCCGCTTCGACGTCGGCCGGACGTTTCGACTGGATGCGACGGGTGGTCTCCTCCCAGTCGTATTTGGCTAATTCTTCGGAAAACATGTATTCTTGATACTCTTTTTACGTACGTATACGGTTCAGCATTTGATGTTCGCCAGGTCGCGGCTCAGCTTCATGGCGCAGAAATTGGGGCCGCACATGGTGCAGTATTCGCCGTCGGTGTGGCGGCCTTCGTTGAAGTACTCCAGCGCACGCTCCGGGTCGAGGCTCAGGTGGAACTGGTCGCGCCAGCGGAATTCGTAGCGCGCCTTGCTCAGCGCGTTGTCGCGAATCTGCGCCCCGGGGTGTCCCTTGGCCAGGTCGGCGGCATGGGCGGCAATCTTGTAGGTGATGACGCCCGTGCGCACATCCTCGCGGTTGGGGAGCCCGAGGTGCTCCTTCGGCGTGACGTAGCAGAGCATGGCCGTTCCCAGCCAGCCGATTTGCGCGGCGCCGATGGCCGAGGTGATGTGGTCGTAGCCCGGCGCGATGTCCGTGACGATAGGCCCCAGCGTGTAGAAGGGTGCGTTGTGGCAGTGGTCAATCTGACGCTCCATGTTCTCGCGGATTTTGTGCATGGGGACATGCCCGGGACCTTCGACGAAGGCCTGCACGTTCTTCGCGCGGGCGCGGAGCACCAGCTCGCCCATCGTGTCGAGCTCGGCGAACTGCGCGCGGTCGTTGGCGTCGGCGATGCAGCCGGGACGCAGCCCGTCGCCCAGCGATACGGCCACGTCGTACTGCGCCAGGATGTCGCAGATGTCGTCGAAGTGCTCGTAGAGGAAGCTCTCGCGGTCGTGGAGCAGGCACCACTTGCTCATGATGCTTCCGCCGCGCGAGACGATGCCGCAGAGGCGCCCGTCGGCCAGGTGGACATTCTGCCGGCGGATGCCAGCGTGGATGGTGAAGTAGTCGACGCCCTGCTCGCACTGCTCGATGAGCGTGTCGCGGTAGAGCTCCCACGACAAATCCTCGACCCGCCCCGAGACCTTCTCCAGCGCCTGGTAGATGGGGACCGTCCCCACGGGCACGGGTGAGTTGCGGATAATCCACTCGCGCGTCTCGTGGATGTTGGCCCCCGTCGAGAGGTCCATCAGCGTGTCGCCGCCCCAGCGGCAGCTCCACACCGCCTTGTCGACCTCCTCCTCGATGCTCGACGTGGTGGACGAATTCCCGATGTTGGTGTTGATTTTCACCAGGAAGTTGCGTCCGATAATCATCGGCTCGCTCTCGGGGTGGTTGATGTTGGCCGGCAGGACGGCCCGTCCGGCGGCGAGCTCGTCGCGGACGAACTCGGGCGTGATGTGACTCTCGATGCCCAGCTCGCGGCAGTTCATGTTCTCGCGGATGGCGACATACTCCATCTCGGGGGTGATGATGCCTGCGCGGGCATAGGCCATCTGGGTGATGCACCGGCCGGCCCGGGCGCGGTAGGGGAGGGCGATGTGCTCGAAGCGCAGGTGGTCCAGGCTCGGGTCGTTGCGCCGCATCCGGCCGTATTCGGAACTGACAGCGGGGAGCCGCTCCACGTCGCCGCGGGCGACAATCCAGCTTTCGCGCATGCGCGGCAGCCCTTTTTTGAGGTCTACGACCACGTCGGGGTCACTGAACGGCCCGCTCGTGTCGTAGACGTAGACGGGGGCGTTGGGGGTGACCTCCTTCTTCCCATCGACGATGCGGACGGTGGGGGTGAGGTTTACCCGTTGCATGCCTACTCGGATGTCGGGGTAAAGCGTGCCCTGCATGTAGGCTTTCTCGGCATGGGCGTATGCTCTCTGCTCCTGTTCTTTCATGGCCGGATTGGGGTCATTGGTTTGTTTGTCGTTTCGTGTCAGTCGAGGAACGAGGTGAGGGGGCTGCTGGCGTCGGCATGGCGCGACTGGGCACCCAGACCTGCCTCGTAGGCTTCGCGGCCCGCCTCGACGGCGCGTGCGAAGGCGCGTGCCATGCGGACGGGGTCGCCCGCAACGGCGATGGCCGTATTGACCAGCACGGCGTCGGCTCCCAGCTCCATGGCGGCCGCCGCGTGCGACGGAGCGCCCAGACCGGCGTCGACAACCACCGGCACGTTGCTCTGCTCGATGATAATCTCGAGCAGCTCGCGCGTCACGAGCCCCTTGTTGGTTCCGATGGGGGCGGCCAGCGGCATGACGGTGGCCGCACCGGCCTCCTCGAGCCGCTTGCAGAGCACGGGGTCGGCCTGGATGTAGGGCAGCACGACGAAGCCCAGCTTGACGAGCTGCTCGGTGGCGCGCAGCGTCTCGACGGGGTCGGGCAGCAGGTATTTGGGGTCGGGGTGAATCTCCAGCTTGATGAAGTTCGTGCCGAAGGCCTCGCGGGCCAGCTGGGCGGCCAGAACGGCCTCCTCGGCGTCGCGCACGCCCGAGGTGTTGGGCAGCAGCTGGATGCCCGGACGGCGTACGTGGGCGAGCATGTCGTCCTCGGGGTTGTTCATGTCGATGCGTTTCATGGCTACGGTGACCATTTCGGTCTGCGAAGCCTCGATGGCGCTGGCCATCAGCTCGTTGGAGCTGAACTTGCCCGTGCCGACGAACAGACGCGAACGGAACGTCCGTCCGCCGATTACCAATTCGTTTTTCATATTGCGGATTAATGTTGGTTTTTGTTGATGAGTTCCAGTATGGTGCGGGTCTCCTGCGCGGGCGACCCGGCCGAGAGCAGCGCGCCCGAGAGGGCGATGCCGCCGATGCCGGTGGCGCAGAGGTCGGCGATGTCGGCCGCCGTGATGCCTCCAATAGCCACCACGGGGAGTGTGATGCCTTCGCGGCGGCAGCGGTCAAGGATTGTGCGGTAGCCCTCGAGCCCGAGGATGGGGCTCAGGTTGCTCTTGGTCCGCGTGAAGCGGAAGGGGCCCAGCCCGATGTAGTCGGCGCCGTCGGCCGCCGCGCGGGCGATGTCGTCGAAGGTGTTGGCCGTTGCGCCGATGATGCGGCCGGGGCCCAGAATGCGCCGCGCCTCGGCCACGGGCATGTCGTTTTTGCCCAGATGGACGCCGTCGGCGCCGAGCAGTCCGACCAGCGCCACGCGGTCGTCGAGGATGAAGGTGGCGCCGCAGGCCCGGCAGCAGGCCGCCACGTCGCGCCCCGTGCGGAGCACCTCCTCGTCGGTGGCCCCCTTCATGCGGAGCTGCACCCAGCGGCAGCCCCCCTCGAGTACGGCCTGCGTCCCCGTGAGGTAGTCGAAGCGGTCGTTATGGTGTGTGATGAATTGCAACATATCGTTCTGTCTATGGTCTGTTGTATTGTTGAATCCGTTGCAGCGTCTCGCGCAGCCCCGCTGAGGAGACGTCGCGCCAGATGCACCCCAGCAGGGCAGCTCCGCCGAAGCCCAGGTCGCGCAGCGTCGGAAGCAGCTCGGGCCGGACGCCTCCCAGCGCCGCGACCCGCTCGCCGAGCAGACCGCGTGCGGCCGCCTCACGCAGCGTGGCGGGGGTGAAGGCCGAGCGGTAGCCCTCCTTCGAGATGCTGTCGAATATGGGGCTCAGGAAGAGGTAGTCGCTCGTGCGGTCGGCCGCCACCTCGTCGAGCGTGTGGCACGAGCGGCTGACCAGCCCGTCGAAGCCGGCGGGCGGCTGCGGGTTGCGGCTGTTCAGGTGGACACCCCCGACGCCGTACTCCGACGCCAGGTGGAGGTGGTCCTGCAGCGTGAGGCGTCGGTGCAGGTCGGCCGGAATGACCTCGAGCAGCCGGCGCATCTCCTCTTCGCGCGAGTGGGGCTTGCGCAGGTGGACACGGTCGATGCCTCCGCGCAGCAGCGCGGCGATGACGTCGGCCTCCCCTTCGGGAAAGGTCTCGGGCGTGATGACGTACAGATGCATCATCCTCCGCAGACGGCCCGGATGACCGTGACTTTGGCCCCCTCCTCGAGCTGCGTCGAGGCCCAGTCGCGACGCGCCACCACGCGGTTGTTCACCGCGACGGCGACCCCTTCGGCGGGAACCCCGGCCTTGGCGAGCGCCTCTTCGAGCGACGCACCGGCGCCCACCTCGAAGGGCTTGTGGTTGATTTGAATCTCCATGTGAATTCCGTTTTACGCCAGAGGTGTGCCCGAGCGGACGGCGTTACGGTCTATGAACAAGTCCTTTCGGCGGTATTGCCCGCATCAAGTTCATAGGGTATAATCTCAGCCTCTCTGCGCCAGCAGCGGGGCACCCCTCTTGTGTTGTGCAGACAAAGATACGAAAATTTCCGAACGGTGTACCTCCCGGCCCGAAAAATCTTTGCGGCGTGCCGTTTTCCTGCCTCCGCAAAGGACATTTCCAACCAGCCGGCGCCTCGTCTGAACCGGTTCCGCCGGCTGACTTGATGCGGCTTCGGGCGCGGAAACCGGGAAAATGGTAACTCCAGCCGTAATCCGTCTAACATCATTCCGCGACAAAACGGCTACCTTTGTATCGGAAAAAGGGGCGGTGCCGCCGCCCCATGTTGAACCCTGCAAAAACGGACCACCCGATGAAGAAGATGAGTCTGCACGCCTGGCTGCTGCTCTCCGCCGTGAGCCTCACGCCGGCTGCGGCCCGCACCGCCTGTGAGGCGGATATACCCGAACCTGTAAAAACATACGATATGGAGACGTTGGAACTGACCCGTGAATGGGACAAGACCTTCCCGCAGAGCGACAAGGTCGAACACTCGAAAATTACCTTTCACAACCGCTACGGCATCACCCTTGCGGCCGACCTCTACAAGCCCCGCGGGGCCGAAGGCCGTCTGGCGGCCATCGCCGTCTGCGGCCCCTACGGCGCCGTCAAGGAGCAGGTCTCGGGCCTCTACGCCCAGTCGCTGGCCGAGCGCGGATTCCTCGCCATCGCCTTCGACCCCTCCTTCTACGGCGAGAGCGGCGGCACGCCCCGCAACCTCACCTCGCCCGAAATCAGCACCGATGACTTCAGCGCCGCCGTCGACTGCCTGCTCACGCGCGACGACGTCGACTCGCTGCGTGTCGGCATCTGCGGCATCTGCGGCTGGGGCGGCTTTGCGCTCAACGCCGCGGCCATCGACCCGCGCATCCGCGCCACGGTCACCTCGACGATGTACGACATGAGCCGCGTAAGCGCCAACGGCTACTTCGACGCGATGACCCCGGACGACCGCCAGGCGCTGCGCGTGCGGCTCAACGAGCAGCGGTTGAAGGATTACCGCTCGGGCGTGGGCGAGCGCGACGGCGGGGTAGTCGACCCCGTGCCGGAGGATGCGCCGCTCTTCGTGCGTCAGTATCACGATTACTACAAGACTTCGCGCGGCTACCACCACCGCTCGCCCAACTCCAACGACGGACTGCTGCGCACCAATGCGCTCGCCTTCGTCAACATGCCGCTGCTCACCTACATCGGCGAAATCCGCAGCGCCGTGCTGATGCTCCACGGCTCGGAGGCTCACTCGCGCTACTTCAGCGAGGATGCCTTCAAGCGGCTCAAGGGCGACAACAAGCATCTGGTGATTATCCCCGGGGCCTGCCACGTCGACCTCTACGACAATCTGAAGGTGATTCCCTTCGACCGCATCGCCTCCTTCTACCGCGAGGCGTTCGACCAGCCGGCCGTGCAGGAGCAATAGTTAGCTGCAGCTGAAATCGAAGCGGGGCATCCATCATCGGTGGATGCCCCGCTTTTTGTTCCGTCCCGCTTTGCCGCGGGCTGCCTTGTTGTTTATCGGTTATGCCTGTCGTCTCTGCGCCCCTTCCCTCCGTTTGCTTCATGCCGAAGGGTCACTCCCGAACTGTGTTTCCACAACCGTTCCGGACCTCGTTCCGGAGCCATTTTCGTGCCGCACTGCCGCCGCCGTTCCCGGGCTGCGCATTTACAGCCGCTCCAGCACCGCCCAGAAGCGGGCGGGGAGGCAGATGTTCTCCACCTCGCGGGCCCGGGCGAAGAGCGGTGCCATCTGTTCGGGGGTGAAGCCGGCGATGCCGCATCCGATTTCCGTCACGAGGAACCTCAGCTGCGGATTGCGCCGTGCGAAGTCGATGAAGGCATCGACGTAGGGAGCGATGCGCTCCGTGCCGCCATGCATCGTGGGGATGGCGTAGCTTCGCCCCTGCAGCCCGCTCCCCTGCCCCCAGCGGGCGCCGAACCGGCTGCAGGCGAGCCGTGCGGCACCGCCGCCGTGCATGCCCTCCAGGTTGCTTCCGAAGACGAAGATTTCACCGGGACGGAGCTCCTCAATCCAGTCGGGTGTCGTGCGCTTGTCGTGCATGTTGTTTGCGTTTTTTTGCCTGTGCGTATGATTGTGTTGTCGCGTTGCCTCATTATCGTGCTGCCGGCGTTCTGTCGTGCGCCCTGTTGTGGCTGCCTGACTCTCTGCTCAATCGGTTGCGCCCGCAAACGGCAGCGGCGGCCGCTATGCGGTCTGTTCGGCCTTCAGAAGGATGTTGGCAACCGAATCGCAGACAATCAGTTGCGGCTGAAGCTGCATGTGGGTCCCCATGGGCTGCTTTTCGTTGATGCTCTGCAGGAGCAGCTTGACGGCCAGCGTACCGATTTCATTCACCGGCTGACTCATGCGCGTGATGGGCGGGTCGATGAAGTCGAGGAAGGTGTTGTTGTCGAACGTGACGGCCGAGATGTCGTCGGGCATCACAAGCTCCGACTCCTTGATGGCCTTGATGGCCCCGAGCAGAATCGTGTTGCTCAGGGCGAAGATGGCCGTGGGGCGTGACGGCGAGTTGAGCGCCAGCTTCGTCTCGAGGTAGCCGTTCTGTATCGAGAAGCTGTCGCCGACAATCCTCGCCCGGGCGTCGAGCCCCTTGTCGCGCAGTGCGTCGATATAGCCCCGTACGCGCTCGCGCACCGGCATCGAGTAGGGGGTGCCCTGTATGCAGAGGATGTTCTCGTGGCCGTTGTTGAGCAGGTAGCGCGTCGCTTCGTAGCCACCCTGGTAGTTGTCCGTGCAGACGTAGGAGAGCTCCGTCGCGTTGAAGTAGCGGTCGATGAGCACCACGGGGGCGATGTTGCGGTTGATGTTTTCGAGCCATTCGGGGTCCTGGCCGCAGGGGGTGACGATGATGCCGTCGACGTTGCGCGCCAGCAGCGATTCGATGCCGTTGCGCTCGTTGTGCTCGTCCTCCATCGTGTCGACCGTCACGGTTGTATATCCGTACGCGCGCGCGTCCCGTATGATGGTGCTCGCCAGATTGGCGAAGTAGAGGTTCTCCATGCTCGGAATGACGAGCCCTATCGTGTCGGTTTTGCTCGTGCGCAAACCTTTAGCCAGCAGGCTGGGTCTGTAGTTGCACCGTTTGGCCTCTTCCTGAATCGCCTCTACGGTCGACTTGCTGATGCGTGCAAGTTCGGCCTTTCCGTTCAATACGCGCGAAACCGTTGATACAGAGAATCCGGTGCGCTCCGAAATGGAGACAATCGTGCTTTTTTTCTTCATGGAGCATTTTAATTTCTACATCAAATGTACTATTTTTTTCAAAAAAATCCACAATAATTGCTAAAGTTCTGAATTTTTATTATACTTGCACAAACGTTTGCGTAAAATATGTGCCGCAAAAAGGCCCGAATGAGCTGCTGAAACAACACTAACCTATCATAAATATGAGTAAAATAATCGTAATAGGAAGTTCGAACACCGACCTTGCCATCAAGACCGTTTCGATTCCCGAGCCCGGCGAGACCGTTATCGGCGGGAAATTCATGATGACGGCCGGCGGCAAGGGCGCCAACCAGGCCGTTGCGGCTGCCCGACTGGGCGGCGACGTGGCCTTCGTGACCAAGGTCGGCGACGACATGTTCGGCGACGAGTCGCGCGCCCGCTACGTGAAGGAGGGGCTGCCCGAGAAGTTCCTGCTGGTGGAGAAGGGGACGCCCTCGGGCATGGCGCTCATCACCGTCGACGCCAAGGGCGAAAACTGCATCGTTGTGGCCCCGGGAGCCAACAACACCCTTTCGCCCGCCGACGTGGACGCCGTGCGCGGCGAGATTGAGGCGGCCGAATACCTGCTCATGCAGCTCGAGGTGCCGATGGAGACGGTCGAGCATGCCGCCGAGATTGCCGCCGCCAGCGGTACGAAGGTGATTCTCAACCCGGCGCCCGCCGCCAAACTCTCCGAAAAGCTGATTGCAAATCTCTACCTCGTGACCCCCAACCGCACCGAGTGCCAGCTGCTCTCGGGCCTTCGCATCGACAGCGATGAGGATGCCCGGCGCGCCGCAGCCCGGCTGATGGAGATGGGGGCGCGCAACGTCATCATCACGCTCGGCTCGCGCGGCTCGCTGGTCTGCACGGCCGACGGATGCACCCTCGTCGAGGCCTGCCGCGTCGAAGCGGTCGATACCACGGCCGCCGGCGACGTATTCAACGGAGCGCTCTGCGTGGCGCTCTCCGAGGGCCACACGCTGGTCGAGGCGGCCCGCTTTGCAAGCCGCGCGTCGGCCATCTCCGTAACGCGCATGGGGGCGCAGTCGTCGATTCCCTACCGTGCGGAACTCGAACGCTAACACCCCACCAACGAAGAACCTAACAAACAAACTACTATGAACTGCAAACTTTACCAACGCTTGATGCTCAACATCGTCTGCGTGCTGCTTTTCGCGACGGGAGCATCGGTGGCCGTTGCCCGGGAGCAGGGGAACGGTCCCAAAACGGTTAGAGGACAGATTGTCGATGCCGGCACGAAGGCCCCTCTGGTCGGTGTGTCGGTCGTCGTCGAGGGTACGACCCGCGGTGTTGTATCGGACGAGGCGGGACACTACGCCATCGAGGCCGACGGCGAAGAGTCCGTGCTGAACTTCTCCTACCTGGGCTACGTCGCCCAGAGCATTGCGGTGGCAGGCCGCACGGAAATCAACGTTGCACTGCGTGAGGACCAGGAGTCGATTGACGAGGTGGTCGTCATCGGTTACGGCAAGACGACCAAGAAGGAGGTGACCGGTTCGGTGGCCAGCCTCAAGAGCAACGACTTCAATACGGGTTCGTTCACCAATGCCGCCGGTCTGTTCCAGGGCAAGGTGGCCGGTCTGAGCGTCGTGAACCCCAACGGCGGTGACCCCAACGCCTCGTATGAGATTCTGCTGCGCGGCGCCAACACGCTGAGCGCAGGCCAGGGCCCGCTGCTCATCATCGACGGCGTGGTGGGTGCCGACATCCGCAACATCAACTTCCAGGAGGTCGAGTCCATCGACGTGCTGAAGGACGGTTCGGCAGCCGCAATCTACGGTACGCGTGGCACGAACGGCGTCATCATCATCACGACCAAGCGTGCACGCTCGGGCGAGACGCACGTCGAGTACGACGGTCAATTCACCGTGCAAACGGTTGCGCGCCGCGCCGAGCCGCTGACGGCCAAGGAGTTCGAATGGGTGGTGAACAACTACCGTCCCTCGAGCGCCGGGTCGCTCTACGGCGCCGAGACCGACTGGTTCGACGAGGTGACCCGCACCCCTATCAGCCACAAGCACAGTCTGGCCGTCTCGGGCGGTTCGGAGAAGTTCTCGCACCGCACGGTCGTCAACGTCGAGCAGAACCAGGGTCTGCAACGCAAGAACGACGCCGAGAAGTACCTCTTCAAGACCAACATCCATCAGAAGGCCTTCGAGGGGTGGCTCGACCTGGACTACAACGCCTACTTCTCGAAGCGCGTCTACTCGCCGGCCGACTACTCGGTCTTCGAGCAGGCCTTCTATCATAACCCCACCGAGCCGGTCTACGACCCCTCGAACACCACCTCGGGCGGCTACTTCCGCGTCGACAACACGATGGCCTACTACAATCCCGTGGCCATGCTCAACGAGCGCCGTCAGGACTACCGTGCCGACGACCTGGGCGGCAACGTGCGCGCAACGCTCAACATCCTGCCGGTCGAGGGTCTGAAGTGGGACAACTTCTTCTCCTACACGCAGCAGGACTTCGAGTCGCGTGACTACAAGACGCGCTACTATCCCGGCGCTCTGGGACAGGACGGCGTGGCCGACATCGCCAACGAGCTGACACGCGACATCCAGTGGGAGAGCACGCTCAACTACTCGCGCCAGTTCGGCCGCCACTCGCTGCAGGCCGTGCTGGGCTACACGTGGCAGCGCGGCTACTACGAGAGCTCCTCGATGGAGAACAAGGGCTTCGATACGGACGACTGGGGCACCGACAACATCGGCTCGGGAAGCGCCCTGCCCGACGGACAGGCGACGATGTCCTCCTACAAGGAGTCAAACACCTACATCGCCCTCTTCGGCCGCGTGATGTACAACTACGACGAGCGCTACCTGCTTTCGGTCTCGCTGCGCCGCGACGGTTCGAGCCGCTTCGGTGCCGACAACAAGTGGGGCTGATTCCCCGCCGTAAGCCTCGGCTGGCGCATCAGCCAGGAGGAGTTCCTGCGCGACGTGGACTGGATTAACGAACTCAAGCTGCGTGCCGGCTATGGCGTGACGGGCAACCAGGACTTCTCGAACTACAAGTCGCTGCTGCTGATGAGCACCTCGGGCCGCTTCTACTACAACGGCAAGTGGATTAACACCTACGCCCCCTCGAGCAACGCCAACCCCAACCTGGGCTGGGAGAAGAAGGCCGAGTGGAACGTCGGAGTCGACTTCTCGGTGCTGGACAACCGTCTCTCGCTGACGCTCGACTACTATCAGCGCCGTACGACCGACCTGCTCTACACCTATCAGGTCCCCACGCCTCCCTACGTCTACAACGAGCTGTTCACCAACGTGGGTGAAATCAAGAACTCGGGTATCGAGATTACGCTCAGCGGCACCCCCGTCCGCACGAAGAACCTCGTATGGAACTCGACCTTCATCTTCTCGCGCAACACCAACAAGCTGGTGAAGTTCACCAACGAGGAGTTCACCGACGGCGAGTACAAGGTGGGGTGGCTCAACTCGCCCGTTGCGGCCTACTGCCAGCGTCTGGTCGAGGGTGAGTCGCTCGGTACGTTCTACGGCCCGCGCTATCTGGGCGTCGACGAGGAGGGCAACGACATCTACGCCAACTCGATTGCGGGCAACGTTCCCGAGTCGGCCTGGGAGAAAATCGGCTGTGCCTATCCCGACTTCACGCTGGCGTGGAGCAACATGTTCCGCATCCGCAAGAACCTCGACGTGAGCTTCACGTTGCGCGCCTCCATCGGCGGCGACATCCTCAATACCTACGCCCTCTACTACGACAACCTCTCGGAGTTCGGTCTGAAGAACGTCAGCTCGTCGTGGCTCGACAGCCGCTACACGGGCGGCGTGAAGTACTCGTCGAAGTACATCGAGGACGCCACGTTCCTCAAGCTGGACAACCTCTCGATTGGCTACACCTTCAACTTCAAGTCGAAGTACATCCGCAGCATGCGTCTCTCGCTCACGGGCCAGAACCTGCTCTGCATCACCGGCTATAAGGGCGTTGACCCCGAGGTGTCGCTCTCGGGCATCACCCCCGGTATCGAGAACATCAGCTACTATCCCTCGACGACGAGCTTCACGTTCGGGGTAAACCTCAATTTCTAACCTTCAACTCCAAACCGATATGAAAAACTTCATGCGAAATACGGGTCTTGCGCTCCTCTCGGCCATGATGCTGAGCAGCTGCTTCGACCTCAAGGAGGAAGTCTATTCCGAAATCCCGATGGACAACTTCGGAAAGACCGAACAGGAGCTCATCGCCACGGCCGGCCGTGCCTACACCCAGCTCCAGAACTACTGCACCGAGCAGAGCCTGTGGACGCTCTCGCTCCAGGTCGCGGACGAGTGCGCCGTGCCCATCAACTCCAACGGTTCGTGGGCCGAGGAGCGCTACGGCGAGCTGCAGCGCCAGCAGTACACCCCCTCGAACACCCTCGTGCTCAAGGGATGGAACTTCTGCTTCGACGGCATCGCCTCGTGCAACGAGATTCTCTACGAACTGGGCCTCTCGACCGCCGAGTTCGAGGCCAAGGAGAAAATCACGGCCGAGGTCGAGGTGCTGCGCGCCTTCTTCTACTTCATGGCCATCGACGGCTGGGGCAACGTTCCCTATTCGATTGACTACACCGACACGTCGTACCCCGAGCAGAAGGACCGCAAGTTCCTCTTCTCGTTCATCGAGAAGAGCATCAAGGACAACCTGCCGCTGCTCGATGCCGAGCCCTCGACGTCGACCTACGGCCGCGTGACGCAGGATGTGGCCTACACGCTGCTGGCCAAGCTCTACCTCAATGCCGAGGAGTGGCTCGGCACGCCGATGTGGGCAGAGGCCGAGGCGGCATGCTACAACGTGATTTCGAAGGGTCACTACTCGATTGCCGACGACTATGCGTCGAACTTCTCGGCCAACAACGAGGGTTCGGTCGAGAATATCTTCGTCATCCCCTACAGCACGACCTACACCGAGTCGGACCACAACTCCTTCATTATCTACATCATGGCGCTCGACAGCTGGGCCACCGAGAAGTTCAACATTCCGGCCAGCGCCTGGGACGGTTTCGTCTGCCAGCCCGACTTCTTCCAGAAGTACGATGCGGCCGACAAGCGTCGTGACGCCACGTGGCTTTACAAGGGCAACCAGACCAACGGTGGGGGATACGACGTGACGGACGCCCCCTACAACCCCGTCTTCGACGAGTCGCTCTACTCGACGCGCCGCGCCCTCTACGACGGCGCCCGCATCTGGAAGTGGCACTACCAGACCGACGGCCAGCTCATCAGCGACCAGACGAGCATGGACAACGACTTCGTGCTGTTCCGCTACGCCGACGTGGTGCTGATGTACACCGAGGCGCTCGTACGCCAGAACCGCGCTGCGGAGGCCGCCCAGCTGGCCGACCTGCAGAAAATCCGCACGCGTGCCGGACTGCCCGTATACTCGGCTGCCGACCTGACGCTTGACGAGCTGCTCGACGAGCGCGGACGCGAGCTTGCATGGGAGGGATGGCGCCGTCAGGACCTCATCCGCTTCGGCAAGTACAACGACGCATGGTGGGCAAAACCCACGGCAAGTCCCGCAACCAAGCGGCTCTTCCCGATTCCGACGACCGTCCTTGCGGCCAACCCCCGTCTGAGCCAGAACCCCGGCTATTGATGAGCGGCCGCAGCACAATGAACCGATTAAACCCAACCGATAACAGAAAATGAAGAAAAAGATTGTAGTGACGTTGCTTGCCTGCATGGCACTGTGTACGGCGGCGGCGCAGCAGAAGCGCATTGCGCTCGACGAACTGCGCGACAAGATTGCCGGTGCATGGCTCGGCCAGATGGTGGGCAACATGTATGGCCTGCCCTTCGAGAACAAGTTCATCGAGAAGGAGGGTAACGAGGCCGACTTCCCCTATGGATACTCCAAGAGTCTGGCGAAGATGGAGCAGTACGACGGCGCCTTCTCGGACGACGATACCGACGTCGAGTACCTCTATCTGATGCTCATGGAGAAGTACGGCACCGAACCGACCTATGCCCAGATGCGCGAAGGGTGGATGTACCACATCCGCGACCGCGTGTGGCTGGCCAACCGTGCCGCGCTGGGGCTGATGCACTACGGATATACGCCCCCCTTCACGGGCAGCATGGAGTCGAATCCCCACTGGTATCAGATTGACCCCCAGCTCATCAACGAAATCTGGAGCTACACCGCCCCCGGCATGGTCCGCTATGCGGCCGGCAAGTCGGCCTGGGCGGCCCGCATCACCAGCGACGGCTGGGCCATCTCGCCGACGATTCACTACGGTGCGATGTATGCCGAGGCCTTCTTCGAGAGCAACATCGAGAAGCTGGTGCTCGACGCGCTGAAGTACCTCCCGGCCGACGACCGCTATGCAGCCACCGTGCGCCACATGTACGAGCTCTACAAGAAGTATCCCAACGACTGGCAGAAGGCGCGCGCCGAGATGGCCGAGGCCTACTACGAGCAGGAGCCCGAGATGACGCGGACCATCTGGAACGCCAATCTCAACGGCGCGTGCGGCATCCTGACGCTGCTCTATGGCAAGGGTGACCTGCAGCGCACGATGGACCTGGGCTGCGCCATGGGCTTCGACGCCGACAACCAGACGGCGACCGTGGGCGGCATCCTGGGTGTCATCAACGGCGGCGCCTCGCTGCCCGACCAGCTGCTGATGCCCTTCGAGGGGTGGACCAAGCCCTTCAACGACCGCTACATCAACATCACGCGCTACGACATGCCCGACGCATCGATTGACGACATGATTGACCGCACGGTGGATATGGCCGTCAAGCTCGTCTGCGAGAAGGGCGGCCGCGTGGTGGAGCGCGGCGGCAAGAGGTATCTGGTCATCAACCCGAAGGCCGAGTTCAAGGCTCCGCTCGAGTTCTGTGTCGGCCCGATGCCCCGCATGGAGGTGGGCTGCCCGGTGGACTACAGTTTCAGCTGCGCTGCCAACCGCGACTACACCTGGACGCTTACCGAGGGTGCGCTGCCCGAGGGCGTCGCATTCGACAACGGCCGCATCACGGGTACGCCGCAGCGTGCGGGCCGCTATCCCGTCACCCTCACGCTGAGCGACGGAAAGAAGACGCTGACCAAGCACTTCGAGCTGCTCGTGCGCACGAAGAACATCGCCCCCGAGGCCGACAGCATCCTCACGAACATCCGCACGATGAACGAGGAGGCGCTCTACAAGTGCTGGATTACCTTCGGCAAGCCGATGTACGCCCACAGCGTCGATGTCATCCGCGACGGACGGCTCAACGGCGAGGGTTCGGTCTTCTACTCGCTGGCCGCACATGCCGACCTGCCGAAAATCGACTGGTTCGGCTACGAGTGGAAGGAGCCGCGCACGATTGACATGCTGGCCTTCCATACGGGCTGCCTCGAGGAGTTCGGCGGCTGGTTCTCGTCGGTTGCCATCCAGTACCGCGGCGAGGACGGACGCTGGTACGACGTGGGCAAGTTCCACTCGACGCCCGAGCTGCCCGAGAGCGACGATGTCTTCATCCAGCCCCACTTCGTCGAGTACCTCTTCGAGTTCGAGCCGGTGAAGACCACCGCCATCCGCATGCTGCTCGACTGCAAGGTGCAGGAGCACTGGAACAAGCCCACGAAGGGTTGCTCGAGCTTCATCTCCATCACCGAACTGAGTGTTTACGAAAAGCAATAGCAGACAATGTCAAAACGCATATTCCCCATCCTGGCACTGGCCCTCTCGCTTGCCGCCTGCAGCGCACCGCAGCGCGCCGTCGAGGTCTCGCTCACGGAGCAGGAGCTCTACGACAAGATTCGCGGCGGCTGGGCCGGCCAGACCATCGGCGTCGTCTTCGGCGCCCCGACCGAATTCAAGTTCACCGGTACGACCATTCAGGACTACCAGCCCATCCCCTGGTCGGAGCACTACGTCAAGTACTGGTGGGACAAGAAGCCGGGACTTTTCGACGACATCTACAACGACCTGACCTTCGTCGAGACCTTCGAGCAGGAGGGGCTCGACTGCACGACCGAGACGCTGGCGCGCCGCTTCGCCTTTGCCGAGTACCATCTGGCACACGCCAACCAGGCGGGACGCTACAACATCCGCAACGGCATCATGCCGCCGGCCTCGGGCAACTGGGTCAACAACCCCCACGCCGACGACCTCGACTTCCAGATTGAGGCCGACTTCATCGGACTGATGGCCCCCGGGCTGATGCCCGAGGCGCTCGACATCGCCTCGCGCGTGGGCCACATCATGAACAGCGGCGACGGCTTCTACGGCGGCGCCTTCGTGGCGGGGCTCTACGCCGCGGCCTTCATAAGCAACGACCCGGCCGAGGTGCTCGACATGGCGCTCGAGCCCATCCCGCACCAGAGCACCTTCTATCAGTGCGTCGACGAGGTGCGCCGTCTCTACCGCGAGTATCCCGACGACTGGCAGCAGTGCTGGTTCGAGATGCACAAGCGCTGGAACCGCGACGTGGGCTGCCCCAAGGGTGTCTTCCTGAGCTTCAACATCGACGCCAAAATCAACGCCGCCTACGTGGCCATCGGCCTGCTCTACGGCGGGGGCGACTTCGCCCGGTCGATGGAAATCGCCACGCGCTGCGGGCAGGATTCGGACTGCAACCCGGCAACCGTCGCCGGCGTGCTGGGCGTGATGAAGGGCTATTCGAACATCCCGGAGTTCTGGCGTGCGCCGCTGAGCGAAATCGAGTCGCTCAACTTCAGCGGCACCGACGTCTCGCTCGAAAAGGCCTATTCGATGAGCTTCAGGCAGGCGCTCGAGATGGTGCGCCGCGCCGGAGGCAAGGTGGCCGACGGGCAGGTGACCATCCCCGTGCGTGATGCCGGGGTGCTGCCGCTCGAGCAGAACTTCACCGACACCTATCCGCTCTACCGTGACCGCAAGGACTGCTTCGTCGACGGCGAGTACGAGTTCGACTTCAAGGGCAACGGCTTCGTCATCTGGGGCAACATGGTCTGCCTGCGCAGCATCACGCCCGACTACGTCAACCGCGTGTCGACGCGTCACATCGGCTCGGAGGTCTTCGCTCTGGCAGAGCCCGACGACCCCTACGTGGCCGAGTTCGAGGTGTGGATTGACGGCAAGCTCGACCAGGTGTCGCGTCTCCCGATGAAGAACACCGACCGCAAGCTCGAGCCGGCCTGGAAATACGGCCTCGAGGAGGGACACCACACCGTCCGCCTCAAGTGGCTCAACCCCGACAAGGAGTACCTGCTGCGCATCAACGACATCATGTACTACTCGTCGACCCCCTCGACCGACCCATACTACCACAACTGAAACTGAAGCTGCAATGAACAAAACGCTCATACTGCTCACCGCACTTACGGCGGCTACGGCCTGCACCCCGACCGCTCCGTCGATTGACTACGGCTCGACCTTCGAAATCGACGAGGCGACCCTCCGCGACAAGATTCGCGGAGGGTGGGCCGGCCAGACCATCGGCTGCACCTACGGCGGCCCCACCGAATTCAAGTACAAGGGGGCGCTCATCAGCGACGAGGCGCCCATCGTCTGGTACGATGACTATGCCTACGACACCTTCCGCGACGACCCGGGCCTCTACGACGACGTCTACATGGACCTCACGTTCGTCGAGGTAATGCAGCGCTACGGCATCGACGCTCCGGCCGAGGTCTACGCCCGTGCCTTTGCCAATGCCGACTACAAGCTTTGGCATGCCAACCAGGCGGCGCGCTACAACATCCTCCACGGCATCATGCCGCCCGCCTCGGGCCACTGGCACAACAACCCCCACGCCGACGACATCGACTTCCAGATTGAGGCCGACTTCATCGGCATGATTTGCCCCGGAATGCCCAACGCCGCCTCGGAAATCGGCGACCGCATCGGCCACATCATGAACTACGGCGACGGCTTCTACGGCGGCATCTACATCGGTGCGCTCTACTCGCTGGCCTTCGTCTGCGACGACATCCCGACCATCGTGCGCGAGGCGCTGCGGACGATTCCGCCCCAGAGCAAGTACCGCCGCTGCATCGAGGACGTCATCCGCTTCCACGAGGAGTTCCCCGACGACTGGCGCCGCTGCTGGCTCGAAATCGAGCGCCGCTACGCCTATGAGAAGGGGTGCCCCGAGGGTGTCTTCAACGGATTCAACATCGACGCCACCATCAATTCGGCCTACGTCGTGATGGGTCTGCTCTACGGCAACGGCGATTTCGAGCGGACAATGGACGTGGCCACGCGCTGCGGCCAGGATTCGGACTGCAACCCCGCATCGGCGGCCGGCATTCTCGGCGTGATGAAGGGCTACGACGCGATTCCCGACAAGTGGAAGCCCGCCATGGAGAAGGTCGTCGACATCGACTTCCCCTACACCTCCATCTCGCTTAACAAGATTTACGACATCAACCTCGATTTGCTGACGCAGATGATTGGACGTGAGGGAGGCAGCGTCGAGGATGGTGTCTACCGCATCGTGCTCCAGCGCCCCGAGGAGCTTCCCTACGAGGAGTCCTTCGCAACGGTGGAGCCGACCGAGCGCCGCGTGCTGAAGCTCGACATCACGGACGAGGCTACGCTCCGCTTCACGGGCAACAGCGTCGTCGTAATGGGGCAGGTGCGCCGCCTGGGCCTCGGCGGCGACGACGGCTACGTGGCCCGCATCGAGGCCTCCATCGACGGCAAATTGGTGGAGAACATCGAGATGCCCTACGACTACATCAAGCGCAAGTACGACATCTTCTACACCTACGAACTGCCGGTGGACGGTTCCCACACCCTGAACCTCAAGTGGACGAACCCCGACCCGAACTATGTCATCGAGGCCAAGGAGATGGTGGTCTATTCGGCTAAAAAGTAACGTGCAATGTTAAAGCTACAAAACAGTACAGTCATGATTAAGTTACTGGCACTTCTCACGCTGATGCTCTCGTCGGCCAACACGTCGTGCGACAAGGAGCGGTCGCTGCCTGAAACGCCGCCCTCCCGGTTCGAACGCTACACGACCGACCTGACGATGTACAGCGACATCCTCGGCGAGACGATTCACTATTCGATTTATCTGCCCGCCGACTACACGACGGCCACCGACAGACGCTACGGCGTGGTCTACCTGCTGCACGGCTTCGGCGACAACTGGGGTGCGTGGAACGACCAGTGGCTCCACATCACCACGCTCATCGACAGCAAGGAGGCTGCCGGTGAGATTACGCCGATGATTTACGTCATGCCCCAGGGCTTCAACAGCTACTACGTGAACCGCTACGACGGCAGCTTCAACTACATGGACATGTTCACCGAGGAGCTCGTGCCCTACATCGACCGCACCTACCGCACCCGAGCCGACCGCTCCTCGCGCGCCGTGGCGGGCTACTCGATGGGCGGCTTCGGGGCGATGATTCTCCCCTCGAAGCATGCCGAGCTCTTCTCGGTCTCGATTCCGCTGAGCATGTCGTTCCGCACCGACGAGCAGTACATGGCCGAGCCGCAGAGCGGCTGGGACGGACAGTGGGGGAGCATCTTCGGCGGCGTCGGCCTCGCGGGCGAAGGCCGTCTGACGGAGTACTACAAGGAGTACTGCCCCTTCTACTTCTTCAACGAGCAGAGCGCGGCGTCGTTCGCCGACCTGCACTACTACTTCGACTGTGGTGACGACGAGGAGCAGCTGCTCATCGCCAACGACCGGCTCCACCGCCAGCTGCGCGAGCTGGGCATCGCCCACGAGTACCGCGTACGCAACGGCGCCCACACCTCGGACTACTGGCACGACGCCATGCGCGAGGGGCTCGACTACATCGAGTGCTGCTTCAACGGCGGCACGTGGCCCGACGCTCAGAACATCGCGACCGACCCCTCCTATGCGGGAGCTGAGCTGAGCGAGACGGTCGGCGGGGCGGAGGTCGTGGCCTATCCCTCGGCCGGGTACGACGAGTCGAAGAGCAATTCGGTCGTATACCTGCTCCACGACGGACTTGCCAAGGAGGACCTGCACCGCATGATGAATCTGTGGAACGTCGCGGTCAACACCAAGCCCTTCATCGTCGTCTGCATCCCCTCCGCGCAGGCTGGCAGCGACTTCGCCACGCTGGCGCAGGCCATCGACGCGAAGTATGCCATCGCCGAGGATGCCGACCGCCACTTCGGCGCCGGGCTGGGCTCGGGTGCCGGGCTGCTCTACCGCTATGCGGCAGGGGAGGAGGCACGTCTGGCGGCCCTCTACCTCTTCGACGGAGAGGTGGATGTCGAGGCGACGGCCCCCTGCTCCGGAACCTACTACTACATCGACACCACCGACGGGGGCGAACACTACGTCGAGGCGGGCGAGCTCTACGAGCGCTGCAAGGCCGACGGCGTGCCCTACGACTACCGCGTGCGCAACGGACGGAGCGGTGCCGATGCCGCAATGGGCGGCTTCCAGGCCTCGAAGAGCAATCTGATGGACCGCATCCGTAACTGAACCGAATGAAACCTAAAAACTCACAACCATGTTTATCGTAGACAACTATTTTCTGGCCGTGGTGTTCTGCTTCGTCACGATGCTCTGCTGGGGCTCGTGGGGCAACACCCAGAAGCTGGCGTCGAAGAGCTGGCGCTACGAGCTCTTCTATTGGGATTATGTAATCGGCATGGTGCTCTTCGCCGCACTGCTGGGCTTCACCATGGGCAGCTTCGGCGACGGGGGCCGTCCCTTCGTCACGGACCTGGCGCAGGCGGCCGGCAAGAGCATCGGCTGGGTGCTGCTCGGCGGCGTCATCTTCAACGCCTCAAACATCCTGCTCTCGGCCTCGGTATCGCTTGCCGGACTCTCGGTGGCCTTCCCGCTCGGCGTGGGCATCGCCCTGGTGCTGGGCGTGATTGTCAACTACCTCGGCGCACCGTCGGGCAATCCCGTCATGCTCTTCCTCGGCGTGGCGATGATTGTGGTGGCCATCATCTGCAACGGCATCGCCTCGGGCAAGCAGCAGAGCGGCTCGGACGCGGCGGTCAACAACCGCAAGGGTCTGCTGCTGGCCGTGCTGGCCGGCGTGCTGATGTCGCTCTTCTACCGCTTTGTGGTCAAGGGTATGGACATCAGCAACTTCGAGACTCCGGCTCCGGGCATGCTCACCCCCTATTCGGCCATCTTCATCTTCTCGCTGGGCGTTCTGGCCAGCAACTTCCTCTTCAACACGCTGGTTATGCGCTATCCCTTCGTCGGCGAGCGCGTCCGCTATGCGGAGTACTTCCGCGGCTCGCTCTCCACGCACCTGACGGGCTGCCTGGGCGGCGCCATCTGGTGCCTCGGCACGGCGTTCAGCTACATCGCCTCGGGGGAGGCCGGCCCGGCCGTCTCGTATGCCCTCGGACAGGGTGCGCCGATGATTGCCGCCATCTGGGGCGTCTTCATCTGGCGTGAATTCAAAGGTGCGCCGAAGTCGGTCAACCGTCTGCTGGCTCTCATGTTCCTCCTCTTCATCGGAGGCCTTGCCCTGATTGTTGCCGCCGGAAACTGATGCCGGAGGAGCGCTGAAAAACGAAATTATGTTCAACCAACAAAAAACGACTGATATGAAAAAGATTTTTGGAATTCTGGCGGCAGTCGCCATGGTGGCTGCCTGCAACACCTCCTGCTCGAAGAGCGACGACAACGGCGGCGGCAACGGCGGCGGCAACACGGCCAACGTACGCATCGCCACCTGGGCCGACGACTGGGACACCTACGCCTACACGTTCGACGCCGAGGGCAAGGTAATCAAGGTAAGCCGCAACAACGGCGAGCGCGAATGGGACTTCACCTACTCGGGTGACAAGATTGAGGCCACGGGTTATTCGGCCTTCACCATCACGCTCGGTGCCAACGGATATGCTTCGGAGTACAAGGACGAATGGGATACGTTCACCTACACGTACGACAACAACGGCTATGTGACGCAGGTTAAGAAGAACGGTGAGGTATGCGCCAATGCCGTAATCGAGGACGGATGTATCACCAAGTGGTCGAAATTCGAGGACCGCAACGAAGACGGTGTAGCCGAGGAGTACTGGAAGGAGCACATCTACTCGAACATGAAGAATGTTGCGGGCATCCACAACATCTACGTTGAGAAGGGTGCCGGACGCTGGCTTCAGGAGCTGGGCTTCTTCGGCAAGCCGACGAAGTATCTGTGCGAGAGCAACGGCTGGGACTATTCGGATACCCCGTCGACGCTCACCTACGAGTTTGACGAGAAGAACTGTGTGACGAAGGAGATTAAGTCGGCAGCCGACTACGTCGAGAACTACTTCTACAGCTGGACGCCGCTCGAATAACGGCCTCGTCCGAAAATCCGTTGGACGCGGACGGCAGTGCAACTGCCGTCCGCATTTTTTTGCCCGCGAAGCGGGACGTGCGGGTAGGGGAGTGCGGTCGGTTGTGGGGCGTAAGGTTTGCGGAGCGAATTACGCAGGGAGAGGGTTTGCGGACAGCCAAGCAGCCGGGATATAAAAAAGAAGCAGGCCCCGCAGGGAGTAACCCGCTGCAGAGCCTGCCGTTCGAAGGATGATGCGACAACCGGTTTCAGCTAAAAGTCGTAACCGACAATCTGGGCGGCATAGCCGCTCCAACCGTCGGCCGATTTATAGGCCTCGACCGATGCCTGCGGAACATGGATGGATGCAATGTGAGTATAGGAAAGTACAACCCAATCCATGGTTGGCGGCGTTGTAGCCTTACAATATATATTGGTCAGGCTGCTGCACTCCCGGAATGTGTCATTCCCTATTGCCGTTACGCCTGCAGGTATGGTAATGGTGGTCAGGCTGCTGCAGCCCCAGAAGGCGCTGTCTTCGATCGTTGTAACGTCATCAGAAAGAGTGAGGCTGGTCAGACTGCTGCAAGAAGAGAATGCTCCGTCATCTATCGTTGTAACACCTTCGGGTGTGGTATACTCTGCCAATCCGGCCGGAGCGAATGCAATTAATTTGCCATCCACGACCAGACTCCGATGGTCCGAAGAGGCGTATTTTCCCGAAAAAGAAGCCAAGCTGTTGCAGCTATAGAATGCGGAACCCCCAATCGTTGTAACGCCGTCAGGAATGGTAATACTTGTCAGACCGCTGCACCTACTGAATGCCCCCTCACCAATCGTTGTTACGCTTTCAGGAAGTATAATTTCAGTCAGGCCAGTGCACTCGCAGAATGCTTGATATCCTATGTCCTTAACTCCATTGGGGATGGTAATTCTCGTCAGACTCTCACTTCTGTAGAAGACATTGTCACCTATGGTCGTGACGCCATCCGGAATGGTGTACTCCGTTAAGCCAACCGGAGCAAACGCCAATAAGGCTCCATCCTTAATCAGGCATCGGTGGTCCGGTGTTGCATATTTTCCGGAGAAAGATGTTAGCTCGTAGCAGCCTCCAAATACGGTTTTCCCTAAACTCGTAAGATGGTCAGGAATGGTAAAACTGGTCAATCTTTCACAAAAAATAAATGCATAATCTTTTATCGTTGTAACCATCTCAGGAATAGAAATATCTGTCAGAGAATAACAGTTAGCGAAAGCTTGCTCCCCTATAGTAGTAAGGCCATCCGGGAGTGTAATACTTTCCAGGCTTTGGCACATCATGAATACCTCATCTTCTATAGTTGTAATTTTGCTGGGAATCGTAATATTCGTCATTTGAGTGCAATAGAGAAATGCACATTTACCTATTGTGGTAACCCCATCAGGAAGTGTAATGCTGGTCAGACTGCTGCATCCATCGAATGCGTTATTTCCAATCTCCGTAACCACATCGCTAAATGTAATAATCCCCTGCCCGTTTTCATATTTGTTCCCGACAATATTGTCCATCTTGGGCGAAATCGCCTTCCCATCCGAAGTGGTGTAGAAGATGGTCTTGAGGGGGTCATAGGAGGTTGCCACCATCGGGATGTACTCCGACGTTACGTCGTTGTTGCCGTCCGAGATGCAGAGCGCGGCGCTGGCCGACTGGGTTCCGGTAAAGAACTCCTCGCCCAGATTCTCACCGCTCGCCTTCACCGTGATGACTCCCGTCTCGGCATCGGCCTCGAAGCCAATGACCGGCATCTCGATGAAATCGACGGCACGCGTCTTCGTATGGACCGCCTTCACGCTTACGGCCTCCTCCCATACCTTTTCCAGCTCAGCAACGACATCCCGGGGTGAGACCTGATAGTCCATCTCGGCGATGCCGTTGTCCTGACCCTCCACGCGGAGCACCTCAATCTTGCCGTCGTCGTAGCGCGGGATGTAGGAGATGGACTGAATCCGCTTGAGCAGGGCCGCAAGCTCGTCCGCAAGGTCGTCGACGCGTCCCTCCAGCTCCGCGAGGCGCGCCTCAATCGCGCCGATGCGCTCCGTGAGCGCCTTGACCTCCCGGTCGATGCGGCTGTTGACGCTCTGAAGCTGCTCGGCGAGCTTGCTCTCGATGACGCCGTTGTGCTCCTCGATGGCGGCGGCAATCGCCTCCTCGTAGGCTGCCGTCAGCTCCGCACGGGCCGACTCGATGGATTTGTTGACCGCATCGATTTCGCCCTTCAGCTTCTCCTCCGTGGCGGCATCGCCCGCGGCGATGGCATCCTGCAGCAGCTGCAGCTTGGCATCCACCGCCGCAATGTCGTAGTAGTTGGCCAGCAGCTCGTTGACCCAGCTCTTCATCGAGTCGATGCAGTCGGCGATGGCCGTGTCGATGGCTGCCGTGTAGGCCGCCGTCAGCTCCTCGCGGGCCGTAGCGATGGCCTGCGTGTAGGCGTCGGTAATCTCCGCAACCTTCGCCTGCAGCTCCTCCTCCAGTCCGGAGACGGCCGCGGCGATGTCGGTGGCGATTTTCTCCTTCATCCGGGCCTCGAGGTCGGTGATGCTCGCGTTGACGGCCTCGATGGAGGCCTCGATGGAGGCGATGTCACCGACCAGTCCGTTGTACTGCTCGAGCGTGGCGAAGGTGGCCGTCACCCAATCCTGCTGGTCGTCCAGACGGCCGTCCAGCGCCGCTATCTTCTCCTCAAGCCCGCTGTCGGCCGCCTGAAGCGACTCGATGAGGGCGTTGATGGACTCGATGCGCCCCTCGAGCTCCTTGCGGTACTCGTTCAGCTGCGTGACCACCTCGCCGTACTCCTGACCGAGGTTCGCAACCTCGGCGTCGAGCTCCGAAAGGCTCTGCTCGAGCTTGGCGAGCCGCTCCTGCAGCTCGGCAATGTAGCCCTTAATCTCTTCGTCGGTCTGCTGCAGCTGCGGCAGCGTCTTTTGGATGGATTCAAGCTGCTGGTCGATGCCCGGAATGGTCGTCCGCTCCAGCTCGTCGACCCGATTGGTCAGCTTGTCAATCCGCTCGTTAATCTTGCTGCATCCCATCAGCAGCAAGCCACTCAATAACAAGGGTAGCAGTTTTCTCATATACATTGATTTTTAGTAAAACAGTGACGCTTGTCTTACCGTATCAACTCCGCTGCGGTGGATTGTCTGCAAATTGTCCGCAAAAAGAAAGTGTGGAGTTGTTCGTCTATCCGGCGACAGGCATTTGGCGAAGCCCAGGCACAAATAAACAATACCCCACACCGGAACAAGTATATATCGGAACGATATATGCCCATAGACGGTGACGAGTGTTTGTATTGCCTATCCCTGTGCCTTTCAAAATCGCCAAATTTTGTCGTCAAGGATTAGCGAAACACTTTCACTAACACAATATGTTGCCACCCGCGCGGGGGCGGCACCACAAAGTTAGAAAATGTTTTCGCAATACGCAACGCTCGCGGGGGTATTGTCGTGTGCTTCGGCCCGAAAAGGGCCCGGGAGGAGGGGTGCGCGGACCGCTCCGGCGGGGTACGGTCGGACATCAGGTGCGGCTCCGGGCACCGGGCCGCAGGGCGGGGTGCGCGCCTCGGTGCCGGAGTGCCGCACGATGCGGAGGTCAACTGGCCTTGCGGGTCAGCGTCTCGGATTTGACGATTCGGTAGCCCGCCCCGGTATTGCTCTTTACCATGCAGCCCCAGTCGTCGTAGAGGTGATCCAGCGATTTGGGCAGGAAGAGCCGAATCGTGCTGCCGCCCCAGCCGTTGATGAGCAGCTGGTAATAACCCACCCGGCCGCTGCCGCGCTCATAGGTGTCGGAGGTCCATATTCCCCGCCAGGTGTAGGTCTCCTTTTTGCCGCTGTCGGGATAATAGTTGTAGCAGACGTATTCGGCCGTTCCGTTGTACAGAACGCGAAGTTCATAGCGGTTTCTGACACCCCACGGACGCTTCACATACTCCGTCAGAATGTAGAACCCGACGGCCACGGGCTCGATGTCGGCGGTCTGCGAGGGGGTGAACTCCGCAACGGAGCGGAACAGGTCGCGGGCCTCCCCCTTGTCGGGATATGCCGCCTCGAAGACGACCTGGGTCGTGTCGCCCGCATTTCCGGTCAGGAGCTTCCGGAGTGCCGGCAGCGAGGCGTCGCTCAGGCGAAGTTCGGCCACGGGGGCCCCTTCACCGTCGACGAGCGTGACAGCGGCGGCGGCGAGCGTATCGGGGAACTTCACGTCGTCCGCCTTCGTCTTCCGGAGGCCGTCGGACTTCATCGCGAGTATCGTCTTGAGGCGGATATACCGCATGGAGGCATCCTCCTCGGAGCGGGAGAGCGAGAGCTCGGCCGGCTGATTCGCGACCTGGAGATAGTGCGCCACGCCGCCCGATGCGAAATCGGCGGAGGTGGGGTTGACCATCCGGGGAGCGTTGGATGAGCATGAGGCCATGGCAACCATCATGGCAAGAGCCAAAAGTTTCTTCATCGTTATGCGTTTTAAGGGTTTGGTAACTGTGCTGCAGGGGGCGCAGAGGCGCCCGCCCGGGTGATACGGAGACGATTTGCCGTGCGGAAGAGGTTCCGGAGGGGTCAATCATCATCGTCATCGTCCCGGTCGATGGGGTGCTGCTTGGTCAGCATGATGACTCCGGCGAAGAAAAAGATAAACGCACCGACGCCGGACAGGCTGCTGCCCACCTCTTCCCAATCCGTGACCGCGCCGTAGATGCACATGACCAACAGGTCGAGCACCAGGAGCCCCCAGGGGATGGTGAGCCGGATGATGTGTTGTTTTTGCAGCTTGCGGCGCTTTTCGATGAAGCCCTCGAGCATGCCGTTGAAATAGGGAATCATGGCATTCGTGGGGTCGGCATGCGTCAGCTGGGCGAGTCCCAGCTTCAGTTTCGACTCGGCGGCCCGGCTGAGGGTGCGGTAGGCGCGCTCGGAGTCGTTGCTGCCCAGCCATCCATCCACGAGGCTGCCCAGATACGACAGGCCGGCAATCATGCTCTGGGGGTTGGACGTATCGAATACCAGCTCGTTAATCCGTTTGGAGAGCTCGGCACGCTCCTCCCGCTCCTTGAGGAGCATCGTGGCGCGGGTCTTCTCGCGGGCTGCCTCGACGATGGCGTCGGCCTTGTCGCGTTCGGCCTGGGCGGCAATGTCGTTGGCCGCCGACTGCTTCTCGGATATCTCCTTCAGATAATCCAGCGAAGTCTTCTTTTTCTCGAATAGATTCGACAGGTTCATAGTCCTTTCTGAGTTAAAAAATCATTATTAGAATGAATATGAGTACAATGACCCAAAAGATATTCCGCAGCAGGAATCCGATGACGGCGAGCAGAATCCCGAATCCGAACCTGAGCAGCACGACGCCCAGAGCGACCAGCAGCAGGATACCGATTATCAGCATGACATTCATATTCGGGATGGGATTGTTTGCGAAGGCAAAGATGCGGAATAAACGGGCTAAAGCAATAGCCCTTTTTGGCCCTTTTCAGCGGGGAGGGCAACGCGTGAAGGGTGCAATGCGGGAAGGGCGACGACGCAAAGAGGGCGGCAACGCGGGAAGAGGGCGTCGCAAAGAAGACGGCAACACGGGAAGGATGCGATGCGGGAAGAAGCTGCAAGAACGCCGTCGGTCCGGGGCAAGAAGGAAAAGGACGGGGAAAGAGTGAGGGGTGAGGGGAAAGAGCGAAGTCGGCCGCGCGGAAAAGCCACACGGGCGAGGAGGATGGCCGCTACTGCTCTTGGGCAGGCTGCATCACCTGCTCGGAGAGGCGTTCGACATACCGCCGCAGGGAGTCGCGCCGGGCTGCGGGAAGCTCCTCGATGGAGGGCAGGTTCATCAGCACCGAATCGAGGGCCCGCCTGTAGGCGGCGAACACCTCTCCGACGACCACCGTCTCCTCACGGACGGAGCCGTCTGGCGCAGGGGGAAAGCGGCGGCATACCGAATCCAGATAGGGTACGGCCCGCCGGTAGTATGGAACGGTAAGCACCTGGGCGGCCTCCCGGCAGTGCTGCTCACGAATGCGCTCCAGCGTCTGGCTGAAGAGCGGACCGAGCTCCCCTTCGTAATGCTGCCGCAGTGCTGCACTCCGCTCCCTCAGCCGTTCGCCGAGGGAGTCGGCCCGCTCCTCGACGCGGGAGGCAACGCGCCCGTCGATGCGCCGCTCCATCCCGGAGCGCTGCCGGGCAAGTCCGAAGAGGAGGAGACCTGCGGCCAGCAGCAGCGCCAAAGCAGCCGCAAGGAGCCCCGGTCGGCGTTCACTGCGGCGGAGCAGCCGGCGCAGCTCCCCGATGTCGCGCGGGCGCGCCGAAGGCTGCAGGGCGGTGCACCGCCGGACAATGCGGCGGTAGGTCTTCCCGCCGAAGAGCGACTCCATCAGCCGGCCCACGGCGTAGATGTCTGATGCCGGACCGGCTGGCTCGCCGCCGCGCAGAACCTCGGGCGCCGTGTAGCCTCGGGTCCCGCCGAAGCAGCCCCGGTAGAGGCTGTCGCTGCTGGCCGAGAGACCGAAGTCGATAATCCGCGCGGCTCCCGTCGGGGTGACGATGATGTTGTCGGGCTTGAGGTCGTTGTGGATAATTCCCCGGTGGTGCAGGTAGTCGACGCCGTCCAGAATATCCCGCAACACGGCCTTGCGCCGAAGCCGCGAAGGGTCGGAGACCACGAAGTCGCCGAGGTTCACCCCCGCGACGTATTCCATCACGATGGCCGGTCCTGCGGGCGTCCGCTCCTCGAACCCTACGGTGCGGGCGATGCAGGGATGGTTGAGGTCGCATGCAAGCTCATATTCGCGCCGGAGCATTCCGAGCGACATGGCGTCGGCAGAGACGGGCGCCTTGAGAATCACATATTTCGACCCCTTCCGCGCCTTGTAGGTACGGAACAGGGGGCCTTCGCTCACCAGACCGCACAGCTCGACGACCGCATCGGCCGGATGCGGTTCGAAAGGCTCCGTATGTGAAAATTCACTCATGGTGCATGCGGTTTGGGCGGGCGGCCGATGGTTCAACGTACGACCGCCCGACGGCTACAGCCGTTCGAGCAGGGTCAGGCCGTGCTCGCGGCCCATCACATAGCGGGGATAGAGCTGCCCGTCGTGCTCGAAGCGGTCGACGGCAAGGGGATAGTCGCGGATGAAGAGGCGGCACTCGAAGCGGTCGCCCTCCCGCATGGTGGAGTTGCGGCACGCGACGGCGCGGAACCGGTCGTCGCCCTCAAACTCGACGATGCATTCACGGTCGGGCAGCCATCCTATGCGGAGCCGGTCGCCGACGCTCAGCTCTCCGGAGCGGATGGTGTGCCCCTCCTCCACGAGCTGCGACTCGCGTCCGCCCTCGTGCGAGAGCCGCTCGCAGAAATCGCCCCAGTCTTCGAAGCCGGCGTAGCGGCAGAGCACGTCGAGCGTCCGCCGGTGGACCGTGTCGTAACCGCTGATGCCGCCCCAGAGCCGGCGCAGCGTATTCTCCGAGATGTGCTCGCGGGTGACCCGCTCGATATCGCCTCCCAGCTGCGTGTAATCGTAGCGGCTCTCCATTCCGTGTCCGAAACGCTGCTCGACGGCCATGCGGAGAGCCGCGAGCTGTGGTATGTTGGTCTGTACTGCCATAACGGAACAAAAGTAGCAAATTTAGGGATATTCTGTGCCGGCGAGCCGCGCATTTCTTCCGCCGCCCCGGTCTTCAATCCGTCGGCCGCCCACCTCCATATCCGGAACATGCCGACGGTTCCGGGCGGGAGATTCTGTCCCGGAGGCGCGACGAAGCGGCGCACGTGCAGACATCTTCTCGAGGGCGAACTGCACATCAGGCCATCGCGCCGAGCAGGAAGGCCGAAAGATTGACGATGAAATGCAGCACAATGGAGAGCGTGAATCCGTGTCGGAGCCGGATGTAGGCGAACATCAGGGCACTCGGTATCTTGACGGCCTCCTTCAGCAGGACGCGGAGCCATTCGCCCGCATCCATTGCGCCGAGTTCATAGTTGACGACGTGCAGCAGCGCAAAGAGGAGCACCAACCCCCAGAACCAGCTTCGGAAGCCGAGCCGCCGAATCCATCCATAGCCCCGGAACCAGACAAGCAGCGCCACGGCGGCACACGACAGGATTCGGGGCCACGTAACGTCATAGACCCGGGTCGAAAAGAGAGGGGCCGAGATGAAGAATATCAACGCTGCTGCCGCAACGGTAAGGTATGTCCGCCTGCGGCGGAGCGGCAGACGGAATGCCGTCTCCTCGAGCAGCGGCGGCAGGAGGAGCACGACCCAGAGCGGAAGGCTCCGTGCAGCCTGCCCGACGCTGTTCCCGGCGGCATCCCCGGCATGAATCAGCACGTCGGTGAAGTGGTAGAGGAAGGTCAGCGACAGGTGGATGGCCAGAAACCAGAGGAAGCTCTTCAGGATGCTGGCTGTCCGCAGGTCGAGCTCGCCATACTCCCGGGGCGACAGAACGAAGCGCACCATATCCCGCAGTTTGCCGCTCTTCCTGTATGATGAGGTAGAGCAGCGCCGCGAAGCAGAGGAGAGCCAGGAGGACGCCCAGCACGAAATAGAGGTAGGGTAGAGGCTGCTGCATGATATTATGAAAGGATTCGGGCCGGGCCACCGGCCGGGATTCATCGCGTTAACTATCAACTAATCTAAGACAATATCGGGCTGAACCAACTTTACATATTCTTTGAACCTGTTGAAATCTAAATTCAAATCAAGACCTAACAATCTTTCATAGCAATCTACGCATGGGTCTTCTTTTTTATTAGAGCTACCAGATTTTAGATGAACAAAATCATTCCGCAGGTCATAGAGAAATCGAAGGCGAGACATCAAGTTATATTGTGAATCAATTATCGACTTGCTTTCTCTTATGGCCTGCATCTTTTGTTCTAATGACCAGCGTCGTTCAACATATTCTTTATTTCTAACCTCACCGTTATCATCTTTACCTGCGTTGAAATCATTGGGTATATTTTCATTCACAAAACATTCCAACGCCATCATCATTAATGTCAGGCAAGAAATCTTTCCAAGCATTCCGATGCAACATGATTTTCCAGTCTTATGTCATCCATGGTAATTATTTCCATTATTTTATACGAAGATACGATTTTTAATACAATAACAATTCGTTAAGGCTTGAATGATTCAAGTATTTGATTTATCGATGACATATTCCTTTCTTGCATCTAGAACTCAACCCCACCCAACGTACTTAATAAGCAGGACCGAAAATGCCACTTCAATGCATACCCTAATGTATACCCTGAGCCCGAAAAAGGGCGTTTTTCGAGATTCAGAACCCGAAATCGGGGTAGGGTAGGAAAACAAAAAGAGTTGACAATCGACTGATTATCAACTCTTTACTGGTGAACCCGCTGGGGCTCGAACCCAGGACCCCAACATTAAAAGTGTTGTGCTCTACCTGCTGAGCTACGGATTCTCCGGCCAAACGGAACTGCGTCCCGATTTGGTGGTGCAAATGTAGAGATTATTTTTGTTTTACCAAAATAAAATGATATTTTTGTTCCGGCAAAAGCCAAAAACACTTAGCCGGAAAATAAACAAAACTCTTAACTCTAAAATAAACTATGTGTAGAGCTCTGATTATCGGCGCCGGAGGCGTCGGAACGGTCGTTACCCAGAAAATCGCCGCCAATCCGGTCTTTACGGATGTGATGCTGGCCAGCCGTACCAAATCCAAATGCGACGCCGTGGCCGCTGCCATCGGCGGCGAGCGGGTGAAGACGGCCCAGGTCGATGCCGACAACGTGGCCGAACTGTGCGAGCTGTTCCGCGCATTCAAGCCCGACATCGTGGTCAACGTGGCGCTTCCCTATCAGGACCTGACGATTATGGACGCCTGCCTCGAGTGCGGCTGCAACTACCTCGACACGGCCAACTATGAGCCGCGCGACGAGGCGCACTTCGAATATTCGTGGCAGTGGGCCTACCAGGACCGCTTCAAGGCGGCCGGTTTGACGGCCATCCTCGGCTGCGGCTTCGACCCGGGCGTTACGGCCATCTTCACGGCCTACGCCGCCAAGCACCATTTCGACGAGATTCACTACCTCGATATCGTGGACTGCAACGCCGGCAACCACGGCAAGGCTTTCGCCACCAACTTCAACCCCGAAATCAACATCCGCGAAGTGACGCAGAAGGGCCGCTACTACGAGAACGGCGAGTGGGTGGTCACCGAGCCGCACGAGATTCACCGTCCGCTGCACTATCCCGGCATCGGCGAGCGTGAGTCGTATGTGATTTACCACGAGGAGCTGGAGTCGCTCGTCAAGAACTATCCGACCATCAAGCGCGCCCGTTTCTGGATGACCTTCGGACAGGAGTACCTGACGCACCTGCGCGTGATTCAGGACATCGGCATGGCGCGCATCGACCCGATTATGTACAACGGCGTCGAGATTGTGCCGATTCAGTTCCTCAAGGCGGTGCTTCCCGACCCCAAGTCGCTGGGTGCCAACTACCACGGCCAGACCTCGATTGGCTGCCGCATCCGGGGCATCAAGGACGGCAAGGAGCACACCTACTACATCTACAACAACTGCGACCACGAGCAGGCCTACAAGGAGACCGGCACGCAGGCCGTGTCGTTCACCACGGGTGTTCCGGCCGCGCTGGGTGCCGCCATGTGGGCCAAGGGGCTGTGGCGCGGCGCCGGCGTCTTCAACGTCGAGGAATTCGACCCGGACCCCTTCCTGGCGGAGCTGGGTCCCCAGGGCCTTCCCTGGCACGAGCTGTTCGACGTCGACATCGAGGTCTGAGGCCTTGCGCACGACGCACAACCGGGAAAACGGACGGGACGACATCCCGTCCGTTTTGTTTTTTGCTCGGCTCAGCTTCGGATTTAGGTATTTCTACTGACCTCCGCACGGAAGGATTCCGTTACTTTTGCCCATGGAAGAAAACCGAAACAGAACCGAACCATGCAACCCGACACAACCGCAACACTCGCAACCCGATACGATGAACCGTGCGACGAGCGCACGGACTACGCCCCGTTTTTCGACGGCCTGCTGGCCGTTGCCGCCGGACCGCTGACCGACGAAACGGGGGAGCGCATCCGCAACTACGTGATGGAGTGGCTCGAGAGGCATCCGCTCGAGTCGTTCGACCGATACTCCAACCGCAACTACGTGCGCAGCTATCTGGGCCGCTGCCCCCACACCCACTGGGAGGCGCTCGTCATGAGCTGGAAGCAGGGTAACCGGACGACCATCCACGGCCACCCGGCCTTTGCCGGCTACCACTTTGCCGACGGCCGCTTCCGGGTCGAGGTCTTCGAACCAACGGGCGACGGCCGCGCCCGCCGCATTACGGAGCAGACGATTGACGGCCGCGAAGGCTTCTTTGCCATCGGGACCCCGGGCCGCTTCGACAACCACCTCCACCGCATCACCTGCCTCAGTCCGACGGGCCACAGCCTGCACGTCTACTCGGACGACGCGCTGCAGGGCATTGCCTTCACCGAGGCGGAGTAGCCGCCATCACCGGAGGGGGGGGAGGGCGCAACGGAAACTTCGGGCAAAGCCGGAAGCGCTCGCCCGCGTTTTTATTCATCCGCAGCCGGGCCTGCCGCCAAACCGCTCTTTCAGCCGCCCGACCGCATGCGGCAGAGCCGCTACGTATAAATACCTATTTCTCCAAAAAGCGAAACGCAAACGTAGGCTTTTCGCAATGATTTTCCTATTTTTGCATCTGTTTTGAACGTTTCCGTTGACACGATGACCCGTATGGGCTTTCCCCCGAAAAGCAACGGAAACATTGGTTGGAATTTACTGGAAAACCGCTCGATGATTGACTTTCTGAAACTGCCCTCTCCGTGCTACGTCCTGGACGAGACGCTGCTGGACCACAACCTGGAGGTAATCGACCGCGTGCGCCGCGAGTCGGGTGCCGAAATCATTGTGGCGCTCAAGGCCTGCGCCATGTGGAGCATCTTCCCGGAGCTGGCACGCCACTCCGACGGCGCCACCGCCTCGTCGGCCGCCGAAGCACGGCTCGTCTACGAGGAGTACGGCCGCCCGGCCCACACCTACGCCCCGGTCTACACGGATGAGAACATCGAGGAGATTCTCCGCTACAGCGACCACATCACCTTCAACTCCGTGGCGCAGTACGAGCGCTTCGGACAGCAGGCGCTCATCCGCGGCATCTCGTGCGGACTGCGCATCAACCCGCGCTACTCGCCCGTCGAGACGGCACTCTACAACCCCTGCGTGGCCGGGTCGCGGCTGGGCATCGTGCCCGAGCAGCTGCGCGAGCTGCCGGCCGGCATCGAGGGGCTCCATTTCCACGTCCTCTGCGAATCTCGGCCCGAACATCTGCGTCTGGCGCTCGAAGCGCTCGAGCGGAACTTCGGCCAGCTGCTGCCGCAGCTCAAGTGGCTCAACATGGGCGGCGGCCATCTGATGACGCACGCCGAATACGACTGCGACGAGCTGATTGCCATCCTGCGCGACTTCCACGCCCGTTATCCCCACCTGAGGCTGATTCTCGAGCCGGGCAGCGCCTTTACGTGGCGCACGGGCTATCTGGTCTCGACCGTCGAGGACATCGTCGAGAACGGCGGCGTGCGTACGGCGATGCTCAACGTCTCGTTCGCCTGCCACATGCCCGACTGCCTCGAAATGCCCTACAAGCCGGCCATCCTCGGCGCCCATGAACCCGCCGAGGGCGAAGCGCGCTGGCGCATGGGCGGCAACAGCTGCCTGGCGGGCGACTACTACGGAGACTGGGCCTTCGACCACAAACTGAAGGTGGGCGAGCGGATTGTCTTCGAGGACATGATTCACTACACGATGGTCAAGACCACGATGTTCAACGGCGTGGCCCATCCCGCCATCGCCATCGCACGGCGCGACGGCAGACTCGACGTCATCCGCCGCTTCGGCTACGAGGACTTCAAGAACCGAATGTCGTAACTAATCAAACATAGATACATGGAAGAATTTACCCCTACCCGCTACACCCTCGAGTGCGTGGCCACCGGACGCGAATTCGAGGATGACGGCTGGACGCTCGAGGACCATACGTCGCCCACACCCTCGCTGGTGAGGGCCCGTTATGCCCGCAAGCAGCTCGAAGTGAAGCCCGACTCCTACGGATTCTACAAGTTCTGCGACTGGCTGCCCGTCCGGCGCATGCTCAAGGGCTCCTCGGCACCCGTAACCTACCGCAGCCGCGGACTGGCCCGGCACCTCGGTCTGGAGAATCTCTGGATTACCTTCAACGGCTGGTATCCCGCCATCGGGGCGAAGATGTCGACCTGCTCGTTCAAGGAGACCGAGGCCTTCTCGGTCTGCGCCCGCATTCCCGAGGGCGAGAAGCGGGTGCTGGTGGTCGCCTCGGCCGGCAACACGGCCCGCGCCTTCGCCAAGGTATGCTCCGACAACCGGATTCCGCTGCTGCTCTCGGTTCCCTACGACAACATCGGGGCGCTCTGGTTCGAACACGAGCTCGACCCCTGCGTCAAGCTCATCTCGTGCAAGCGGGGCGGCGACTACTTCGATGCCATCCACCTCTCGAATCTGGTGCTCAAGAGCGGCAAGTTCTACGCCGAGGGCGGCGCGAAGAACATCGCCCGCCGCGACGGCATGGCGACGACCGTGCTCTCGGCCACGACGACCATCGGCCGGATTCCCGACTACTACTTCCAGGCCGTCGGCAGCGGCACGGGTGCTATTGCCGCCTGGGAGGCCAACCTGCGTCTGATTGAGGACGGCCGCTTCGGCAGCAACCTCATGAAGCTGATGGTGGCCCAGAACGCTCCGTTCGTCCCGATGTACGACGCCTGGCGGGCCAACTCGCGACAGATGCTGCCCTACGACGACGACAAGGCGCGCCGCGACGCCGAAATCATCGACGCCAAGGTGCTTTCGAACCGTCGTCCCCCCTACAGCCTTGCGGGCGGTCTCTACGACGCGCTGAAGGCCACCGGCGGCGAGATGCTCGTGGCGACCAACGCCCAGGCGCGCAAGGCGCGTCAGCTCTTCAAGGAGCTGGAGGGTGTCGACATCTACTCGGCGGCCGGCATCGCACTCGCCTCGCTCATCAAGGAGGTGGCGGCCGGACACATCGCCAAGGATGCGGTCGTCATGCTCAATGTGACGGGCGGCGGCGAGGAGCACTTCCAGGAGGGCAAGGAGCTCTCTTACCTCAAACCGGCACACGTCTTCCCGCTCAACCCCGACCCCGCCGAGGTCATCGCGACGGTCGAGGCGCTGTTCGAGTAGCGACGGACTTTTTTGCGGATTTCTTTCGGTCGACTTGCCGATTCGACCGAAAAGCGTATCTTTGCGGCGATTCGGAGCGAGGCGGTACAGCCGGGCCCGCTCCGGGTCGCCGCTTTTTTATTCAATTTATCAACTACCAACTCAAATTCGTTACAAGATGAATGATTTCCAGATGAACAAGACTCCGAGGAGTTGTCGCTGGAGCCGTTGGAGCCGCAACAGCTGGGCAGCTTTTGCGAGCCTCCACCGCTGCGTGACCATCGGAGTGCTGGCCGTCGGGATGTCCATTCTCTTGCTTGCGACGCAGACGGTCCATGCCCAGCAGTCCGACTCGGTTGCCATCTACCGCGAGATGGCCATCGACGAGGTGGGCATATCGGGGCGCATAGCGGCCCCGACACCGAACGCCGTGTCGCAAGTCACGCTTTTCGACCGAAAGGAGCAGGGTCCCGCCCCGCTCCAGACGCTGGAGGACGCCCTGCGCCTCACCCCTTCGGTCGACATCCGGGAGCGTGGCAGCAAGGGAATCCAGGCGGACATCTCCGTACGGGGAGGCTCCTTCGACCAGACCATGGTGATGCTCAACGGCATCGACTTCACGGATGCCCGCACGGGCCATCAATCCCACTCGCTGCCCGTCGACATCGACTGCGTATCGGGCATCGACCTGGTGGAGGGTGTGCCGGGCGTAGGCGCCTATGCCGGGGCGGTCAACATCCGCACGGCGCCGCTCATGCCCGACTACCTGCGCTTCGAGGGGGCGGGCGGCCAGTACGGCTACGCCTACGGCAACATCTCGGGGGCAGCCACCCGTGAGCGGCTGACGCTCTTCACGGCCGCCTCCTACCGGCGCAGCGACGGCTACATGCACAACACCGACTTTGCCAACTACAACGCCTTCCTGAGGGCCACCTACGAGGCGTCGAGGGCCGGCAGCTTCGAGTTCCAGGCCGGCTATCAGGAGCGCTCCTTCGGCTCGAACGGCTTCTATGCGGCCTACAACCCCGACCAGTGGGAGCAGACCTCGACGGCGCTCGCCTCGCTGCGCTGGAGCGTTCCGCTCGGACGCTTCAAGCTGGGCAGCTCGGTCAGCTACCGCAAAAACTTCGACCGCTACGACTGGACGCGCGGCACGCCGCTCAACCGCCACAACACGGACAACGTCGGCGCCCGGCTGTGGAGCGACCTGCGCTGGGCGGCCGGTACCACCTCGCTCGGGGGCGACTACACCTACAACCACATCTACAGCACCAATCTGGGCGAGCCGCTCGACCGTCCCCACGGCCTCTACACCCATGCCAAGGCGCGCCACGTGGGCAACATCTGGCTGCGCCACGTCAAGCAGTGGCGCCGCTGGGAGGCGGCCGCCTCGGGCGGCGTGAGCCTGACGCCCTACGGCACCTCGGCGCTGTGGAACGTCTCGGCCGACTACCGGCCCGCGGAGGGGCTCCACGTGGGTGCCGGCATCGCGCAGTCGATGCGCCTGCCCACCTTCACGGACCTCTACTACTCGTCGCCGGCCCAAATCAACAACCTCGACCTCACGCCCGAGCATGCGATTACCTACCGCCTCGGGGCCGACTACACCCGAGCCCGCTGGCACGTCGCGCTGCAGAGCTACTACCGCGCCGGGCGCGACATCATCGACTGGGTGCTGCGCGAGGATATGGGGGGCAAGTGGCACTCCGAGCAGAGCAGCCGCCTTGCGACCTTCGGGGTCGAACTCTCGGGCGGCTACCGCTCCGAGGAGGGGTTCCTGCGGCGCGCCACGCTGCTCTACGCCTACGTCACCACCAGTCAGGACAACCGCCTGGTCACCAAGAACGCCATGGACTACATGCGCCACAAGGCGGCGCTCAACGTCGAGGTGCGCTTCCTGCGCCGCCTCACGCTCTCGCTCACCGGAGCGCTCTACGACCGTGCGGGCAGCTACCTCTTCTATCCCGTTGCGGGCGACTCCTCCCTCTCGGAGCGGCGCAGCTACGACCCCTATTTCCTGCTCGACGGACGCCTGTCGTGGGAGAAGGGCATCTGCCGCCTCTATGTCGACGCAACGAACATCACCGACACCGACTACTGCGAGATGGGCGGCATACACCGTCCCGGAGCGTGGGTGACGGGAGGCATCGTGCTCACCATCGGCCGATAGGGGCCGGACCGGCTGTATGACTTCGGAGGTCTCCGCACGTGCGGGGACCTCTTTTTTCGTTGGCGACAGGAGAGGAAGAATCTTGTTCGTCGGCGCCCGGCAAGCGGGGAAGGAAAGGGCCGCACCCGGGCCGTCCAATGCCCGGCAGCGGGGGAGGGCAGCACCCCCGCCCGCCGGAGGCCCGGCGAAGTGAACGAATACGTCCGAGCAGAGAGTGAAAAACGGCCGCAAAGTGTCGTTCCGCTCGAAAAGCGGGGGCAAGACTTCCCGTTTCAAAGGAGAAATCGCTTTTTTGATTACAGATTTGCAAATGTTCTCCGAATTTTTCTTACCTTTGATAAGAGATAATCCTAAAACTTTCGAATATGCAGAAACGTATCGTAGAATGCGTTCCCAACTTCAGCGAGGGACGCGACAAGGCCGTAATTCACGAAATTACCTCGGCCATCGAGGCGGTCGAAGGGGTCAAACTGCTCGACGTGGACCCCGGCGAGGCGACCAACCGCACGGTGGTGACCTTCGTCGGCGAGCCCGAAGCCGTGCTCGAGGCAGCCTTTGCCGGTGTTAAACGCGCCTCGGAGCTCATCGACATGCGCAACCACCACGGCGCTCACCCGCGCATGGGCGCCACCGACGTGCTGCCGCTCATCCCCATTGCGGGCATCACGCTCGAGGAGTGCGCCGAACTGTCGCGCGGTCTGGCCCGCCGCATTGCCGACGAGCTGCATATTCCGACCTACTGCTACGAGGCGGCCGCCCTGAAGCCCGAGCGGAAGAATCTGGCCGTCTGCCGCGCCGGCGAGTATGAGGCGCTGCCCGAGAAGCTGGCCCATGCGGAGACGGCACCCGATTTCGGCGCCCGTCCCTTCGACGAGGGTGTGGCCCGCACGGGTGCGACGACCGTCGGCGCCCGCGACTTCCTCATCGCCGTCAACTTCAACCTCAATACCACCTCGACGCGCCGCGCCAACGCCATCGCCTTCGACGTGCGCGAGAAGGGACGCCCCGTGCGCGAGGGCGGTTCGCCCGTGGGCAAGCCGCTCAAGGACGAGCACGGCAACACGCTCATGCAGCCCGGTACGCTCAAGGCGACGAAGGCCATCGGCTGGTTCATCGAGGAGTACGGCATCGCCCAGGTCTCGATGAACATCACCGACATTTCGGTCACGCCGCTCCACATCGCCTTCGACGAGGTGTGCCGCAAGGCCGATGCCCGGGGCGTGCGCGTCACCGGAACCGAGATTGTGGGTCTGGTCCCCAAGCGGGCGCTGGTCGACGCAGGGCGCTACTTCCTGCGCAAGCAGCAGCGCTCGACGGGCATCTCGGAGCGTGAAATCATCCGCATCGCCATCAAGTCGATGGGGCTCGACGACCTGAAGCCCTTCAACCCCGACGAGAAGGTCATCGAGTATCTGCTCGAGGCCGACAACCGCACCAAGCGGCTCGTCGACATGACCTGCACGGACTTTGCCGAGGAGACGGCCAGCGAATCGCCGGCTCCGGGCGGCGGCTCCATCTCGGCCTACATGGGTGCGCTGGGTGCGGCCCTGGGGACGATGGTGGCCAACCTCTCGGCCCACAAGGCCGGCTGGGACGCCCGCTGGGAGGAGTTCTCCGACTGGGCCGACAAGGGCCAGGAGGTGATGACCGAGCTGCTGCATCTGGTGGACGAGGATACGGCCGCCTTCAACCGCATCATGGCCGTCTTCGCCATGCCCAAGACGACCGACGAGGAGAAGGCCGCCCGCAGCGCCGCGTTGCAGGAGGCGACGCTCTACGCCACCGAGGTGCCGCTGCGTACGATGAAGGCCTCGTCGCGCGTCTTCGAGCTCGTGCGTGCGATGGCCCAGACGGGCAACCCCAATTCAGTATCGGATGCCGGCGTGGGCGCTCTGGCCGCCCGCAGCGCCGTGATGGGTGCCTGTCTCAACGTCAAAATCAACGCCGCCGGACTCAAGGACCGTGCGACGGCCGACCGCCTCATCGCCGAAGCCGATGCGCTGGCGGCCGAAGCCTGCCACCTCGAGGCGGAGGTGCTCGCCATTGTGGAACAGAAGATAAAATAGCCGAACGATATGACACTGCAAGAATTCCAGAACGACATCCGGGCCGGCATTCCCGACAAGCTGCCCGCACCGAAACCCTACGACAAGCAAATCAACCACGCCCCGAAGCGCAAGGAGATTCTGACGCCCGAAGAGCGCGTGCTGGCCATCCGCAACGCGCTGCGCTACTTCCCGGAGAAGCACCATGCGCTGCTGGCCAGGGAGTTTGCCGAGGAGCTGCGCAAGTACGGCCGCATCTACATGTACCGTCTGCGCCCCGACTATGAGATGTATGCCCGTCCCATCGACGAGTATCCCGCCCGCTGCCGTCAGGCGGCCGCCATCATGATGATGATTCAGAACAATCTGGACAAGGCCGTGGCACAGCACCCCCACGAACTGATTACCTACGGAGGCAACGGCGCCGTCTTCCAGAACTGGGCGCAGTACCGCCTGACGATGAAGTACCTCTCGGAGATGACCGACCACCAGACGCTGGTCATGTACTCGGGCCACCCGCTGGGGCTCTTCCCCTCGCATCCCGACGCTCCGCGCGTGATTGTGACCAACGGCATGGTGGTGCCCAACTACTCGAAGCCCGACGACTGGGAGCGCTTCAATGCGCTGGGCGTCTCGCAGTACGGCCAGATGACCGCCGGCTCCTACATGTACATCGGTCCGCAGGGCATCGTCCACGGCACGACCATCACCATCATGAACGCCGCCCGCAAGCGGTTCAACGCCGAGCGCAAGGATGCCCGCGGCATGCTCTTCGTCTCGTCGGGACTGGGCGGCATGTCGGGTGCCCAGCCCAAGGCGGGCAACATCTCGGGCGTGGTCTCGGTCGTAGCCGAAATCAACCCCAAGGCGGCGCAAAAGCGCTACGACCAGGGGTGGGTCGACGAGCTGCACGACTCGCTCGACGAGCTGCTGCCGCGCATCCGCCGCGCCGTGGCCGACCGCGAGGTGGTCTCACTGGCCTACGTGGGCAACGTCGTCGACCTCTGGGAACGCCTCGCCGCCGAGGAGGTTAATGTCGACCTCGGTTCGGACCAGACCTCGCTGCACAACCCCTGGGCGGGCGGTTACTACCCCGTGGGGCTGAGCTACGACGCCTCGAACAAGATGATGGTCGAGGAGCCCGTGCGCTTCCGCGAATGCGTCCAGGAGTCGCTGCGCCGCCAGGTCGACGCCATCAACAAGCTGACGGCCCGCGGCATGTACTTCTTCGACTACGGCAACGCCTTCCTGCTGGAGGCTTCGCGCGCCGGCGCGGCGGTCAACGGCGAGAACGGACGCTTCCGCTATCCCTCCTACGTGCAGGACATCATGGGCCCGATGTTCTTCGACTACGGCTTCGGACCCTTCCGCTGGGTCTGCACCTCGGGCAAGGCCGAGGACCTCGAGACGACCGACCGCATCGCGGCCGAGGTGCTCGAGAATATTCGCCGGACGGCGCCCGCCGAGATTGCCGGGCAGCTCGACGACAACATCCACTGGATTCGCGAGGCGGGGCGCAACAAGCTGGTCGTAGGCTCGCAGGCCCGCATCCTCTATGCCGACTGCCAGGGACGCACCGAAATCGCGCTGGCCTTCAACCGCGCCATCGCCGATGGTCGCCTCTCGGCACCCGTCGTACTGGGCCGCGACCACCACGACGTCTCGGGCACCGACTCGCCCTACCGCGAAACGTCGAACATCTACGACGGCTCGTCGCGCACGGCCGACATGGCGGTGCAGAACGTCATCGGCGACTCGTTCCGCGGCGCCACGTGGGTATCGCTCCACAACGGCGGCGGCGTAGGCTGGGGCGAGGTCATCAACGGCGGCTTCGGCATGGTCATCGACGGTACGGAGGAGTCCGAGCGCCACATCCGCGAGATGCTCTTCTGGGATGTCAACAACGGCATCGCCCGCCGCAGCTGGGCCCGCAACGAGGGCGCCATGTCGGCCATCCGCCGCGAGATGGAGCGCACGCCCGGCCTGCAGGTCACGATGCCCAACATCGCCGACGAGGAGCTCGTCCGCAATGCGCTCAAGGAGGAGTAACCCCTCCGCCGCGCGCATCACATTCTTCGGCAAGGGCCGGGGCGGGGGAGTTCCCTCCGCTCCGGCCGCAGCCGGGAAACAAACACCACCAACCAACCACAAAAAACGAATCATCTTCACATGGAAATTCACCATATCTCGGCGGAGCACCTCTCGATTGGCCGCGTCCGCGAAATTCTCGACCGTCACATCACCCTTGCACTGAGCGACGACGCCAAGCACCGCATCGTCCGCTGCCGCGAGTACCTCGACCGCAAGATGGAGCACCCCGAACGCCCCATCTACGGCATCACGACGGGCTTCGGCTCGCTCTGCAACATCTCGGTGGGGCACGATGACCTGGCCCAACTGCAGAAGAACCTCATGATGTCGCACGCCTGCGGTACGGGAGAGCGCGTCCCCTCGGAGATTGTGCGGCTGATGCTGCTGCTCAAGGTGCAGTCGCTCTCCTACGGCCATTCGGGCGTTCAGCTGGCGACGGTCGAGCGGCTCATCGACTTCTTCAACGCCGACATCCTGCCGGTGGTCTACCAGCAGGGCTCGCTCGGAGCGTCGGGCGACCTGGCGCCGCTGGCCCACATGTCGCTGCCGCTCATCGGACTGGGCGAGGTGGAGTACGAGGGACGCGTGCGTCCCGCTGCCGAGGTGCTGGCCGAAAAGGGATGGGCTCCCATCGAGCTGCAGTCGAAGGAGGGCCTCGCGCTGCTCAACGGCACGCAGTTCATGAGCGCCTACGGCGTCTGGGCCGTCATGCAGGCGCAGCGGCTGAGCGCCTGGGCCGACCGCATCGGCGCCATGTCGCTCGACGCCTTCGACGGCCGCATCGAACCCTTCTGCGACGAGGTGCACCTGGTGCGCGGCCACAAGGGTCAGCTCACCACGGCACGTGCGTTCCGCCGCCTGCTCGAGGGCAGCGAACTGCTGGCCCGCCCCAAGCAGCATGTCCAGGACCCCTACTCGTTCCGCTGCATCCCGCAGGTGCACGGAGCCTCGAAGGATACCATCGACTATGTCGAGAGCGTCATCACGACCGAAATCAACAGCACGACCGACAACCCGACGATTTTCCCCGACGAGGACATGGTCGTCTCGGCCGGCAACTTCCACGGGCAGCCCATCGCGCTGGCCATGGACTTCCTGGCCATCGCCGTGGCCGAGCTGGGCAACATCTCGGAGCGCCGCATCTACAAGCTGATTTCGGGCCAGCGCGGCCTGCCCAACTTCCTGGTCGCCAAGCCGGGACTCAACAGCGGTTTCATGATTCCGCAGTACACGGCCGCCTCGATTGTCAGCCAGTCGAAGGGGCTCTGCATGCCGGCATCGGTCGACTCGATTCCCTCGTCGCAGGGTCAGGAGGACCATGTGAGCATGGGTTCGAACGCCGCCACGAAGCTCTACCGCGTGGTCAACAACACGGAACGCGTGCTGGCCATCGAGCTCTTCAACGCCGCCCAGGCGCTTGAGTTCCGCCGCCCGGCCCGCTCGTCGGAGCGCATCGAACGCATCTTCGCCGACTACCGCCGCGTGGTGCCTTTCGTCGACATCGACCGCGTGATGTATCCGCTCATCGACGCCTCGGTCCGCTTCCTGCGCACCGAGCAGGTGGAGGAGTAGCCGTCGTCAGCATCCGCAAAACAAAGGACGCATCATGAGACTGCTGATTAAGAACATCGGAACGATTGTCGGAATCCAGCCGGAAGGCATCGAACGTCTGTGTGGCGAGCAGATGGGACGTTTGGAGACGCTCGATGCCGCCTGGCTGCTGGCCGAGGAGGAGCGCATCGCCGCCTTCGGGTCGATGGCCGAGGGGTGTCCCGACGCCGCAGAGGTGGTGGATGCCGCCGGGGGGATGCTCTTCCCGTCGTTCTGCGACTCGCACACCCATCTGGTCTATGCCGGCAGCCGCGAGCAGGAGTTCCTCGACAAAATCAACGGCCTGAGCTACGAAGAGATAGCGCGCCGCGGCGGGGGTATTCTCAACTCCGCCGACCGGCTCCACGCCACCTCCGAGGAGGAGCTCTACCGCCAGGCGATGGAGCGCATCCGCGAAATCATCCGCATGGGCACCGGCGCCGTGGAAATCAAGAGCGGCTACGGCCTCACGACCGAGGACGAGCTGAAGATGCTGCGCGTCATCCGCCGCATCCGCCAGACGGCACCGCTCGAGGTGCGCGCCACCTTCCTCGGGGCGCACGCCGTTGGGCGCGCCTACGTCGGGCGCCAGGCAGAGTACGTAGACCTCATCTGCCGCGAAATGCTCCCGGCCGTGGCCCGCGAGGGGCTGGCCGAGTATGTCGATGTCTTCTGCGACCAGGGCTTCTTCACGGTCGAGGAGACGGCCCGCGTCCTCGAAACGGCCGCCCGCTACGGACTTGTGCCGAAGATTCATGCCAACGAGCTGGCCGTCTCGGGCGGCGTGCAGGTGGGCGTGGCCCACGGCGCGCTCTCGGTGGACCACCTCGAACGGATGGGCGAGGCCGAAATCGAGGCGCTGCGCGGCAGCCGCACGATGCCCACGATGCTCCCCGGCGCCGCCTTCTTCCTCGGGATGAGCTATCCGCCCGCCCGCGAGATGCTCCGCGCAGGTCTGGGTGTCGCGCTGGCTTCGGACTACAACCCCGGCTCGACCCCCTCGGGCAACATGAAGATGGTCCTCTCGCTGGCCACCATTCGCATGAGGATGACACCGGCCGAGGCCATCAACGCCGCGACGCTCAACGGCGCCTATGCCATGGGGCTGAGCCGCGACGCAGGCTCCATCACCGTGGGCAAGCTGGCCAACTTCTTCCTCACGCCTCCCATGCCTTCGGTCGCCTTCTTCCCCTATGCCTACACCACGCCGCTCGTCAGCCGCGTCTTCCTGCGCGGCAAGGAAATAGTGGCGTAGTTTTTGCCACAGCCGTTACGACATGACCCGTTTTGCACTCATCACAAGCCTGTTGCTTACCGCCATGACCGCAACCGCACAAAAGCCCGCCCCGCTCACAGCCGAGGAGCGGCGGGTCATCATCGGGAAGGGGACCGAAGCCCCCTTCTCGGGCCGTTACTACGATTTCGACGAGGAGGGCACCTACCGCTGCCGCCAGTGCGGTGCCGCGCTCTACCGCTCGGAGGACAAGTTCGACGCCGGCTGCGGCTGGCCCAGCTTCGACGACGAGCTGCCCGGAGCCATCCGCCGCCAACGCGACGCCGACGGACGGAGGACCGAAATTCTCTGCGCCCGCTGCGGCGCGCACCTGGGGCATGTATTTGCCGGAGAGGGATTTACGCCCAAGAACCTAAGACATTGCGTCAACTCCATATCGCTCACCTTCGAACCGAAGTCAGTCGAGCAGCACGAACAGACGGCCATCTTTGCCGGCGGCTGCTTCTGGGGCGTCGAGTACATGTTCTCGCGCGTGCCGGGCGTTCGCTCCATCGAGGCGGGCTATACGGGAGGCCACACCGAGAACCCCACCTATGAGGAGGTCTGCAGCCACACGACGGGCCATGCCGAGGCGGTACGCATCCGCTTCGACCCTGCACAGGTGAGCTACGAGACGCTGGCGCGCCTCTTCTTCGAAATCCACGACCCGACGCAGGCCGACGGCCAGGGTCCCGACATCGGCGACCAGTACCGCTCGGAGCTCTTCTACACGACGCCCGAGCAGCGTGAGGTGGGCGAGCGGCTCATCGGCGAGCTGCGCGCAAAGGGGTACGACGTGGTGACGCGCATCACCCCGGCATCGCACTTCTGGCCGGCCGAGGCCTACCACCAGAACTACTACGAGCGCAAGGGGCAGCAGCCCTATTGCCACAGCCGCGTACGGCGGTTCTGAGGCCTCCGGGGTACCGGAGGGGAGATAACAGGGGCCGCGGGCTGAAGAGCCGAGAAGCGGAACGCCGGAGCACCGGAGCACCGGAGCACCGAAGTGCAACGGGATTTCCGCTAAACCGGGAACTCGGAATATCAGGAAGCCAGGGTACCGAAACGTCGGAGCCCCCGAAGCATCGGGATACCCCCCTGCAAAACCGCAAGGCGCAAAACAGCCCCCACAAAGCCGCAAGGCACAGGGCCGGAGTCGTGCAGGCCGCCAGGCCGCCAGAAACCATTCGCCAGAATCAGAAGCCATTCCCCAAAAAAGAGAGGAGCCAAGCCAACCGGCAGGACTCCTCTCTTTTTGCATTGCACCAAAGGCAACCCGCTGACAACGAGCGTCAAAGACCCGTTATCTTCTTGATTTCGTTGAGTTTGTTCAGCGCCTCGATGGGCGTCAGCGAAATGATGTCCAACCCCTTGATTTGGTCGCGAATCTGCACCAGCACCGGGTCGTCGAGCTGGAACATCGAGAGCTGCATGTTCTGCGGCGAAAGGCTCTCGGCCGCCTCGCGCACGGCGTGCGCCGAGGCCTTGCGCCCCCGCTCCTTGAGGCTGCGGCTGGGAACAATTTCGTTGTTGCCGTAGACCAGTTCGAGGTTGCGCAGAATCTCCTCGGCGCGGGCGACGACCGAGAGGGGCATGCCTGCCATGCGGGCCACATGGATACCGAACGAGTGCTCGGTGCCGCCCCGCTCGAGCTTGCGCAGAAAGACGATTGTATTGCCCATCTCCTTGACCGCCACGTGGTAGTTCTTCACCCGCGGGCACATCTGCTCCATCTCGTTGAGCTCGTGGTAGTGGGTGGCGAAGAGCGTCTTGGCGCGGGCCGTAGGGTGGTTGTGGAGGTATTCGACCATGGCCCACGCAATCGAAATTCCGTCGTAGGTGCTCGTACCGCGGCCGATTTCGTCGAGCAGCACCAGACTGCGGTCCGAGATGTTGTTCAGGATGCTGGCCGACTCGAGCATCTCGACCATGAAGGTCGACTCGCCCTGCGAGATGTTGTCCGAAGCGCCGACGCGCGTGAAAATCTTGTCGACGATGCCGATATGGGCCGACTCGGCCGGGACGAACGAGCCCATCTGGGCCATCAGCACGATGAGCGCCGTCTGGCGCAGCAGCGCCGACTTACCCGACATGTTGGGACCCGTAATCATCATTATCTGCTGCTCCTTGTCGTCGAGCATCACGTCGTTGGGGACATACTGCTCGCCGACGGGCATCAGCGTCTCGATGACCGGGTGACGCCCCTGCCGGATGTCGATGCGGCGCCCCTCGTCCAATACCGGACGCACGTAGTGACGCTCGCAGGCGATGCGCGCAAAGGACTGCAGGCAGTCGATGCCGGCGATGGTGGCTGCATTGCGCTGCAGCTGGGGCAGCGTACGGGCCACATAGGCAACGATTTCGGAGTAGATGCGCTGCTCGATGACAAGCATGCGTTCCTCGGCCCCCAGAATCTTCTCCTCGTACTCCTTGAGCTCCTCGGTGATGTAGCGCTCGGCGCTGGTGAGCGTCTGCTTGCGAATCCACGTCGGGGGAACCTTGTCCTTATAGGTGTTGCGCACCTCGATATAGTAGCCGAAGACGTTGTTGTAGCTGATTTTGAGGGACGGAATGCCCGTTGCCTCGCTCTCGCGCTGCTGGATGCGATTGAGGTAGTCCTTGCCGTGGAGCGCGATGCGGCGCAGGTCGTCCAGCTCGGCGTCGACCCCGTCGGCGATGACGCCCCCCTTCTGAATCTGGTTGTTCTGCGGGTCGGGGTAGATGTCGTGCGCCAGACGGTCGCGCACCTCCGTGAGGGGGTCGATGCGCTCGGCAAGCTGGTGGAGCCGGTCGGCATCGGTCGACTGCAGCAGCACCTTGAGCGTCTCGACCGCCGAGAGCGAATTCTTGAGCTGCACCAGCTCGCGCGGGGTGATGCGCGCGGCGGCGATGCGCGAACCGATGCGCTCGAGGTCACCCACGGCCTCCAGCTGCTCGCGAAGCGCCTCGGCGAACTCCCCCTCGCGCGTGAGCAGCTCCACGATGTCGAGCCGCTCGTTGATGCGCGCCGGCTCCTTGATGGGCATGGCCACCCACCGCTTGAGCAGACGGCCGCCCATGGGGGTCAGCGTCCGGTCGATGACGTCGGCAAAGCCGTTCTTGCGGCCCGCGGCGCCGTTGGTCGAGAAGAGCTCCAGGTTGCGGATGGTGAACTTGTCAATCCAGACATAGTCGTTCTGGTCGATGCGGGCGATGGAGGTGATGTGGCCGATGTTCTTGTGCTCGGTGAATTCGAGGTAGTGGAGGATGGCTCCCGCCGCCGAAATCCCCGTGGTGAAGTGCTCCACGCCGAAGCCCTTGAGCGACTGGGTGCCAAACTGGCGGCAGAGCTTTTCGCGGTTCACCTCCTCCGAAAAGACCCACTCGTCGAGGCGGTAGGTGTAGTACTTCGACCCGAAGGCCTGCGTAAAGTGCTCCTCGCAACCACGCTGGTAGATAATCTCTTTCGGAGCAAAGTTCGAGAGCAGCTTGTCGACGTACGAATCGCTCCCTTCAGAGACGTAGAACTCGCCGGTCGAGATGTCGAGGAAGGCGACGCCGGTCGACTGGCGGCCGAAATAGATGGAGGCCAGATAGATGTTCTCCTTGTTCGAGAGGATGTTCTCCTCGAGGACCACGCCGGGGGTCACCAGCTCGATGACGCCGCGCTTGACCAGCCCCTTGACCAGTTTGGGGTCCTCCAGCTGTTCGCAGATGGCGACGCGCTCGCCCGCACGCACCAGCTTGGGCAGGTAGGTGTCGATGGCGTGGTAGGGGAAGCCGGCCAGCTCGACATACGACGCCGCGCCGTTGGCCCGCCGCGTGAGGGTGATGCCCAGAATGCCGCTGGCACGGATTGCATCCTCGCCGAAGGTTTCGTAGAAGTCACCCACGCGGAACAGCAGGATTGCATCGGGGTGCACCGCCTTGATGGAGTAGTATTGCTTCATCAGCGGGGTTTCGACATATTGCTTGTTGTCGGCCTTCGTTTTTTCGCTCTTTGCCACGGTCTTTTTCTTCAAAAAATAGTTCCTACAAAGATAGCGGATTTTGCCGGCCGGTCAAAATGCCCCGCCGAAAAATTGCACGAAAAGCCGCATCATCCCGGCACATCGGAACGCGCCACCCGGCATCGGCCGGCTGTGCGCGACGCCGACCGCATCGAACCGAAGCTTTAGATAATCTGAAGTAAATACCTGTTGGAAGATATCTTACCGGAACACCTCGTCGAACATGCGGGCGTAGTGGGCGGTCTTCCACTCGAGCGGACGGGGATAGGCGCGCGACGAGGAGGGCATGCGCCAAAGCTGCAGCCGTCGGCCGTCAAGCGTGAAGGGCTGTGAGCCGCCCACCTCGGGAACCGTCGCGATGCCGAGTTTCCGGCAGAGGGTCTCGGCAGCCTTCTGACCCGTCACCACCACCGCGCGGCAGTGGGGCAGCCGGCGTATAAGGGCCGGGATGGCAGTTTCACGCACAACTTGAAGAAAATTGTCCGAAGCGTTGCCTTTCAGGCGAATAACCTCGCAGGCCGTATCGTACAGGGCGACCCCCTTCGTACGGAGGAACACCTCGAGCCGTGCGCGGTCGAAGGCCTTGCGGTCGGGGGTCAGAAAGTGGTCGCGCTCCCCGAAGAAGTGGTAGCCGAAGATGCGCCACATGTCGTTCTGGAGGTTGGGGTAGTAGAACTCCATCGACCAGCGCCGGCGGGGCGGCGGGAAGCTCCCCAGCATTAGCAGCCGGGCATTTTCGGGCAGGAAGGGTTCGAGCGGATGGCGCTCGACGACGGGCTCCGAGGCCTGTTCCGCGGATTGAGGTATATCCTGTTTATTCATTGTTTATCAATATATTGCGCGCAAATGCACCTTTTCTATTCGAAGAAGCGTTCGTCGAAGTTGACCAGGTAGAGCCGTTCGGTTGCCCGCGTGAGAGCCGTGTAGAGCCAGCGCAGCATGTCGCGCGTCATCGGCTCGTCGCCGAAGATGCAGCGGTCGACGAAGACCGCCTTCCACTGCCCGCCTTGAGCCTTGTGGCAGGTAACCGCATAGGCGAACTTGACCTGCAGGGCGTTGAAGTGGGGATTTTCACGAATCTCCTTGAAGCGTTTCAGCTTGCTGCGGATGTCGAGGTAGTCCTTCTCGACCTCGTAGAAGAGCCGCGTGCTCTCCTCGCGCGTCAGCGAGGGGGACTCCGACGAGAGGGTGTCGAGCAGCACCTTGCAGGTGAGCTCCGTATCGTCGTAGTCTCCGAACGAGAGGGTAGCCTCGGCAAAGTGGAAGCCGTAGAGCTCCTCGAAGCGCCGCAGCCGCTTCAGACAGGCGATGTCGCCGTTGGCGATGAAGCTCATCGGACACTCCTTGTCGTGCTCGGTGAAGTAGTAGTTGTTCTTGACCACCATCAGCATGTCGCCGCTCTCAATCTCCTCCTCGGCGTAGAGCACGTTGTAGCGGATACCATTATTATAACGGTTCGCACGCTTGTTCGAACGGGTGATGACGATGCACTCGTCGCGCCCGTAGCGCGCATAGCAGTCCTGCAGCGTCTCGAGGAAGTCGCCGCCCTCAAGTGCGACGATATCCGGGAAATCCATGTTGAAACGCGGAATCTCGTAGATTCCCTGCTCGAGCATGCAGCGTACGAGCGTGGCATTGAAGAGGATACCCGACTGCGCCTCCTGGCGGACCACCTCGTCCATCGTGCCGTAGACCACCTCGCCGTAGGAGGACATCGCCTGCGGGTCGAGCGCCGGACTGAAATCGCACCCCACGGGCGGCAGCTGCGCGTTGTCGCCCACCAGGATGAGCCGGCAGCCGCGCCCGCTGCGGACATAGTCGACCAGGTCCTGCAGCAGCGAGCCGCTGCCGAACAGCGCATCGCCGCCAGGCATGTCGGCCAGCATCGAGGCCTCGTCAACGATGAAGACGGCCCCCCGTTCTGGGTTGGGATTGAGCGAGAATTTCGATTCGTAGTCGGCATTGGTCCGCTGCCGGTAGATGCGCTTGTGGATGGTCAGCGCCTTCTCGTGGGCATACTGCGCGAGGACCTTGGCGGCACGCCCCGTGGGGGCCAGCAGGACGGGTTTCATCCCCATTTCGTGGAGCGCTCCGACCAGCGCCGAGATGAGCGTGGTCTTGCCGGTTCCCGCATATCCGTTGAGCACGAAAATCTTCGAAAAATCGTCATCTGCAAGATAATCGGATAACTTTTCTACGATTTTTTTTTGCCCAGAAGTTGCTTCAAAACAAATTTTGGCGTAAATTTGGGTCGCAATACGTGTATTAAGCATTTACCGGCATATTTGCGACAAACTTAATAACAAATATTTAAAATGAAAAGAATTGCTCAAATTATTCTGGGGGTAGTCATCCTGGGACTGGTCTATGTAATCTACGACCAGATTTCGACCCCGATTCGCTTTGACGACGAAGTGAAAGTTCGGAATGCTCAGGTCATCGACCGCATCAAGGACATCCGTACGGCTCAGCGCTCCTTCAAGTCGAAGTACCAGCGTTTTACCGGCAGCTTTGATACGCTGATTTCCTTCGTGCTCAACGACTCCCTCGAGCTCGAGCGCAAGATTGTCGACGAGGACGACTCGGTTGCCATGGCCATGCTGAAGAAGTCCGGCCGCAAGAACGTCCAGAAGTTCAAGGTCGCAGTCATCGATACCGTATTCGCACCCAAGAAGCTCTCACGCGCCGATGTGGAGAACCTCCGTTACATCCCCGGCACGGACAACAAGGCCCAGTTCATCATGGAGGCCGGCATCATCACGACCGAGTCGAAGGTGATGATTCCCGTTGTGGAGTGCCGCGCTCCCTACAAGATGTATCTCGACACGGTTGAGTTCCGTCAGGATATCATCAACCTCATCGACAACGATGTCCACAACCTCCAGCGTTACCCGGGCATCAAGTTCGGTTCGATGGAAACCGGTAACAATGAGGCAGGTAACTGGGAATAACGGAAACTCTCCCGATAAGACAGTGTCCATTCAGCTCATGTTGGATGGACACTCTTTTTCGGTAGAGAGCCTTCCTGCGGCCGAAGAGGCCGGAGGGCTCGGCTTCGAGCCGCTCACCCCGCGCACGATGCTCGTCCCGCGCGAGGCCTTTGCCGGGGAGCTGGCCGCAAGCTATCTTGCCGCCGAGGGGCTCGCACCACTCGAGGGCGAGTGTGCGGTGTGGAGCGATACGCAGCAGCAGACGGTGGCCGTGATGGCCATCGACCGCGCGGTGCTCGACGCCCTGCATGCGAAGTACGGCGAGCGGCTCAGCTTCACCTCGCCGCTGCTCCACCAGCCGAAATTCTCGGGCAACGCCGTCTGGATGATGCGCTGCGGCTCGCTGCTCTACGTGAAGGTCTACCGCACCATCCTGCAGCTGGCCGAGGTCATACGGGCCGAAAACGACGCCGACGTGCTCTACTTCGTTGAACGCCTTGCCGGCATCTTCCCGCCGGCCGACTACGAGCTGCACGTAGAGGGGGAGGGCGGCGCCGCATTGCGCAAACTGCTCAAGGGATACTACAAACGAATCGTATGCGAATAGTCAGCGGAAAATACAAGGGACGTGCCATCAACCCGCCGCGCAACCTGCGTGCACGGCCGACCACCGATTTTGCCAAGGAGAACCTCTTCAACGTGCTGGGCAATCTGGTCGACTTCGAGGAGTGCGACGTACTCGACCTCTTCGCCGGCACGGGCTCCATCAGCTACGAGTTTGCCTCGCGCGGAGCACGGAGCGTCACGTCGGTCGAAATCAATCCGGTGCACTACAACTTCATCCGTCAGACGGCCGCGCAGCTCGGCATCGACAACATGTATGTCGTCAAGGCCAATGTCTTCCTCTACCTGAAGAGTTGCACGAAGCGCTTCGACATCATCTTCTCGGACGCCCCCTACGACCTGGAGGGGAGCGAACGGGTCATCGACCTGGTGCTCGGCGGCGATTTGCTGCGCGAAGGGGGAATGCTGATTTTCGAACACTCGAAGCAGCACGATTTTTCCGCACATCCCTGCTTCTGGCAGTTAAGGAGTTACGGAAGCGTGCAGTTTTCTTTCTTCAAAAAAGCGTAGCAAGGTATTGCAGAATTGAAAAAATGCATTACCTTTGCACTCGCAATACCGAAAGGGGTGCGTTAGTTCAGCTGGTTAGAATACGTGCCTGTCACGCACGGGGTCAGGGGTTCGAGTCCCCTACGCACCGCCAGAGAGGGGGCCGGAGAAGGAGAAGAGAAGGGCAGTAAGAAAGCCCGAAGTTCCGTAGAAACAGATGAAAGCCTTGTAAACTATCGTTTACAAGGCTTTTTTTATTTTAGGATTCTCTGCAAGAGAAAGCAAAAAACAACCGGGTGGGGAGTTTATCAAGGAGATATTCAGCACAATGCGTATCATCATGATTTGCGGCGTATGATGAGAAAGGGCATAAAAAGGCGTGGCCGGAATTCCGGCCACGCCCCTTAAACGCTCACCCTTTGCGATTACTCCAACGCTCCGGTGCTTCTGAGGTATTCGGTCTCGTAGATTCGGTACTGCGTCTGCGCCTCGATGAGATTGCTCTCGGCCTGCTGCCACTGCGACTGGGCATCGAGGAGGTCAGTCAGCGGTGCCATCTTCGCAGCATACCGGTTACGCATCACGCGCAGGTTCTCTTCGGCCTGCCGCAAGGCCAGTCCGGCCGTCTGAATCATCCGGTAACCGTCCTCGACGTTGCGGATTGCCTGCTCGACCTCGAGCGTCATCAGGCGCGTATTCTTCTGCAGGTCGAGCTGCGCGTTCTGCAGCTCGTAACGCGCCTTGCGAACCTTCTTGCGGCTCGCGCCCCAGTGGAAAATCGGAATCTTCACGGCCACCATCGCCATTCCCAGTCCGTCGCGAAACTCCTGCGTATAGGGAAGGTAGTTGCCGCCTCCGGCATCGACCATGCTATGCAGCTTGATGTTGCCGTAGTAGGTATAACCGAGCGAAAGCCCCGCCGTGGGGAGCATCGCCGAACGGGCATCGCGAATCTGCTGCTCGCCGATGGCCACCTGCTGTTCGAGCATCCGCAATTCGGGCCGGGCATCGAGCTCGGCCGACAGGAGACCGGGCGCCGACGGCTGGAAGAGCGTATCGGTCGGCACGGGACGCTGGTCGCTATCCACGCCAATCACCCGACACAACGACATGCGGCACAAGTCGGCTCCGTTGCGGACCTTCTGGAGCTGGTAGTGGATTTCGCTGCGCTTGGCTTCGATGCGCAGCCGGTCGTTCTCGATGGCCATGCCGGTCTGGAAAGCCACCGATACCTGGTCATAGAGCGTATCCATCTGCGCGGCGTAGCTTTCGAGCATGCACACCTTGCGGTCGACGGCCACCAGTGTCCAGTAGGCGTTGTCGGCCTCGACCAGCACATCCATGCGCGTCATGCGCTGCTGCTCGCCGGCCACCTCTTCACCGATGCGCGCCATACGACGGGCGGCCGAAATCTTGCCGCCGGCATAGAGCGGCTGCGTGAGGGTGAGTCCCGCCATGTAGGTGCCGCGCATGCGCAGCTCCATGCCCATCATGTCGATATCAGGCATGACATAGGCACCCGTCGCCGAACCTTCGATTTTCGGAAGAGCGGCCGCCGAGGCGATGCGACGGTCCAGACGCGCCTGCTCGAGGCGGATATCGGCCTGCTGCAGCTCCTCGCTGTGGGCAAGCGCCCGTTCGCGGCACTCGGCCAGCGAGAGCGGCAGCGGCTGCTGGGCCCGCGTCGCAAGGACCGACAGCAGGACTGCTCCCAGAAGTGCATATATGGGTTTGATTTTCATCTCTTAAGCGTTTTGAGGTTTGCGAATCCGGAACATGGCCGCATAGAAGAGCGGCAGCAGCACCAGCGTGATGATTGTACCGACCGTAAGGCCGCCCATGATGGTCAGGGCCATCGAGCCGTACATCGGGTCGCCGACCAGCGGTATCATTCCGACGATGGTCGTCAGTGAGGCCATCAGCACGGGCCGCACACGCGAGACGGTCGCCTCGATGACGGCCGTATAGGGCGACTGGTGCTCCTCGGTCTGCAGCCGGTTGATTTCGTCGACCAGCACGATGGCGTTCTTGACCATCATGCCGATGAGTCCCATCATGCCGATGATGGCCATGAAGGTGAGCGGCTGTCCCGTCAGGAGCAGCGAGGGGGTGATGCCGCAGAAGACAAACGGGAAGCAAAGGAGGATGAGCAGCACCTTGCGCCAGCTGTTGAACAGCGCCAGCAGGATGGCCAGAATCAGGAAGATGGTCAGCGGCAGGTACTTCATCAGATTGCCGATGGCCTCACCCTGCAGCTCGCCTTCGCCCACCCAGCGCATCGTATAACCGTCGGGCAGCGCGATGGCCTCGATTTCGGGACGGATGGACTCGACAACGCGGGCCGGCGTCGCCTCGTCGCAGTCGGGGTTGGGGTCACACTCCGCCTCGATAACCCTCCGTCCATTCATCCTCAGCACCACATCCTCGTCCCAGTCGAGGCGGATGTCGCGCACGGCATTTCCGAGCGGCATGGCGCGGAACATGCGCTCCTGCAGCTCGCTCATCCCGCGACCGCCGGCCAACGCACCCTGCAGCTCCTCGTTGCTCATACGCAGGTTCATCATGCTCCAGACGGGTATCTCGTCGAGGTTGCGGATGCGGCTGCCGTCGTCGTTGCGCACCTGGAGGTTCAACGTCACCATCCGCTCCTGGTCGTTCAGCACGCCGACCGGCATGCCGTCGGTGGCAGCCAGCAGGGCGTTGGCCACATCTCCACGGCCGATTCCGGCCCGCAGGGCATCCTGCTGGTTGAACTCGGCAACGAGCGCCTTGCCCTTCGGTTTCCAGTTGTTCTGCACGGAGTAGACATCGACATAGGGCGAGTGGCGCATGATGGCCTCGGCCTGCGCGCTCAGCTCGCGCAGCACGGCCGGGTCGGGACCCGCAAACTCCACCTCGACGGTATGCGACGTCGAAATCGAGAAGTTGTACTTGCGGATGCGGACATAGGCCTCGGGAAACTCCTCACGCAACTGCCGACGGATGTCGGGAATCGTCTTGAGAACGGTCTTGTAATCGGGGCAGTCGACAATCAGTTCACCGTAGCAGTCGCCGCCCGAGGTCATCGGACGCACCAGGCAATAGTGTGCCGGGGCGCTGCCCTGGCTGACAGCCACACGGTCGACGCCCGGATGGAGCCGCACGCTGTCGCTCATCTCGAGCAGACGATCACGCACCCGGTCGGCATCCGTGGCCGAGGGGAAGAAGCACTCGACGACGAACTGCTTGTAGTCGAAGTCGGGGAAGAAGAGGTTCTTGACACGCGTCATGCCGAAGAGCGCAAGGGCCAGCACGGCAAAGGCCACGACAATCGTCGCCCGCTTGTACCCGATGAGGAAGGCGATTGTGCGGCGCACGAAGCGGTGGACCGGCGAGTTCATCACGGCCGGCTTCTGCGCTCCGGGCAGAGCTTTTTCGCGGGCCGGAAGCCACGACTTGGCACATACGGGCACCTGTACCAGCGCCAGCACCCAGCTGGCCAGCAGACTCACACACAGCACCAGAAAGAGGTCGCCGGCATATTCGCCCGCCGAATCGGGCGAGAGGTAGATGCCCAGAAAGGTCGAGGCGGCGATGACGGTCGCCCCGAGCAGCGGCAGGGCCGTATTGCGGCCGATGCGGTAGAGGTATGTTTTCGGGGAGAGGCCCCGCTTCTTGTCAATCAGGATGCCGTCCATAATCACCACGGCATTGTCGACCAACATGCCCATCGCCACGATGAAGGCACCGAGCGAGATGCGCTGCAGCGTCGTGCCGCACGTCAGCAGAATCGGGAATGAGACGGCCACCGTCAGCACCAGTCCGAACCCGATAATCAAACCGCTGCGGAATCCCATGGTGAAGATGAGCACCAGGATGACTATCACGACCGACTCCAGCAGGTTCCACATGAACGACGAGATGGCCTCCGAAACCTTGTCGGGCTGGAAGAAAATCTTCTCCGTACGGAAGCCGGCCGGAAGCTGCTTCATGGCCTCCTCGAGCCGTGCATCGACCGCCTTGCCCACATCCGGAACGATGGCCGAGGACTCCATGGCGATGCAAAGGGCCAGGGCGGGTTTTCCGTCCACGAAGAACCCGTTGCGCTGCGGTGAGGCGTAGCCCCGCTCGACACGGGCCACATCGCCGATGCGCATCTGACGGCTGTCCATCGTGCGGATTTCCAGATTGCGAATCTCCTCCACGTCGTCGGCCGCCGAATCGACATAGAGGGCGATGCGTTCGTCGCCGCTCAGATAGGCCCCGGCGTTGACCGTCTTGCCGGCCTGCTGCAGCGCCGAGGTTATCTGCGTCGGAATCACTCCGTTGCGCGCTATCTGCTCCTTCGAGAGGATGATGTTGATTACCTCGTCGCGGTTGCCGGCGATGTTAATCCGCTTGACGCCCTTCACGTCGAGCAGTTCACGCCGCAGATACTTGGCATAGCGGTACATCTCGGGATAGTCGTATCCGTCGGCCGTCAGCGCATAGAAGATGCCGTAGACATCCATCATGTCGTCGATGACCACCGGGTCGTAGCACCCCTGGGGCAGGCGCGACGCAACGTCGCTCACCTTGCGGCGCAGTAGGTCGAAGTGCTGCTCCAGGTCCCGGTTCAGCACCGTCATCTGGAACTCAACAGTCAGCAGCACCGAGCCGTTGCGGCACTCGCTCTTCACCTTCTTGACGTTGGGCAGCGCCCGCAGCTCGTCCTCCATCAGCTGGGCCACCTTCAGCTCCACTTCGTGGGCGCTCGCTCCGGGGCAGGGAACCACGACCATCGCCTGCTTGACCGCCACGGCCGGGTCCTCGAGCTTGGGCATGTAGAGGAACGACAGCACTCCGGCGATGAGGATGGCTCCCACAAGCGACCAGAACAGCACCGGCCGCCGCATGAAAAATTCGGTCAGCTTCATCTTCATCACAACAGCCCTCCCACATTGGTTTGACTCGGCTCGGCCACCACACGGACCTTCTCGCCCTCTTCAAGAGCCGACACTCCGGCCCGAACAACCCATTCGCCGCCATCGAGCCCTCCGACAACGACGGCCCGGCCTTCAGCATCGGTATTGCCGAGCACAACGGCCCGGCGCCGCACGGTCGAATCGGCGCCGAAGACCCACACGCTGGGCGTCTCCCCCTCGAGGAAGATGCTCCCGAACGGGAGAGCGTAACCCTGCCGGCCCGTCGTATCGGCCACGCCAATGAGCACCTCGACATTCATGCCGGCCGTCAGCCGCCGGTCGGGCTGTCCCGCAAAGGCGAGCGTCACATGGTAGAGCTGGTTGCCGTCGGCCCGGGGCGGCATGCCCGAAAGGCGCATCGGCATCTCCCCGTCGATACCCGCCGCACGGCAGGCGAAGTGCGTAAAGCGGTCGCGGCGACGGTACTCGACGGGCGGAATGTCGACCTCGACCTCCATGCGCGAGACATCGAGCAGCAAGAAAAGCGCCGTCCCGGCATCGACCATCTCCGCCGGCGAGAAGTTCACCTTCTGGATATAGCCGTCGGTCGGAGCGTAGAGCTTCGTATAGTTGAGTTTGTTGCGGTTGGCCTGCAGCTGTACGCCCAGCTGCCGCAGCCCGGCGCTGGCCTTCTCGAAGTCATTGGCCGAGACGCTCTTCTGCTCGAAAAGCTGCTTCGTGCGTTCGACCTCATCCTTGAGCTGGTCGTACTGGATTTGCAACGCCTCGACCGCCAGCCGGTAGTCGGCGTCGTCGAGTTCGGCGAGCAGCTCTCCGCGCCGCACGTAGTCACCCTCCTCCACGTGAATCCGGGCAATCTGTCCGGCCGTCTTGAATCCCAGGTTCACCTCGTGGGCCGCACGGACGACGCCCGAAAAGGTGCGGATTGTTTCGCCGCCCAGAAGCTCGGGCCGCGTCAGGCTCACCCTCTGTACGTAGGGTTCGTTGGACGGACTCCCCGCACAGCCACACGTCAGGGCTGCAACCAGTGCAAGCCCGACGCTCTTTACTGCTGTCTTCATTGCCATCATTTTTGAAATTTTCACCGGCAAAGTTCCAGATTTTTCCGTGAAGGCTTTTGTCACATGCTGCCGTCATGTTGTTCGAAAGGATGGCAAAACAGACCTTTTGAGTGAAAAACAACCGATTTTCCTGTTTGAATCCGTATATTTGTCGACATAAAGCGAACGACAATGGATGAACTCCGGGACTTCAATGCACTCAATCTGGCGATGATACCCTTCGACGAGCAGGACTGCATCGTCGACAATCAGTTCTTTCTGGCCGGCGATTTCGGCGAAGCGGGGCCTTCGCGCAATTATTCGAGCGACCCGTCGATGGTTCCCATACTCACGGCACCGTATCCCTTCAAGATTCAGGCAGCCATGATGCAATTGTGTCTGGGCGGGAGGATGCGCGTGCGGCTAAACCTCAATGAATACGAGCTGCACCGCAACTCGCTGTTGATAGTCACTCCGGGGTCCATCGGCCAATGCCTCGACATTTCGGCCGACTGCCGCATAGTGCTTATCGCCCTGTCGAACAGCTACATCATTTCGGAGCAGAACAGCGAAGGGGCGCTCATCGTGCGCAAGTTCCTTTCGCAGCAGTCGCTGCTCGAGCTCACCGAGGAGCAGACGTCCGAGATACTGGAACTCTGCCGGGCCCTGCGCAAAAAGCTCCGCCAGCCAGACTTCCGGTTCAAGCACGAGGTCCTGAAGGGCTACCTGCAGGTGCTCTACGGTGAAATCTGTCAGCTGATGGCCCCGCTGGTCGAGGAGCAGGACTCCCGACAGGGGTCGCGCAAAAGGCAGATTTTTGACCGTTTTCTCGAGGAGCTGCGGCAGCACTACGCCTCGCAGCGCAGCGTTCAGTTCTATGCCGACCGACTCTGCCTGACCCCGAAATACCTCTCGCAGGTGGTTTATGCCGTCAGCGGACGCCATGCCGGCGACTGGATTCGCGACTATGTGGTTCTCGAGGCCAAAGCGTTGCTGAAGAGCGGCCAATATACGGTTCAGCAGGTCGCCGACCTGCTGAATTTCGCCAATCAATCGTTTTTCGGGGTCTACTTCAAAAAGGCGGTCGGCTGTTCGCCGACTGCCTACAAGGAGATGTAGGTCTACACGTTCCTGCCGATGATTGCGGGGACAATGTTACCTGCCGGATACTCGGGGGAGGGTAGAGTACGGTCGGATGAGAATCACATTCCCGGCCGTTCCGGTCCCCGGCGGCTGTCTCTTTCGGCCACTCGCCACCTTGGCATGTACACTAAACGTGTTCCGAATGGAAAAACCAGGATGCGTATATATTCCGACCAATCCAAGTTTTCGTGCCGTCCGGAATTGAAGTACAGGAGCGAAGACCGCCACATCGAATACAAAGAACGACTCTGCAAGCCATCACTCTTCGCGCCATGCATACAACCGTTCGGAGGTGGCAAGGAGATGGATCTCTTTCCAGGCACGTAATCGAGATTTTCGCATCCAAACCTTGGAACCGATTGCGCACCGTAACAGGCCACGCCTCAAAAGCAGGTCTGAGGCGTAGCCATCGAAGGCATTATTCAGTTCCCGGCAGTCAACCGGCAGCCGGATGAGCAATGCCCGCTACCGCATGGCCTGGAGCGGCATCGGGACGCTTTATTCGGCGCGTACTTCAAGCGTCCTGTCGGCCTGAGGCGGAAGAAGGGTCCCGAAGAGCCCTCTTCCCGGAGCATTCCATCGCGGCGCGGTCCCAAAAACAATCGGTCGGGAGACGATACTCCCGACCGATTGCCGCATAAAAGAATCACATCCGTGCCGCAGCTACTGCAGCTGTCCCGTCAACTGCGGAGGCAGCACCGGCATGGCACCCTTCTGGGTGCAGACATAGGCGGAGGTCTGGACCGCAAGGGCATGCGCCTCGGCGACGCTCTTGCCCTTCAGGATTGACGAGATGAAGGCAGCGGTGAAGCTGTCGCCGGCACCCACCGTATCGGCCACCTCCACCTTGGGGGTGGGCAGGAACGAGATGTTGCCCGGCGTGAAGACGTAGCTGCCGTTGATTCCGCAGGTGAGAATCAGCATCTTCAGATTGTACTTTCCCAGGAGAATCCAGCACTTGTCCTGAAGGTCGATGCCCGGATAGCCGAACATGCGGCTTACCTGAATCAACTCTTCGTCGTTTATCTTCAGGATGTTGCAGCGCTTCATCGAGTTGCAGAGAATCTCCTTGTTGTAGAAGCCCTGACGCAGGTTGACATCGAAGACTACCAGCGTCTCGTCATTCTCGGGCATGGCATCCAGGAAGCTGCCGATGGTGTTGCGCGACACCACGCTGCGCTGGGCCAGCGAGCCGAAGCAGACCGCCTTCGTCCGGCGGGCGAGCGCCTCGAGCGCAGGAGTGTAGGGGATGTTGTCCCACGCCACATTCTCCTTGATTTCATATTGGGGAACCCCCGCCTGGTCGATGCTCACCTGCACGGTTCCCGTGGCATAGGGCACCGTGGCAATGTGGCAGTTGAGCCCCTTCGAGGTAAAGTTATCCAGAATCTCCTTTCCCAGCGCATCCTCACCCACGGCGCTCACCACGCAACTCGGCAATCCGAACTGGGAGACATGATAGGCGAAATTGGCCGGTGCGCCGCCAATCTTTTTCCCTTCGGGGAGCATGTCCCACAGGACTTCGCCCATTCCTACGACAACATCATTTGCGTTCATTGAATCGGTATTTTAGATTGAACTATATCTTTTTGATTTTCAACGTATAGTAAAGAAGGTAGAGCACTCCGACGGTCATGACGGCAACGGCGCCAATCTGTCCGACGGCATCGGCCGCGCAGCCCATCGCCAGCGGGAAGACCGTACCGCCGAAGAGGCCCATAATCATGAGGCCCGACACCTCGTTCTTCTTGTCCGAGGCATAGACGAGCGCCTGCGAGAAGATGACCGAGAAGATGTTCGAGTTGCCGAATCCAATCAGTCCGATGCCCGTGTAGAGTGGTGCAAGGGTGTCGCACAGAGCCAGCAGGCTCATGCCGACGAGCATCATCAGCACGCTGATGGCGAAGAAGAGCTTCGGCGAGATGGCGCGCAGGATGAATGCCCCGAGGAAGCAGCCGATGGTACGGAAGATGAAGTAGATTCCGGTGGCAAATCCGGCATCCTCGAGCGGAAGACCCAGCCGTTCGATGATGATTTTGGGAGCGGTGGTGTTGGTTCCCACGTCGATTCCGACATGGCACATGATTCCGAGGAAGGAGAGCAGAATGAAGGGCCTGCCGAGCTGCTTGAGGCACTGGCCGATGCTCGACGCCGCAACGGGGCGGTCTTCTTCGATGGACGTAGCGGCCAGCAGCGAGATGGCCAGCAACGAGATGACGGCATAGATGACGAACAGCACCCGCCAGCCCAGGCCGAAGACGGGGAGGAGGGTAGTGGCGCCCCACGCCGCAATAATCGGAGCCAGGAACGAGGCGATGGCCTTGACGAACTGGCCGAAGGTGAGGGTCGAAGCCAGCCGGTCGCTGCTTATAAGGTTCGTAACCAGCGGATTGAGCGACGTCTGCATGATGGCGTTTCCAATGCCGAGCAGCGAGAACGAAGCCAGCATAATCAGATAGCTGTCACCGAAGGTCGGGATGAAGAGCGATACGGCCGTGACCACGAGGCTGATGAGCACCGTGTTTTTCCGTCCGATTTTATTCATCAGCATGCCCGTCGGCACGGAGAAAATCAGGAACCAGAAGAAGACAAGCGAGGGAAAGAGATTCGCCTGTGCATCGGTCAGCCCGAGGTCCTGCTGCACGTAATTCGAGGCCGTGCCCACGAGGTCGACAAACCCCATGGCAAAGAAGCAGAGCATCACCGGGATAATCCGGAGCAAAAACGATTTGCGGCGGGTGATAAGCGATTGTGACATGGTCAGGTATTATTTAGGTTAGACTTCAAGCAGGGGACATACGCACAGATTCCGCATCGTCGGAACGCCCCTGCAGCGGCAACTGCAGGCGGCAGGCCTCGCCCGTCGTCCGGAAAGGGGCATGGCCCGCAATCGGGCGTCGCAACCCGACACCGCACCTCACGGAGGCCGATGCCGGCGGCGTCAGCTCCCGCTGCATGACCACAGACGGGCTCTTGTCGATGTTCATCTCCACTGCGTATGAGTTCTTCGGTTGGTATCCCGCACGGCCATCTCCGGAACTCCGGAGAGGCGCATACGGTATTGCAAAGTTAGCAACGAACCGGTTCCGAACCTATAAAATATCGTGCATTGTCTGTCAAAATTGTGGCGCGAAGCGTTTGTTTTATGATTACATCCGCATTTTGGGCGAAGAATATGAATTAAATATGGGACGCCAAAACGAACCTATGCACAGAATCCTTCCTCTCGCTCTATGCCTGCTGCTCTTGTCGGGGCTCTCCGGATGCCATCGGGACAAAGTCTACAGAATCGGCATCTCGCAATGCAGCCAGGACGACTGGCGCACGAAGATGAACGACGAAATCAATCGTGAAATCATGCTTCACAAGGATGCCGTGGTGGAGATTCGTTCGGCCGACGACAGCAGCGCCAGACAAATCGACGACATCCGCTACTTTGTCCAAAACGGCTTCGACATCCTCATCGTGTCGCCCAACGAGGCGGCGGCCCTGACGCCCGTCATCGACGAGGTATACAAAGCGGGGATTCACGTCGTCATCTTCGACCGCAACATCAACAGCCGCAGCTATACGGCGCGCATCGGCGCGGACGACGAGGGGACCGGGCGCGCCGCGGCCCGCTACGCCATGCACCTGCTCGGGGGTAAGGCCCGCGCCATCGAGATATCCGGACTGAGGGGCTCCACGCCGGCCGCGGCGCGCCATCGGGGATTCGTCCGCGAGCTCGAATCGGCCGGCGGCACGCTGCTGGCCAGCGCCCCGGGCAACTGGAACAAGGAGGATGCCGTCCCCGTCGTGGACTCCCTGCTAAGCATCCATCCCGAAACGAACCTCATCTATGCCCACAACGACCGCATGGCCATCGGGGCGTCGGAGGTTGCCCGCCGCCTCGGACGCGACGACATAAAGATAATAGGTATTGACGCCGCCCCCGACATCGGCATCCGGGCGGTGGCCGACGGCATCATCGATGCGACGTTCCTCTATCCCACGGAGGGGCACCGCCTCGTCCGCACGGCGCTCGCCATTCTGAAGCACGAGCCCTATGAGCGGGAGACCATCCTGCCCGTCTCGTCAGCCGTGGACCGGAGCAACGCCGACATCCTGCTGCGGCAGAACGAGATGCTTAAGGAGGAGACCCGCAAAATCGAACTGCTCAAGACCCGGATTGACCTCTTCCAGGCCGAATACTCCGCCCAGAAGTCGCTCTTATACGCCGGCATCGCCATCATCCTGCTGCTCTGCGGCGTCGGATTCCTCCTGCTGAGAGCCTGGTGGCAGCACAGCCGCCACCAGAAGGAGCTCATGCAGCAGAACCGCCTTCTGGAGGAGGAGCGCGACAAGCAAAAGCGGCTCAACGAACAGCTCGAGAACGCCACCCAGTCCAAACTGATGTTCTTCACCAACGTGTCGCACGACCTGCGCACGCCGCTGACGCTCATCTCGGAGCCCGTTGCGCAGCTCGCCGCGGCCGACAACCTCACCCCGCAGCAGCACACCCTCATGAAGATTGCGGAGAAGAACGTGCGGATACTCCGCCGCCTGATTGACCAGATACTCGACTTCCGCAAATACGAAAACGGCAAGCTGGAGGTCCATCGCTCGGAGGTGGACTTCAACCAATGCATCCGCGAATGGATGGAGTCGTTCCATGCGGTTGCCTGCAAGCGGGGCATCAAACTGGAGCTGGAGGCCCCCGCGGCCGGGCAGTCCCTCCCGCTGGCCATCGACGTGGAGAAAATCGAGCGCGTATTCTTCAATCTGCTCTCCAACGCGCTGAAATATACGCCCCGCAACGGCTCCATCACCGTCCGCTGCCGCTGCGATGCCCGGCAGCTGACCTTCGAGGTCGCCGACACGGGCGAGGGTATCAGCGAGCACGACATCGGCAACATCTTCGACCGGTTCTACCAGGCCGACCGCATCCACCCCCGCGGCTCGGGCATCGGTCTGTCGCTGGCCAAGGCCTTCGTGGAGCTCCACGGAGGCACCATCTCGGTCGAGAGCCAGCTGCACAAGGGAGCCCGCTTCACGGTGACGCTCCCCGTCCGTCACGTCGCCCCGGCCACCACGGAGACCGGAGCGGAAGACGTTGACTCGGCGACAGGGCAGCACAACGTCGAGGCCGAGTTCGAGACGATTGACGACCACACCTCCTTCGACGCCGACAAGCCCATCATCCTCGTCATCGACGACAACCGGGACATCCGGCTGCTCATCAAGGAGCTGATGAGCGCCGACTACAACATCCTCACGGCATCGAACGGCCGGGAGGGGGTGCGGCTGGCGGCCAGATACGTGCCCGACCTGGTCATCTGCGACGTCATGATGCCGGTCATGGATGGACTGGAGTGCTGCCGGCGCATCAAGAACGAGCTTTCGACCTCGCACATCCCGGTTCTGATGCTGACGGCCTGCTCGATGGACGAACAGCGGGCACAGGGATACGACAGCGGAGCCGACGGCTATCTTTCCAAGCCGTTCAGCAGCGCCGTGCTGAAGTCCCGCTGCGCGAGCCTCATCGCCAACCGGAAACGAATCCGTGAGCTGTGGAGCTCCTCCCTCCCGGCAGGCGGCCGGAAGCAGGAGCGCCCGACGTCCGGCCCGAATGCCCCGGCCGGGGACCCGGACAACGAATTCTACAACCGCTTCCTCGCCCTGTTCCAGGAGGAGATGGGCAATGCCAACCTGAGCATCGACTCGATTGCCGCCAGGATGGGGCTCGAACGCTCGCAGTTCTACCGCAAAATCAAGTCGCTCACCAACTACGCCCCCGTGGAGCTAATCCGTCTGCTGCGCCTGCAGCGGGGCCGCACGCTCCTCACCACCACGGACAAGAGCATCAGCGAGATTGCCTACGAAACGGGCTTCTCCGCTCCATCCTATTTCACGAAATGCTACCGCGACGTCTACGGCGAGACTCCGACCGACGTCCGCAACAGAGTGGCAAAATAGAGCGCCCGGCCGCATCGCCCGCGCTGAAACGCACCTTCTGCCCGGCGAGGTGCGTTTTCGCATTACGCCCTCTCCGCAGGGCGCAGGCCGAGTTCCCGGCGCTCTCCGGACACCGACGCCCGTCCCTTTTTCCGACAGCGCCGCGCCACGACGCAGCTGTGCCGTCCGCACGACGCAGGGATTTGGCTTTTCCGGCGGAATTCGGTACCTTTGTACAGCCGCGCAACCGCGGCCCGCCTCCCGACATGTACTTCATCGACGCCATACGCATGCTCTGCCCGCTCTCCGCCGAGAGCGAACGCCGCCTTGTCGAGGTCACGACCCCCTGCCGCTTCCCGAAGCGCTACCAGCTGGTCCGCGACGGGGAGTTCTGCCATTCGGCCTACTTCCTCGAGCAGGGGATGACCCGCTCGTTCTGGGTCGTCGACGGCGAGGAGGTTACCACCTCCTTCTCGAGCGAGGGCGGAATCGTCTTCAGCATGGACGAGCTCTACTACGGCCGGCGCAGCGAGGAGGTGGTCGAGACACTCGAGGAGACCTCCGCGCGACGGATTGCACTCGACGACCTGCGCACACTCTTCCGCACGAACCTCGAACTGGCCAACTGGGGGCTCATCATCCACCAGAACGAGTACCGGCGGCTCCACCGTTCGCACAAGGAGCGCCTCACGCTCCCGGCCGAGGAGCGCTACGAGGCCTTCTGCCGTCAGTTTCCCGACGTCTGCCGACGGGCCCAGCTGGGCTACATCGCCTCCTACCTGGGCATCTCGCTCTCGACGCTGAGCCGGCTGCGGGCAAAAAAGGCGAAGCGCGGTGCAGGAATTTGACGCAGCGCAAATTTTATTCACCCGCCGCTCCTTAACTTTGCAGCGTCACTGAACTCCGAAAACGACCGCACCATGCTCACCCCCCATACGGCATTCTCCGATTCGAAACCCCACTACGAACTGCTGGACGGCCTGCGCGGCGTCGCCGCTCTGCTGGTGGTCTGGTACCACCTCTTCGAGGCCTTCGCCACCAGCCCCGTCGACCAGCGCTTCAACCACGGCTATCTGGCCGTCGACTTCTTCTTCCTCCTTTCGGGATTCGTGATTGGCTACGCCTACGACGAGCGGTGGGGCCGCGGGCTGCGCATGCGCGATTTCATCAAGCGGCGCCTCATCCGCCTCCACCCGATGGTCGTCCTGGGGGCGCTGCTGGGTGCCGCAGCCTTTTTCGTGCAGGGAAGCGTGCGTTGGAACGGCGAACCGGTCTCGACCGGCATGGTGCTTGCGGCACTGCTCTGCGGCCTGCTGCTCATCCCCGCATGGCCCGGCGCCGGGCACGAGGTGCGCGGCAACGGCGAGATGTATCCGCTCAACGGCCCCAGCTGGTCGCTCTTCTTTGAGTATCTGGGCAACCTGCTCTACATGCTGCTGCTCCGGCGGCTGCCGACGCGCTGGCTGACGTTGCTCGTCGCCCTCACGGGTGCGGCGCTGGCGGCCTTTGCCATCGGCGACCTGTCGGGATACGGCCATCTGGGGGTAGGGTGGACACTCGCCGGCAGCAACTTCCCGGGCGGAATGCTGCGGCTGCTCTTCGCCTTCCCCGCCGGACTGCTCCTCGCACGGCGCTTCCGCCCGGTGCGCATCCGCGGCGCCTTCTGGCTCTGCAGCCTCTCGCTGGCCGTGCTGCTCGCCATGCCCTATGTCGGCTCGGAGCAGAACCACCTCTTCAACGGCCTCTACGACACGCTCAGCACGCTGCTGCTCTTCCCGCTGCTGCTCTGGCTCGGCGCCTCGGGCCATGCCACGGATGCGGCAACGGCCCGCATCTGCGGCTTTCTGGGCGACATCTCCTATCCGCTCTACATGGTACACTATCCCTCGATGTACCTCTTCTACGCCTGGGTATGGAACCACGGATACACCTTCTCCGAGGTGTGGCCCGTCGCCGCAGCGCTCTTTGCGGGCAACATCTTGCTGGCGTGGTTCGTGCTGAAAATCTACGACGAACCGCTGCGTCGCCTCCTCACGGCTCGCTTCCTCCGGCCGCGCCGGCAGTAGCCCCCCCCGAAATTTTCGCCCTTGGGATTTGCTTTTTTTCGTTTCGTTTTCTATTTTTGTCCACTGAATTGCCTTTCGGCATTCATCGAGACTATGAGGAGCCAGAAACAACAGATTGCAACCATGAACCTCCGGATGCGTTCCGCATACGCCGGCGGGTGCATCGCGGCTTGTTGTTGCTGTTGCTGTTGTTAAAGCTCATCCCGAAGGAGCGGGCTTAAGGCCCGTCCATGCGGCTCCTCTTTTTTCCGCTTTTTACATAATCAAGGTTTTACCCAAACTCATCGTATCCAATGGTGAAGAATAACATTCTGGAAACCATCGGCAATACGCCGATGGTACGCATCAACCGGCTGAACAGCAAACCCAACGTCGAAATATGGGCCAAACTCGAAGGATTCAACCCCACGGGCAGCATCAAGGACCGCATCGCGCTCCAGATGATTGAGCAGGCCGAACGCGAAGGGCGCCTCCGCCCGGGGCAGACCATCATCGAGCCAACATCGGGCAATACGGGCATCGGACTGGCCGTCATCGGCATCGTCAAAGGCTATCCCGTCGAAATCGTGATGAGCCGCGCCGTCTCGGTCGAACGGCGGAAAATCATCCGCTCCTACGGGGCGAAGGTCACCCTGACCCCGGCCGAGGAGGGGACCGACGGAGCCATTCGTCTGGCCCGGCGGCTGGTTGCCGAGCATCCCGGCAAGTACTTCATGCCCGACCAGTTCAGCAACGCGCAGAACTACCAGGCGCACTACGAGAAGACGGCCGCCGAAATCTGGGAGCAGACCGAAGGGCGCATCGACTACTTCGTCAGCGCACTCGGTACCTCGGGCACCATCATGGGAATTTCCCGCTTTCTGAAGGCTCACAACCCCAACATCCGCGTTGTCTCGGCCCATCCCGTCCGCGGCCACTACATCCAGGGGCTGAAGAACATGGAGGAGGCCATCGTACCGGCCATCTACGACCCCTCGCGCATCGACCTGCAGGTTATGGTCGAGAGCGAGGAGGCCATTGCCATGGCGCGTCAGATTATCGCCCGCGAGGGGATTTTCGCCGGCATGAGCAGCGGCGCCGCCATGATTGCGGCCCTGCACATCGCCGAGCGGATTGACCACGGCAACATCGTCGTCATCTTCCCCGACCGGGCCGAGAAGTACCTCAGCACCACCATGTTCGCCGAACTTGCGGAGGATTAGCGCCGGAAAGTCCTGCGGCATCGCCGGCCGGGCACCCTGTCATCCGGCAACGGTCACTGTGCCGCAGCCGCCGGACACGGCCCGCCGGAAAGCAGAGGCCTCCGGCAGCCGCAAAAACGCCCGAAGGGCGGGACCCCAATGGGTCCCGCCCTTCGGCCTGTTTCGGTATCACCAGAACGCATCGCCCGCGACCGGCGGAGCGCCTCCGGCACACCATCTTCCCGTCACTTGTTCTCTATCAGCGAGCGGATGTTCTGGATAAGCATCGACACGGCTACCGAGTTGAAGCCGCCCTCGGGAATGATGACGTCGGCATACTTCTTCGACGGCTCGACAAACTCCTCGTGCATGGGCTTGACCGTCGTCGTATACTGCGTGATGACCGACTGCATCGTCCGGCCCCGTTCGCAGACGTCGCGCAGGATGCGGCGCGCCAGCCGGATGTCGGCGTCGGTATCGACGTAGACCTTGATGTCCATCAGGTCACGCAGCTCCTTGTTCTCGAAAATCAGGATGCCGTCGACGATAATCACGCGCGAAGGCTTGACGCAGACCGTCTCCGAGGTGCGGTCGTGCTCGACGAACGAATAGACCGGATGCTCGATGGGCACGTTGTCCTTCAGCGCCTTGATGTGTTCGACCAGCATCTGCGTATCGAACGCCTGAGGGTGGTCGTAGTTGAGTTTCGTGCGCTCCTCGTAGGTCAATTCGGGATGCGCCTTGTAGTAGTAGTCGTGGCACAGCGTGGCGACGTCGTCACCCTGAAAGGCCTCCTGCAGACGCTTGACGAGCGTCGACTTTCCCGAACCGGTTCCTCCGGCCACTCCGATAACGGTAACTTCCATACGGTCAGTTTTTAGGAGTTTTTATCTAAAGAAAAGGATTGCCGCCGCTGAGGGAGACAATCCTTTTCATTGCATACCTGCATCACGCGTCGATGTTGGCGTAATGGGCGTTCTTTTCGATGAATTCGCGGCGGGGCGGCACGTCGTCACCCATGAGCATCGAGAAGATGCGGTCGGCCTCGGCGGCATTCTCGATGTTGACCTGGCGCAGAATGCGCGTGTCGGGGTTCATCGTCGTCTCCCACAACTGGTGGGCATTCATCTCACCCAGACCTTTGTAGCGCTGCACGTGGGCACCCTTGCCGAACTCGGCCGTGATGGTGTCGCGCTCCTTCTCGGTCCAGCAGTAGCGCTCCTGCTTGCCCTTCTTGACCAGGTAGAGGGGCGGGGTGGCGATGTAGACGTGGCCGTTCTCGATGAGCTCCTTCATCTTGCGGAAGAAGAAGGTCAGCATCAGCGTGGCGATGTGGCTGCCGTCGACATCGGCATCGGTCATGATGATAATCTTGTCGTAGCGGAGCTTCTCGAGGTTGAGGGCCTTCGAGTCCTCCTCCGTGCCGATGGTCACGCCCAGTGCCGTGAACATGTTCTTGATTTCCTCGTTGTCCCACATCTTGTGCTCCTGCGCCTTCTCGACGTTGAGAATCTTACCGCGCAACGGCATGATGGCCTGGTAGTTGCGGTCGCGACCCGACTTGGCCGTACCGCCTGCCGAGTCACCCTCGACGAAGAAGATTTCGGCAATCGAGCGGTCGCGGCTCGTGCAGTCGGCCAGCTTGCCCGGCAGTCCGACACCCGACAGCGGGGTCTTGCGCTGCACCGCCTCACGGGCCTTGCGGGCCGCATGGCGGGCCTGAGCCGCCAGAATCACCTTCTGCACGATGGCCTTGGCATCCTTGGGATTCTCCTCCAGATAGTGGGCCAGGGCGGCCGACATCGCCTGGTCGACGGCTGCGGCCACCTCGTCGTTGCCGAGCTTGGTCTTGGTCTGACCTTCGAACTGCGGCTCGGCCACCTTGACCGATACCACCGCCGTCAGACCCTCGCGGAAGTCGTCGCCGTTGATGTCGAACTTCAGCTTGGCGAGCATGCCCGA
>ERZ780167.94-NODE-94-length-89443-cov-7.154081_pt1 | contig 89443 bp, 75 predicted proteins | sample MGYA00510982_ERZ780167 | MGnify/ENA primary metagenome ERZ780167 (study PRJEB29588, sample SAMEA2146107) | human gut metagenome | biome: human gut; feature: human-associated habitat; material: faeces | place: Denmark | collected 2008/2010 ... | reverse complement strand
ATAACTTTATAGCCAACTCTTTGTCGGCTATAGCAGCATATTGCTTTTTTGAAAAGAAGCCCGCCATTGATGTAAACTTTGTCAATGACGGACAACTGTCTATTTTCTAATTTTATATCGAACTCACGTTAAAATACACTTTAAAGTCTTTTTAAAGCCAGTTTGATGACTTGCTCCACCGGGGCGTCGGGAGTTTCCTTCAGGATGGCCAGCACCACTTTCTGCGAGGCTGCCTGTGCAAACCCCAGCATGGTAAGGGCGGCTACGGCTTCGTCCATAACTTCGTTGCTGGCAGCAGTCTGGAGCGGCAGGCCCGGTTCGACTCCCATGGCGGCAGCTACGGTCCCTGTCTTGATTTTGTCCTTCAGGTCCACAATGATGCGCTGGGCTGTCTTCAGTCCGATGCCCTTCACCGTCTTCAGCAGGTTGGCGTTCTCCGTGCTGATGATGTTGATGAGTTCGGAGGGCGACAGGGCCGAGAGTATCATGCGGGCGGTGTTTCCGCCGATGCCCGACACGGAGATGAGCAGCAGGAACAGTTCGCGTTCCTGCTTGTCGGCAAAGCCGTAGAGCTGGTAGGCGTCTTCGCGGATGGCTTCGTAGACGTAGAGCTTGCAGGACTTCTTGCCCTGGATGGCCGAATAGGTGTTGAGCGAGATGCTGGCCAGGTAGCCCACACCGTTGCAGTCGATGACGGCGGCTGCCGGACTGAGTTCGGCCAGTTCGCCCCGGATGTATTCTATCATATCAAAAAATTTCGTTGTCGGCAGTGCCGGGCCGGTGTCTGCCGTTGGTCCCGAACAAATGCCTTCCTTGTCTTGTTATATGTCCGGTGCAAATGTACGAAATATCCCCCGGCTATAAAATAGTCTTAATAAAGAAAAAAGGAAATGGAAGAATGAACCGTTTTTTGCTTGACTTTAAAGAATAATGATTACTTTTGTATCCGCAAAACAGAAAACTGATAATTAAATTCGATAAAAGTATGAAAAAAGTAAGAGCTGCCATCGTTGGTTATGGCAATATCGGGCACTATGTGCTCCAGGCTTTACAGGCTGCGCCTGATTTCGAGATTGCCGGTGTCGTACGCCGCGCAGGAGCCGAGAACCGTCCGGCTGAACTGAACGACTACCCTGTAGTGAAGGACATCAAGGAGCTGGAAGGTGTGGACGTGGCCATCCTCTGTACGCCCACCCGCAGCGTGGAGAAGTATGCCAAGGAGATTTTGGCCTTGGGTATCCACACGGTAGACAGTTTTGACATCCATACCGGCATTGCCGACCTGCGCCGCACGCTGGACGCCGAGGCAAAGGCTCACAACACGGTGTCCATCATTTCCGCCGGCTGGGATCCGGGAAGTGACTCCGTAGTACGCACTTTGCTGGAGGCCATTGCCCCGAAAGGCATCACCTATACCAACTTCGGTCCGGGCATGAGTATGGGCCACACCGTAGCCGTCAAGGCTGTGGAAGGTGTCAAGGCTGCCCTCTCCATGACTATCCCCACCGGTACGGGCATCCATCGCCGTATGGTGTACATCGAACTGAAGGATGGCTACGACTTCGACAAGGTGGCTGCCGCCATCAAGGCCGATCCCTACTTCGTGAACGATGAGACACACGTGAAACTCGTGCCCAGCGTAGATGCACTGCTTGACATGGGTCACGGTGTGAACCTCACCCGTAAGGGCGTTTCGGGAAAGACGCAGAATCAGCTGTTCGAGTTCAACATGCGTATCAACAATCCGGCCCTGACGGCTCAGGTATTGGTATGCGTGGCACGTGCTTCGATGCGCCAGCAGCCGGGCTGCTACACGATGATTGAAATCCCTGTCATCGACCTGCTGCCGGGCGACCGCGAGGAATGGATCTCCCACTTGGTATAATCATACCTATATATCTGATAACAGCGAGGGCGCGTCCTGACTGGACGCGCCCTCGTTTTGTCTGGTCCTTATCTCGCCGGCTTCAGCAGCAGGGTGTGGTTGTTCGTGTCGCGCCATTCGGCCATCAGGGCATAGAAGTCGCCGTAGGTTTGGGGCGTAAGCCGTTGTTGCGTGATGCTGAGGCTGCGGGTCACGGTCACACCGTCTGCGCTGGGGCGGTAGGTGAACGACACCTTGCCGCACCGGTTAGTCAGTACCTTGTCGGCTTTCGGACTCCAGGCGGTACCTTCGGGCAGCTTCACCAGCGTTTCGCAGGTCACTTCCAGCGTCTGCGGGAGCAGAATGTTCTCACGGATGCCGGTGTTGGCGGCATAGGCGTAGAGCGGCAGGGCGGTTGATACCGGCTTCAGACTGACAACCTTCCATCCGTCGGGTAGCGTCTGCGAGTTGTCTGTGTTTACCTCCAGTCTGTCTTTCTGAATATCCTGGGCATTGCCAAGAGGCAGTTCCAGGGGTTGTGCCTGGAGGTCGGTTACCGTCATGTAGCCTTGTAGCCGGGCTTCCTCCTTATCTTGTAGCGTTACGCCTTTTGGGGTGACATCTGATATAGCCACGACCGATACGATGGTTCCCAGTCCACAGTTGTCTGCTTCCGAAGGACGGAGGGCACAGACGGCCACTTCGGCCTTCAGTCCGGCTGCCTGCTGCAGGGTAGCATCCAGATTGATCAGCTCAGCCTGTGTGCCGTAGGCGCTGCGGATGACTTCCGAGGCCGGACGCAGGCGGTAGCCCGCTTCACTGAGCGACACCTTGCACTGGCCGGAGCGGTACAGCCTGTCCATGTAGGTGGCAATGGCGCTTTGCAGGTCGGTGCTGTCCTTTTGCGCTTCTTGCTTCAGCTCAGCCAGCTTGGCATCGATGACGGTACGGTCGCCTGCGACAAACTGACGGGCGAGCGACTTCAGTGCGTCGGCATGGCTTGTCCAGGTAGAGGCCACGATAACAGGCATCATGCCGGAGGCCACCTGCTGTACCATGCCCAGACTGCCACGCAGCGAGGGATAGGAATAGGGGCGCGGCTCCACGTTTTTCAGGGTCCACGTCAGAATCTTCATGCCGTCCTGATGCGTTTCTACCGGACGGCTGGAGGCGTTCAGCAATTCGTAGTGCAGAGTTTTGCCTTCGGGCACCTCGATGCGACAAGTGAATTCGTCGATGGGCGACAGCTCCTTTATCGGACAACAGATATCCAGTTCAGGCAAGTAACCTGCCTGACTCTTGATGGAGTAGTCCAGGCAGATGGTGGCACCCAGCTCCAGGCCGGTATGCACGACGACCATTTCCTTCAGGCGGTTGTAGGCAGGGGCGTTGGCGGCTGCCGAAGGCAATACCTCGACAAAGGCATTGTCTGGGGTACGGACGATGGTGCCATCCTTTTGCCGCGTATATGCATCGTGTATCTCGAGCTGCTGGTAGTGCGGATCATAGACGATGAACGTTTCGCCGTAGAGGCTGTTCATGGCGGCGTGGGTGTAGAGGGTGAGTTCTTTCTGCACGCGGAGTTCCTGACTGCCGTCGGCATGCAGGGTGTAGGTCTTCGACAACTTGCCGAAGCGTGCCTCGGGAGCAGCCTGTGCGGTGAGGACCACGGACAGGAGCAAGGCAAGTACACCTATATAGAGTTGGATTGTTTTCATTCTTCTTCAGTTCTGTTTTGAGTGTTCTACGAATCGGTTTTATTTCTTTACGACGAGGTACTGGCCGTAGCTCTTGGCGGTATTCACAGCCTGGCGGAAGCTGTCCCAATCGGCAGCCTCGTAGACGCGCTTCTTCAGAGCGAGGCGGGTCTTTACGGTCAGCCGGTTGCCTTCCTGGGCGATGGAGCCGTCGAAGTCGGCTGCCTGTCCGCTGAGGTTGTCATGGCGTGGCTGGCCTGCCAGCTGGTAGCCCGAGGGCAGACGGAGTGTTTCGTCCAGTTCTACCAGGCGTGAGCAGCCGTCCTTGAAGCCGTATTGGCGTGTCTCCAGGCTGGTGTCGATGCGCAGGTAGGACATCACTTGCGTGTAGAGGTTGTTCAACACGAAAGGCTTGAAGACCATTTCGCCCCCGTCGCCAGCCAGGGCATAGCCGGGTATCTCGTAGCGGAAGGTGATGCGGATGGGTGCCTTCTGATAGTCTTTCGGGTTACGGCCGTAGTCCACGCTGAGGAGGCGAGCCTTGGGCGAAACGTTCAGCAGTTGTCGTTCCATGGTGTTCTGCCATTCGGTCTGGAAGCCGGTGGTGAAGATGCGGCGGATGTTGCTGTCGCTCTGTCCTTCGGCTTCGATGGTGAAGTTGCCTCGCAGAGTGCCGTTGTCGGCAAGTCGGTTGTCGGCGTGGATGCGGACGTAGTGGTTCTCGGGAGCGGAAACGGGTGTCAGGCAGAGGTCGGTGCCTTCGGGCGTGCCGGGCAGGTAGTTCTGCTGCTGTTCGGCGCTGCTCCACAGCTCGCGGCAGAAGGGCACCCACGTGGGGTCGAGGGGCATCAGCGTGCCGTCCTGCAGGCGCACCACGGCCACGCAGTGGTTGAAGTGGTCGGCTGGGATGGTCTCCACGCGGCTGCCTGCCATCGTCATGGCCGGATAGGCTTCGAAGCCTGCCATGCGCAGGAAAGCGATGAGTGTGCCGGCAATGTCCTTGCACACGCCGCAGCGGTCGGTGTAGTTCATCTTCAGGTTGTGCAGGGTGAAGCCTTCGCCCTTGCCCATGGTGATGCCGGCATAGCGGATGTTGTCGGCCACCCAGTGGGTCAGCACGGCTATCTTTTCCATATCAGTCTTCTTGCCGCGTATCAGTTCGTCCACTTTGCGCTGGGCTTCGGGGATAGCGGTGAAGCTGCCATAGTCTTCGTTGACGCCGTAGAACCAGCGCGACTTGTCACGCCAGTCGGCAGTGGTGGACATCATCAGCTTGGGAGCGGCGTCGTAGAAGTCCACCATGTTCGGTTCGCGCCGGAAAGGCATCAGGCCGTCCGAGGCGAAGGTATAGACCTTTCGTCCGTCCTCGTAGCGCAGGGACGACGTGCAGCTGCCCTGATAGAACTGGAACTGCATGTCCTTGTCGCCGGGCAGGCTGACGCGATAGACCTTGCGCACCGTCGGGTCGCCGCTCCAGAAAGGCACGATGTCGTAGAACTGGCCGCGCATGGGCGGGATGAAGCGTGAATCGTCATCCTCCTGCGGCATGTCGGCCAGCAGGGCGTAGGTGAATCCCTTCTTGTCTATCTCGTAGTCGATGACGTCGCCGGGCTTCAGCTGTCCCAACTCAATCATAATCTGACGGGCGCCCCAGTAGATGGCACGGGCGGGTGCGGCATAGTCCAGGGTTTTCGATACGTCCACCTCGGTCTTCGTGCCGTCGGCATGGTGGACGGTCACCCGACGGAAGCGGGCGGCAGCCGTCAGCGGGTCGTAGTCGTACTTCAGCACACGCTGGCGCAGGGCGCCGGCAGGTGTCTGCACCTTGACGGCGCGGCACACGGCGAACGAACCTTGTCCGCTGGGTTGTACCGTGACGCTGGTGCTGTCCAGCAGGTTGACACAATCGTGTCGGGCGTAAGCCTCGTCCTGCAAGGCCGTCCGTTCATAGGCCTTCCACGACTGGGCCTGCAGGGCCGTCATTCCGCACAGCAGGGCGGCGGCCAGTGTAGCAGTTGTTTTTTTCATATCGTTTGTTTTTGGTAGGACAATTTTTTGCATTTTCTCTGTTGCCTTATCAGCGTGCTAAAGTATAATTTTTATATGGAATATGCAAAAAAAGTACAAGCGACATAGACGAGTACGTTCACTGACTCAATCAGTCCGTACAAGCCCGTGTCGCTTGTAGTTTCATAGAAAATTCTCCGTGTATCCATTCAGGGAGCTACTGGATATGTAGATATAGGATAAACGGTTTGTGTTATGATTTTCTTAGAAGATGAACCTCAGCACATCGTTCAGGTTGGCCCAGATGAGCAGGGCGAAGAGCAGGAACATGCCCACCATCTGCGCACGCTCCATGAACTTGTCGCTGGGCTTGCGGCGTGCCACAATCTCGTAGATGAGGAACAGTACATGGCCGCCGTCCAGGGCGGGGATGGGCAGGATGTTCATGAAGGCCAGGATGATGGAGAGGAAGGCCGTCATGTACCAGAACTGGTGCCAGTCCCACGTGGCGGGGAAGATGCTGCCGATGGTGCCGAAGCCGCCCAGCTGCTTGGCGCCCTCCTTGGAGAAGAGGTATTTCATTTGGTTGACGTAGCCCTTGAGTGTGTTCACGCCCAGTGTGACGCCGGCAGGGAACGAAGAAAAGAAGCTGTATTCCTTCTTCACGATGGGGAGCAGGCGGGCGGTGCGCATATCGGCAGTGACACCGATTTCGTAGAGCGAGTCGGTGGCTATGCTGAGGGTATCGGTGACGCCGTTGCGGACGTAAGTCAGGCGGATATCGTGTGAAGCCTGACCGTCTTTCTGGCGTTTCAGCATTTCTTCCTTGAAGTCAAAGTAGGCGATGTTGCGCCCGTCCAGCTGCGTGATGCTGTCGCCCGACTGGAGACCGGCCAGTGCGGCAGGGCGTCCGGCTACGATGCTGTCGATGACGAACGGGTAACGGAAGTCGGCAAAGCGGGCACTGTCGGCCAGCAGGCGGTCCATCAGCCCTTCGGGAATGTAGACCGAGGCCGGTTTGCCGTCGCGCAGGACACTGACCTGACGGGCATCGACAATGGATGTCAGCAGGTCACCGCCCATGCGTTCGAAGGGTACGCCGTCGGCCGAGAGCAGTACGTCGCCGTCTCGGAAACCGGCCTGATGCATGCTTTCGTTGAAGTCCATGCCGAGCGGTGCCTTCTGCACGGGAATGTAGGAGTCGCCCCAGGCAAAGAGAATCATGGAGTAGATGAACAGAGCCAGCAGGAAGTTGAACAGTACGCCGCCCACCATGATGAGCAGACGCTGCCAGGCCGGTTTGGCTCGGAATTCCCATGGCTGTACGGGTTGTTTCATCTGTTCGGTGTCCATCGACTCGTCTATCATACCGGCAATCTTGACATAGCCGCCCAGGGGCAGCCAGCCGATGCCATATTCCGTTTCGCTGTTCTTGGGTTTGAACTTGAACAGCGTGAACCAAGGGTCAAAGAATAGACAGAACTTTTCAACCCGGGTCTTGAAGAGACGGGCGAAGAGGAAGTGCCCCATTTCGTGTATGACGACGAGCAGCGAGAGGCTCATGATGAGTTGCAGGGCACGAATCAAAAATGTTTCCATTATTTATTCAACTATAAATTATCAATTTTTACTTTCTTTCCAATTATTTATTTATCAGACTTTCTGCTATACGGCGTGCTTCGGCATTCGTTGCCACATAGTCTTCGTAGGTGGGTTTCTGGATGAAGGATACACGTCCCATTGTTTTTTCGATGACGTCGCTCATGCCGAGGAAAGAAATGCGGTCGTGCAGGAAGGCGGCCACACAGACTTCGTTGGCGGCATTGACGATGCAGGGCATGTTTCCGCCACGGTGAAGGGCTTCGTAAGCCAGCGCCAGGTTGCGGAAGCGTTCGGTGTCGGGTTGCTCGAAGGTGAGCTGCGTGCACTTGCTGAAGTCCAGCCGCGGGAACGAGGCATGCAGGCGGTCGGGATAAGAGAACGCGTACTGGATGGGCAGACGCATGTCGGGCATACCGAGCTGAGCCTTTACGGCACCGTCTTCGAACTGTACCATGCTGTGGATGACCGATTGCGGATGTATCACCACTTCTATCTGGTCGGGCCGTACACCGAAGAGCCATTTGGCCTCTATTACCTCGAAGCCTTTGTTCATCATCGAGGCGGAGTCGATGGTAATTTTGGCTCCCATGTCCCAGTTGGGATGGCGCAGGGCCTGTTCTTTGGTCACCGTCTTCAGCTGTTCGTGGCTGAAAGTGCGGAAAGGACCTCCCGAGGCAGTGAGAATGACTTTCTCAATGGGATTGCCTGCTTCGCCGGCCAGGCACTGGAACACGGCCGAGTGTTCGGAGTCGACGGGCAGGATGGGAGTACCGTTGACACGGGCCAGGTCGTTGATGAGGTCACCGGCCACAACCAGCGTTTCCTTGTTGGCCAGGGCAATGGTCTTCCGGGCACGGATGGCATGGATGGTGGGGCAGAGGCCGGCGTAACCTACCATGGCCGTCAGCACGATGTCGACTGGCTTCTCCTGTACAATCTGGCAGATGGCTTCTTCACCGGCATAGACTTTGATGGGCAGGTCGGCCAGTGCCTCTTTCAGTTTGGGGTATTTTTCTTCGTTGGCGATGACCACAGCCTCAGGCATGAACCGACGCGCCTGGGCGATGAGTTCGTCCACACGGTTGTTGGCTGTCAGCACATAGGCTTCGTACTTGTCGGGGTGCTCCTCAATGACTTGCAGGGCTTGTGTCCCAATGGAACCGGTAGAACCGAGTATGGCTATTTGTTTCTTCATGATATGTCGTTTTATTAGAATACGATGTGAATTTCGGGGTTGATGGCTCTTCCGCGGTACCACAGCTCAAAGTGCAGGTGTGGGCCGGTAGTCAGCTGTCCCGTGTTGCCCACCAGGGCGATGGCTTCTCCGGCCTTCACCGAGTCGCCTTCTTTCTTGAGCAGGGAACCGCAGTGCTTGTAGATGGATACGAGGTCCTGACTGTGCTGCACCTGAATGATGTAGCCTGTCTCGGCAGTGTAGGCGCTCAGGATGACGGTACCGTCCAGAGTGGCCAGTATACTTTCGCCGGGAGTGGCGGCAATATCCGTTCCGTAATGCCGCTGTTCGGGGTTGAAAGAAGACGATACGATGCCGCGTGTGGGGCAGTAGAAATTCAGTCCTTCGGTTGGTCCGGTGGCAACGTTGGTCAGGTTGTATTTTTCCTTTTCCTCGTATTGCTTGCGGAATTCTTCTTCGCGTTGGGTACGTTCCATCAGAGAATCCTGGCGCAGGGTGGTCAGCGAGTCGATGGACTGGATGGTGTCGGCCTTGACCTCGCCGCGGAAGATGTCCTGGATGTTCATGATGTACAGGTTCTGCCTCTCTACCAGTCGCTGGAGAGAGTCCACGCGCAGGGCATTGTCTACCACCTGGGCACGTATTTCGCTGTTCATGTAGCCCGGCAGATAGTTGCGCAGCGGGGTGAAGGCCACGATAAGCGAGGCTATCACAAACAGGACGGTCAGTACGGACAGAAGTACGGAGATGCCGTTCAGCTTGGACACGTGCAGGCCTACCACCTCTTCCAGCGTATTCTCGTTGACGATGGTCAGCTTGTACTTGAACTTGATGTTGTTCCAGAACGCTTTGCTTTTTTTCCTCTTTTTCGTCTGCATGAATCTTGGTGGGGTTAAGAATGGATTATTCGTCTTCCGCTTCGTCAAGGTTTACCAGGCCGGCAGGCAGGCTGACGGTGATGACCTTATGCTTCTGGTCAATATCGGTGATGAACTCTTCCTGGGCGGGTATCAGCAGCTCTTCACCGTTGTGATCTACGACAAACAGCGTGTTGAGGGTCGAAGTGTCCACTTCTGTCACGTCGCCCAGATAGCCGTGATGGATTTCCTCCATGCGGAAACCTACGAAGTAGTTCCAGGTCAGTTCTTCGGGTTCGGCCTCATCGGCATGCTTCACGGGGAACCACACTTCCACATTGGTAAACATGCGGGCCCGTTCGGCGGTATCGACCCCTTCGAGCTTCATCAGGGCGGTGGTGTCCGAGCGGAAACGGTATTCCTCGATGAAGAAGGGAACGAAGATGCCGTCGAGCAGGCAGACAATGTATTCGGCCTCCACACGGTCGAAGATGTCGTCGGTGAAGGTGAACAGCAGTTCGCCATGAATGCCGTGCGGCTTGTTGAATATTCCTATCTTATATACTTCTTCTCGTTTAATCATAATGGTCAAATTCTCGTTATTCTCGCTCCGATGGCGTTCAGTCGTCCTTCGATGTCCTGATAGCCGCGGTCTATCTGCTCGATGTTGTGGATGCGGCTGATGCCGTCGGCACTCATGGCTGCGATGAGCAGGGCAATACCGGCACGGATGTCGGGCGAAGTCATGTTGCCGCCGTGCAGGCGGAAGGTACGGTTGTGGCCGATGACGACGGCACGGTGAGGATCGCAGAGAATGATCTGCGCTCCCATGTCAATCAGCTTGTCGACAAAGAACAGGCGGCTTTCAAACATCTTCTGGTGGATGAGTACGCTGCCCTTGGCCTGGGTGGCCACGACGAGCATCACACTCAGCAGGTCGGGCGTCAGTCCCGGCCAGGGTGCGTCGGCAATGGTCATGATGGATCCGTCCATGAACGACTCTATCTCGTAGCTTTCCTGTGCCGGTATGTATATGTCGTCGCCCCGTTGTTCCAGTCGGATGCCCAGACGTCGGAAACATTGGGGAATAATCCCCAGGTTCTCATAAGAGACATCCTTGATGGTCAGTTCGCTGGCCGTCATGGCGGCCATCCCGATGAAGCTGCCCACTTCAATCATGTCGGGCAGGATGGTGTGCTCCGTGCCGTGCAGTTCCTTCACTCCTTCGATGGTGAGCAGGTTCGAGGCGATGCCCGTTATCTTGGCTCCCATGCGGTTCAGCATGCGGCAAAGCTGCTGTACATAGGGCTCGCAGGCCGCATTGTAGATGGTGGTCGTACCTTCGGCCAGCACGGCGGCCATAATGATGTTGGCCGTACCCGTTACGGAGGCTTCGTCCAGCAGCATGTAGGTGCCTTTCAGGCGGTCGGCCGTTATGTCGAAAGTGCCCGCCGCTTCGTTGTAGTGGAAGCGGGCGCCCAGGTTCTGTATGCCGATGAAGTGGGTATCCAGTCGCCGGCGTCCTATCTTGTCGCCGCCGGGTTTGGAAATGACGGCCCGTCCGAAGCGGGCGACCATAGGCCCTACCAGCATGACCGAACCACGCAGGCTGGAGCATTTCTTCAGGAACTCTTCGCTTTCCAGATAGGCGGTGTCAATGCGGGCTGCTTGGAAAGTATAGCTGTCGATGCCGTTTTTGGTAACTTCTACCCCCATGTCGCGCATCAGCTGTATCAGGTTGTTCACGTCCAGAATGTTGGGCACGTTGTGTACGGTCACTTTGTCCGCGGTGAGCAGTGTGGCGCAGATAATCTGTAGTGCTTCGTTCTTGGCTCCCTGCGGATGGATGTCACCTGCCAGCCTGTGTCCTCCTTCGATGATGAATGATGCCATGTTGGTTCGGTTTATGGAAAAAGAATATAATGGGCCCTGCGTGTAGGGTCAATATTTCTTTTTCTTGTTGTTGCGGTTGTTGTTATTGCTGTTGTTGTTCGGCATGTTGGCTTTGGTCGGACGGTAATACAGGTCTATGCGTTCGGCCATCAGCTTCAGGATGTCGTCGGTCATCTGCAACTTGCCGCCCGACAGTTCGTACAGGTCGTCGGCTATCTTGCGGTCGTCCACCGTGTCCTTGTTCCACGTCATGTAATCCTTTTTCATGTGGTTGCAGATGAGGGCCACCAAGTTTTGCTTCTCGTCGCCTTCGGGGAACTCGCATGCCTTCTGTATCAGCACTTCCAAGGTGCGGCCGTAGTGGCGGTAGCGGATTTTGGTACAGGGGTAGGGCACGGGGTCGGGTTTGGAGTCGAGGTCGTTCTTGGGAATGATTTCAAACGGGTAGTCGATGTCCAGTTTGAAATCGGACATGATGGCCAGGTGGTCCCACAGTTTATGTTTGAAGTCGGGCAAGTCGCGCAGATGCGGGAACATGCCGCCCATGATGTTGATGATGGTATTGGCGCAACGCTGGCGTTCGGCGCGGTCTTCGATGGTCAGAGCATAGTCTACCATGTTCTGGATGCTGCGGCCGTATTCGGGCAGGGGCATCCGCTTTTGTTGGGTGTTATATTGCATATATTCAATAAATTATCGGGTCTGTTATTCTTTCAGCAGATTTTTGGGCTTCCCCGCCACAAATTCCTTCAGATAGAAGGGCTCGAAGTAGGCTACGTCCTCGTACTTTCCTTCGGCTATGGCCTTTTCGGCCAGGGGGAACATCATGCTGGCCAGGGGGCGGATGCCGTCGATAAAGTGAGCGTTCGGGTGGGTAATCTTTTCCTTGCACTTGGCGGCGCCATCACCGAAGAAGTAGACGGGATGCTGGTCGAGAAACTCGCGGTAAGAGTTTTCGTCCACAATGTCGGCGCTGATGTCGCGCACGGTCTTCAAGGCCCGGTCGTAGATGGCTGCGTACACTTCCATGCGGCGGGCGTCTATCATGGGGCACAGCAGGGCGTCTTCGGGCAGCTCGTCGTGGTAGAGCAGCACCGGTACGCACTGTACCTTCAACGTTGGCAGGCCGATGAGCTTCAGGTCGCGGCCGTAGCAGATGCCCTTGGCCATGGACACACCGATGCGCAGGCCCGTATAGGAACCCGGACCGCAACTGACGGCCACCGCATCCAGCGGCATGGCATGGCTGTCGGCAAAAGACAGGGCTTCGTCTACAAATACTCCCAGTGAAACGGCGTGTGAAGGGCCGTTCAGGTCTTCTTTCTTGAACACTACCTGCCCGTCTTCGCTTACGGCTACCGAACAGGCGGAAGTGGATGTTTCAATATGCAGGATACATGACATAGTTTCTATACCTCTTTAAATCAGCTGACAAATTTACGGGATTATTTTCAGTATTTAAAAATAATCGTGTAATTTTGCACAAAACTTAAGAAGCATTATGATACAATCGATGACGGGATATGGCAAGGCCATTGTCGAATTGCCCGATAAAAAGATAAATGTTGAAATCAAGTCGCTAAACAGTAAGGCGATGGACCTGTCGATGCGTATTGCACCGATTTACAGGGAAAAAGAGATGGAAATCCGTAACGAAATTGCCCGTGTGCTGGAGCGTGGCAAGGTGGATTTCAGCCTTTGGGTAGAGAAGAAAGATGCCGAACAGCTGGCTACCCCCATCAACCAGGAACTGGTGGCTGCCTACTATCACCGCATCAAGGAAATTTCGGCCGCCACAGGCATTCCCGAGCCGGAAGACTGGTTCGGCACTCTGCTCCGTCTGCCCGACGTAATGACCAAGACCGAGACACAGGAACTGAGTGAAGAAGAGTGGCAGGTGGCTCACGCGGCTGTCGAAGAGGCACTGAACCATCTGGTGGATTTCCGCAAGCAGGAAGGTGCCGCGCTTGAAAAGAAATTCCGTGAGAAAATAGCCAACATTTCCCATCTGCTCGAAACGGTAGAACCTTACGAAAAGGAGCGTGTGGGCAAGATTAAAGAACGCATTGTCGACGCGCTGGAGAAGACTATCAGCGTGGATTATGACAAGAACCGCCTGGAGCAGGAACTCATCTATTACATCGAGAAGCTGGACATCAACGAAGAGAAGCAGCGCCTGGGCAATCACTTGAAATATTTTATCACGACGTTGGAGAACGGTAGCGGACAGGGAAAGAAGCTGGGCTTCATTGCTCAGGAGATGGGCCGCGAAATCAATACCTTGGGCAGCAAGTCCAATCATGCCGAGATGCAGAAGATTGTGGTGCAGATGAAAGACGAGCTGGAGCAAATCAAGGAGCAAGTTTTGAATGTAATGTAAAATGAATGCAGGATTCTTCATTCTTCATTTTTAGTTCTTCATTTTTATGGGTAAACTGATTATCTTTTCCGCCCCTTCAGGTTCGGGTAAGTCGACCATCATTAACTATCTGTTGACGCAGAACCTGAACTTGGCTTTTTCCATTTCGGCCACCAGCCGTCCGCCGCGTGGCACGGAGCGCGATGGCGTGGAGTATTTCTTCCTTTCGCCTGAAGAATTCCGTCGCCGCATAGCCGACGGCGAGTTTTTGGAATATGAGGAAGTATATCACGACCGCTTCTACGGCACGTTGAAGTCGCAGGTCGAAAAGCAGCTGGCTGCCGGACAGAACGTGGTGTTCGACGTCGACGTCGTGGGCGGATGCAATATCAAGAAATTTTATGGCGACCGTGCCTTGTCGGTCTTCATCCAGCCACCATCGATTGAGGAGCTGCGCAAGCGTCTGATAGGTCGCGGTACCGATACGCCCGAAGTCATCGAGGACCGTGTGGCCAAGGCCGCCTATGAGATGTCCTTTGCTCCGAAGTTTGACAAGATTATTGTGAACGACGACCTGGAGACGGCCAAGGCCGAAGCATTGAAAGTAATCACCCAATTTCTGAAAGCATGACGAAAGATTATAGCGGAAAGCAATTCTCACGCAAGATGAACAAAAGCCTGCTGATTGTCAACATCATTTTGCTGGTATGTGCCGTGTGGCTGTTGGTGGCCAATATACGCTACGAGGAATACACTACGGCGGTGGCGATGGGGCTTGTGGCAATAGTGGCCCTTGCCAACGGCACGCTTGCCTTCCTTCGTCTGAAGGGAAAGAAAATCTGATACGATTATGGATATTGGCATCTTCAGCGGTTCGTTCAATCCCATTCACATCGGCCATCTGGCGTTGGCCAATTACCTCTGTGAATTCGGCGGGTTGGACGAATTGTGGTTTCTGGTCACTCCCCGCAATCCCTTCAAGGTGGGGCAGGACCTGCTGCCCGATGCCTTGCGGCTGGAACTGGTAGAGCTGGCCATAGAGGGCTATCCCAAATTCCGTGCTTCTGATTTTGAATTCCATTTGTCCCAGCCCTCCTATACCATCCATACGTTCGACCGTCTGAAGGAAGTCTATCCGCAGCACACCTTCCACCTGATTATCGGGTCGGACAATTGGCTCTCCTTCTCCCGCTGGTACCAGTCGGAACGCTTGCTGGCCGAGAACCCTATCTTGATTTATCCCCGTTCGGGTTATCCTGTCGATGTTTCCACTCTGCCTCCCCGTGTGCGTCTGGTCGATTCTCCGGTGCTCGAAATCAGTTCCACCTTCATCCGTGAGTCTGTCGAGGCAGGCAAGGACGTGCGCTATTTCCTCCATCCCAAAGTGTACGAACGGCTGACGCAGGGGTGAATACCGGTTCTACGTGCGATTGAAAAAGGCAATACGCCGAGGATTTTTCTATGATAAGGGAAAAACTTGATGAGGAAACAAGCATTGGACATTCTTTCTGCCAAGTTAGTGGTTTGGCCTGATTGCTAAAGGAGAAATCATTCGGGGGAACATCGTCTGTTTGCCCTGCAGAAAGCGATGCTTTAGGCTGGACAAACGGTTGCTTTAAGCTGGGTAAAGCATTCGTTTAAGCTGGGCAAACTGTTCGTTTTCCCAGCTTAAAAGTTTGCTTTAACTGTTTATGATGTACTACCCTGTTGCGAGTTGGTCAGGGTGCCGTCCAGATCAAGGGCGAGCAGGTGCTATTTTTGTGTCATCTTGTCTTGTTGGAATTTGATTTACTCCAGACATTCGTCCAAATCGTGTGCCAATTGCTCTTTGTCGAGGTGTTGCCCGATGAATACGATTTTCTGCATGCGGTCACCGTATTTTTCGTCCCAGTCGCGTAAGAGGCCCGGTTCCTGTTTCATGAGCTCGATAAGGTCTTCTTCGGGAGCGGTGGCATACCACTGTCCGGCTTCGGTCAACTGCTTTTGTACGCCGGCTTGTTCGAACAGGTAGGACATGTCGCGGTTATGGCTGAAGTAGCATACTCCTTTGGCACGGATGACATTGCGCGGCCAGCGCGTAGCGATGAACCGGTCGAACTTATGGATGTCGAAGGCCGGACGACGGTAATACACGAAAGTACCGATGCCGTATTCCTCCACTTCACCGCCTTCATGGTCGTGATGATGATGGTGATGATGGCCTTCCCCTTCTTCGTGGTGATGGTCGTCGTGATGCTCTTCGTGCTCGTGGTGATGGCTGCCGTGGGCATGCGCTTCGCGCTCTTCTTCTTCGGTTGCGGCCCGTTCGATTTCGCGAATCCATCCGGCCGAGGTTGCCGCCCGTTCGAAATTGAACAGATGGGTGTCCAGCAATTTGTCCAAATCGACATCCGCATAGTTGCATTCGATTATTTCGGCTGACGGTTGCAGGGTGCGGATGATTTTCTTGATGCGTCCCAGCTCTTCTGGAGCCACCTCAGCCGCTTTGTTCAACAGAATGACGTTGCAGAATTCGATTTGCTGGACAATGAGGTTTTCAATGTCTTCTTCGTCCAAACCTTTGCGGGTCAGATTGTCGCCACAGGCGAACTCGCTTTGCAACCTCAGGGCATCGACGACGCTGACGATGCAATCCAGCCGGCAGATGCCGTAACGGGTGTATGCTTCGCCCAGTCGGGGAATGGAGCAAAGGGTTTGTGCAATGGGTTCGGGTTCGCAGATGCCGCTGGCTTCGATGACGATGTAGTCGAACCGCTCCAGCTTCATCAGTTCGTATACTTGCTCGATGAGGTCGGCTTTCAGGGTGCAGCAGATGCAACCGTTCTGCAAAGCCACTAAACTGTCGTCTTTCTTGCCTACCACACCGCCTTTCTGGATGAGGGCGGCATCAATGTTTACTTCGCCGATATCATTGACGATAACTGCAAAGCGGATACCACGTTTGTTGGCCAGAATACGGTTGACTAAAGTCGTTTTGCCACTGCCCAGATAGCCGGTGAGCAGCAGTATGGGAATTTCTTTCAGTTTCATGATTGTAGGATATGCTTTCTGTTTGCGGGTGCAAAATTACATTTTTTTTGTTACATTATGCATCTCCTTTTTTCCGTTTCAAAAATTCGGTGGGACTTTCACCGAAGTAGTCCTTGTAGCATTTGGTGAAGTAGGAGGGAGAACTGAATCCCACTTCATACGTGATTTCGGCCACTGTCTTGTCGGTAGAGGCCAGCAATGAGGAAGCCCGTTTGAGGCGGGCGATGCGTAACAGCTCATTGGGCGCATAGCCGCAGAGGGCCTTGCTCTTCCGGTAGAGCTGTACTCGGCTCAAGCCGATTTGTTCGCCCAGTTCTTCCACGCTGAGATTGGGGTCGGACAGACGTTGGTCGATGAGCTGGCGCAGTTTTTCCAGGAACCCTTTGTCTACATCGCTTACGGAGACTTTCTGGAGCGAAGCGCTGCTGCCGTCAGCAAATACCTGTTGCAGGCGGTGGCGGTTGTCGATGAGGTTACGCAGGCGTACGGTCAGCAGGCGGGCGCTGAAAGGTTTGGATATGTAGGAATCGGCACCGCATTCATAGCCCTTTATCTTCTGTTCGTCTACCGCATAGGCGGTGAGCATCATGACGGGGATGTGTGAGGTCTGCAATTCCGATTTCAGCCGGCGGCAGCATTCCATACCGTCCATAACGGGCATCATGACGTCGCAGATGATTACGTCGGGTACATACTTCATGGCCATGCGGATGCCTTCCTGTCCATTGGCGGCTTCTATGATATTGTATTCGTCCTGAAGAACGGAGCGGACATAGTCGCGGATATCCTGGTTGTCGTCTATCACGAGGACGGTTTCTTTGTCCTCGGGAGAGGTCGCGCTGTCGGTCGTGTATAGGGTTTCCTGGTCGGCTGCCAGGACGGCGCCTTCTTTCAGGTTGGCCAGTGCTGCACTTCGGGTGGTGTCGGGGGCGAGCGCGCCTTTCTGACAGGCTGGCATTTCGATGGTGAAGCAGGTTCCTTGTCCTACGGTGGTATCTACATGGATCGTGCCGCGGTGCATTTCCACAAATGCCTTTACCAGAGCCAGACCGATACCGGAGCCTGCATGGTGAACATCTATCTGGTAGAAGCTGTCGAAAATGTGTTGCACGTGTTCGGCTGGCATGCCTACACCTGTGTCGGTTACTTGCAGGCGAACAGAGGGCTCGCCGTCTTTATTGAATAGGGACAGACTGACACTGATGCTGCCGTTTTCGGGGGTGAACTTGAAGGCATTGGAGAGCAAGTTGTAGAGGATGCGTTCCAGTTTCTCGGCATCGGCTGTCACGGTGTAGTCGGCCTGTTCGTCGGCCATGATGCGGAAGTGGATGTGTTTGCGGAAAGACAGCGTGCGGAAAGCATCGGTCCATTCCAGCAGGAAGGTACGCAGGTCGAACCGGCTGAGGCGTAGCTGAAGTTTCCCGTCTTCGAACTTGCGGAAATCGAGTATCTGGTTGATCAGGCGGAGCAGTACGGTGACATTTTTGTGGACGATGTTGAGAAGAAATCGTTCGTGCTCGTTCAGGTTGTGGCTTTGCTGGAGTTGTTCTACCGGGTCGGCAATAAGGGTCAGCGGGGTGCGGAAGTCGTGCGACACATTGGTAAAGAAAGACAGTTTGGCATGTGTGGCATCTTCCAATTGTCTGGACAGCATGATAAGCTGGTCGCGCTGCTCTTCCAGTTGCTGCTTTTGTTTGGAAAGCTCGGCGTTCAGTCGGTTTTTGGTCCAAAAGGCGCGTACGACGAAGACCAATAATACTCCTACCAGCAGCAGGATGACAATACAGGCATAGAGAAACATGCGCTGGGCGGAATATCGGAGAAGAAAAGCGTCCAGCTGTTTGTCGAGCTTTTCAATTTTTTCGTCGAGGGTGGTGATGTGCGTCGTCTGCATCTGCATGATACGCGCATTTTGCCGGTTTACCAAAGCGGTGGAGAGAAGAGTTTTGCGTGGATAGTTTCTTCCTTCCAGGATGTCCATGGCCACTTGCATGACGCGGTCGCCTCCCGTAGGATAGATAAAGGTGGCATCGAGTGTGCCGTCGGTAACCATTTCCACTCCCATTCCTTTCCCAGCCAGGGCATCTACACCGACGAAGAGCATGTCTTTGTCGCGGCCTTTCTGTATCGCGGCATCGTGTGCCCCCGACGCCATACGGTCGTTGTGGGCAAAAACAAGATCGATGCGCGGTTGTTGGGTGAGGATGGAGTCAAAAGCATGTCGGGCAGATTGTCTGAACCATCCGGCATCAGCTTGGGCTATAATATGAATGCCGGGAGCATCAGCCAGCGCGTCCATCAGTCCGCGGTGGCGGTCCCGTGCCGGAGTGGAACCTTTCAGTCCCGTCAGTTCAACGATATTGCCTTCACCTCGCAGGCGGCTGGTAATGTAGATGCCTATTTGGCGTCCCATTTCATAGTTGTCGGCACCGATATAGGCTGTGTAATGTTCCGAGTTGATTTTGCGGTCTACCAGTACGATAGGAATCCCTTGGCTGTAGGCTTTTTCCACGATGGGAGTGATGGCTTCGGCTTCATTGGGAGCTACGACTATCAAGTCGACTTTTTTGTGGATAAAGTATTCGATGTCGGCTATCTGGCGCTGGTTGTTATCTCCAGCCGAGCGAATTTCCACTTCTACTCCCGGATAGAACAGGGCTTCCCGGAGAATTTCCTTGTTCATCTGGTTGCGCCATTCGTCGTCGCTGCATTGCGACACGCCGATGATGTAACGGGTCTCTTCCTGTTCGCAGGAAGTAAGGAACAGGCAAAGGATGAGTAGGTTAATCAGACAATATAAGTGTTTCATGGAATTCCCTTCTTGTGGTTAGAGTGCACAAAGATAGGAAAATTCCATGAAACTTGTATGGTTAGGCCAGTCTTTCCGTCAAAGACTTGGGCAATACGGGCATGGCACCCTGCTGCGTGCAGACGAAGGCCGAGGTGTCGACGGCCAGTCTGTGTGCCTCACCTACGGAGCGGCCGCTGAGGATGGCGGCAGTGAAGGCGGCGGTAAACGAGTCGCCTGCACCTACGGTGTCGGCTACCTGTACCTTGGGAGTCTCGACGAACGAGATGTTGCCCGGCGTAAAGACATAGCTGCCGTTGACGCCACAGGTCAGGATGAGCATCTTCAGGTTGTACTTGGCCAGCAGAATCCAGCACTTGTCCTGGAGGTCGATGCCGGGATAACCAAACATGCGGCTGACTGTAACCAGCTCCTCATCGTTTATTTTCAACACATTACAGCGCCGGAACGAGTCGCACAGGATTTCTTTGGTGTAGAAGCTCTGACGCAGGTTGATGTCGAAGATGCGGAGTGTATCGGCATCGTCGGACATGGCATCGAGGAAACGGTGAATGGTCTGACGCGACACGATGCTGCGCTGTGCCAGCGAGCCGAAGCAGACGGCACCCGTCTGGTGGGCCAGTCCTTCAAGAGCTTGTGTGTAGGGAATGTTATCCCACGCCACGCCTTCCTTGATGTCATAGCAGGGTACACCTTCAGCGTCCAGTTCCACTTGTACCGTACCGGTGGGGTAGGGTACTGTTTCTATCAGTCCGTACAGCTCTTTCTGACGGAAGTTTTCCAGTATCTCAGCTCCCAGTTTATCCTGGCCAACAGCGCTTACGACACGGCTTTCCAGTCCGAATTGTGATACATGGTATGCAAAGTTGGCGGGTGCTCCACCCAGTTTTTTTCCTTCGGGCAGCACGTCCCACAGTGCTTCGCCCATTCCGACTACGATTGGATGATTATTCATGGTTGTTGTTGTTTTGATAGTACACGAGTTGACAAAGCGGCAGCCTGTAAGGGCTGTCCCCCTTGTGTTCTCGTTCACTTGGTTTCTTGTTTACTAAAATCAGGCTTTTCTCAGTTTCAACGTATAGACTATCAGGTAAAGCACTCCGACGGTCATGACAGCTACGGCACCGCTTTGGCCAATGGCGTCACTGGCCACACCCATAAGTAACGGGAATACTGTACCGCCGAAAAGACCCATGATCATCAGGCCCGAAACTTCGTTCTTTTTATTGGGAACGGCAGTCAGCGCCTGTGCGAAGATGATGGGGAAGACGTTGGAGTTACCGAAGCCGATAAGGGCAATGCAGACATAGATGATGTAGTGGGCATCGGATACCAGCAGTCCGACCATGGCTATCAGCATGCAGACCACGCTGATGCCCAGAAAGCGTCGTGCCGAAAGATGCTGCAGGATGAACGTACCCAACAGACAGCCAGCCGTACGGAAGATAAAATAGAGGCTGGTAGCAAAGCCGGCTTCTTCGAGGGTCAGGCCTACGCGTTCCATCAGCAGCTTGGGGGCAGTGGTGTTGGTACCTACATCAATGCCCACGTGGCAGACAATGCCGATGAAGCATAGCAGGATAAAAGGCTGTCCCAGCAGGCGCAGGCAGTCGGCAAAACTGGAAGCCTTGTCGGGCTTTTCTTCTTCAATCGGTGTAGACGAGAGCCACAGGACCGCGATGACGGCCACTACCATATAGATGGGGAAAAGTACACGCCAGCCCAGTCCGAAGGTCGGTATGGCCTGAGTGGCCCCCCACATGGCGATATAAGGAGCCAGGAACGAGGCAATGGCCTTTACAAACTGTCCGAAGGTGAGTGAGCTGGCCAGGCGGTCACCCGAAATGATGTTGCTCAGCAGTGGATTGAGCGAGGTCTGCATCAAGGCGTTGCCAATGCCCAGCAGCGAGAAGGAGCAGAGCATCAGGCCGTAGCCATCACCGAAGAGAGGGAGCAGCAGCGACACGGCAGTCACAATCAGACTGAGCAGCACGGTGCGCTTGCGCCCGATGCGGTTCATCAGCATGCCCGTGGGCACGGAGAAGATGAGGAACCAGAAGAACACGAGCGACGGGAAAATATTGGCTTGGGAGTCGTTCAATCCCAAATCTGCCTTCACATAATTGGAGGCAATACCCACCAGGTCTACAAAGCCCATGGCGAAGAAGCAGAGCATGACAGGTATCAGCCTTCCATATTTCATTTGTTGTTTAGCAATCATTTTTGATAAAAGTTTAAGTGGTTTGGAAAGATTATAGACGAATACTTATTTCACCTCTGTCAGTTCCACTACCCGGCTTTGCATGGGGTGGAAGCTGAAGACGTCCAGTCCTATCTTCATCAGATAGTCGCCGGAAAGGACTTTCCCATCGGCGGTCAGGGTCGACTGTGTACCGGGCATCAGGTTGATTTCCTTCACCTGGTAGCGTTTCATCGGATCCAATCCCTGTAAACGTACGGGAAGCAGTTTCTCCTGATAGCGCGGATAGAGGTCGTATGCAAATAGTACGGCCTTGTCGTGGTCCGTGCTTACATAGTTCACAGCCATGTGGTTGCTCTCATAGGGTGATGCCAGCCGGTATTGGCTTCCGTCCAGGATGACGGACTGGAGGCGTTTCCAGTTGGCCACCGCCGTCTGGCAATAGAGCAGTTCATCGGCGCTCAGCTCCTGCAGCCCCAAGTCGAAGCCCAGCTTACACATGGATGCTACATCGGTACGAAACTTGATGGAAGCTGCTTTGTTCCAGCTCGTAACATGGGCACACATGGCTTTGGCCGGGAAGAACTGAGAGAATCCCCATTGGATGTAGGCACGTTCCACAGGGTCGGTGTTGTCGCTACACCAGAATTCGGTGAAGTACTTCAGCGCCTCGTAGTCGCACCGTGCGCCGCCACCCGAACAGAGCATCATGGGCACGTGGGGATAATTGTCCTTGACCCGCCGCATCACGTTGTAGACGCCACGCACGTGGTCGATGTAGAGCTGTCCTTGTTCGGCCTTGAGGTAGGGCGAGTAGATGTTGGTGATGGGGCTGTTACAGTCCCATTTGAAGTAGGCGATGTCCGGATTCTCCTTCAGCAACTTGTCCACAACGCCATAGACGTAGTCCTGTACAGCCGGGTTGCTCAGGTCGAGCACCAGTTGGTTGCGGTAGTAGTAGGTATCACGGTTGGGGTAGTGAATGGCCCAGTCGGGATGTTGTTCGAAGAGTTCGCTCTTGGGATTCACCATTTCGGGCTCTATCCAGAGACCGAACTTTACGCCTGCTTCTTTTGCGGCATCGGTCAGGGCGCGGATGCCACCCGGCAACTTGTCGTGCGTCACTTCCCAGTCGCCCAGGCCGGCACGGTCGTTCTTGCGGGGGTATTTGTTGCCAAACCATCCGTCGTCCAGCAGGAACATGTCTACACCCAAGTCTTTGGCTTCCTTCATCAGTTCAGCCAAAATGTCCTGATTGAAATCAAAGGCCGTATTCTCCCAGTTATTGAGCAGGGTCAGGCGGGTTCCTTTGCCATCTTTCAGTTGGTAGTTGCGTGCCCAAGCCTGCAGATTGCGGCTACCCTGGCCCGTCCCTTCGTTGCTCAGAGTGAAGATGAATTCGGGGGTGGTGAACACTTCATCGCGTTCCAGTCGGTAGGCCGATGCATAGGGATTAATGCCGGGAATGATGCGTAGGTTGCCTACATTGTCCACTTCGAAAGTGAATCGGAAATTACCTGTCCAGGCCAGCGTGCCCATCAATACCTCGCCTTGCCGTTCGTTGGCCGGTTGGTCCAGGCCCACGATAAAGAAGGGGTGCGTATGCATGGCGGCGCGGCTGCCCAGTTTAGTATCAATCACTTTCTTGCCGAACTGCAGCGGCTGAGTACTCATTTGTGCCTCCTTGGCCCAGTCGCTGCTAAACTCGGTCAGGTAATAGGCCGGACGGCTGAAGTAGAGCATGGTCGTGGCGTAAGTCGACAGGGTAACCGGTTTTTTCTCCTCGTGGCGGATATCGCTCCACGTCTTGATGACATTCTCCTTGGGATAGGCTACGTAGTGCAGGGTGACTTCTACAGGATATTGGTCGTCGCGCAACACAATGTCGGTTTGTACGCCCCCCTCTACGGCGTGCGAGGAGGAGGAAACGTAGTAGAGCCATGTTGACGGATTGCCGTCGTTGTGGGTCACAGCGAGGGCGGGCTCGAAGAAGTCTTCGTTGCCCGAACCGCTGCAAACCTCCCAACCGCGCCGGCTGACACTGCCGTCCGAGGCCGGATGTACGCTCCAACCCAGTTCTTTCAGGTCGGCGTCGTTCAGCAGCTTCTCACCCAGATAACTCTGGTAGAGGCGACCGTTTTCGGCTACTTGCAGCACGAGGTCGGTGCGGTCGGTGGAGATGCGTATCTGTTTCATGTCACTGGCATTCAACGTAGTGGCGAGCAGGGTGAGTGCTGCCGTTGCGATGAAGTGTTTCATGGTTGAAAGAGGTTTAAAAATATTACAATCCTAATTGGTGTACTTTCAGGTTCTTCACTTCGGCCTCACCGCCTTGGGTGTAGAAACGCAGGGCGTTGTAGGGCTGGGTGGGGAACACAAGATTGGTCATGGCGATGCGTCCACCGTCCACGAAGATTTCAACGGAGCACTTGTCTACGAATACATCGAGGTGGTAGGTCTTGCCTTCGCAAAGCGAGAGCGGTGCCCACGTGCCCAGGGCGAAATCGTTGACGTAGTTCACCGAAAGAACCTTACGGTGGTCATCGGTTTCCTTGAAGTGGGGTTCGGACTTCTCACCGAAGGCTGTCAGTCCACTTTGGCTGCGGTCCATCACGATGCGTCCGCTCTTCAGATCGAGGTAGATGTCCACCTTCTCGCCTTTGTCGTTCAACAGTTGGAAACCGACGGTCTGGGCCTTGTTGGGAGTAACGTCCATTTCCAGTTCACAGGCACCTTCGGTTCCTGTAACCAGCGGGCTTACCAGGTGTTCGTCTGTCAGGGTGAAGTCGTTGACGTCGGTAGTGCCTTTGCGCAGGCCTTCGGTCTCCTTCACAGCATTGGCGGCCATGTAGATTTCACCGTCCTTGGTGTAGAGTGAAAGCTCGCGAGGCAGGGCGTTGGCACCGCGGTACTGACGGATGGGGGTTACGTTGGCATACTGCCAGTTGCTCATCCAGGGTACGGCAATGGTGCGGTCGCCCGTGTTGGAGAAGCAGACGGTGGCGTAGTGGTCCTTGCCGAAGTCGAGCCACTTGGTAACACTCTTATCGGTGTCGCAATGGAATTCCTTGCCGTCGAAGTCGCCTACGAAATATTCCGTAGCGCTGCCGCCGAAGGGGCAGCCGGGGTTGATGTTGACAATCATCACCCACTTCATGTTGTTCTTGTTTCCATCGACGGGCAGCTGTACGAAGTCGGGACATTCAAACTGATTGGGCTGTACGCCGTAACCTTCGCCGAACTGGCTCAGGTATTCCCAGTTCTTCATGTCAGAGGACGAATAGAAGCGCATGTTCTTGTCGGCTGAAACAATCATGTACCACTTCTGGGCAGGTTCATACCAGAAGACCTTCGGGTCGCGGAAGTCCTTCAGTCCGTCGAAGGGAGTCAGAATGGGGTTTTTCTCGTACTTTGTGTACGTGCGACCGTTGTCGGTGCTGTAGGCCATGCACTGAATCTGTCCGTGTTCATCGCTGGCTGAGGTGTAGAAGGCTATCAGAGCGTCCTTGCCATAACCGGCACTGTTGTTCTTGTCGACCACGGAGCTGCCTGAGAAAATTTGTCCCAGCGTATCGCGGGCGATGGCCGGAGCGAGGTGTTCCCAGTGGATGAGGTCGCGGCTGACGGAGTGTCCCCAATGCATGTTGCCCCACTTCGAACCGTAGGGGTTGTACTGGAAGTAGAGGTGGTATTCACCATCCTTGTACACCAGGCCATTGGCGTCGTTCATCCAGCCGTAGAGCGGTGTGTGGTGATAGACGGGACGGTAATAGTCCGTGTTGGTGGTGTCGAAGGTGTCAGACAGACGGATACTGTCCCAGCAAATGGCATTGGATGCCATACGGCTAATTCTTACTGTTGCCTCTTTGACTCCTTGTGGCAAGACGAAGGGAACGTAGTATTCTACGCTGTCCTTGGCCAGACGTACGTCCATAGCTATATCGGCAGGACTGCCTGTATCCAGTTTTACTTTAGCTTCGCCACACGATTCCTGGATGGGAAGAATAAGATATTTGGATGGGTTTGTGATGTGAACGATGGTAAGCGTGTCGCCTTGGTGTTCCAGGCGGAGGTTGCTACCTTGAGGCTGGCAGGCTACCAGTGCGGTGGCTGTTGCCAAAGCCATTGTCAGTTGATGAAATTTTATTTTCATGGTTGCTATTTTTTTGAGTGTTTAAATTTACAAATTATAATGTTATCCAAAACAATTTTTTACCTGAATATTAATACCTATGTCAATTGATTCATTAGAATTTTAAGCTGGCGCTGAACTCAACTGTGAACGGACGGATGTAGCTGCCGGCCATGACGTGTCCCGCATATTGTCCGGCATCTTCCTTCTCGATGAGCTCGGCTCCGGCGATGCTACCTTTGGCACCTGTCTGGTTCAGGAAGTTGACGACGGTGCAACCCAGAGCCAGTTTCTTGTTCACCTGCCAGTTCAATCCGCCAAAGGTCTCCCAACGGCCGTTGAAGTAGTAGGCATCGTTGATGTTGGCATAGGTCTTGCTGAAGTAGCGGAAGCTGGTCCAGATTTTCAAATCCTTGGTAATCATGTAGCTGGGGTCGATTTCGACTATGATTTGCGGAATCTCGGCTACGATGTTGCCTGTTGCGTTGATCTGACCTACATAGCCGTCGGAGAAGGTGACTGATGTTTCATACTTCTTGTAAGTCGGCTTTTGGTAGGTAAAAAGGAAGTGGAAATCGAATCCTTTGAACGGATGGGTTACCACGTCGGTAGTCCAACCCAGTGTCTTGATATCGTAGGTCAGCGGGGCTGCCATGATTTCAGTCTGTCCGGTCGGCGTTTTATGTTGCAGGTTCAGGGTCGAGTTATTGTTCGTCTTCGAGATGTAAGAGAAGAGTGAAGTCAAGCTCAACCAACTGTTGTTGTAGTAGATTCCGGCGCGTCCCAGCGGAACAGAAATCTTATCCGTGTTAGGCATGGTGGCAGGCGCGAAACTTTCAATCTTCGGATGTTGGGTGATGTAGGTGAAGTCGCCTGTCAGTCCGAAAGCCTTGGTCAGCTTGTAGGTAGCGGCGGCAGTCAGGGCGTAGTTCAGCCAGTCGTAACTCATGGGTGTTGGGGCTATTTGGGTTCCGTCAGGAGCTGTCGTCCCCAGATAATAGTTGGCAAAGCGGCCTACATATTCACCCTCGGCATTCTTTACTGCAGCATTTTCGCCGCGCAGGGCCTGGTATTCCAGACGGGCGCCGTAGTAGAGGTTCAACTGGTCGGTGATGTCCCAGTCGTGAGTGAAGTAGAGGGCTACCTTGTTCTCATGTCCTTTGTAGTACTCTGAAGCGTTCTTGTTGAAATCGTAGTAATATCCGTTTCCTGCATAAGCACGGTCGGCGTATGTGGCATAGTCTGCGTTGTAGAGTCGTACAGGATAGCTGCCGTCCATGGGTACCGACTGGTCGTACATGGTCGTGGCCGATGTGTAGTCGATATCATAATACCATTCGTTCAAGCCCAGGCGCCAGGTACTGTTACCCACGTTGCGCGACAGTTCGGTAGTGAACATGAAGGAGTCGATGAAACCACGGTTCAGGCAAGACATGCGGCTCTGTACGTAGTCACCCGTATAAGGTTGCATGCTTCCGTCGGCTGCTTCGTATAGGTAGTTGATGCCGGCTTCGTTCTGGTCGAGTGACATCGGTGTCTGGTAAACGAATGAACCGGTGGAGTGGTCATACTTCATGACAGTCTTCCAGTTCAGGCCGTTGTCCCACGTGTAGTCGTTCATCAGCGTGAATTCACTGCCTTTGTTCTGAGTGGCGTCGTAGAGGTTTGTTTTCCTGATTTCGCCTGTACGCATGTCTCGGTACATCATTTCATTATCAACGGGCAGGTAGGAAGTCGTTCCGAGGGCAAACTTGCCGAACTCTTTTACGCTACCGTCACCTACATAGATGAAGGGTGCTGACTGAGTGGCATAGTTATAGACGGGATGGCTGTTGCTGTAATGGTAGATAGCAGTCAGTTCGCCACGGTTGTCGTTGTACTTCTTGGTGAGAGCGAATTTATAGATTTGTGTACGGTCCTGGAAGGGGGTAGACTTAATCTTGAATGTTCCCGGGTCGAAATCTTGGTAAATGCTTCCGCTGTAGAACCAATCTTTGGCGATATCGCCGTTCACATTAAGTGAGAATTCCTGCATGCCAAAGTGGTTGCTCTTATAGTTCAGTGTGCCGTGAAACCCCTTCTGCCCTAATTGGGTAAATGAGTTGACGGCATATCCGATGTTACCGGTGGTGATGGCTGTTTCCGAAATCTTCAGCAGTCCCACGTGGCTCAGGCTGGCATCGGCACGCCAAAGTGAGTTGACTGAATGTGGATTGGTGGCATAGGTGACTGGAATGCCATTTTCCAATACATTGACGTCGGCCGATGGCAGGCCGATCTGGATTTCACGCGGACCGTTTGCGCTGGCTGCGTTAAGCATTACGTTACGGTTGCCTTCCTCCTTGCTGGAGTTTTCCGTCTGCGGTTCCGTTGACTTCTTTTCTTCTTGCGCGAAGGAATTCTCGCAAGTCAGACCGAGCAGCAACAGAGCTGCCGCGGTGCGATAGCATACTGAATGTTTCATAATACCTTTCATGGTATTGTCATTAAATTGTTTTAAGTTTAAATTCAGTATCGAGCTTTTGCCCGCTCGAATACCAATGCAAAGATAAGGTGTTCTTTGTAATCGGACTGAAAGATATGTTTCATACTCTGTCAATGAGGTTACATGAAACATTTATCTTAGTTGACGGAACAATTATATTATGAGGTCCCTTGAAGAGGTGTATCGGCTTCCTTCCACGCTTCTTGGAGGAAATGTGGAAGGAAGCTGGTGTGAAACTTTTCTTTTAATATCCTGCATTCTGTACGTACAGTCCCGGGATGTAGAACAGCTGGTTGTAGGGAATGGGGAAGAACTCATTCTTGCCGGCAGTATAGTGGGCATCCTTGTAATACTGACCATAAGGTTGTGTAATGGTCTCTCCGGTTTCGGAGTTTACATATGTGTAGGAGTCGTTCTGTTCGCTGGCAAAGAAGGCGTTCAGCGTTTCCGAAGCAATACCCCAGCGGCGGAGGTCAAAGTAGCGGTTTCCTTCCATGGCCATCTCCAATCGGCGTTCCCAACGCAGGCACTTGCGGGCCGTTTCCTTGTCCTGGAAGTAGGAGGCAGGATAGAGGGCTATCTCGCATTGGTCGGCGGCATAGGCAATGTGCTTGCTGACCGAGTTGGCGGCACGCTGACGGATGGCATTGATGATGGTACGGGCTTCTTCCAAGCGGTCAAGTTCAATCAGTGCCTCAGCCCGCATCAGCATGACATCGGTGTAACGGAATACATAGTCGTTCATCGCAAAGGCCTGCCAGCTGCCATTATAGGTTTCACCTTTCGAACGTTGTGGAACTTCCTTCATCGAAGAGTAGTAGCCGTATACGCTGGCAGCACGGGCATTCTTGCTGGCATCCAGCGTATATTCAGCTTCGTATTTGTAGGGGAAAGAAGGCATGCCGACAGTATGGAACAAGCGTGGATCCCACTTTTGGTCGGTAGGTTCGCCGTTGACGGGATAGGCTATCTCGTCGTTGAAGTCGTCGAACATCGGCAGGCCGTTCCTGGTTTTGAAGGCGTTCACCAGATTTTGGGAAGGCTTGTGGCAGTCCCATCCGCATGTCCAGATGCCCCAGCATCCGTTCAGCATATTCGACCAGTTGGCACGTCCGTAGGTAGTGTGATCGTCGGCATAGTCAGAGGTCTGTACGGCAAAAATGGATTCCTTGCTATTCTTGTAGTCGGGTAGGAAGATGTCACCGAAATCTTCCAGGTAGCCATACTCCGAGTTTACCACTGCGTCGGTATAGTCGATGACTTTCTGCATATAGTCGCGGTTGATATGGCTTATGCCGGTCGTGGCTTCGTAGCCGTCGCCCCACGCCAAGTTCAGGTAACACTTGGCCAGGTAAGAGGCTGCGGCAATCTTATTGACGCGGCCACCGTCTTCTTGCTTGGCCGGCAGCACATCGTAAGCGGTCTGGAAGTCGTCAATGATTTTGCCAAACAGTTCTTCGTAGCTGTACTGGTTGTTACGTACTTCTTCGGTAGTATTGTTTTCGAATACGACTTCATCAATCCAAGGTACCTGGCGGAATAGAGTGATGAGTTTGTAGTAGAAGTGGGCGCGGAGGAATTTTACTTCTGCCAGGCGTTGGTTGGTGATGTCTTCACCGAGTGTAGAGGCACCGTTCCGTTGGAGGGCTACGATGGCGCGGTTGCAGCGAGATATGGCGCAATAAAGTCGATACCACAGCTCGTCCATGTGGTCGGGATTGGTGGCAGTCAGCGAGGTCCAGATTTCCAGGTGATGGTAGTTGGTGTCTCCTGTACCCCAGCCGCCTTTCAGACAGTCGTCCGAGGTGAGGTCACCGTAGGGCCACAGGTTGAAGGGATAGGTATACCAGCAGTCACCCAGCATGGCGTAGGCGGCTGTTACCATGGCGTCGGGATCGGAAAATGCTTTGTCTTCGTCAATCACTGCGGTCGGATTGTAATCCAGGAAACTGTCGCAGTTGGTTAGTGTCAGCCCCATGAAGCAGGCAGCGAGTATGGTATATATTTTTTTCTTTTTCATGATTTTCTTGTTTTATATTGAAATTGGGATTGTTAACCTGAACTTTTTATCTTAAAAACCTATTTGAAGACCGAACGAGACGGAAGTGGCGAGCGGATATGCCCAGTTGGGATTTTCCGGGTCGGTGCATGTCAGACTCTTGCTCTTGACGGTGAGCAGGTTTTGTCCGGCAACGTAGAAGCGGGCACTGCTCATCTTGAATTTGGACAGGAAGTCGGCAGGTACGCTGTATCCGATTTGCAGGTTGCGGAGCTTCAGGTAAGAACCGTTTTCAACGAAGTAGCTCGAAGCACGTCCTTCGTCGGCTGTATTTAGGGTACTGAGCGCCGGGATAGTTGAGCTGGTGTTGGCTGTAGTCCAGGCCTGGAGCACACGTTCGCCCTTGTTGGAGCCTGGGTCGTTTACACCCCAGAAGTCTGTCTGGAACTTCTGGTTGTTGTATACATCCTGGTTGCATACTCCCTGCCAGAACATGCTCAGGTCGAAGTTCTTGTAATTGAGTGCGATATTCAAGCCGTAGGAGAAAGCCGGTACGGGGTCGTAAATCCAAGTCTGGTCGTCGGCATTGATTTCGTGGTTACCATCCAGGTCTGCGTATTTCAGTCCGCCAACACGGGCATTTGGCTGTCCAGAAGCATCCACTTCGGCTTGGTTTTGGAAAAGACCTTCTACCACGTAGCCTACCATGGAGCCGTAGGAAACACCAGCTTCCACCAGGTTTTCTTGGGAAGTGTGGGCATACGATCCGGTAGCTGTTGTTGGCAGGTAGGTCACTTTGTTACGGAAGAAGTCGACATTGGCGTTGAGATCTATGCCCAGTCCGCAGGCCAATGTTTTGCGGTAGCCTAAAGCAAATTCCATACCCCAGTTGCGCAAGGAAGGACCGTTTTGCCAAGTATTTCCACCTTCGCCCAATGCACCCAGGAAGGCAGGGATGACAAGCATGTCGTCTACGTCTTTTATATATCCGTCGATACTACCATAGAGACTGCCTTGTAGCAATGTGAAATCAGTACCGATGTTGAACTGTTCTGCCGATTCCCATTTCAAATTCGGATTGGCGTATTGGGTAGCCCGATAACCCGACGGGAAGGTACCCGATCCTTGCAGGAATATGTCGTAAGCGGTGGATGTCACGCGATCCAGGCCATAGTCGGCCACATAGAGTCCGAACTGGGCGTTGTTGTCGATGGCTTGGTTACCGGTTTGTCCCCAGGAAAGGCGTACTTTCCAGTCGTCCAGCCAATCTTTTTGCATCAGTTTGGAGAGGCGGAAACCCAGTGTGGCGGCCGGGAAGGTACCCCAACGGTGGTCTTTACCAAAACGGGAAGAACCGTCGCGGCGGATTGTGAAGGAGGCCAGAATAAAGTCGTCGTAATTATAGTCCACTTTGCCGAAGAAGGAGGCCAGACGGTAGCCGAACTTGGCACCTGAGTTACGCATGGAGCCGGTGGCGGCGTTGGGCCACATGTAGTCGGGGTCTTCCAGCGCATATTCTTCCGAGTAGGCCGAGAAGTCTACGACTGTCTGCTTGTTCATTTCCGTACCCAGTAGCACAGTGATGTCGTGCTTGTCGGCCAAGCGGAAATTGTAGTTGGCCGTGTTGCTCCAGGTCCAGTTCACTTCGTTGTTGTGCGAAAGGGTGGTCTTGGCAATGTCGTTGTTGACGATGTCTGAATGGTAGGTGAGGGTCATGGCGTTGATGAACGACGAATAGTAGTCGATACCGAAGTTGGTACGCAACGTCAGTCCTTTGATGGGTTTCAGCTCAGCGTACGCATTACCGAACAGACGCCAGTAGTTCAGTGCGTTGTTGCGGTTCTGGTAGGCTTCGCGCAGTGGATTCTGACGGTCGCTCATGCTGCCTACAGGGCCGCTGAATGTCGTTCCGTCGTTTTCGTAAACTGGTAGGATAGGGGCCATCTTCAACGCATTTTCCATCGGGGCCACATCAACCTGGCTGGAATAGGTGACGGTGAAGTTCTCGCCTACGGTCACATATTTGTTGATGTTATAAGAAGAATTCATACGGGCTGCGATGTTTTCGAAATCCGTATATTTGATGATACCGGTATTCTTCTTGTATCCCAGGGAGAACATGGTGGAGTGTTTGTCAGTAGCGTTCGAGATGGATAGATCGTAATTTTGTGAAAAACCGGTGCGGGATATTTCGTCCAGCCAGTCGGTGTCGGAGTATTTCATGGTTTTCTTCGCATTGACGTAACCGTCATACAGTCCGTTTACCGTATAGTTCACATAGCTGTTGGTGGCCGGGTTCCATACCGTGATGGGAGTACCTTGGGCCGCATTCAGATTCAATCCATAACCGCTAGCATAAGTTACGGGGTCGATTCCGTCGTTCAGAGCTGCCTGGGCCATAGCCGTAGCATATTGGGTAGAATTACACAAATCCATTGTCGACTGATTCGAATAGAATTGGGCAGTCAGATTGGCGGAGAAGTCTACTTTCACCTTTTCGGACTTTTTGCCTTGTTTGGTGGTGATGATGATGACACCGTTGGAGGCACGTGAACCATAGATGGAGGCCGAAGCGGCATCTTTCAGTACCTGCATGCTTTCGATATCGTTTGCGTTCAGTGAGTTCAGAGCACGGGTCGTAGGCACACCATCCACAATGTAGAGAGGATCTTGTGAAGAGTTGAACGAACCGATACCACGGATACGCACCGTACCTACACCGCTGGGTGAACCGTTGGCTGTAATGGTCATACCCGGCACTTTTCCTTGGAGGGCGCGCATCGGGTCGGTGTTCGAGGTGGTCTTGATTTCATCGGTCGAGACAACGGCGATAGATCCGGTCAGGTCGGCTTTGCGCTGGGTTTGGTAACCGACTACTACTACTTCCTGCAACAGCTCGTTCTCTTCTTCCAGCACTACGTTCATACGGTCTGTAGCAGGCAGGGTAACGCTCTTGTAACCTACATAGGAAAAGGTCAGTTCGGCATTGGGTGCCACTGTGATGGAAAAATTACCGTCCAAGTCGGTAATCACTCCGTTCGATGGATTGGCTTTTTCGACAACGGTTGCTCCGATAACCGGATAATTGTCTGTCTTTGAAATAACTGTGCCCGATATCTGTCGGTTCTGGGCCTGAACCGCCGCACTTCCCATTATTATAATAAAGAGAAGGCAGGAAAGGATTTTCATAGCTACCTTTTTCATGGCGTTAGTAAATAAAAAATTGATTTTCTGGTTACAAAGTTATCGGATGGGAATATTGCAGGCTGTAAGGGATGTTACATCCTCGGGCATTTTTGTTTCATGTATCATTTGTAGGATGATATGTAACGAGAGTGATGGTCTTGTTCTCTTTTAATATAGAAAAAGCGGGAGGCATCACTGTCTTCCGCTTCTCTACTTTGTTTACGTTGTATGTGTCTATGGCTTATCTTGTTTTCGCATCATACAATTCCTTGAGCCATCATGGCGTTGGCCACTTTCATAAAGCCGGCCACATTGGCACCCTTCACGTAGTTTACATAGCCGTCGGGTTCAGTACCATATTTCACGCAATTTTCGTGGATGTTTTCCATGATGTAGTGCAGCTTCTGGTCCACTTCTTCGGCACTCCAGGACAGGCGTTCGGAATTCTGTGTCATTTCAAGACCTGATACCGATACACCGCCAGCGTTGGCTGCCTTGCCCGGAGCGTAGAGTATCTTCGCTTCCTGGAAGACGCGGATGGCTTCCGGTGTAGAAGGCATATTGGCACCTTCAGATACGGCAATTACACCATTTGCAATCAGTTTGCGGGCTTCGTCGCCATTGATTTCGTTCTGCGTAGCCGAAGGCAGGGCAATGTCGGCTTTCTCTCCCCAGGGGCGGGCACCTTCTACATATTTCACGCCTGGATACTGTTCGGCATATTCACGGATGCGGCCGCGGTAGAGGTTTTTCAGTTCCATGATGTAGTCCAGCTTTTCGCGGTCGATACCTTCGGGGTCGTACACGTATCCGTCTGAATCGGACATGGTCAGTACCTTGCCACCCAGCTGCAGTACTTTTTCAGCCGTATATTGGGCTACGTTGCCCGAACCGGAAATCAGGACAGACTTGCCTTTCAGGTCCATGCCTTTAGTTTTCAGCATTTCCATCAGGAAGTAGACGTTACCATAGCCGGTTGCTTCGGGACGGATGAGCGAACCACCGAATTCACGGCCTTTACCAGTCAGTACACCGCTGAATTCACGCGTCAGCTTCTTGTACATGCCGAACATGAAGCCCACTTCACGACCGCCTACACCGATATCGCCTGCCGGTACGTCGATGTCCGGACCAATGTGACGCCACAGTTCCAGCATGAAAGCCTGGCAGAAACGCATGACTTCGGCATTCGACTTGCCGCGCGGAGAAAAGTCGGAACCACCTTTGCCGCCACCCATCGGGAGGGTTGTCAGCGAGTTCTTGAAGGTCTGTTCGAAAGCCAGGAACTTCAGAATGCCCAGATTGACGGACGAGTGGAAACGGATGCCACCCTTGTACGGGCCGATGGCATTGTTATGTTGTACACGGTAACCCATGTTGGTTTGTACGTTGCCTTTGTCGTCCACCCAAGTGACGCGGAACTGATAGACGCGGTCGGGGATGCACAGACGTTCAATCAAGTTGGCTTTGTCGAATTCCGGGTGTTTGTTGTACTCTTCTTCGATGGTACCCAATACCTCTTCTACGGCTTGATGATACTCCGGTTCGTTGGGGAACCGTCTTTTCAAATCTTCTAATACCTTAGCTGCATTCATAATCTTTGTTTATTAGTTGTTTTATAGTTGTTTTTTAGTTGCGGTTGCAAATGTAAATATAAAAATGACATAAACAAACAAATTATAAATAAAAAGCGAGATAAAACGTCATATTTGTTGTTTTATCTCGCTTTTAATGGAAATAAGATAATGTATTACCGCTTTTTCAGTGACTGGATGACGGGGATGAATACCAAGGCTGCCGAAATGAGTATCATCAGGATGACCGGACCGTCAATCCGTTCGCTGTACACCAGAACATAGTAGCAAAGTAACGCCCAAAGCAGCGTGATGCAGACTATTTGCGATTTGGACAGCGGCTTTCTCATTGTTCAGCTTTCTTTTTGTCGACAATGGCGTCGATAACGGCTACGGCAGTAATGTTCACGATGTCGCGCACGGAGCTTTCGAAGTCGGTGAAGTGGATGGGCTTGTTCAGTCCCATCTGTATCGGGCCGATGAGTTCGGCGTCCGTGTCCATGGCCTGCAGCAGTTTGTAGGCCGAATTGGCCGAACTGAGGTTAGGGAACACCAGTGTATTGACATCCTTCCCGAAGAGACGTGTGAAGGGGTACTTCTTGTCGCGCATCTCGCGGTTCATGGCAAAGTTCATCTGCATTTCGCCATCGATGGCCAGTTCGGGATAGTGCTGCTGCATGTAGTCTACGGCTTCGTGTACCTTGACAGGGCTTCCCTCTGTGTCGGCACCGAAGTTGGAGTAGCTCAGCATGGCTATTACCGGCGTGTGGTTGAAGAAGCGGACAGTGTGTTCCGACAGCTTGGCGATGTCGATCAGCGTGTCCGTATCGGGGTGACGGTTGATGAGCGTGTCGGCCAGGAAGTAGGTACCCTTCTTGGAGTTGAGGATGTGCATGGTGCCGAAATGCTTGTATTCGGGGCGGATACCAATGACTTCCATGGCTACCTTGATGGTGTTACTGTACTTGGTATAGAGGCCGGTAATGAAAGCATCGGCTTCACCCGTCTCGACCATCATCATGCCGAAGTAGTTGCGTTCGAACATCTTGTCGTTGGCTTCCTCGTAGGTGACACCCTGGCGGGCACGTTTCTGTGCCAGAATGCGGGCATAGCGTTCACGGCGCGGCGCTTCGTCGGGGTGGCGCAGGTTGACGATTTCGATACCTTCGAGGCTCAGGTCAAGTTCCTTAGCCAGCTTCACGATGGCTTCGTCATTGCCCAGCAGGATGGGATGGCAGATGCCTTCGGCTTTTGCTTCGACGGCAGCTTTCAGCATGTTGGGATGAATGCCTTCGGCAAAGACCACGCGTTGGGGGTTGCGACGGGCGGTGTCGTAGAGCTGGCGGGTGAGCTTGCTTTCGTAGCCCATCAGTTCGCGCAGCTGCAGGCAGTAGGCGTCCCAGTCTTTGATTTCCTTTCGGGCCACACCGCTCTCCATGGCGGCACGGGCTACGGCACACGACACTTCCGTGATGAGACGCGGGTCAACGGGTTTCGGGATGAAGTATTCTGGTCCGAAGGTGAAGTTGTTCACGTGGTAGGCTTCGTTCACGACATCGGGTACGGGCTGTTTGGCCAGGTTGGCGATGGCGTGTACGGCGGCTATTTTCATTTCCTCATTGATGGCACGTGCGTGCGTATCGAGCGCACCGCGGAAGATATAGGGGAAGCCGATGACGTTGTTGATCTGGTTGGGGTAGTCCGAACGGCCGGTAGACATCAGCACGTCGGGGCGGGCGGCCATGGCTTCTTCGTAGGAAATTTCCGGAGTGGGGTTGGCCAGGGCGAAAACAATGGGATGGTCGGCCATCGAGCGTACCATGTCCTGCGTCAGCACGTTGCCTTTGGACAGGCCGAGGAAGACGTCGGCTCCCTTGATGGCTTCGGCCAGTGTGTGTACGTCACGACGGTCGGTGGCGAAGAAGCGTTTCTGTTCGGTCAGGTTTTCGCGGTCGCTGGTGATGACCCCCTTACTGTCCAGCATCAGGATGTTTTCACGGCGGGCGCCGAGCGACACGTACAGCTTGGTGCACGAGATGGCCGATGCGCCGGCACCGTTCACCACGATGCGCACGTCTTCAATCCGCTTGCCGGCCACTTCGAGGGCGTTCAGCAGCCCGGCGCTCGAGATGATGGCCGTTCCGTGCTGGTCGTCGTGCATTACGGGGATGTCTAGTTCCTCCTTCAGCCTACGTTCTATCTCGAAGCATTCGGGAGCCTTGATGTCTTCCAGATTGATGCCTCCGAAGGTAGGAGCGATAGCTTTTACTGCCTGGATGAATTTTTCAGGGTCCTTTTCGTTCACTTCGATGTCGAACACATCAATTCCTGCATAAATCTTGAACAGCAGTCCCTTGCCTTCCATGACCGGCTTGCCGCTCAGGGCACCGATGTCGCCCAGTCCGAGCACAGCGGTACCGTTCGAAATGACGGCCACCAGGTTTCCTTTGGCTGTGTACTTGTAGGCATCTTCCGGATTCTTCTCGATTTCGAGACAAGGTTCGGCTACGCCGGGCGAGTAGGCCAGCGAGAGGTCGGTCTGCGTGGTGTACGGTTTGGTGGGCACCACTTCAATCTTTCCCGGTTTGCCCATCGAGTGATAGAGCAAAGCGGCTTCTTTCGTAATCTTTACCATATCTTCTTAGTTGTTTCGTTGGACGATGTTTGTCAGGCGTTCAGTGCCTGTTCGATGTCGGCGATGATGTCGTCGGCATTCTCGATGCCTACCGAGAAGCGGATGAGGTCGGGGCGTACGCCGGCTTCGATGAGCTGTTCGTCGGTCAGCTGGCGGTGTGTGTGGCTGGCAGGATGGAGCACGCACGTACGGGCATCGGCCACGTGGGTCACGATGGCGGCCAGTTTCAGGTGGTCCATGAACTTGATGGCTACGTCACGTCCGCCCTTCAGACCGAAGGAGATGACGCCGCACGAACCGTTGGGCATGTATTTCTGTGCCAGTGCGTAGTATTTGTTGCTGGGCAGTCCGCAATAGTTGACCCATGCCACGCGGTCGTTCTTTTCGAGGTACTCGGCCACGGCCTGTGCGTTCTTGCAGTGTTGCGGCATGCGCAGGTGCAGAGTTTCCAGTCCCAGGTTCAGCAGGAAGGAGTTCATGGGCGACTGGATGCTGCCCAGGTCGCGCATCAGCTGGGCGGTAGCCTTGGTGATGTAGGCCATCTTGCCGAAAGCTTTTGTGTAGGTCAGGCCGTGGTACGACTCGTCGGGGGTGCAGAGGCCGGGGAACTTGTCGGCATGGGCATCCCAGTCGAAATTACCGCTGTCCACGATGCAGCCGCCTACGCTGGTGGCATGTCCGTCCATGTACTTGGTGGTGGAGTGTACCACGATGTCGGCTCCCCATTCGAAGGGACGGCAGTTGATGGGCGTGGGGAACGTATTGTCTACAATCAGGGGTACACCGTGCTTGTGGGCGATGCGGGCAAATTTCTCGATATCGAGCACTTCGAGTGCCGGATTCGAGATGGTTTCGCCGAACAGCGCCTTGGTGTTGGGCCGGAAGGCTGCCGAGATTTCTTCTTCCGAGGCGTCGGGGTTGACAAACGTCACGTCGATGCCCTGTTTCTTCATGGTTACGCCGAAAAGGTTGAACGTACCGCCGTAGATGGCCGAAGAGCAGACAAAATGGTCGCCGGCCTGGCAGATGTTGAAGATGGCATAATAGTTGGCAGCCTGTCCGCTGGATGTCAGCATAGCGGCTACACCACCTTCGAGAGCGGCAATCTTGGCTGCTACGGCATCGTTGGTGGGGTTTTGCAGGCGGGTATAGAAATATCCGCTGTCTTCCAGGTCGAAGAGGCGGGCCATTTGTTCACTTGTCTCGTATTTGAAGGTTGTACTCTGGTAGATGGGGAGTACGCGGGGTTCTCCTTTCTTGGGAGACCAGCCGGCCTGTACACACAGGGTTTCGGGTTTGAATCGCTTGGTCATAATCAAATATTTGTATCGTTTTTAGTATTTTATATGCAATTATTTCTCGCAAAAGTACGGAAAATACTGTAATTTTGTCGGCTGAAACAGGATTTTTAGTGGATTTAATAGAATGAGACATTTTTTACTTTCCTTTGTATTGGCCTTGTTCACCCTCTCTGTGGCAGCCCAGCAGACTACCGACACCCCTCGCAGAGGCGAGGGTATTTCTTCGTTCCTCCAGCGCAATCACCGCCCCGGCCGGGCTTATTATAAGGAATTCCTGCGGCTGAACGAGAAGAAGCTGAAAGGCAAACGGGAACTGTTGTTGGGGGTACGCTACGTGCTTCCTCCGCTGAAAGGGAAAGGAGGAGCCTCTGCTCCGGCAAAGAATCGGGAAATAAAGGAGCCGCTGTTCGGCAAGAAACTTTCGCATGTCAAAGTGACGGGCAGCAGTCTGGCTGGAGCCTGCTTCTACATAGTCAGCGGCCATGGCGGACCCGATCCCGGCGCCATCGGGCGTCTGAACGGTCACGAACTGCACGAGGACGAATATGCCTACGACGTGGCTCTCCGCCTGGCTCGCAACCTGATGCAGGAAGGTGCGGAAGTACATATTATCATTCAAGATAAAAAGGACGGCATCCGTGACGGAAACTACCTGAAGAACAGCAAGCGCGAAACGTGTATGGGCGACCCCATTCCGCTCAATCAGGTGGAACGTCTGAAACAGCGTTGTGTCAAGATCAACGAACTCTATCGCAGTGACCGTAAGAAGTACAAGTATTGCCGTTCGGTTTTCCTGCATGTGGACAGTCGCAGCAAGCGGGCACAGACCGATGTCTTCTTCTATCATGCGCCGGGCAGCAAGTATGGCGAGCAGTTGGCACGTGGCATGAAGAACACGTTCGAACGGAAGTACGACCGCCATCAGCCCAACCGTGGTTTCGAGGGGACGGTGAGCAGTCGCAACCTGTATGTGCTGCTCAACTCTACGCCGCCGGCTTTGTTCGTGGAGCTGGGCAACATCCAGAACAGCTTCGACCAGCGCCGCTTCGTCATCAGCGACAACCGCCAGGCACTGGCCAACTGGATGCGTGAGGGGTTGATTGCCGATTATAAGAAGTGCAAATGATTTAGGGGCGTCCGCCACGCATCCAGCAGCGGTGCCAGTAGTCTTCGTTGAGGCTGCTCACGATGACGCCCCGGCTGGTGCTGGCGTGGACAAATTTGTCGTCTTTCAGGTAGATGCCTACATGCGTCACCTTCTTTCGTGACTTTCCGTTGTGGAAGAACACCAAGTCTCCTTCCTTCAGCTGGCGGCGTGCCACTTTCCGGCAAGCTTTCATCTGTTCGCCGGTGCTGCGTGGCAGGCGGACATGGTACACCTTCCGGTAGATTTCTCCTGCCAGCCCCGAACAGTCCGTTCCCCTTTTCGTATGTCCGCCGTTGCGGTAGGGCGTGCCTATCCATTCGGCGGCGGTGAGGTACAGGCGGTGGTTGTCCTTCGGCCCGATATCCATGCCCAGCCGCACCGAGGCGCGGGCCAGGACACGGTAGTCCAGCCGTGGGGCCGACGTGTGGCAGGAGCTTAGGCAGAGCAGCAACAAGGCTGGCAGCAGCAGTCTGTACAGACGGCCCATCATGCTTCTGCCTCCGTTTGGGGCTGGGCTGTTTCAGAGGTTGGGGCGTCCTGGGACTGTCCGGTTCCTTCTTGTTCTTCCTCCAGTTCCTCTTCCTTTACTCCTATATTGAAGTAATCTTCCAGTTCCTTTTCGGCCGAGCCGTCGGTATTGTCGATGTCACGGATGATGACGCCGTGTTCCAGCAGGGCGATGCGGGGGCAGATGTCCACCGTATGGTTCAGGTTGTGGCTCGAGATGAGAACGGTGGCCTTATGCTCTTCGTTGTAGCGTTTCAGCAGGTGCTTGATGATGGCCTGCGACGAAGGGTCCAGGAAGTTGAACGGTTCGTCCAGAATGAGCAGGCGCGGATGATGGAGCATGGCTGAAATGATACCTATCTTCTGCTTGTTGCCCATGGAGTAGTTGCGGATGAATTTCTTCTGCCCCAGCACTTCGCCGTTCATGAAGCGTTCGAAGGGGCGGAGGCGTTCGTCCACTTCCTCCTTCTTCAGTCCGTACATGCGGCCGATGAAGTAGAAGTATTCTTCGGGTGTCAGATAGTCGATAAGGAAGCCGTCGTCGATAAAGGCGCCGGTGAAGGTTTTCCAGTCTTCGCTCTTGCTGACGTCGGTCCCGTCGATGGTGACGTTGCCGCGGTCGGCCTGCAGCAAGTCCAGGATGAGACGGAAGAGGGTCGTCTTGCCCGCACCGTTGTTGCCTACGAGGCCCAGCATCTCACCCTGGTTGATGGTATAGTTTTCTATGTTGACGGCGGTCTTTTCGCCGAATTTCTTTTGGAGTTGGTTGATGGTTATCATATATTATAGGTATATAGTGTTAAATGATTTGCTGTCCGGGTTTTACTTCTGCCGGCTGTCGCGGAATCCTTCGAGGTTCTTGTAGCGGCGCTTCATGAAGCGGTGGTAGATGTTCTTCAGCCAGAAGCGCGAGGTGAGGATGAATCCCAGGCCGATGATGATGAGCACGATGTCTGTTGTCGTTTCGCCCAGCCATAGGTTGAGGATGAAGTTCAGCAGCAGGGGCAGACCGAAGGCGGCAAAGGAGATGAGGTTCTGCAGTCCCGTTCCCATGTTCTTGCGGTTGGTCAGCCTGGTATTGAGGTCCAGGGTGTGATTGTTGTATACAGCCAGCTGGAACAGGCAGAAGTAGATGGCCCCGGCGGTGAAAATGGCCCAGGACAGGCAACTCAGCACTGTCAGCTTGCCCGTCACCATGGCGGGAATCATCAGCAGGAAGGGAATCAGGATGGCTATGCTGTAGAGGATGTACTTGGCACGCAGCAGCGAGTAGATAGACTCCTTGCGGCTCATCAGCCCGTCGATGTAGTTGCCTTCGTAGCTCATGATGCTCAGCAGGAACATGATGCCGAAGATGACGTAGTTGTACACCATGATGAAACTTTTCATTCCGGCGGAGTCGTAGGCTTCGGTGAAGCTGAGGATGAGGCTGAAAGCCACTACGACGATGATGATGGATCGCAGCGAAGCCTTGCATACCTTGTTGCGCAGCAGCATCTTCAGCTCCAGGCGCATGTATTCACCAATCTCGCCGTAGCGGTCCAGGAAGCGGTATTCCGATACGCTGCGTACCTTGACCGTCGTATCTTCCACCTTGTTCAGTTCGTTGTACACCAGCCCCTGCATCACCTTGCGGTTGACCAGCCACAGGAGGGCGATGGCGACAATGACTCCGAGGAAGCAGAGCGGATGGCCGGTAATGAATCCTTCGCCCAGCGTGATGGACCCGTCGAGCAGCAGGCTGTCATCGGGAATGAACAGGGCGCAGCCGATGGCGGCGTAGACGGCAACCGGCAGGAAGGCCCACCAGACGCGTTCGTTCATCAGCGTGCGGCACAGCAGGAACCAGTAGTTGTTCATCACCATCAGCAGCCAGATGCCGATGCTGTAGGTCACGACACCTGCCACGCCGTAGTAGCGTGCCACACTGATGATGGCCAGCGGCACGAAGAAAAAGAGCCAGAAGAGGTTGAATGTGCTCAGTCCCGAGCGCAGCAGCAGGCAGTCTATTAGCCGCTTGCGTCGGATGGGCAGCAAGAGATAAGGTTTCATCTCCTGTGTAGGGGTTTTCTGGAAAGGAAAACGGATGAGGAAGTCGAGAGCCAGGATGATAATCAGGACTCCGTTGATGATCTGGTAGGGTTCGCGCGACTCGTCGCTCAGGGCGAAGGCGAATGTTGTGCCGAAGAATATCAGGTAACCGGCCCAGAAGGCGGCCATGAGATACATCCAGAATCGGCCGAATTTGTTTTTGTCGTACATGGGATGGCGTTTGTCGGCCAGCTTGCCATGTCGGCGCAGTTCGAGAAACAGGTTCATGTTTTAGTTATTGGTTATTAGCTACAAGTGACGAGCTACGAGCTACAAGCTACGAGTTATGAGTTGTTACATTTCATACTTGTCACTTGTCGCCAGTAGCTCGTCACTTGTAGCTTGTAGCTCGTAGCTTTAAAATATTACTTCTTTTCGGGTACGGTCATCACTACCGTAATCTTGTTGCCTTGCTTCAGCAGGTCGGCGGCAAACTTTTGCACGTCGGCTTTGGTGATGGCATTGACGGCAGCCTCATAGTCCTTCGTGTTGTCCACACCGTTGCAGAAGTATTCCTTCAGGTTGTTTACCCAGTAGCTGTTTTCCTTCTGGTTGTCGCCATACTTCTTCAGCATGTATTCCTTGATCTTCTGCAGGTGTTCGTCGCTCGGGCCTTCGGCTGCCATCTTCTGCATTTCGCGGTCGATGACGGCGTTCAGCTTCTCGAATTTCTCAGGATCGGTCTGGTATACAATCTGCATCATCACGTCTTCCGTCGGATATTTGTTCAGGCCTCCGTAGCAGCTGACGCCGTACGTGCCGCCTTCCTTCTCGCGGACTTCCTCGGTATAGACCATGTTGAGGGCTTGTGTCAGGAAGCTCATCAGCAGGTTGTTCTGCTGGTTGTACTTGCAGTCGCCGCTGTAGAGCATGAAGACGGTGGCCATCGGAGTCTGCTGTTCCTTGGCGTAGGTCTTGCTCAGGATACCTTTGGCGATGTCCATGTGGTTGTCACGTACGGTTTCCTTGGCTCCGGTCGAGGGCAGGCTGCCCAGATACTGTTCGATGAGGGGCTTCGTCTGCTCCAGATCGATGTTGCCCACGAGGAAGAAGGTGAAGTCGCCCGCATTGGCAAAGCGTTCCTTATAGATTTGCAGCACGCGGTCGTAGTCAATCTGGTCAATCAGTTCGGGCTTCAGCGAGAGGTAACGCGGGTGGTTGCCGTACATCATTGCGCTGATGGTGTCGTTGATGCTCGACAGCGGGTTGGCAGCTGCGTTTTCCAACTGTGCTTTCAGACGTGTCTTGAAGGAGGCGAAGGCTTCCATGTCCTTGCGCGGAGCGGTAAAGCTCAGGTAGGTGAGCTGCATCATCGTTTCGAAGTCCTTGGGCGAGCAGTTGCCGTGTACGTATTCCTGCGTGCCGCCTACACCTGCATCAACCGATACCTTCTTTCCGGCCAGCATCTTGGTCAGTTCCACGTTGCTGAAGTCGCCCAGTCCGCCGGCCGAGATGACGCCGTTCAGGATACCCTGGTTGAAGTTCAGCTTGTCGCTGTCGGGCAGCAGACTCGTTCCGCCCAGGCTGAAGGCGCTCATGCGGATTTCGTCGGCCTTGAAGTCGGTCTTCTTCACGTAGACCTTCACGCCGTTCGACAGGGTCAGCTCCGTTGTGCCGTAGATGGCGTCAGCCTTCTCTGATACAATCTTGCCGCCCTTGGGAGCTTCCTTCATCAGCGGTTCGTTGCTCACCTTGTCTTCATAAGGCTTCACGTCGAGCTGCTTCATGCCGTTGAGCTGTGCCAGCACCTCTTCCTGGGTGGGGATTACTTCGCCTTCCTTGTCGGGGGCCGATATGATGACCACCTCGTTGTTGTCGGGAATCAGTTGCTGCTGTACAAGCTGGTTCACCAGTGCCACCGGGATGTTGGGGGCTATCTGGTTGTAGACCGTGTATTCGTATTCGATGCCCGGCATGGGTTCGGCGTCGAGGAAGTTCTGGATGCACTGGTTCACGTACGTGTCGTTCTTCGTGTTGGCACGTTCGTTGTAGGACGACTCAATGCGTTGCAGGATGTTGGCACGGGCACGTGCATACTCAGACTCCGTGAAGCCGTAGCGGCGCATGCGTTCCACTTCCGTCAGCAGGGCAGCCAGGGTTTCCTTCAGGCCGTTGTCCTTGGCGGTACCCGAGATGTTGAAGGCTTCCTTCGTCTTGGACAGGAAGAAGTTGCCGTAATAGCAGCCGGCGTTCACATAGGGCGGGTTGGCGCTCTGTGCCAGTTCGCTCAGGCGCTCGTTCATCATCATGGTGATGGCGCTCATCAGGTAGTCCTGTACCAGGTAGGCCATGGTACCCTTGATGGAGTCGGGCGTGGCGTCGTGCTTGAAGTAGATGTCGATGCTGGGGCTGTCTATCTCCTTGTCCTTACCTATATAAATAAGGGGCTCGGCATTGTCGGGCACGGGGTAATAGATGCGTTCGGCGGGGTTGACGGGCTTCTTCACATCGGCAAATACCGACTTGATCTTGGCTTCCATCTGGTCTACGTCGATATCACCCACGATGATGATGCCCTGCAGGTCGGGACGGTACCACTTGGCGTAGTAGTCGCGGATGTCCTGATAGGGGAAGTTGTTGATGACGTCGATGCTGCCGATGGGCATGCAGTCGCTGTACTTCGAGTCGGGATAGATGACGGGTTGTGCTTCGGTGTAGAGGCGGAGCATACCGCTGTTGCGGCTGCGCCACTCTTCGCGGATGACGCCGCGCTCCTTGTCAATCTCCTGGTCGGCCAGCAGGATGGCGTTGCTCCAGTCGTGCAGGATGAGCAGGCAGGAGTCTACTACGGCTGCGTCCGTGCTGGGCACGTTGCTGATGCGGTAGACGGTTTCGTCCACCGAGGTGTAGGCGTTGAGGTTCACGCCGAACTTGATGCCTTTCGTTTCGCACCACTGCACGATGCCCAGGCCGCGTTCGTCGCCGGGGAAGTTTTTCGTGCCGTTGAAGGCCATGTGCTCCAGGAAGTGGGCCAGTCCGCGCTGCTGCGGTTCTTCGAGGATGGAGCCCACCTTCTGTGCGATATGGAATTCCACACGGTTTTCAGGTTTTTCGTTGTGACGGATGTAATAGGTCAGTCCGTTGTCCAGCTTGCCCACGCGTACCTGCGCGTCCATGGGGACGGGTGGCATCTGCTGGGCGAAGAGGATGCCCATGTTGCCGCAGATGATGACTGCGGCCAGGAGAGTTTTCTTAAATAAATGTCTCATAACTCATTTTTTAGGTTTTCTGTATGTATCAGTCGGAGGGGGTGGACGAAAGTCACACGGCCCGCCCGATTTTTTTATTCGTTTATCGGATGGCCTGCCGGATGCGCACCAGCTTGGTCAGCAGGTCTTCCAGCAGGTCCAGGCGCAGCATGTTGGCTCCGTCGCTCTTGGCCACGGCCGGATTCTCATGCGTTTCCAGGAAGAGGCCGTCGGCTCCGGCAGCTACGCCGGCCTTGGCGATGGTTTCGATGAGCTGGGGCATGCCGCCCGTCACGCCGCTGGTCTGGTTGGGCTGCTGCAGGGAGTGGGTCACGTCGAGCACTACGGGGTGGCCGAAGGTCTGCATTTCGGGGATGCCGCGGAAGTCCACTACCAGGTCCTGGTAGCCGAAGGTTGTTCCGCGCTCGGTCAGCATCACCTGCGGGTTGCCGGCCTCCACCACCTTCTCGGCGGCAAATTTCATGGCCAGGGGCGAGAGGAACTGTCCTTTCTTGATGTTGATGGTCTTGCCCGTCTGTGCGGCGGCCACCAGCAGGTCGGTCTGCCGGCACAGGAAGGCGGGTATCTGCAGGATGTCCACATATTCGGCGGCCATGGCGGCTTCGCTGGCGGTGTGGATGTCGGTCACGGTGGGGATACCGAAGGTGTCGTGCACCTTCTTCAGGATGTTCAGCGCCTTCTCGTCGCCGATGCCGGTAAAGGAGTCCAGCCGCGAGCGGTTGGCTTTGCGGTACGAGCCCTTGAATACGTAGGGGATGTTCAGCTTTTCGGTGATGGTTACCGCCTTTTCGGCGATGCGCAGGGCCATGTCTTCGCCTTCGATGACGCAGGGGCCTGCCAGCAGGAAGAAGTTGCCTGCCGGGTTATGGGTCAGTTGTTCAATCAGGTTGTTCATTTATTTAGGGGTTAGTAGTTAGCGGTGAACGGTTAGTGGTTAGCAGGAAGTGGGGATGCTCACCGCTCACCACTCACCACTAACCGCTACTTTTCATTCCGGTATAATCAGTGTGACGGCTTCGTGCAGGATGCCTATCTCCAGCGGGAAGTGGCGGTCCAGGATGCGCCCGTCCAGGTCGACGGCGGCGTTCTGGGCGCGCAGCACCTTGACGTGCTGTGTGCGGTAGGGGTGCACCACCTTGTGGTTCAGGATGCGTCCCTGTATCAGCATCCACAGGCCGCTGAGCAGCTGGCGCAGTTCGGGGCGGTAGATGACGGAGACATCCAGCCAGCCGTTGTAGGGCACGGCGCTGGGTACCTGTCCGTAGCCGCGCGCACTGCCGATGCACACCGTCATGATGCGTCCGCGGATGTGTTCGCCGTTTATCTTCAGGTGCATGCGGTGCAGCTTCCGTTCGAAGATGAGCGACAGCAGGGCCATGAAGTAGGACAGTGGTTTCACGCCCCAGAAGCGCTTGCACTGGTCGGTTACCTTCACGATACGGGCTCCGAGGCCGATGTTGATGGCGTTCAGGAAGTAGCGAGTCAGGTGCTTCTGCCCGTCGTAGTAGTAGCATGTGCCCACGTCGATGCGCCGACGACGTCCGTGTGCGATGCAGTCCACCGCCTCCTTGTAGTCGTCGCTCATCTCCCAGTAGTCGGCAAAGTCGTTGCCGATGCCGTTGGGGATGATGCCCAGGGCAATGTTCTGCTTGTCGGGTGCGTCGGAGTTCATGATGCCGTTGATGGCGTCGTTCAGTGCGCCGTCGCCGCCCACGATGACGATGGTGCGGTAGCCGTTGTTGGCCAGGATGCCTGCCAGCCGTTCCACCGAGCCGAATCCTTCGGACTGCACGTAGTCGTAGGCCAAGCCCCGGCTGTCCATGTATTCCTTGATTTCTTTCCACCGTTTCTGCACCTTGCGCGTGCCGGCCTTGGGGTTGTATATCACCCCCCATTTTTCGGGTGATTTCGTCATAGCTCTTTGTCCTTTCGTTGGGCGGTGTGGAGGGGAGTGTTTCCCTCCGCCGCCGTTGTTCCTGCAAATTTACAAATTCTCTTCGAGTTTTCGCTTGACAAATGCAATCTTTTCTTCCATGGGCAGGCGTGCGTCCATCCAGTGGATGGTGAATCCGCGCCGTTCCATGCCCCTGAACCAGGTCATTTGCCGCTTGGCGAACTGGTGGATGGCCGTCTCCAGCCCGTGGAACATCTCGTCGTAGGTCAGGTGGCCGGTGACGTAGAGCGTCAGGTACTTGTATTCCAGTCCGTAGTAGATGAGGTCCTCCGCCGCGATGCCCCGCTCCAGCAGGCGGCGCACTTCATCCACCATCCCTTCGTCCAGCCGCTGTTTCAGGCGGCGGGTTATCTTCTCGCGGCGCAGGTCGCGGTCGATGTCCACGCCGATGATGAGGCTCTTCAGCTGGGGGAACGAGCGTTCGTCCACGGGCGTATGCAGGTAGTGTTCTTCTATCTCGATGGCGCGGATGGCGCGTTTGGCCGTGTCCACGTCCGTGGTGTTGTGCAGGGTCTTGTAGGTCTTCAATATTTCGGTCAGTTCCTCCAGTGACTTGTCCGCCAGGCGGGCACGCAGCTCGGGGTTCTCGGGTACGGGCAGCAGGCGGTAACCTTTGAGCACCGCTTCCAGGTAGAGCCCTGTACCTCCGCAGACGATGGGTGTCATGCCCCGGCGGCGGATGTCTTCGTAGGCCGTCAGGAAGTCGCGCTGGTACTCGAAGACGTTGTACTTGTAGCCCGGCTCGGCGATGTCTATCAGGTGGTAGGGGATATCCTGTCCGTCCACGCGGTAGTCGGCCAGGTCTTTTCCTGTGCCCAGGTCCATACCGCGGTACACCTGGCGCGAGTCGGCACTGATGATTTCCGTGCCCAGCGTGGCTGCCAGTACTGCCGCAAAGGGAGTCTTGCCCGAGGCCGTGGGGCCCAGAATGGCGATGAGGTCGTTTGGCATACGTATCGTTGTTTTTTCGATTGTCGGCAAACTTACGCAATTTCTTTGGAATAACCTCGGTAAAACGCAAGGAAATAGAACGATGTACAGGGGATGTTCGGATAATTTCTGATTTTAGGGTGGTTCTTCTGTCTGCTTCTCCGTTATGCGATGACAATGATGGTGAAAAAGAATTACATTATAGGGGAAATTTCCGATTTTGTATGAAGCCACCCTGAATTTGGGTTTGAATCCTAAACCCTCTATGTTTGAAACATCGGGGTCGAATGTTTGAAACATTCCCCCCTTGGGTTTGAAACATTCCCATAGAAGCATTCGGAAGTTTGTTCGGCGGGATTTGGACCAATGATTTTGGAATGATGGATTTATTTTGACACATCCTCAGGAACCGTACGGTCTGCAGACAGAAAATCCACATCCTGCCGGCCGCTTGTATACGTCCTGTTCGTCAGAACTTGAAGCTGACCGAGGCGTAGGGCAGGCAGTTGCCATACCAGTGGACGGAGTAGTAGCTCAGGACCTCTTCTTCGGACGGATTGCCCACGATGTTGTACAGGCCCAGGCGGAGCAACAGCAACTTGTCGGCTCCGACGTCTTTCCGAAAGGAGTAGCCTGCGTCCAGGCGGTAGCGGGTGCGTTCGCGCTCGGTGCGGAAGCGGGTCGAGAAATTCGTCCAACTCGATAATCCGCCCCGAGCGCACGGTACCGCCCAGCGAAAGGGAAGAGTGGCGGCCTATCTGGCAGGAAAGGGCGGCTCCCAGCTGGTGGGGGATGTCGTAGAGCGAAGGCAGCTTGCCGCGGTCTTCCAGCCGGGGAAACCATTCGCGGCTCCGCGTATAGGCGTAGGACAGCTGGAGCGTCCAGCGCTTCCAGGTGTTGTAGAAGTAGGCCTTGGCGCCATAGCTGTCGCCGTTGCCCGTCATGATGTACTGGTCCCGTCGGGCATCTTCGATGGAGGTGTCGGGGCTCAGGGCCACGACGTGGCGGCGTGTCTTGTAGTAAGCCGATACGTCCAGCTGTCCGTTCTCCAGAAAGTGCTTCCAGCCCACTTCGTAGTGCTCCGACGAGCGCGGCCTGAAGCCGTCGATGCTGGGCATGCGGAAGTCGGTGGGCAGGGAGAGGTAGTCGAAGCGCAGGTTGTGGTAGAACTGCTCCATCCGCGAGAAGTGGAGGTAGAGCAGCTCCTTTTCCGCCGGCTGGTATTTCAGCGAGAAGCGGGGCTGGATGCTGTAGTAGGAGCGGTGGTGGCGGGGCAGGTAGCCCACGAAGTGTACGCCCACCTGGGCCATGAGGCGGAGCGTGCTGGAGGGCGACAGGTGGTAGGACAGCTTGGCGTTGTAGTCGTAGGTGGAGTGGTTCATGCGGCTGTCTTCGGACAGCAGGTTGTCGAAGAAGTCGAGCCAGCTGCGGCGGGCGCTCACCAGGTAGGACAGCTTGTCCTTGAGGATGGGCCCCTCGAGGGTGATGCCTGCGGCAGGCATGTCGAGCGTCAGGGTGCGGACGTGCTCCTGCAGGTTACCTTCCTTGAGGTTGACTTCGGTGACCGACGAGAGCCGGCCCTCGAGGCGGGTGGGGAAGAAACCTTTGTGGAAGACCATGCTCCTGACGGTATCGCCGTTGAACACGGGCAGCAGGGAGTTGATGTGGCCGGGGTGGTAGACTGGCACGCCGTCCAGCAAGAGCTGGTTTTCGTCGCTGCTGCCGCCGTCCACCTGGAAGTTGCAGCCGGTGGGGAGGCCCGTCACGCCCGGCAGTATCCAGATTTGCGAGAACAGGTCGTTGCCGCTGAACGACAGGAGGTTCGAAGGCGTGAGCTCGCCCAGCTCGCCGCCGTTCTTATAAGACTTCACAGTGACCTCGGCTATCTCGAACAGCTGGGGCGTGAGCGCGGGGCGGAGCGTGCGGTCGCGGTCCACACGGACGGGCTGGGTGTAGGGCTGATAGCCCATGTAGCTGATGTTCATGCGGTAGTAACCCTCGGGCAGGTAGAGGCGGAAGCGCCCGTCGGCATCGGTCAGGGCGTGCCACTTGCCTTCTTTGCCGTCGTCCAGCACCACGACGGCCCCATAGAGCCGTTCGCCGCTGCCTTCCTCCGCGACGCTCCCGCTGAGGCAGTAGGTCTGCGGGCGATGAATCTGGATGGCCAGTTTGCGCGACGGGATGAAGGTGGTGCGGAAACGGTAGCCTTCCAGCACCAGGGCGAGCAGCTGGGACACGGTCATCTGCCCCGAAGCGCTGATGCGGCAGGTCTTGTGGAGGTCGATGAGCGAGGGGTTGTAGGACAGGGTGAGGTCCAGCTGGCGTTCGATGTACCCGAACCATTGCAAGACGGTAGCGGAAGAGGCGGTCACCTGAATCCGCTCTTCCGCTATCGGCTGCCCGGCAGGGATTTCCTGGCTGTGCAGCAGCGTGGCAAATAAGAATGTCAGCAGGGCCAGCAGGCCCCGTTTTTTCTACTCATAGTGTAGCCGGTAAAGTTTTCCACGTTTCAGCGTGTCGCACTTGCATCCGCAGAGGAAAGCCAGCTCGGCCGCGATGCCCTCGGCATCGTCGGGGTCGATGCGGGTGGTGACGGTGTTCTCCTCTACACCCCGTCCCAGCTCGATGCGGATGCCCGTGTGCTTCTCCACTTCCTTTATAACGTCTCCGATGGGCGTTTGGTTGAACACCATCTTCGGTTTTTTGCGGTTGAAGAAGGTGGCCGGGTCGTCGATGACGCCTTTCTGCAGGCTGCCTCCGCTGAGTTCGGCCTTTTCGTGTGCGTGGAGTTCGAGGCCGTTGTCGTCGGCGGTGACTTTTACGCGTCCGCTCTCCACAAAGACGGCAGTGCGCTCTGTGTGCGTGGCGTCTACGAGGAACGAGGTGCCCAGCACTTCCACTTCCACTTCCTCGGTCTCCACACGGAAGGGCTTGCCGGCGGCTTTCTTCACGTGGAAGAAGGCTTTGCCTTCGAGGCGTGCCAGGCGTTCGCTGCGGTGGGCTCCGTAGCGGAAGCTCAGGGTGGTCTTCGGGTAGAGGGTCACCTCCGAGCTGTCGGGCAGGAGGAGGTGGCGGGCCGTCCGGCCGTTGTTCACGTAGTGCACGGCGGGTTGGCGGAAGAGGTAGACGGTGACCGTGCCCAGCAGGAGCAGCAGCGAGGCGGCTATGGAGCAGAAGGTGATGAAGCGTCGCCTGCGGTGCAGTTCCATCGTTCTGCCCTTCAGCCGAGGCTCCACCTTCAGCCAGGCCTGGCGGGCGTCGAAGTCGCTTTCGTCCGCCTGCGGGCGGAGGGCGTCGGTCAGTCGCATCAGGCGTCGGTACTCCGTCGGGTGGGCGGCTGTCCATGCGTCCAGCTGCTGTTGCTGTGCCTCGGTCATGCTCTCGTGAGCCAGGTGGCGGGCCAGCAGGTCGTTGATGTCTTCGTTCTGTTTCATGGTCAGTGGCAGTTTACAAGGATGGATAATACGATGGCGCCGATGGCAGTCATCAGGAAAGGATTTTCGGCCGCATAGGCACGCAGCAGCTTGACGGCTTTCGTCATCTGGTTGTCGACGGTCTTCTCGGAGATGCCCAGCTCGCGGGCTATCTCGCGGTACTTCATGCCCTTGAGCTTGGCCATCAGGAAGATGTCCTTGCACTTGGGGGGCAGGGTGGCGAGGGCTTCCTCGATCACCTCTTCGGGCGAGCGGGGCGCTTCGCCGTCGGCGGGGAGGTCGTCGGACGGATGGTGGAGGGCCGGCGGAAGGTCGTCGATGGACACGGTGTCGTCCTTCTTCCGCCGCAGGAAGGAGATGCAGCGGTTCTTGACGGCGGTGGTCAGGTAGGCCACGAAGTCCTGTTCGGACAAGTCGTCCTTGCCCTTGTCCCAGATGTGGATGAACGTCTCCTGGACGATGTCTTCCGAGTCGTCGCGGTCTGAAACATATCCGTAGGCTATGGAGCATAGCCTCGGATAATGTTTTTCGAATCGGACCTTGAAAAGTTCTTTCCTGTCTGTACTCATTGCAATGTTGTTTAGGGAAGTTAGAATCTCAGGCTGACACCTGCCGTGAGGAAGCCTTTGTGGCCCAAGCCTGCTTCCAGGAATCCGCCTATACGGTCGTTGCCTACGCGGATGGCGATGGGGTTCACCTGATAGGCGAAGTTGGTGCTCAGGCTGGCTTTCTGGGCGGCAGACTTGCCGGCATCGGTGAGGCCCTTCTCGGTGTGGCGAACGAGGTTTACACCTGCTGCTGCCGATCCGTAGAGCTCTACCAGATTGCGCTTGAAGTAGACGAATTCGGCGGTAGGCAGTACGAGGAAGTTCAGTTCCTTTTCCTTGATGGACGTCGACGTCTCGCCGTTCAGCATCAGCTGGCTGCTGGTTTTGGCAAAGCCCAGGTCACCTCCCAGACGGAAGCGGTTGAGGGCATAGCGGTAACCTACGCTGTAGACCATCGTGCCCTTTTCGTTGGAGCGCTTGGTGCCGGTGAGGGCGTCGGACAATCCCATGCCGAGCACATCGACTGTTGTCAGGGTCAGCCCGTCGCTGGCGGCAACGCGGAACTCATGACGATTGTCGGACGGACTGAACTTCTTGTCGTTGTTCTGTCCCTTTACGATATTTGCACTGGCAACCATACACAAAGATAATGCGATAAGGGGGATAAAACGAAATGCGATAAATTGAGTTATTCCGCATAAACGGTAATAGTTTTGATATACAAATAGTTATGTACGAATAGGAGAGGGGAGAGAGAAAAAACGAAAAGTTTACTCTGCTTTACTTTGGCTTTACTTTGGACTTTACTTTGAACGGTTTGAACGCCCGTCAACTTTACATGGCAATGGAGATGTGATAAACGGAGTAGAGTAGGGTAGGAGAAATGCGGTACATGGGCTGCGAAATGCTTTATTTAGGCGTTTTGCAGCCCTTTTTGTGCTTTATAGATAGATTGGCTTCCTACTTTTGAATAGTTGAAATTTAGTGCTCAAAATAGCGAAAATAGGGATGGGGGAGGAGAGTGGCGATTTTAACGGGAATATTTCGTTTTTTGAGGATTGGATATGCAGTAGGATATGCGTTTGGGTATGCAAATTTGTCAAGAAAAAAACGAAATGTGTTGATTGGGTATGCGTTTGGATATGCAATTTAAGCAAAATTAAGATGGGTTGAATTATACAAGTTACCATTTTACTACCCGTTTTTATGGCTTTATGTATTATTCAAGGGGGGAAAATACCATATAAAGAATAATGCAAATCAGCATATATAATAGAGTAATATGCTGATTTATAAAAAGGTATCTGGCAATTTCTGTTTTATTTGTGTTGAAAACGTGCGTGTGTCTCTTTTATTTAGAACAATCTGTGCATACTTCCTAATACTGCGTATACTTTCTGTATCATGGAAATAGGAATGTCTTGCGGACTGTATTCCGGGCTTTTATTGGTGGGGATTAAGCGAATAAAATCTTTTTGGTCTGCTTTTCCTATTCGTTTAACAGTCCGATAGCTTTCTGTCACGATGGCATATATTTCTCCATAGGGGAGATATTGGACGGGATCGGTCATTTCTTTGAGGGCGATATAGTCTCCGTTGCTTAATTCGGGTTCCATAGAATGACCTGTAATATTACACCACACAACACCGGGTTTATTGTAAGGCTCAAAATTTATATAGTAATCCGGATTAATTGTTTGATCATTTAAAACGAGATCAAATCCACCGATAAAATCTACATTGTAGTAAGGTGCTCCCTTATATTCATAATTAATAGTCGGGAGTGATAGCGGCTGTGGGGTTTCCTTTAGCATAGAGCCTCGCCCTGTTATTAGCCATTCTAAATTGAGGTGAGGATAATTATCCGCAATAACGGAAAGCCATTTGCTTTGAATATCTGTTTTATTATTTATGGCTCGCCTAATCATGCCATCGCTCGCAGATATTGACTGTTCAAAAGATCTAACGCTAATCCCTTGATTTTGTATAAATTGGCTAATTCGTTCAATCATAATTTTATTCTTTCTGTGAAAATAATCACGATTTTGCTTTATATTGTGATAATTATCCTATATATTTGCATCACCGTATTAATATTACCGGCTGTAAAGGTAGTGAAAACGGCTGATATGACAATGAATAACTTTTAAAAACAATGTGATATGAGAAAGCGAATAGTAGTAGATCGTGGTGAGATCAAGAAAATCTCAAAGGATTTTAAAGTCACGAGCAAAGCCGTTTGGGAGGCACTGGTTTATCGCAGTAACAGCAGCAAGGCGAGGCTTATCCGTAAGGTAGCCCTTGAACGTGGAGGTGTTGAAATCGGAGATCAAAAGGAGGCGGTATGAAAGAGGTGTTGTTACTTCTCTTTGGAGATGAGTTCAGGGAGTATTTCTCTTTGACTGCGAGGCAAAAGTTTTACGTGTGGTATTTCTGCCTAAGTTTATGCTTTTTATGTATAACTGATGATAGTCCGATATGGGCTATTATAGTGGTAGTCTTGAATTTTGCCAATGCCGCCCGCCTGATTAAAAAAGTACCATTAAATATAAAGGAGGATTAATCATGAAAAGAGTATTTCACGTTAAAGAAGATGACACTATCAGAAAATCGTTTGAAGATCTGCTTGATGCGGAAAGAACCTTGTACTCCGCAAGATGCCCCGAAATCGTCAACGAGATGGATGACACGCCCTCTCTATGGCTGTCTTTACAACCTCCTTATGTTCCCTCTCAATCTCGTTCACGGCGTTTTTTAGAGCTTGATGAAGAGCCTTACTTCCGCTTGGCCGGCCTTTTGGAATTGACGTATAGAAACTCAACTCCACCGGAACTCCAAACGCGGGGGTTAACCATCCGGATTCGGGATAATAAGGCTTACTTCTGTATCTCAGGTTCAATCTCCTTAGCTGATTTGCAAACGCTGTGCGAACGTTGTCAGGCTGGGCAATCTCCTGATCAATGTAAAAAGTGATACAAAATGATGTTTCCATGATGATAACGATTTGATTTTGCAAAGGTAAGAAAAATCCCGGACGGTCTTTTGAGGTGGTTCGACTCCGCCTCCGGGGACAAAGTTTAAAAAGGTATGGAGTATTTTGGAAAAACAGTATGTGCAACTTACGATGAATTAACATCAGGAAATGATCCGGTAATAAAACCCGGAACATTGAAGTCCTTGCAATACAGGAAACGTGTTGATGTTATTTCTCGTGGAGGCGGTGGAGGAAACATCGCTTTATATGTCTATTCCTCCCTACCTGAACGTTACCGGATCCGCTTTGAGCAAAAGTATGGTGATCCGGTGGAGCTAATCAAAGAGCAGTGCATGAAAGACAGGCTTAAAATAGATGATGCCGCCCGAACATTCTTTGAGGATTACCGGTATGACAAGGCCGGCGAGATGGTGAGCCTTACCGAAAGGAAAAAAGAGGAATACACCATAAACGCCTCGGTACTGAACGAGTTGATATCGATCCTGAATGACCGGGAGGGCTATCGCAAGGCTTTGGGTGGAAGTACAAAGAAAGTATGGGAAACGATTATCGGAACGGCAGACCGCCTCCGTGATTCTTATGGCCACACACTGCCTGAAAACGCCGCCCGGCTGAAAGACAAGATAAACCAATACAAGAAAGAGGGTTACTCCTGCCTGATCAGCAAGAAAATGGGGAATGACAATACCCTGAAAATAACCGAGGAAGCCGGTAACATGATTATAGCGTTAAAGCGGAGTAGCGTTCCCGTTTATACTGATGCTCAAATATTCGTGGAATTCAACCGGATTGCAGAAGAGAAAGGCTGGAAGCAGCTCCGGAGCATTCAGAGCCTCCGTGGGTTCCTGAACCGTCCTGACATCGAACCGTTGTGGTACGATGCCGTTCACGGGGAGCTGAAAGCCCACCAGCGTTACAGCCGCAAGAATAAAACCGAGCTTCCCTCGATGCGTGACTCCTTGTGGTATGGTGATGGTACGAAAATCAATTTGTACTATAAAGACTATGACAAGGACGGTAAGCTGGTGGTTCGTACCACTCAGGTTTACGAGGTCATCGATGCTTATTCGGAGGTATTTTTGGGATACCACATTTCAGACAGCGAGGACTACGAGGCGCAATATAATGCCTACCGCATGGCCATTCAGGTATCAGGTCATAAGCCTTACGAGCTGGTGCATGATAATCAGGGAGGCCACAAGAAACTGCAGAATAGCCATTTCTTTGATAAGATTGTCGGCCATGTTCATAGAACCACGGCTCCATACAGCGGGCAATCCAAAACGATAGAGAGCGTTTTCGGACGTTTTCAGGCTGAGGTTTTGCATAAGGATTGGAGGTTCACCGGTCAAAATATCACCACCAAAAAGGACACGAGCCGCCCGAATTTAGAGCGTATCGAGGCAAACAAGGATAAACTTTACACTTTGGCCGAACTGAAAGCAGCATACGCTGCCGCCCGGAAAGAATGGAACGAAAGCAAGCATTTTGCTACCGGGATGAACCGCATCGAGATGTACCGAAACAGCGTGAATCCTGATACCCCGACAGTGGGCGTTCTCGACATGATCGAGATGTTTTGGGTGATGACTGATAAGCCCTCCACTTATACAGATAACGGTCTGAAAATAACCATTAAAAAACGTGAGTTTACATACGAGGTTTACGAGGTTCCGGGTGTGCCTGATCACGAATTCCTAAGAAAAAATAGAGGGCAAAAGTTCTACACCATGTATGATCCTTATGATCATACCTCGGTACGGCTATACAAGAAAGATAAAGCAGGAGAGCTGCGATTTGTACGGACTGCAGAGCCTTATATCGTTATCCACCGGAATATTCAGGAACAGACCGAGGGTGAAATGTCCTTTATCCGCCGGAATATAGAGGCGAACACGGAGGATCGCATCGAGCGTCAGGTTGATGCACGTATCATCGAGCAGGCGCATGGCGTGAGTATGGAACAACAGGGACTCAAACGTCCGAAATTGAAAGGTGCAAAGAGCGAAACGGAGCGTGAAATTGAACGCCGAGTCCGCCGGTACAGTCAGGATCCGGAACAGCTCTCCGCCGGTAAGGTGACAAAGCTAATAAGCAACATCACGTTTGACCAGCTGAATGGTGATATCCGCCTGAATGAAAAGAAAGTAGCAGGAAAATTATAATTCAAAATAAAATGAACAGTACAATGACACAGCAAGAGAAAGACACTATCCGTGAGGCTCTCCGGGTATATGCAGCGAAGTATTCCAGCCAAAAAAAGGCTGCGGCGAGTTTGAACGGCGTGTCTGCCGGTACACTGAGTGCCGTGATTAACGGCAAGTACGAGAATATCAGCGATGATATGTTCCGTAATATCATCGCTCAGATTACTCCGGCAGCCGCAGCTACCGGTTGGCAGCTCGTGGAAACGAACTCCTTTCAGGAAATATGGTATGCCCTGAGCGATGCGCAGGAGTTTAAAAAAGTCCGCTGGATCGTGGGTGGTGCGGGATGCGGCAAAACAACGACAGCCACCATGTACGCACAAAAAAATCATGAGGTGTTCGTCATACTTTGTGATGAAGATATGCGGAAAGGTGATTTTGTCCGGGAGATCGCCCGTAAACTCGGTTTTAAGACTTGCGGGATGCGTATCCGTGAAATATTGGACTTGGCCATCGAGAGCATCATACAGATGGAAAATCCACTTTTGGTGTTCGATGAGGGTGATAAGTTGAATGATAACGTGTTTCACTACTTTATCAACCTGTATAACCGGCTGGAGGGCAAATGCGGGATTACTTTCTTATCCACCGATTACATCCAGCATCGTATTGACTGCGGTTTGAACCACAACCGGAAAGGCTATAACGAGATTTATTCCCGCATTGGGCGTAAGTTCTTTGAGCTGGAACCAACCTCCCATAATGATGTATTTGCCATTTGCCAAGCCAACGGACTGATGGATAAAAAACTTATTGCAAACGTGATCGATGTGACGGAAAAATCGGAGTTTGATTTGCGATGCGTGAAAGATGCCATTCACCGGGAGAAAAAGGTGGCGGCAGCGAAATAGTATAAAACCCTGTTCAAACGCTGGTTGAACGGCGTTTGAACGTAATTCCAAATAGAAAGGAACAAGAATATGGCAAAGATTTATGTAGCAAGTAGTTGGAGAAATCAACATCAACCCCAAGTGGTTAGTTTTCTTCGTGAACAAGGACATGAGGTTTATGACTTTAGACATCCTGCCGGGAAAACGGGATTCCAGTGGTCGCAGATTGATGAAGATTGGGAGAATTGGAGTACAGATCAATATAGGGCAGCACTTGAACACCCCATTGCACAAGCTGGTTTCAAATCGGATTTTGATGCTATGCAATGGGCAGATGTTTGTGTTCTTGTATTGCCTTGTGGACGCTCTGCACATTCGGAGGCAGGATGGATGAAAGGTGCAGGGAAAAAAGTAATAGTCTATCAAATTTGGGAAGAAGAGCCGGAACTGATGTATAAATTGTTCGATGGTGTGTGCTCAATGGGAGTAGGATTACAGATGTTTTTAGCAGAATTTGACAAGGAGAAAAATAACGTATAACAGAATATATATGAAACAAATTGTTTTACCACTCGCAAGCCGGTTTCCGGTAGGCCATTTTAAAAGAGGCCAACTCACCGGCTTTCCTGAGAAAGTAATTAAAGGAACCAAGATCCACACGTTTCGTGAGGATCCGGGCAAATGGGCGTACAACGTGGAGCTTATCAACTCCCATAATGCGGAGCTATCTATCCGCCGGTGGATTGGCCGTCCTTATCACACTCCGCAGCTGGAGGTGAAAAGATTGAAGAAAATCGGTATCCAGCAGGTGCAAATGACATGGGACTCCGATATCGAGCAGCCGACCGTTTTCATAGACGGAAAACGTATCCTAAACGTGGAGCAGCTGGCTGCTAATGACGGGATGACTCTCGATGATTTCGTGAGCTGGTTTTTTAAGACCTCCAACACATTCGAGGGAGTGATTATTCATTTTACAGATTTCAGATATTGATTTATGGCACGGGCATTATCGGTAACAGAAGCAGTAAGCATGAAGAAAGAAACGCTCAAGCTGACAGGCGCATGGGCGGACGCTTTCGGAGAGCCTGAACGGATTGGCGTTTGGTTTATTTGGGGCAATAGTGGTAACGGGAAAAGCAGCTTTGTCATGCAGCTTTGTAAAGAGCTGGCAAAGTTTGGGCGGGTGGCTTATGACAGCCTCGAAGAGGGTGCGAGCCTCACCATGCAGAACACGCTCCGCCGTTTCAACATGGCCGAGGTAAACCGCCGTTTCCAGCTGCTTGACTGTGAGCCGATGTCCGAGCTTGGTGAAAGAATGGATAAGCATAAAAGCCCCGATTTTTACGTCATTGACAGTTTCCAATACACCCAAATGAGCTATAAAGAATACATCAAATTTAAGGAGGCGCACCGGAACAAGCTGCTGATTTTTATCAGCCATGCAGATGGCCGGAACCCTGATGGTCGGAGCGCAAAGAAAGTGATGTATGATGCCGCCCTGAAAATTTACGTGGAGGGGTTTCGGGCTTTCTCGAAAGGCCGCTTTTTCGGCTCCGTGGGGCATTTTACAATTTGGGATGAGGGTGCGGTAAGATATTGGGGAGATAACGCTTAAAACGAACGGAAATGAGTAAAAATAATCAAGTTATAACGATTTCGCCTCCCATGTTTATCGGGGAGGGAAATCAGAAAGAAAGTATCTCCAGCAAAGGCCACCGGTGTAGCTATTGCCACGGTAACGGTTTCTTTTGGGGAGAGGAACAACGGGAACGGGTGAAAGTTGATTGCCCGGTCTGCAAAGGTAGCGGTAAACTCGATGCCGTGATAACTATCGAGTGGAAACCTGCAAAATAGAATGAACGATGGAAAAAGAAGTACCTGAAAATATATTGGCGAAAATTAGAAAGCTGCTCCGGTTAAAAGAATCCGCCATAAAAATCGGATCCGAGGGAGAAGCCCATGCAGCTGCGGAGGCTGTAAACCGGCTGCTGACATCCTATAACTTGTCATTGATGGATGTTACCCCGGAAGAACAAAAGAATATGATATCCGTGAGTGAATCGGAGAAAATAACCTATCAGGACACGTATGGGAATATTTGGAAAAGGGATTTGTTGCGGATTATATGCGAGTATAATTTTTGCCGGATTTTGTTGCATGGAGGTACGACTTACATGGTGGTAGTCGGTACACGGGAAAATGCGGAAGTTGTGCTCTCGCTTTATAATTACTTGAGGTCTGTATTCCGCCGGTTGTCGGTAGAACGTTGCACCGAGTATGTGGCTACCCGCAGAGGGTATTACCGGACAAAGAAGTTTAAACGGAATTATATAAAATCTTATTTGTTGGGATGTTGCACCGGTTTGCGGAAACAATTTGAGAGCATTCGGAAAACAGCGGAGGAAACCGGACTGATGCTGTGTCACAACCATTTGATTGATGATTATTTTCAATCGATAGGCACAACCACCCATAAATCCAAGAACCGGAATAAAGTGAACACTTCCGCCTATTGTTCCGGGTACGATGACGGTTCAAAGATCAATTTAAACAAGCAAATCAATGGGAAATGATCTTTATCAAATAGGCTTACCGGTGGCCTCTTTAAGTACAGTCCTTATGAATTGGACTTGCTTTAACCGACCGGAGAAATTGCTGATCAGCCCGGCCAAGAAAGATGATTGGGCGGTGGTTGAACTCCGGAACCCGGAGCTGGCCGCAGCTATCATCAAGGATGTGCCGGAGGCAATGGTAAAAGTAGTACAACAACCTGTAAAAGTCGTGCAAATATGAAAGCATTATCAGCATTAAGACAGGTATTCAGCCTGAAAAAGAACGAGGAACTCGGCAGAAAGTTTTCTCACGAAGATTTGAAACGTATTGTCGATGCGATGAAAGAGTATGCGGCATCCAAGCTGCAGGAACAGCGAACCATTTGTCAGCGTGAATTTGAGTTGGCCTATGACTCCGGCGAAAGTAATTTGGGGACGAACCCGGCTATTACCGAATTGTACGTCCTGCAATCCTTAAAAGAAAGTGAAACCCCTGAACTTGACTGATTATGGCAAAGACAAACAGTTATTCACGTTTTTGGACGCTGCTGGCGAAAATACCCTGTTCTGACAGGGACGGTTTAAAGCTGCAGCTTGTATCCAGCTTTACGAATGGCCGGACGGACTCTCTGAGAGAAATGACTTTGAGTGAATATAACTCGATGATACGGGAGATGGAGAAGCAGACCGGATCCAGCCGTCCGGTCAGTTACGAGGTTCTGAAAAAGAAACGTTCCGCCGTTCTCCACCAAATGCAGTTGATGGGTATTGATACGGCAAATTGGGCGGCGGTGGATAACTTTTGTTTGGGCGTTCGTATCGCAGGAAAGAAATTCAGGGAGTTATCTGCCGATGATTTGGATGCGGTGTTGCTCCGAATCCGTTCCATACGGCAAAAGGATATGCAGAAAGCAAAGAAAGAACTCAATTAACTTATTTATAAACCATTTAAAATGTGATATTATGGCACAGATTGAAGAAAAGCAGACCGTTGAAATGACGGCAGAGGAAAAGGCTCAGTTCGAGGTATTCCGTAAGGAAAAGGCCAAAAAAGAGGCACAGGAAAAGGCGAAAGCCGAACGTGAAACGTACCGCCAAATGGTGGATGACGAAGTGAACAGCGCAATCCCGGTACTCCTCTCCTTGAGTGAGGATATCAAGGAAACCAAAAAAACGGTGCTGGAGAACTTTAAGAGTATCCTCGACATGAAATGCGAGGTTTTGAAAGTCGTAAAGGATGACCAGCGCAGCCATACCTTTACCAATTCGGAGGGGAACAAGCGCATTACCCTCGGCGTGTACGTGACGGACGGTTACCGTGACACGGTGGAGGACGGCATCGCCATCGTGAAAGAGTACATCGAGAGCCTCGCCGACAATGCTAAAACGAAATCACTCGTGAACATGGTCTTGAGACTGCTGGCTCGTGATTCCAAAGGCACGTTAAAAGCCAGCCGCATCGTCCAGCTTCGCAAGGTTGCCGAGGAAAGCGACAACGAGCGTTTCATGGAGGGGGTGCGTATCATTGAGGAGGCATACCAGCCAGCGATCAGCAAACAGTTCGTGAGGGCGGAAATGAAGAACGAGGACGGTATGTGGGTGACCATTCCCCTCGGTATGACAGAGGCATAAGGAGGGGTGGTCATGATATACAAAGTTCAATTCCAAATCCATCGCAGAGGTTACCGCAAGCTCCGGCTTGAGGGGTTGTACGTCCCGGAAACGGGTGGCGAGATGTCAGTTCCTGAAATGAAACGTGACGTTACCGAGTTCATCAAACGCCAGCTTTCCAGCCGGAACAAGGAATTTGAGAATTTTCAGGTGGAACTTACGGTTTTCAAAAAGCTCAAAACCGATTTCATGTATCACCCGAAATCAAGTGAAGAATTAACCGTAATAAAGGAGGAATCAGATGGAACAGGTGAATAATGCGAAAGCCCGGTATATTCCCACCCGTGTGGCTGTATGCAAGCGTTGCGGGGGAAAAGGCGTTGTATTCGAGTACAGCGATGAGAACAGGACAAAGGTGTCCGGATCCTGCAGGTGTCCGACCTGCCTCGGATCCGGCAGGGTGAAAGTGACCAGCTCGGTGGTAACCACTATAAAGCCGTTCGTTCCGGGTAAGGATGACAAAGAGGGCGAACTTACCATGTAAAAGCCCGCTGATCAATAATAAAAGTCCGCTGAATTCCTAATTTTCAGCGGACTTTTTTCGTACTATGGTGCAAATGATGTACTTTTGCATTAAGTAATCCAATGAATATGCAGGAGCAGCTCGTGATACCTTTTTTTTGCCCGGAAATAGAGAAAGCCGGTAACCGCCGCAGAACACGCACGGTTGCCTCCTCCGATGCTGCCATCACCTCCCGCCGTGACCGGCTCGAAAAGCGGAACCGTATCATGACCGCCCGTTATTACTATTGGACTGAGATCAAACGCCGCCGCTTTGATGATGTGCTGAGGATCCTTTCCGATAACGAGTTCTTTGTCGAGGAACGAACCATCAGCAACACGCTGGTGGAGCAGGATGATTTTTACAATGAACTCTTGCGTTCCAAAGCATCCGCCCGCAAGCTCAAAGCGATGTTTCCCGGCTTTGACTGGAACTAATCCATAAACTCTGTTTCGTAGATCACGTTATAGACTTTCAGGCCGTCCGCCCTCTTTTCCGGCGCACCCCGGAGGCGGCGCATCGGGTTGAAAAGGTTCCCCCCGTTCCACCATTGCAAAGCCTCGTGTATCTTATCCAGCGTGTCCATGCAGCGGAGGGCGTGTTCCCTCACGAGTTTTGGGGCTGCGGCGTTTGTACTCCCTCCTGATTGAAAGGCCACCCTGACCTGTATCTGTGCCTTTATCTTCTGACGGCCACCCATGTGGGTTTCACAAGACGGGTAAGAGATATCTATCAGGCAGCACGGGAAAGCCACTGCAGGTCGTTCTCCCGTGTTCAGTTGTCCCTCCTCGGCATCTATCCACCTGAGCTGTGGCACTTCTGTTTTCAGCCGGTCACAAACGGCGATAAAAATTTCTTTGTTCATGGCTATTTATTGTTAAGTGAGTCAATATATCCCTCTATCCGTGCGTGTATCTGCCCGTTCAATTCTTCTGAATCTCCCATGAACTCACGTTTCGGGATATTGGTTTTCCGGGTGTGCGCCTTGACGGACACATCTTTCCGTTTGGTTTTTCGAGTATGAGCCGGTACGGACACTACTCCTTTAAAACCCTCGTTATGTGCCTGAGCGTAATCCACCTTTTCATTCCCCGCAGAGATGACCACCCGCTGGGGAGTTATCACTGCCGGTCTGATACTATTCACCAGCGCACCGGAGTCGATCAGCAGCGATCCGGTTGTTTTCGGTACTTTTGCCGGAGTCCACGGGTTCCCGTCAAAGGCTTTCTTCTTGAAAGTCGATTTATAGTATTCCGTGGCCGTTTCCGCCACGATTTCTGCCGCATCGGAGATTATCTCCTCCGGGAGCGATTGCAGATATTTATTTAATTCCTTGATATTCATATTAAAATAATTTTGTATATTTGCTCCCGTAAGCATATCGCTCCGGGGATGAATCGAATGTGCCAACACCTGACGGATGACGGGGGCATCAAAAAGTCCGGGCTTTATACGGCGGAGCGGGATGTCAATCCGTAGATAAAAGGAGGTTCTCAGAGCCTCCTTTTACTTTTTGATAAGCAGCCCACGGCGATACCTCCAGCGTGGATCTATCTTTCTGCTCCTGCGTCCTTTCACCTTGATATTGGCGTTCCGCTCTATCTCGAACCATGTCGTGACCTGATAGAGCTTCCCGTTCCTGACCTCGCAAACCACGTTTATCACCTTATCCTCGTAGAACTTGATAAAGTTCAGGTTATCGAACTTTTTCTGATAGTCGTTTATCCATACCTCGTCCGGGTTTTTAAGCACGTCCGGGATACACTCCACGAGCGGGACACGAGCCTCCTCGTATTTCTTTGTGGTGTGACGTTTGAACACCTCCTCCGTGAGTTGTACCTTTCGGCCTTTATAGTCATCCATCACCTGATGCGAATTCCTCCACTGGTTCGGATCCCCGGTGAACACCGGTGCTTTTTCGGTTGCTGCAGCCGCTTTCTTTCCAAAGGAATCCAGTCCATAGTCATTATAATGCAAGTCACCCAGCAGGGAGGCGGCCTTATCGGGGAACTTTCGGATATAATGCTGGTTCTTGGAAAACACCTCAGCCGTTTCTCCCCGGTTGGAATCCCATCCCTGAGCCTCGTTCATTTTCCATTCACCCGTACCGAGGTATTCATCGACAATGGCACGCATGGCGTTGATGTCTATACCCTCTACCTCGTGTTTCATGAGCGGAACCACCCGGCAACGGCATTTCCAGCCATTAGGCGGGAATATCTTTTTCCACCGTGGATCATTGGCCGGTAATATCACCCCGTCCAGCTTCCGGTGTTCCTCCCTTACCTTTTCATCCCCGGCAGTGACATATTTCCAATAAGGGAACATTTTCGTTTTTCCCATGAGCCGGTGGTAATTGCTGGCGGACTCCGCCGTTAGTACCGCCGTTTCGTATTCCGTCTTTTGCCACGTTTTATTGAACGTGCCACATATCTGCTCCGCTTTTTTGGAGAACTCCTGAAAATTACCGCTCTCCCTGAACGCCTTGTTCAGCTCCTGAATTTCCGCCAGCGTCTTACCGGCGGAGAAATGAAACAGGTTCATCTCCAAAGCGGTGATAAAAGCGTCATCCTGCAGGCCGTATGCGAATCTTACATCCGCATGGTTCATTGAACGTTTGAACGCACTTTGAACACCGTTCAAAAAGTCGGTAGCAATAAAGGAGAACAACTCCGCATCGAACTTCCCGGTTTCGCCGTTTGCAATCCTTGCGGCCAGCTTTTCCGACATCGGAGCGTTATCATTCAGCCTGATGGGGGCTTTTCCAATGGATGCCCCGACCTGCGGGGCTTGCACGAAAAAATCCCATAAGCGCATAAAGAAATTACGGTCTGCATTACTGATTGTATCCTCCTCCGAATCCTCTCCTATATCGAACTGAGCGGCCTGAGAGGAGGCACGTTTTGCGACCGGCTCCCCATCTTTAGGCACGGGAATCGAATATTTTTCATGCAGGTAGCTCTGCGGGATATCCATGATGTCGGAGAGCTGCACCACCTCGGCAACGGAGAGCTGCTCCGCCGCTTTGGGGAAAATGAACTTTCCGCCAGCAACGGGATACCCTCTCGCCTCCAGCATGGGGAGTACCTTTTGGTTGAGGACACGCTGCACGTACCGGAGGTCAGATTTATTCTTTCCCTCCTCTACCTCCTTGTGAACCTCACCCAATGAACGTGCGCCTTTCTCTCCCTGTACGGTGGTCATGGTTTGTCCGAGGATAGTGATCAGCATCTCCTCGTTGTTGGCCTGCCGGAATTCGTTGTACGAGGATCCTGAACCCGTTCCGCCCTCTTTGGTTTCCACATCCGCCTCTTTTGGGATGACCACATACGGTGCGGATCCGGCTTTATCGAAAGCCTCCTCCAGCAGCTTGCGGCTCTCCGGATCATACGTGTTGTATTTACCGATGCGCTGGGGCATCCCGAAAAGCTCGATCCATTGTGACCAATCCCCAAAGCCTCCACGTTTGTAGATGGCATAGGGAGCCGCCTTGAGTAACAAACCGAAATCCCGGTCTTTGCCGAGAATGAGCAGCTGTGAATCTCCCTCGTATGGTATGCCTATTTCGTCCGTGTCCTGCCGGAGGATTGTGCGGTTTTTCAGGTTGATATGCTTTGCCGGAATCGGTTCCACGTTGAAACCGTCATTAAAGGTCATTTCAATGCCTGAACGCCCGTATATTTTCTTTTTCAGGATTTCAGTCAGCAGATCCTCCCATGCGGTGGTGTCCATCAGGTCTGCGATCTCCTCCACTTCCTCCCCAGCCGCATTTTGGAAAGTAAGCTCCGAGTTCGTGACCGCATCGATGCGCTTTTGAACGGCATCGCTCAAAACGCCGTCAATCATGATATCATCGAGCAGGTCATACAGCTGCTTTGTTCGTCCATTGTCTGCAGAGGAGAGAGCCGTCCGCCAATTCCCCACGTCATACACTTTCCGCTGGGGAGCCTTGACTACGATCTGATGGATGACCAGCTGCTCCTTTGATTTTGCCCCGGCATTTGTCGTGGCCGTCTTTTTTTTCTTGTTCGCCATAGTCATATATTAAAAATGTTGATTACGCTTGGGATTGCTCCCGTAGATATATTCACCTGCAGTATCCGGTTTCCCGTCACCGTCCTCGTCTATAATGGGGAGGTTAGGCTTAATGTCTGATTTCTGCACTTGCCGGAGCCATGCCACGGCACGCTCGTACCTATCCTGCCGGAGCTGCAGGTCAGTACCGGCATTGCATAGGTTCACGAAATGCCACACGGCTATGTCCTTTACAAAAATGAGTAGGAGGGCGTTTCTTTGGCTCCCTGTGGCCTCGAAAATCTTTTTGCGGTCATACGCACCAAGATATCCGTATGCTTCCTGCAGGGCAGCGTCTATGGCTGCCGTGAGGATTGTTTCATCCTCCCTGCTGATAGCCTCTATATTCTCTTTATAGAGGTGCGTTTCCAATTCTTTGGGTGTGATAAATGCCATGATTAAAATCTCTTTTTATTGGTTACACGTGCGCCCACGGTGTAGGATCCAGCCGAGAGCGTGCTTATCTTTTGGTTGATGATCCACACGCCACCCTCGATACAGTCCACGCCGTCAGCGGGTGATTTCATAGCTCGGTTGATGAGCAGGAACTGCTCCTCCAGCCTTTTCATGTGCGGATTATCCTTTTCGTCAATGTTGAGGATGAGTTGTCCTCGCCGGTTGATCGGCTCAAGGTTTCCCTCGATACGGTCAAACTTTTCCGGTTTCTTCCGGGTATCCGGTATGATCCCGATAAATCCGAGTTGTTTTCCTTTCTCGCTAAATAGCGGAACGAACACCTGTTCATAGAAAGGATCCTGCAGCTTGTTATTTTCGATGTAATTATATACCTGCGTTTTTTGCCCCACGTAATCCCGAAGATAATAATACCAGTTCACGTACTCCTCGTTTACCACATGGTCAAGATAACCGGTGTAAACGTAGAATTTACCGTCATAATACCCGATAAGGAAACAGGCTTTGAAAGAGGTGGCCTTGTTCTTTGAGTTGGACGGAGCCGGATCCCCGTAAACAACGGCAAACTGCAGCTTTGAGAGTGGCGGGCATTTGCCCCATACCATTTCTTTGAACGTGTCACCCTCGGAGAGCGGGTTGTTCATGTATTCTTGCTGGAACGCCTTTGTGCTGATTTTGGACTGAATGCGGTTAATGCGTTCCTCCGTGTTCTTTTCCGGCCAGCTGGATTTGCCATCCTTGTCCCGGATGTTCACGATATCCCAATGGTCAGCTTTATCACCGGCACGTTTCACGCAGCAGTCGAGAGCGATCAGGTTTCCGCAGAATATCACCAGCAAATCCTCGCTGATGGATCGGGTTGGAAACAGAGCCTCCTCGAACCATTCCCATTTCTTTTTCAGGATGTCCGGGTTCCTGCAGTCTGCATCCGTATCGAAGTCATCCACGAGAGCCGTGTCCGGACGTACAGCGTCCTTTCTCGTACCACGGGGTGACTCCAGCGCACCGATAGCCCGGAACGTTGCCCCGGTAGTGAGCGTGAATTCGTCCGCCGTCCAGCTCCCGAACTCCCTCAAATCACCATAATATGCCTTTAGCATGGAATTGCTCTCAAAGGCTTTTTTATAAGGTTCCAAAAGCCGGACGGCGTTCTCGTGACTGTTTGAGATGAGTAGCACGTTCTTTTTCTTTCCGGTCAGCACGAGGTACATCATGCACATGAACACGATGGTGGATTTTGCCAGCTCACGTGACCACGATAGAACCTCGTACCATTCCATATTCGTGGTGATGCGTTTGATGGCCTTTTTATGGAATTTGGTAAAGGGGTACTTTGCGAATTCCGAGAAAAAGAACAGGATCCACTCGATGACGTTCGCCTCCAGCTTTTCCAGCTTCTTTTTTCGTTCCACCGGCGAGAGGTTGTCGGCGGCTTTGTCCCTTTTGAGTGAACGGTGGTATTCAGTCCACTCCTTGTATGCTTGAATATCATCTATTTTACCCATTTCATTTTCTCCTTTATATACGCATCGAAATAATCACTCAGCTCCTTTGCCCTTTCGAGATCCTGCTGTCGGAGCCAATCGAGCAGCCCACGGGAAACATTGTATATGTCCCTGATGGAGGCATCCTGCTCCAACGCCTCAAGGTCAGCCGTCAGTTTGCGCCGTATATCGGCCTCCGCCGCTGAGGGATACCGTTTTCCCTCCTCTTTGCCTGCGATGGAGCGGTCGAGTTCGTCCAGCTGCGTGAGCGTGGAGCTGATCCGTTCCTCCCGTGTCTGCAGGAGGTTGAGCTTTAAGCCCTCCCATTCCTTAACCCATTTGTTCACCGTGACACGGGAAACACCCACCCGGTCGGCAATTTCCTGCTGGGTGATGTTCTCTTTTAGATACATCAATTTCGCCCATTCTTTCCGTTGATTTGCTTTCAATTCTTCCGCCATAGCTATATCATTTTATAGCCCAAAGGTAAAGCCTTGCGGTGAGTGAAAATAATTGGTTTGTAATGGTTTACGTTTAAACTGAAATGGCTGCGGTTTAAGTTGAAACGGTTACAGGCCGATTTGTACAGCCCGTTTTTTACCCTGAATTTTGTCACAAAATCAAACGAGCGAAATGGGCAAATTAACCTTTGTATTACATGATGAGTCGGTGAACACCTACGGGTTTAGGATGCTCACCAGCGGAGCCAATTTGGAGGAGTTTAAAAAGAATCCCGTGATGCTTCTGAATCACGATGATTACTCCCTGCCGATTGGCCGGTGGGAAAATATACGTGTTGAGGGAGGTAAGATTTTAGCCGATGCCGTGTTCGATGAGGGAGATGCCCGTGCCGCAGAGGTAAAGCGTAAAGTTGAGAATGACTTTATCCGTATGGCCTCTATCGGTGCGTGGCCTCCGGAGGAGAAAAGCGATGCCTATGACCTGATGCTCCCCGGACAAATGCTCCCTACCGTTACAAGATGGACGGTTCGTGAGGGCAGTGTCGTTACAATCGGAGCCAATCACAATGCGCTGGTATTCTATGACAGAGAGAGCAAACAGATTATCGACCTGAATGATAAGGGTAATCTTATCCGGTTGATAGATCACAGTAATAACCCCAAAAAACAATTAAAAATGAGCGTACTTACAGGAGTATTGAAGCTGCAGGACTCTGCAAGCGAGGCGGAAATCGTAACCGCCATTCAGGGAATCATTGCCAATGCCGACCGCTTGGAAAAAGAAAACAAGACGCTGGCCGTCGCAGTGGATAAAATGAACGAGGCCAAAAAGGAATCCCAAAAGCGGGAGGCGATTTCCCTGACCGATGCGGCCATTAAAGACGGACGCTATGATGCGAAAGGCCGTGAGAACCTGCTGAACCTTTTCGATAAGGATTTCGAGGGAACAAAGGCTATGCTGGCAGCTATCCCGTGCCGTGCAAACGTGGCCGGTCAAATCAACACGGATAAAGGATCCGGTGTAACACTCGGTGATTGGAAAGACAAATCATGGAACGAGCTGGATAAAGCCGGTAAGCTCGTTGAGCTGAAAGATGCCGCTCCGGACTTGTATAAGTCCAAGTTTAAAGAGCGTTTCGGTATCGAACCGAATCTGTAATTATTAACCATTAAAGCAAGAATAGAAATGGCAATTCAGAAAGAAATTTGGATGGCGGCTATCGTGGAGGGTTTATTTGCCTCCAATAGCTTCCTGAGCAAGGCGTTCAACGCCGATGAGTACGTGAACAACGGCAAGATTGTTCACATCCCGAATGCCGGTGCAGCATCCGGAACCAAGAAAAACCGAACCAGCCTCCCGGCTACGGTAACCAAAAGAACGGATATCGATGTGACGTTCCCGCTGGATGAATACACCACGGATCCGGTACTTATCCCTAACGCCGACACGGTGGAACTCAGCTATGACAAACGGGAGTCCGTCCTGCGTCAGGATAAACTCAAACTGCAGGATGATGTGGCACTCGATTTCGTTTTCAACTGGAGTCCTGCCGCCGCACAGTGCATTGAAACTACCGGTACGGAGATCGATGCCTACACGGATAAGGCTACCGGCAAACGTAAAGGTATCTGCAAGGCAGACGTGTTGGGCTTGATGACCAAGTTCAATAATGATGATATCCCGCAGGAGGGGCGTTATTTGCTGCTGGATGCGCAGATGTACTCCCAACTGTTGAACAGCCTGACGGAGAACGAGAACACGGCGTTCCTCGCTTCCGCCGATGCGCAGAACGGTATCCTCGGTAAGCTGTTCAGCTTTAATATCATGATGCGCAGCAGGGTTGCCCTTTATACTGCGGCCAAAGCTCCCAAAGCGTGGAGTACCGCCGGTGCAGCCACCGACCTCGCCGCCGGTCTTGCATGGCACGAGCAAAGCGTCTGCCGTGCGCTGGGTGAGGTGAAAGCGTTCGAGAACGAGGGTGACGCAACCTATTACGGTGATATTTATTCATTCCTTGTACGTGCCGGTGGCCGTATCATGCGTGAAGATAAAAAGGGTGTAATCGCTTTAGTGCAGGGAACCCCTGCAGCGGGATAAGGTTATGGCAGAATTGAAATATTTGGTAATCCACTGTACCGCCACGCCTCAAGGCCGTAAGGTAACGGGTAACGATATCCGGGCATGGCACACGAACCCGGTGAGTAAGGGTGGGCGTGGCTGGAAGCAGGTGGGATATACCGATATGTTTCACCTTGACGGAACGGTGGAGCGATTGGCCCGGAACAACGAGGACGCACGGGTGGATCCGTGGGAGATTACCAATGGAGCAAAAGGGTACAATTCCATTTCCCGGCACATTGTGTACGTTGGCGGTGTGGCCGCTGACGGCAAGACTCCCAAAGACACCCGTACTCCCGGCCAGCTGAAAGCGTTGGAGGATTACGTGAAAGACTTCCACCGCCGTTTCCCACGGGTGAGAATCATCGGTCATAACGAGATTGCGGCCAAGGCGTGCCCGTCATTTGACGTTCAGGCATGGCTCAGGAAAATAGGCATTAACCAATAACAAAGCAAAGAGATGGACGGTCTGATGGATTTTTTAATGTTCGCCCTGCCGGGTGGTTTTATCGGGAGCATCTTCACATGGTTTGTTGGCCGTAGAAAGCAGAACAATGATATGTTATCCCAGCTTCAGGCGTCCATCAATATGCTCAGTAGTGAGAACCGGAAGATATTGGATGAGAATATCCAGCTCCGTAGAGAGAATGCCGACCTGAAAGCGAATCAGGAGGAGATGATCCAAAAGCTCTCCCGTCTTACCAAAGAGGTGGAGAGATTAAGAAAAGTAATCAATAAACAAACAGGAAATGATGAGAAATCCAATCCGAGGGGTAACCCTCGTGCTACTTATAGCCGTGTTCTGCCTGATGGGATGTGCCACGGCGAAATTAACCAAGAGCCAGCAGTCACACACGCTGACGGAACAGACGAAAAGCGGAACCACCACCGGAGTAACCGGAGAGCAGTCAGACGTGACGGCTCAGAGGACGGGGGAACTACTGCAGGGACAGACGATAACCGCCCTGACACGGGAGGGGATTCCGGAGTCGGAGGCGAAAGTGGATGTTCCGATACAGAACCTCCTTAACCTGCCGGATGGTGCTGGCTACACGGCCAAAGACGGTCAGGCATCGGTAAGCGTGCAAAGGCATGGCGATAATATCACGGTTACGGGTAAATGTGACTCTATCGCCCGGCAATGCCTTTTTTACGAGCGTGAGGTGTTCCGACAGCGCAACGAGGTGGATAGCTTAAAACGGGTTATTTCCCGGATGGAACAGACGAGCAGCCGGAGTGATGAAACCTACAAGGCGGAGAGCGATGCCGCTGAAAGTATCAAGGAAAAACCTCCCGCTACATGGTATAAATGGCTTTTAGCCGGATTCGTGGGCGGTTTGCTGCTTACCTCTCCACTAAAGAAACTAAAGAATAGAATATTAACCTTTTTAAAATAGAGAACGATGTCAAAAGTATATGTGAATGATGGATACATGATGCTCCTTGATGCCATTTATTTCAATGGTAAAAAGATCGGCAATGTTTCTGAGGACGGTATCGATTGGGGCGGTGATGCCGCTGAATATATCAAGCTCTTTGCCGCACAGGTTCGTAATGCCCCGGTCAAGAAAATAAAGAAAAAGGATGCTACCAATCTGCTAAAGTTTACCCTGATTGAACTTGTTCCTCAGAACTGTAAGGACGTGATGGGCGGAACGGTGGACGGTACAAAATGGGAGGCTCCCTCGGAATCCGTTTCGTTAGAGGGTGCATTGAAAATCCTTTGCGGAACCGGCCAGACTATCGAGGTCAAGCGTATGACGCTGGACGGTGTTGTACGTGGCAAGATTGGCGGTGATGATCCGCTGGGTATCGAGTGTGAAATGGAAATGTTGAACCCGCTGGACGGAGGTTCTCCTTTCAGCTTTGATGACACGGTTCCATTTATTTCCATAACGCCCACCTCTTTGTCATTCGCCAAAGGTGGAGAAAGCAAGACGGTGGATATTGAAGCCTCCGGAGCGTTTTCCGTTGGAAAGGTTCCCGCCGGTTTCAGCCTTGAGATTGTAAACGGCAGGATTACCATCACGGCGGATGCCAATACCGGGGCTGCGAGAAACGGATCGGTAGAGTTTATCCTTGCGGCTGATAATACCAAAAAGGCCACCCTCACGTTGAGTCAGGCGGCTGGTAATGCGTAACCCATGAAAAAGAACGTGGAAATAGAGGCAGCGGAGGCTTTGCTTGATGTAGGGGTTTCCCTGCCTTTTTTGCAGTTTAAGATGCCATTCAGAAAGAAACCGGTATCGATCAGGGTAACCATGAAACGTCCCTGCTTGGGGAGTCAGATCCGGATCGCAAGGCTATACCTGCAGTTGGGTATCACATACGAGGAGATGGAGCAGTTCAACAAGCATGAGGAGATGGCGTTCCTTGCCATTCATGGCAAACGTGTTTCCAAGATGGTATCCCTGACCATCTGCCGTGGGGCGGTTTCCGGTCTATTGTTTTCCGGTATTGTCGCATGGCTCTTGAGATGGTTTGTTCCTGACAAGTACCTGCAGGGTGCTAACCAGCGTTTTGTCACTTTGCTTGGTACAAAGTCTTTTATGCGTATTATCGAATCGGTTCAGATATCCAATCCACTGAAACCGAGAGAGAGCCAAAAAAGAAAGGGGAGTTAAGAACGAAATATGTCGGATCCCATAGCCCCTTTGGTATCGTGTGGCAGATAGCTGCGGCCACCGGCTGGAGTGTAAAATACATTCTTTGGGGTGTCAATTACCAAACCCTCCGGATGATGCTTGCCGATGCGCCACATTACGAGAAAGAGAATGATAACAACCGAACCGGAAGCAAAGGCGGTAAAGGGAAACCTAAAAGCCTTTCCGGATTTTTCCAATCACGACTGAAAGAACAATGAAACCCGTTGAGATAGAATTCATAATGAGAGACAAGCTCTCTCCCGGCATTGACAAGGCGGGCAAGTCCGCCGAAACGCTGGGAGATAAGGCCGAGCAGGTGTCTAAAAGCATCACAGACCGTATTGCCGCCCAAAAAGAGCAGATCAAGTATGTTGAATCCTGTCTCAAGGATTTAAAGAAGCAATACGACAACCTTGCACCCGGAAAGGCGCAGCTGGAGATGCGTGCGGAGATAGATGCCTGTACCAAAGCCCTGCAGGAGGACAAGAACATTCTCTCCTCCCTTGAGGCGGAGCATGACAAGGCATCCGTTTCCACCAAACGTCTTTCGATGCAGCTCCGGGAGATGCAGGATGCGATGGCTCGCCTGCGTTTGGAGGGCAAACAGAACACCAAAGAGTATGCGGAGATGGCCGATAAAGCCGCTGTATTAGCCGATACCATCGGTGATCTGCGTACCCAAACGAATATTCTCGCCAATGATGATGCAGCCTTGCAGGGAGTGATGAGCGGTGTGAACGGCTTGTCCGGTCTGTTCACGACCGCCACCGGTGTCATGGGGATTTTTGCCTCGGAAAACGAGGATCTGATAAAGATACAAACCCGTGTGCAGAGCGTCATGGCCGTCACTATGGGGCTGCAGCAAGTCATGAATACCCTGAACAAGGATTCCGCTTTCCGGCTGGTCACCGTTGTCAAGATGAAAAAGCTGCTGACGGCGGCCAATACAAAGTTGGCCGTGTCATTGGGCATCTCCAATGCGGCTGCCACCGCTTTGATGGCCACCCTTACGCTGGGGCTTTCCGCCGTTATAACGGGGCTTATCGTGCTTTGGGATAAATACAGCGATGCTCAGGAGGCAGCGGCGGAAAAGGCCAAAGAACGGGTTAAAATAGAAAGTGACGGGCGTTCCCAAATGATCAAAACCCGCTTTGAGATAGAGAATACCACGAAAAGCCTGAAAGACTTTACCGGTAGCAAGGAGCAGGAAAAGGCCAAAGTTGAGGAGTTGAACCGGAAATACGGCGAGAGCTTCGGATATTACAATACCGTTGCCGAGTGGTATGATGTGCTGATCCAAAAGAGTGATGACTATATCCAAATGCTTTTCCTGCAGGCGAAAGCCCAAAGTCTTGTTAACAAGGCCGTGGAAGCGGACGAAACGGTGAACGAGGTAAAAGCCACTCCTGAATCCGATGTCGAGGGTTCGATGGGCTGGTTCTCTAAAATGGGGCTTTATATGGCTCAAAGCGAGTCTTACGGTCAGATTGACGCTCAGGCGTTGATAGAGAAACATAATAAGGAGGCCAAGGATGCAGCCGTAAAAGCCGCCGAGGAGCAGCGGGACGCTTATTTGGAGGAAGCAAAGAAGCTGCAGGAGGAATATGCCGAGCTGGGAAAGAAATCCGGTATCGGCGGGTTCGTGGCTCCTGAGAACAACAAGGATAAAGCGAAACCGGCCAACAACCTTGCCGAGTTAGAACTGAAAGCCCGTCAAAAGATAGAGGATCAGCGTATCGCCATCCTGAAAGAGGGATATGACAAGGAGCGTGAGGAGGCATCGTTGAACTTTGAGCGGGAGAAAGAGCGTATCAACCGTGAGGAGCAACAGCGCATTGAACTTTATAACAAGCTGAAAGCCGCCGGGGAAAAAGTTACTCCTGAGCAGCTTGCCAATATCTCGGCACAGGCCGCAACCCAGCGTATACAGGCTGCACAGATATATGATGCCACCGTTGCAGAGATTGACGGTAAGGAGAAAAAGGATAACGAGGAGAAAAAGAAGAAACAGCAGGAAACCCTGCAGGAACTTCTGACTAAATATCGTGACTATGAGGCACAGCGTGCGGCTATAAAGAAACAAGGTGATGATGATATCGCTAAATTGGAGGCGGAGCGGACTGAGGCAAACTCGGCGGAAATTGACCGGGCGATAGCCGTCGCAAGAGAAAAGGTAAAACAAGGCATCCAATCAGTGAATGATGCGGAGGCCGACAGTATCTCAAGAGACAATGATTTCTTTAAAAAGCTCTTTGGGGATTACTCCTCCATGTCTTTCGATTCCCTGCAGAAACTGATCTCGCAGGCGAAGCAGCTGCGCACGTATTTATCCGGAAAGGGAGACGCGAAAGGTATCACGTTCATCTCTCCGGATCAACTGAAAAACATAGAGAAAAGTCCGGCTGAGCTTGAAAAGCTGAAAAAAGCCCTTGATAAACTACTCGATACCGGCAAGGGAGGCAATAACAAGTGGGAGAATATCTTCAAGACATTTGAGAAAGGCTTTGCCGAACTCAAAGGTGCGAAAGGAGCCAAAGAGGTGTCCGGCGCAATCGGTACGATCAGCGGGGCTGCATCCGAGGCAGCCGGTGAACTTGCCAATATGTTTGACCAGATGGGTGACACCGAGGTTGCCGATGCTTTGAACGGTATGCAGCAGGTGATGGGTGCGGTTTCCAATATCGGGCAAGGTTTCGCCAAGGGTGGCTTGATCGGTGGCATCGGTGCGGCTATCGGTGAGGCCGCAAATTTCCTGACCTCTGCCTTTGCTGCAGAAGCCCGTCACAAGGAGGCTCTAAAGGAGATTGAAAAGGCAAGGCTCGATTTCCAGCGGCAATACAACCTCTTATTGCTGGAGCAGAACCTTTTGCTCGAAAAGGCCGAGAATATATTCGGGGAGCGTCAGGTGGCAAAGGCCGTGGGTGCGATAGAGGTCTATCGTGACGCACTCTCGCAATTCAAGGACGAGCTGGCCGGTGATGCTCCGACCATGAACTGGATAGAGCGTATGACGGGTGATGTTGCCGGAACCTACCGCAAACGGCTGGAGAACTATCAGAAAGGTTTTGGCGGGTTGAACGATGCGCAGATCGTAACGGGGCATAAAAAAACGGGATTGTTCGGCTGGGGAAAAGGAAAGGACGTTTATAGCGGTATCCTTGATGTTTACCCTGAACTGATAAAGGCCAACGGCGAGCTGGATACGGAGATGCTCCAAGTCATTCTCGACACCCGCAAGATGAGCGATGAAACCCGGAACTACCTTGAGAACCTGATCGCCCTGAAAGATGCGATGGACGAGGCGGAACAGGCTTTGGATGATTATCTGCAGGAAACGTTCGGGAGTCTCGGTCAGGGAATGCTCGACTCCATCACTTCCGCCATCAAGGGGAGCGGCACGGCATTGGGGAATTTTGCGGATCAGGCCGCTTCCGTGCTGGAAAACCTCGGAGAGCAGATCGCATACTCCTTGTTTTTCGCAGATAAATTCGATGACCTGCAGAAACGGCTCAAAGAGGTTTATGGCAGTGGTAAAAGTGAGGAGCAGATTGCGGGTGATGCCATGCGCCTGATCGATAACTTTTATGACAATATCGGGAATAACGTGGATGCGGCTCAATCGTGGATGGAAGCGTGGAAAGACAAGGCCGCCGCTATGGGGTATGACCTTTGGAAAAACGATGAGGAGAAGACTACCACCCAAAGCGGGCGTTCCGGTGCTTTCCAAACCCTCACGCAGGAACAGGGCACGAAGCTGGAGGGCTTGATGACCTCCCTGCAGATGCACGATGCCTCCATCGATGAGAACGTGGAAAACATCTCCGAGGGTATCGGCGGTGCCTTGGAAATGATTGACAAGATAAAGACGAACACCGATGCCCTGCCAAAGATATACGATGAGATAAGGGACATCAAACAGAACGGTTTAAAAATGAAATGACAATGGATATTTTGAAAGGTTTGCTACTGATAAACGGAACGGACGTATTCACGGCATACGGTGCGTATCTCGTGGAGGAGAAAAAGGGCGATAACAAAAATTACTCCGCCCTGCTGAAACCGCCAGCGGCAAAGTCGCACACGGCTGTATCATTCCGGGAGAGAGACGGGGAGAAACTGCCCGATTCGCTTTTACCGGCATGGGAGGCCCGTGATGTCACCCTACAATTTGCGATCATGGCGGCAGACCGGGCACAATTCCTGTCCCGTTATTCGTCATTCCTGAAATTTCTCAAGGAGGGTGATAAGGGGTGGCTTAATATTAATCCCCCGGAGCTTGGAAGGACTTACCGGATGTATTACAAGGATTGTACGGATTACACCCAGCTGACCGATTTCGGGGGTGAGGTCATCGCAAAATTCAGCGTGAAATTTCGGGAACCGGTTCCCACGTTATAGGATTCAAACATTATTCAAACAGCGTTCAAAATGGAACTTAAAATATACAACCAGCAAGGGGTGTTCAAGACTGCGATATCGCCGTCAGACTCTGACCGCCACGTAAAGGAGGTGATGAATGACAATATCCTGAATTTGTCGTTTACCCTTTACGAGTACGTGAAACTGGGCGTGAATGACTACGTGGATTTTGAGGGTGAACGCTTCACGTTGCTGGAGGATTACAAACCGGAGCAGAAATCCACTGTTGAGTATGCCTACAGCTGCAAGTTCTACGGAATAGAGAGTGAGCTTAAAAAGGCCAAAGTCCTCAAGATGGTGGACGGTGACGATGAACTTTCCTTTTCCTATGATGCCACGGCTGCCGAACACCTGCAGCTGATATGTGACAATATAAACCGTATCAAGGGGACGAAAAATTGGGTTATCGGCGAGGTGGTTTCCTCCGCTAACGTAAACATAGAGTATGACAAGATATTTTGTTTCGATGCCCTTTCGGAAATAGCCAAGCAATTCAATACCGAATGGTGGATCGAGGGAACCACTATCAATCTGAGCCGTTGTGAGCATGGCACTCCTGTATCTTTGGGGTATGGAAAGGGGTTGCTCAGGCTTTCCCGTGTGGAGAACGATACGGTTCCTTTCTTCACCCGGTTGTATCCTCTTGGCAGTACCCGTAATATCGTGGCCTCTGATTACGGTCACCGCCGCCTGCAGCTTCCGGGTGGTGTCCGTTACGTGGAAAGGAATATCCATCTCGGTATCGTGGAGCAGGCGGAGGAGGAGGCTTTTGCGCACATATTCCCGAAACGAGTCGGTACTGTTTCCTCCGTCAGGACTGAGGAGGCCACGGGTGGGGACGGCAATGCGTTCACTATATATTATTTTACTGATGAGGGGTTGGATTTCGATCCGAACACCTACGAGATCGAGGGACTTGTCAAGCAGGTGTCGTTTCAAGGCGGGGAGTTGAACGGGCGTGATTTTGAGGTGAATTTCAATTCCGAGACAAAGGAGTTCGAGATTATCACGCAATTCCCGTACGAGAACCAGCAGCTACCGGGCGGCCTGCTGATCCCGAAACCGGGTGACGAGTATATCCTTTGGAACATACGGATGCCTAAAGAGTATTATCCGCTGGCGGAAAAAGAATTCGAGGAGGCCGTTCAGGAGCATATCGAGTCGATAAGCATTGATACGTCAGTCTATAAGGCTCCAACCGATTACATATATTTTGACGAGAACCATATCGATTTGAAATTGGGGCGGCGTGTCCTTTTGGAGAATGAGATTTATTTCCCCACCGGCACTCACGAGAGCCGTGTGACCAAGATCTCCCGCCGGGTGAACCATACCACAGATATGGATATTGAATGCACGTATGCGGTTGATTACGGGCGTATCAATCAGATCGAGAGCAATATCGTGGATATTCAGGCGGCTTATAAGGAGCAGCTTAACAAGGACGTGCTGACCGTGTTGAAAAGCTGGGACAGCATCGATCCCACCGAGTACAATGTGCTTTCCGCTGTCCGGACAATACGCACGATTGCGAACTCCCTGAGCAAGCTGGAAAAAGAGACGGCAGACAAATATCTCAGAAAGGACATACCTGATACGGCGGGTGAGCTTGAAACCTTTTTGAAGGGGATAAAGGTTATCGGCGAGGCTCTTGTCCAAAGCCTTATGGTAGAGAAAGACTCCACTTTCAAAGGTCTGCTTTCCTCCGAGGTCTTCACTTCGGGTTTCCCCGGCGGAACCGGCTGGGCTTTGTTTTGGAAAGAGGTGCTTAACGCCGCAGGTGTAAAGGAAAAGAAAGCCGTCATGGAACTGGACGAGATGACCGTCCGTGGGGTTATGCGGGTGTATGAATTCGTCATTTCCCAGCTGCTGGGCGAGAATGGAACCCGCCTGACAGCGGATATGATGCGTGTCGATCACATCGATGCGGGCACAAAGACTATCTATCTCGATACGGAGAAAGGAGTCCTTTATAATCCTTTCCGTACCGGTGATATCGTGATGGTTCAGCAGTTCTCCGTGAATGGGCACGGGGGAAAGCATTACGAATTTGAGGTGGTAGATGTCAAGGTCGGGGCTTTGGCTGATGGAGAGAACCGGCTGGATAGTATCACCTATAAAAATTTTGTTGGTGACGTGAGCAGTGTGGCCGCCCGTGACGTGCTTACCCGTGTGGACTCCGCTACCAATTCAGACCGTAAGGGCGTGATCAAGCAGACCAGTGTTGAGGAGGGCAGCCCGTACCTTGATGTCCTGTATGGAATGAAAACGGATCCTGACAACGCCGTGCGTCTCCGGCTTGGGCGTCTGGCCGGTATTATTACCTATTGGTGGGGGCAGCTTCAGGGATACGGCCTGTATTCCAACAACGCCTATCTGCTGGGTGATTTCCGTCTGCGTACCGGAGAGGATGTCCGGACGAAATTCGAGGTGATGGAGGGTATGCTGCAGAGTGCCATGCAGAGTGTTGTCAGTACGATGACCGAGGAGGATAACTTTCTGAAAAACGCCAACTTTCAGGATGACATGGCTTATTGGGAGCGTGAGAGCGATATGGCTTTATATGATATCGGAGGCCAGCTGCTTGATTTAGGCGTGAATTTCTATTCCGAGAAAAACAAGGTGGCCGACATCGACTCTTTCGATGGCCGTTTCATGCTCCGGATCAAGCGGAGCCACATCCGCCAGCTGAATGCGGATATCACCAAGCCGGAAGATGGCAGCGTCATATTTCTAACCCTGAAATATCATTGCGCCGAGGAGGGGATCCTGACCGCCGGTTTCAGCGGATCCGCTCCCTATGTGGAAGAAGCGGTTCCAGCCAATGAGGGCTTTGAAACGCTGGAGGTATCGGGGGTATGGGACGGAGCCGGTGATTTTCTCCTGAGATTTACCGGTGACTTGTATATCGAGCAGCTGACCCTGACCAATCACCCGTTGGATGATTATAAAAAAGAGGTCAGTACCAAGTTCGAGCAGACCGCCGAGCATATCCTTGCCGTGGCCGAGGAGGTGAACAAGATAGACAACACCATCAAGACCGCCGGATGGATCACCACGGCTGATGGCAACAAGCTGTGGGCTACCATAACCGAGGTGGACAGTCTTGGCAATCGTGTCACCACGCACGAGAGCAGCTTCCACGTGACGGCGCAGCAGATCAACGCCATCGTGAGCCGTATCGACAAGGCGGAGGATGATTTGGGAATCATAGACCATACCATCAAGACCGCCGGTTGGATTACCACTGCAGACGGCAACAAGCTGTGGGCTACCATTGACAGGGTGGATGTTCTTGGTAATCGCCTGACCACGCACGAGAGCAGTTTTCACGTGACGGCACAACAAATCAATGCCATTGTCAGCCGGGTGGATACGATAGACGGAACCATCAGTAAGGCCGGTTGGATTACTTCCGCAGACGGCAATAAGTTATGGGCGAGCAAGACGCTTGAGGATGGTGGTACCATTGTTTCCTATATCAACCAAGCGGCGGACTCCGTGACAATAAACGCCAAGCATATCAAGCTGGAGGGGCTTGTAACTGCGAATGGTAACGTACAATTCACCACGGATGGAAAGATAATCGCCAAGAACGGCGAGTTCAGCGGAACGGTTGTCGGTGTGTCGGGTTCCTTCAAATCCTTAAACTGTGTGAATAATAGCGGGGATATTGTCGGAGGCATCTCCTTTGGCAGTGATGGAAAGATGTGGTTTAACGGTGACCTGTATCATCAGGGCTATGACTATGACAAAAAACGTTCTTTCCGTTTCTATACCTCCGATGTTTGGTGTCGTGGTAATTTCGGGGCAAGGCAACGCAATACACTGGTGGTATATGGCAGTTATGGTTACTATTACGTAAATGGTTTGGATACGGAAACCGGTAAGGTATATGTCTCCCTACCCTCGGCCACGTCATCCAATAACGAGACCTATTATACCATTCCGTTATACGGAACCACCGGGGATGCTTCCGGTTTCCCTGTTGACTTGGTGATCATAAAGGTTTCAGGGACGTACCGGTATTTATTGAGCGGGATGAAAAGCCAGCGGGTAACGGTCATGAATGCGAATAATCAAAATAGTGAAATTTATATCTACTCGAATGGCAATAAGGTAAAATGGCCGGGCGGTACTATCGCTGATTGTAGGAATATAGCGGATTTCATGAGTCCTTCACCGGCTTCTAACTTATTAGGCAGAGGATGGATAGTGGGCGCAATGAATGATAATAACTGGTAATAATAAAAAGGAGGTATTTATGAAAGTGAATTTGAATGTTCCCTTTATGAATTATAAGGGGTTGGTGATCACGAAAAAGGTAGAGGGTACGGATGTGGAACAGGAGCAGCTGATGAAAGATGTCATTGCTCCGATCCTATTCAGTGGGGAGTGGAGAGATGAGAGGGTGAATGCTTTGAGTGGTGATGAAAAAATCCGTGCTTATAGCTTGAGCCTTAAGATCTATCAATCCACCGGAGATATCGAAATCTCAGCGGAGGAGGCTCTAATGATAAAAGAAGCCGCATTGGTTTTGAGCCCCGGCGGTTACGCACAAATTGTCAAATTGATAGACGGATAAGTTATGGTACTGACAGAAGCTCAATTGCAGGAAATCGCTAAACGTGTGCGTGCGATCATCCGAGCCGAATCCAAAGGCGTGGGTGATCTACCGGTGGCCACCTCGTTGGATGGGCTTCTCTCGCTTCCGGCCTTGCGCTTTAACGGTGGCGTGCCGGAAGTAGTAGAGGCTCCTATCTCCAAATTGCAGGACGTGGCATTGGATGCGGTCAGTGGGGCAACGAAAGCCGCCAATGAAGCTGCAGTAAAAGCCAACACGTCTGCAGGTAATGCAGATAAGGCAACCACAGCGGCCAATAATGCTGCCAAAAGTGCCAATGATGCCGCCGGTACTGCTGGAGCAGCTACCGAAGCGGCAAAGAAAGCCACGGATGCGGCCAACGGAGCCGCCTCCAATGCCACGAATGCCGCCACGAAAGCGTCCTCCGCAGCTGATACGGCGAATAAGGAGGCCAGCTCTGTAAATGCGGCCAAATCGGAAGCTCTTGCCGCTGCCGCCCGTGCGAGCAGTACGGCCACCACAGCAGAGGCCGAAATCGAGAAGATGAAGCAGCTGCAGGAATCCATGTCGGGTGCAGCTTCATTGGCTCCCACGAGGATGGAACTGACCTACACGAAACGCATCACCCAGCGTAATCCTTACGTTCAGCGTATCGTGGCCAAGATGTTCCCCTCGTACTCCCTGCAGAATGTTTTGTTCTTGGGTGATGACGTGGCCGTGAGCGTGGATCCTGCCGGTATTGTAACCCCGTTGAAGATCGGAACGAGCCGGATCCACGTGATCCCGACACAGGCCACCCACTTGTACAAGACCATAAACGTGACGGTTCAGGCTCCGTCCGTCCGCCTTACCGGAGGCGGTAAAATCCGGGTTGACAGTAAAGGCAGAATACGTTTAACTTAAAAACTTGATAAATATGACAAGCGATCAGGAAACTCGTGTATTAGCGATGCTTTCGGCTTTTGAAGCCGGAAAGAAGATCAGCGAACTCGATACTGCCTCCGGCAGCGTGAGCGATATGCGCATCGAGGTGCTGGATACGGATGGAGAGTCCAAAGTTATGAATTTGTCAGAGGCGGTTACCACCGCCGCAAACGCCGTTTGTGGGCGTTATTGGAATGAATCGAATTCCACGTACCGGGCTGCCGGTTATCATGGCAGCCTCGATATGCTCCGCAAGCTGCCAGAGCTGTTGGGACTTGGTTGTTACCTCGTTAAGGATGACCGTACCCGGCGCAAGCTGGATCCCACGAACCACTACCGTTTCGAGGACGGCACACCGGCCAAGCTGGATGGCACGATGGGGCAGTATATGTGGTGTTGGAATACCGGTTTCTATTTTGCCGAGTGGAAAGTGGGGAATCTGAAATATTATGCGGTTTCTCTTTCTCCTATCAAAGGCAAACAGTGCGTGTATATTCCCGCCGGTGGCCTTTCCGCCCTCGGTGGTGGCGTGATGGATAGGACGAACGCCATTCTTTGCTCGGTTGTGAGCGATGCCGCCCAATATCGTGGAGGTGGCAACGATGCGAGCCGTGACGGAACCTATCGCACTCAGCTTGGTATGGTGGCAACCGCTCTGCAGTACCGTAGTTTTTCAACTTATGCCCGTAAGCGTGGCGAGGGTTGGGATGCCAATTGGTACGTGGCTCAGGCCGTTGTTGAAATCCTTTTCATGATTATATTCGGAACCCGCAATATGCAGGAGGCCGTGATTGCTGAAAAGGATAGCAACGGTCTGTATCAGGGTGGCCTCGGAGCCGGAACCACTAATATGCCGAATTGGGATCAGTGGGGTTATTACCCGGTTGTTCCGACCTCTGCGGGTATTGAGTTGGGTGACGGTTGCGGTGAAACAACGTTCAATGTGCTAAAGGAGGACGGCTCGCTGCATTATGCCGCAAAGGTTCCGGTGTTCTTCGGCCTGAAACATCCTTTCGGTCATATTTGGAAGATTGTCCGGGGGCTTATCGATAACGTGGGTGATGAGAAATCCGAGGTTTATGTTGCCCCGTCCCTTTATGCCGGTTATGATGACAATTCCATCAGCGGTCTTATCAAGGTTTGCGAGGTTCCAAGAACCTACGGGTATATAAAACAGAAAAGTTATTACTTGCTTTGCGCCATGCCGACTGAAATCGGAGCAACCGCCTCTACTTATTTCTGTGACTATTTTTGGGAGAGTTCAGCATCATCCAAAGGTCTTCGTGTCCGCCTCTCCGGTGCTAACGCTCACAATGGCGCGTCTGCGGGGGCGTTTGCTACGCATGCGAACCGTGCAGCCTCGTATTCGAATGCGAGTGTGTCCGCTCCCCTCTGCTTCTTTGATGCGGATCCAGTCATGTCGGCTTAAAACGAAAAAACGGAAACGAGAAGCGATAAAAGAGCGTTCTTTGAAATTTTGTATTGAGAGTTTTGTAAAAGCGGTTCGGCTGCTTTCAAAACTCGCCGTAAGGCGAGTCGATTTTTGTGATTTTTTTGCGTGTTTTGGGTGAATGTATTTAAAAGGCTTATCTTTGCATCGTTAAACCAAGTTTAACAGGTTGTTTTACCCTTAGTGTGACGCAGTCTTCGTGTCCGCCTCTCCGGTGCTAACGCTAACAATGGCACGAATGCAGGGGCGTTTGCTACGAATACGAACAATGCAGCCTCGAATTCGAATGCGAATGTGTCCGCTCCCCTATACTTTGCAGTTAGGAAACGGTTAGATGGGGCGAAAGACCTTGCCACTTGGCAAAAGATGACGAACGCTCAAAAGGACGCTGGTAGGCCGGTAACGGTTCGAACGCTTCCGAGTAAGGCAAAGCAGACACTCAGACACTCAGAACCGCAGAAACAGGCCATGAAAAGGTATGGAAATTTGTTTGAACGAGTTGTCGAATACGGCAATCTCGAACAGGCGTTTCACAACGCCGCCCGTCACAAAACCCGCCGAAGCGAAGTAATAGAGTACGGCTCCCATTTGGAGGCGAACCTATTACAGCTCCAGCGTGAACTAATCACCGGTACTTACCGCACCTCCGAGTACAAGACTTTTATCATTTACGAACCCAAAGAACGGAAGATCTTTAAACTGCCGTTTCGGGATCGTGTCGTTCATTGGGCTATCATGCAGGTGATTGAACCGATATGGCTCTCCAATTTCACCCGTGATACCTATTCCTGTATCCGTGGGCGTGGTATTCACCCTCTTTTATACAAGCTCCGCCGTGATTTGCAAGCGGATCCGGATGGAACCCGGTACTGCCTGAAAATTGATGTGCGCAAGTTTTATCCAAGCATAGACCATGAGATCATGAAACGGGTGATCCGCCGGAAGCTGAAAGATGCCCGGTTGCTCGCCTTGCTTGACGGCATCGTGGACTCGGCGGAGAACGGAGTACCCATCGGAAATTATCTCTCCCAATTCTTTGCCAACCTCTATTTGTCGGAGCTGGATCATGTCATTAAAGAAGAAATGGGCATCCGGTACTATTATCGTTTTGCGGATGATATTGTCCTGCTGGACGGGGATAAAGGGAAACTCCACGGAACCCTCGTGTTTATCAACCACTACCTGAACAATGAACGTGCCTTGAGTATAAAGCCGAATTATCAGGTCTTCCCGGTAGAGAGCAGGGGTGTCAATTACGTGGGATACGTGACGTTCCATGATTATTGCCTCGCCCGCAAGCAGAACAAGAAAAACCTCTGCCGGGAGGTGGCCAAACTACGAAAGCGTGGAATGAGCGATGAGGAGATCCGGATAAAGGCATCCAGCCGGTTGGGGTTCATGCAGCATTGCAATAGCATTTATTTATTAAAAACTCTCAATATGAAAACATTCAGTGAAGTAACAAACAGCAGTGGTAATCTCACGGGAGATAAGTACCACATTGATGACATTTTGAACAGGGAAATCCACCTGAAAGGCTTCGAGATAAAAGCCTCCAAGTACAAGGGTGAATGCCTGATCATCCAGTATGACATCTACGAGCAGGTAAAGGACAAGACCGGAGCTTTGCTCGCTGATGATGACGGTTCTCCAAAAATGGATTGGGTGGAGCATATCACTTTCACCGGTTCGGAGGCTCTTATCAAACAGTTGAAAGATGTGGTGTTGGATGAACCCTGTTCGGCAAAGATTATTAAACAACCAATCGGTGACCGGGGTAAATGCTTTTATAAGATAACCGATCCCGATTAAAATATCGGTGATTATGTACAAAGGGATTTATGCAGAAAAAAAGACTTTTTCAAAGTTCGATAACGAACATTATTTGTGCTATCTGAACGAGCAGCGTGAGGAGTATTCTCCTGAACCGGATGCCCGTTCGGGTGAGGTGACTGAACCGGTGTCCGCTCCCATATTGGGATATGCCTATACAGGAAGTATGGCGGACGGAGGTACTCTGATTGAAGCGAGAGAGGCTACTTATGACGAATTTGTTTCCGGGTTGATCCGCACGAGGTACTCGGCCAGCCGGGTGGAGGCAATCCAGTCAAACCGTATGATAGCCTTTGTCAATCCGGAGCATGAACGGGCTGCTGAATTTATTTCCGAGTGGGATGATTTCCAGTCTTACCGGGAACAATGCAAGGAACAAGCCAATGCGCTTATAAACGGATAAATGCCTGTCGGGGGCAGGCAAGAAAAAGCCCCCGGCCTGTAAGTAGTTATCTCACCCACATACTTACACAAAGATGCGACCAACCGCACAGCCGGGGGCTAAATACCCTCTGCTGCGGTTGGTCGCATTTGTATGTTATGTGAGTGAGATGTCGCAAAGATAGTAATATTTAAAGGAATAACAGCAATGAAAACACCTATTTCTTACTACGGAGGCAAGCAAACCCTCCTGAAACATATTCTGCCTCTGATCCCAAATCATAAACTTTATACAGAGGCTTTCTGCGGCGGTGCTGCAGTATTGTTTGCCAAGCGTCCGGCTGATGGCGAAGTTATAAACGATATCAGCATGGATATAACGAACTTTTATTGGATGGCTAAAGTCTATTATCGTGACCTGAAACAGGAGATTGAGAAGACTTTGCACAGCCGGGATATGCACGCCCATGCCGGACATATCCTGCAGTATCCTCAATTCTTCCAACCGGTGCAGCGGGCGTGGGCTGTTTGGGCGTTGTGTAAAATGTCCTTTGCCAGCATGATGGACGGTTCGTTCGGTTATGACTTTGGCGGCGGAATGCCGAAAAAACTGCGTAACGCAAAGGATGAGTTTACCGAATGGCTATGCTCCCGGCTTGATAACGTGACCATAGAGAACCGGGATGCGCTGGATGTCATCTCCACTTATGACTCGCCCGATACGTTTCATTTTGTGGATCCTCCCTATATCAATAGCGATTGCGGCCATTACGAGGGTACGTTTGATGAATATTGCATGGAAAAGCTCCTGCAGCTTTTGGAGAAGGTGAAAGGCAAGTTCATGCTGACAATGTTTCCCCTGCCAATGATAGAGGAATACGCAAACAAAAACGGATGGATAATCCACCGGGTAGAAAGAACCATCAGCGCATCAAAGACGAGCCGAAGAAAGCAGGAGGAGTGGATGGTATGCAATTATGAAGAACACCCGCAGCGAACTTTGTTTGATTACAAAGATAGCAGCGATGTTGATACAACAGATGCCTCCTAAATACTTTGTAAAGATAGTCATTTCTAATGAATTACACAAATATTGGAACGTATTTTTTATGTGAAAATGCAATAATTTTAAAGGCTTTCAAACACCATTCAAATGACGTTTGAAAGCCTTTTTATAGTATGCTCGGCATGAGCATTGTCTAACGGGTGCAAGTCCCGAGTAAGCCCTAATAGCGGGAATTACATAGCC
>ERZ780167.91-NODE-91-length-90580-cov-5.010196_pt1 | contig 90580 bp, 85 predicted proteins | sample MGYA00510982_ERZ780167 | MGnify/ENA primary metagenome ERZ780167 (study PRJEB29588, sample SAMEA2146107) | human gut metagenome | biome: human gut; feature: human-associated habitat; material: faeces | place: Denmark | collected 2008/2010 ... | reverse complement strand
TAGATTATTAAGGTCTGTACCTGACAACCGATTGCACTTCTATCTTGAACTTGCGTAGTGTTATTATTTGCTACCTTTGCACTGTGTTCTTTTAGTTGCCTGTATTGCATTAGTTGCTACATCTTGCAACGGGCTTATTGGTGTGAAATATTAATTATATGTGAATAACAGTGATATGAAACGTTTAATTGTTTTTATTGCGTTGGCCTTGTCGTTCGTGTCGGCCTTCTCTCAGATAACGCTCGACGAGTGCAGGGAGCTCGCCCGGGCCAATTATCCGCTCATAAAGCGTTTTCGCCTGGTTGAGCAGAGTCGCTCTTTGTCGGTGAGCAATGCCTCCAAGGCATGGCTTCCGCAGGTTTCTCTCAATGCCCGCGCCTCTTGTCAGAGCGAGGTTACGCGACTTCCGGTAGACATACCGGGCGTAGAAATCAGTCCGCTTCCTAAAGACCAGTATGATGTCAGCGTTAATGTCAGTCAGCAGATTTACGACGGCGGCAGCGTCAGCTCATCGAAGAGACTTGAAGATGCGCGCAGCGACGTGGAGCGTGAGCAGGTCAACGTGGCCATTTATGATGTCTACGAGCGCATAGATCAGCTTTATTTCGGCATATTGCTGCTTGACGAACAGATAAGACAGGTAAGGCTTCTGCAAGACGACCTGTCGCTGAGCTATCAGGCTATAAGCGGAATGGTGCGCGGGGGAGTGGCCAACCAGACCGACCTTGACGCCGTTAAGGTGGAGCAGGTGAAGGCCGCTCAGACTGAAACAGGTCTTGTTACGTCGCGTGCCACTTATCTGAAGATGCTTTCAACATTTATCGGCAAGCCGATTTCTGACAGCGTGAACCTTGTCCGTCCGGCTGAGTCGGATGTTTCGGGCATGGTCAACAATCGTCCTGAACTCGCCCTTTACAGTGCGCAGAACCGTCTGCTCGACCAGCAGCTCAAGAGTCTCGACACGTATCTGCGCCCGCGTTTAGGTCTGTTCCTGCAGGGCGGTTATGGCAATCCGGCACTTAACATGCTTAAAAATGGCTTTGAGGCTTATTATAAAGTTGGAGCGACGCTTACGTGGAACTTTGGTAGTCTGTATACACGTGCCAACGATAAGCGCAAGATTGAGACCGAAAGACTCAATATACAGGCCGAGCGTGAGGCTTTTCTCTTCAATACCGGCCTGCAGAGCGAGCTGCAACGCGGCAATATAGAGAGTCTGCGCCGCCAGATCAGTCAGGACGACGAGATAATAGCCCTGCGTGAAAACATACGCTCAAAGGCTGATGTCAAGGTGGCAAACGGCACCGAGACCGTCAACGAGATGCTGCGCGACGTCAATGCCGTGAGCGAGGCAAGGCTCACAAAGGCCTTTCATGAGATACAGCTTTTACAGGAAATATATAAACTTAAAAACATAAACAACTTTTAGCCGTATGAAAAAGTTTGCATTTATATTCTTGTCCGTGGCCCTTGCGGCATGTTCTTCGGGCAATTCCGACTATGACGCCACGGGCATGTTTGAGGCTACAGAGGTGATAGTTTCTGCCGAGCAGAACGGCCGCCTGCTCTCGTTCACCGTAGAAGAGGGCGACCGCCTTCAGGCCGGCAGTCAGGTAGGACTAATCGACACCGTTCAGCTCCAGTTGCGCGCCTTGCAGCTCGGTGCCACAAAGGATGTGTATGCCACGCAGCGTCCTGACATAGAGACACAGATAGCAGCCACGCGTCAGGAACTGGCCAAGGCCGAGGCTGAGCAGCGCCGCTATGAGGCTCTGGTGAAGGACAATGCCGCCAACCGCAAGATGCTCGACGATGCAGTGAGCAACGTGCGTGTGCTGCGCCGCCGTCTTGCCGCTCAGCAGTCGTCGCTCGGCAAGAGCACAAGCAGTCTTAACAGTCAGATGACTGCCACAGAGATACAGCGCCGCGAGGTTATCGACCAGTTGCGCAAGTGTCATGTCGTGTCGCCCATCAGTGGCACGGTGCTCGAGAAGTACGCAGAGCAGGGCGAGTATGCCACAACGGGCAAGCCTCTGTTTAAGATAGCCGATGTCGTCGACATGAAACTCAGGGCTTATGTAACAGCCAGTCAGCTCAATTCGATAAAGACAGGGCAGAAAGTCAGGGTGTATGCCGACGAGGGCGATGACAAGCGCCGCGAGTATCAGGGCGTGATAACGTGGATATCAGACAAGGCGGAGTTTACTCCCAAGACTATACAGACCCGCGACGAGCGCTCAAATCTCGTCTACGCTGTGAAGATTTCTGTAAGAAACACCGACGGTCTAATTAAAATAGGAATGTATGGCGACGTCAGGTTCTGATGCCGGGGGCATAGTATGGGCCGACGGTCTCTGCAAGAAATATGGCAAGACCGAGGCTCTCAGTCAACTCTCATTCAGCGTTGACGAGGGCGAGATATATGGCATCATCGGTCCCGACGGTGCCGGCAAGACCACTCTTTTCCGCATACTAACCACGTTGCTGTTGCCTGATGAGGGCAAAGCTGGCGTAGACGGACTTGATGTTGTGGCCGACTATCGCGACATACGCCGCCGCATAGGCTACATGCCGGGGCGATTCTCGCTCTATCAGGATCTTTCGGTAGAGGAAAATCTAAAGTTCTTTGCATCTGTGTTCAATACTACCGTTGAGGAAAATTATGCCCTTGTGGCTGATATCTACCGTCAGATAGAACCTTTCAAGAACCGCAGGGCGGGCAAGCTGTCGGGCGGAATGAAACAGAAACTTGCGCTCTGCTGCGCCCTTATCCATGCTCCGCGAGTGCTGTTCCTCGACGAACCTACAACGGGTGTAGACCCTGTGTCGCGCCGGGAGTTCTGGACCATGCTGAAAAAACTGCGCGATGAACACGGACTAACCGTGCTTGTGTCAACGCCATACATGGATGAGGCGTCGTGGTGCGACCGCATTTCGCTTATGCAGGGCGGCCGATTTATGCAGACCGACACGCCTGTCGGCATTGTTGAGGCTTATGCCGACAGGCTGTTTGCTGTCATGGCTGCCGACATGCACGGGCTTATGACCGGACTGAAGGCATGTCCGCTCGTTGCCACTTCGTTCTCGTTCGGTGCAGCCTATCATGTTACGCTCGCGCCAGGTGCAACCCCTGACGCCCTGCGCTCGTGGCTCACAGCAAAGGGCTACGCCGAAGTCGGCATAACGGAGATAAGTCCTTCGGTTGAAGACTGTTTTATGGCATTAATGAAAACATCAGAAAAATGACAGACGAAAAAGTTATAATAGCAGAAAACCTCACAAAGCGTTTCGGCAGTTTTGTTGCCACCGATCATATATCCTTCAGCGTAAGACGCGGCGAGATATTCGGATTTCTCGGTGCCAACGGCGCCGGCAAGACTACGGCCATGCGCATGCTCTGCGGACTGAGCCGCCCGTCGGAGGGCAGGGCAGTGGTGGCAGGCTTCGACGTTGCTTCGCAGGCAGAGCAGGTGAAGCGCCACATAGGCTACATGAGTCAGAAGTTTTCGCTCTACGACGACCTGACCGTGGCTGAGAACATGCGACTCTTCGGCGGCATATACGGCATGGGGCGCAGACAGATAGCCCAGCGTACCGACGGCATGCTTGCCGACTTGGGGCTCGAGAGCGAGCGCAACTCTCTTGTAAAGTCATTGCCGCTCGGCTGGAAACAGAAGCTGGCTTTTGCGCTTGCCATATTCCATGAGCCGGAGATAGTGTTCCTTGATGAGCCTACGGGAGGCGTCGACCCTGTTACCCGGCGCCGCTTCTGGGAGCAGATATATCAGGCTTCCGACCGCGGAATAACTGTGTTTGTCACCACTCACTATATGGACGAGGCCGAATATTGCGACCGCATGTCGATAATGGTAGACGGAAAGATTGAGGCTCTCGACACTCCCGCTGCGCTCAAAAAGAGCTTCGGGGCCGACAGTCTGTATGATGTGTTTTTCAGTCTTGCCCGCAGGGCCAGGCGCACTTAGGGCTGGGCGGAGTCAGTATTGTTTTTCGTGTTAATGATAATTATATGATATGAGACGGTTTATTTCTTTTGTCCACAAGGAGTTTTGCCATATCCTGCGCGACTGGCGCACTATGCTTATCCTGCTGGTTTATCCCGTAGTGCTGATAGTGCTGTTCGGGTATGCCGTCACCACAGAGGTTAAGAATGTTCGCGTGGCAGTGCTCGACTTGTCTCACGACGCTGTTACATCTAAGATTTGCGGGCATATTGCCGCCAGCCGTTATCTCGTCATGGCAGCCGCGCCTCACAGCCGTCCGGAGGTTGAAACCATGTTCAGGCGCGGCGACATAGATGTGGCGGTGATTTTCGAGAGCGGCTTTGCCGACAATATTCGCCATGTCGGCGATGCCCGTGTGCAGATACTTGCCGACGGCAGTGAGCCTAACCAGGCTGCCGTGCGCGTGCAGTATGTCGAGCAGGTGCTTGCGGCTGCCAAGAGCGATGTCGTGGGAGATGCCGTAGGCCGTGGCTTCACGATAGTTCCCGTTACGCGCATGCTCTACAATCCGCAGCAGAAAAGCGAATACAACTTTGTGCCGGGCGTTATAGGCATGATCCTGTTGCTTATCTGCGCCATGATGAGCAGCATAGCCATCGTGCGCGAGAAGGAGAGCGGCACCATGGAGGTGCTTCTGGCGTCGCCCCTGCCGCCGGCGTGCATCATCCTTGCCAAGCTCGTTCCTTACTTTGTGATATCCTGCATAAACCTTGCGGCCATACTGCTGCTGGCTTTCTATATGCTGCATGTGCCCATGGCGGGCAGCCTGATATGCTTTCTCGGCGTAACGCTGCTCTACATACTCGTGTCGCTCACGCTCGGACTGCTAATCTCTACGCTTGTCAGCACGCAGATTGCGGCCATGATACTGTCGCTGCTGCTCATCGTGCCCACCATCTACCTGTCAGGACTCGTGTTTCCGCTCGAGAGCATGCCGGCAGTTCTGCGCGACATCTCGGCCATTGTTCCGGCGCGGTGGTATATCGATGCGGCGCGCAAGCTGATGATTCAGGGGGCAGATGCCGTTTATGTGGCTGCCGACGCTGCCGTAATGGCTGTCATGGAGGCGGTTTTGCTTGGCGTATCTCTTAAATTGTTTAAAGTAAGATTATAACTGCGTTATGGTGATAAGATATTTGATAGAGAAGGAGTTTTTGCAGATCAGGCGCAACGCCATTCTGCCCAGATTGTTTGTCATGCTGCCTCTTGTCCTGCTCATAGTGGTTCCGTTTGCCGCCAATCAGGAGATAAAGAACCTTAAGTTCTGTGTCGTCGACAACGACCACAGCTCTTTTTCGCGGCGCCTTGTGCAGAAGATAGACGCATCGGCATATTTCTCGCTGGCAGACTATTGCGGCAGTCATTCGGCAGCCATGCGCAGCATAGACGGCGGCTGTGCCGACGTGGCTGTTGAGATAGGGCACGACTTTGAGCTGAATCTTGTAAAGACGGGCGTGGCAGACATTAATGTTGAGGCCAACGCCGTCAACGGCATGAAGGGCATGCTGGCGCAGGCATATATGCTTCAGATAATAGCCGACTATGCAGCGCAGCTTGGCGAGGAGCACGGCATTGATGCTTCGGGTGTGAGCCTTGCCGGGGCAGACGTCAGGCCGAGGTTTCTTTATAACGGACAGCTCGACTACAAGATGTTCATGATTCCGGCTGTCATGGCAATGTTGCTCACGCTGCTCATAGGCTTTCTGCCTGCGCTGAACATCGTCGGCGAGAAGGAGAGCGGCACGATAGAGCAGATAAACGTAACGCCGGTGGGACGGTTCAGTTTTATCTTTTCCAAGCTCATTCCTTACTGGCTCATAGGTCTGTTCATGCTTGCGTGGTCGGTGTTTCTTGCGTGGCTCATCTACGGAATGCTCCCGGCGGGCAACATCCTGTTGCTGTTTCTCTATGCCACCTTGTTTCTGCTCATCGTGTCGAGTCTTGGTCTGATAGTGTCCAACTATTCGTCCACCATGCAGCAGGCGGCTTTGCTTATGTTCTTTTTCCTCGTGATATTCATCCTTATGAGCGGCATGCTCACGCCGGTGTCTGCCATGCCCGAGTGGGCGCAGCTCATCACCTATGTCAATCCGCTGCGCTATTTCATCGAGGTGTTGCGGGCGCTCTATCTTAAAGGCAGCGGCTTTGCCGACCTTCAGATGCAGTTTTTCGCTATGCTGGCTTATGCCGCCGTATCGTGGACATGGGCTATATGCAGCTACAAGAAGAGTGCATAGCCTTTTCAGCGTGGCATGCGGTACCTGGCTTTATCTTTCAGCCGCCGTTCCGCCCTGCCGCTATCGTGTTTGCTGCATCCTTTTATTAAGGCCTTTGGATGTCTCGGCTCGATAGAACAATGGTTGATAAAATCTGTAGAGCAATAAGTATAATACTTTTTCCTAAAAACTCGTCACTCGTCACATTTGCTTTTAACATGTTGATTGTCAATATGTTGCAGTGTGACGAGTTGACGTCTCAACTCGTCACACTGCAGTGAAAATCCCGGTCTGCCAAAGTCACAAAAGGCATTTTGGAGATAAAAATGCCATAATGTGATGAGTTGAAAATCCAACTCGTCACACTCTATCTTATTGTGTTACAGATATTTACATGCCGATGTGATGAGTGATGAGTTTTTCAGAAAAACTTTTTTGTTTTTCTCCGCATGTGTCCTTTCCTGATTTCGGTTGACTTCACACCGTTCTTTCCATGATTAAGGTTGATACCAGTTAAACTTATAACTGTTATTGGTTGACAAAGTCATTAAAAATTTTGGTTTAATGCCGTGTTGTGAATATCAGATTTTTATGACATTATCATCATTACCCCCCGTTCTTGTCATATTGTTATTTATCCAAACAACGCTCCTCATTTTTCCAATATGTCCCCTTTTGCATTCTGATATGCCATGTTTCACATCGCAATATGCCGTCTTTCGCACGGCAAAAGGTGGCATATCGCATAATCTTACCCTTGTATTACTGGAATATGCTCTTTGAGGTCATGGTGACCTGTTTATAACGGAAATCACGACAGAGTCTTAATCCTTGTATTACTGGAATATGCTCTTTGAGTCTTAAAGGAAAGCGGAGTAAAGAACTTTAAACAGTTGTCTTAATCCTTGTTTTACTGGAATATGCTCTTTGAGGCACGGCTTTTTTGTTTGTTTACCATACTGCCGATTAGGTCTTAATCCTTGTTTTACTGGAATATGCTCTTTGAGCTATGGAATAGATGAGTTCTTGAAAGAGTACAAGAGTGTCTTAATCCTTGTTTTACTGGAATATGCTCTTTGAGTACCGTCAAAGATAGTGAAACGTAACGGCAAGGATGGTCTTAATCCTTGTTTTACTGGAATATGCTCTTTGAGAAAATGAGAATCAATTACAAAGAGAAGAAGTTGGTGTGTCTTAATCCTTGTTTTACTGGAATATGCTCTTTGAGTACACTTTCTTTATATAAATGGTTCAATAATCTAATAGTCTTAATCCTTGTTTTACTGGAATATGCTCTTTGAGGGCAAAAAATATAAGTACTTGATATGCAATGAGATATCTTAATTAAAATTAATATATACTTGTGTTTTGTACATAAAAATGTACCAGTTATCAAGTTAGTACTTATTGCCACTTTATTTTTTTATATCTAGCAAAGATAGTAAAAATAAGACAAATATCGTAATAAATATGAATAATTTATGTAAGAAAGTCAAAGAACGCTTTGTTGTGATTAGAAAAACAGCGTGTTTTTGCTATGAGTAATAATGTCGATATCAATATTCTGTCCAATGATTTTCATCATCCTTAAATAATCTGTAGTGATAGGCAGTATGATAATGCTGTCGTTATTATCGTATGCCGCCTGTACTTCGCTCAAATCATTTTTGATGTCCGAGAATATTTCGACAGAAGTTTCAGCCAGAAAAACAGATTTCTGGATTCTGGTACAGCCCTTGCGTAGCAGGTATTTGCTTACAAGTCGCCTCACTTTGTTGTCCTCAATGTTCTTTCTTTCAGTTTTGTAGATAAGTCTATAAAAATTTTTTATATATCATTTCTTTATGTCTAAAATCCAGAAGTGCTGCTTTTTGTAGTGCTTAAATGTGGATTTATTGAAATAATCTGATCCTTGTTTTACTGGAATATGCTCTTTGAGTTTGTTAAAAGAGGCATTAAGCGAATTTGATTCTAAGTTTTAATCCTTGTTTTACTGGAATATGCTCTTTGATAAAGTTTTCTTTAGATATAAAATTATCAGAATTTTTGTCTTAATCCTTGTTTTACTGGAATATGCTCTTTGAGAACAGAGGTTACCACAGAAGGGTATGACGAACCAATGTCTTAATCCTTGTTTTACTGGAATATGCTCTTTGAGGCACGTATGAACTTACTAAACGCTGAAAACGCCCGAAGTCTTAATCCTTGTTTTATTGGAATATGCTCTTTGAGAACATTTAGAGCAGCACAAGAACTTTCGAATGTTGAGTCTTAATCCTTGTTTTACTGGAATATGCTCTTTGAGAAATTTCAACTTTTCTGATTCTCACTCAGAAGAAAAGTCTTAATCCTTGTTTTACTGGAATATGCTCTTTGAGCAATGTTTTGGATGAACTTGAAGACGAAATAAAAGAGTCTTAATCCTTTTTTTATTGGAAGATGCTCTTTGAGTTGAAGATGATTTGCCGATTGATACACCTTGCATGGTGTCTTAATCCTTGTTTTATAGGAATATGCTCTTTGAGCGCAGTAATGTGCGTGAGATAGTTAATGAGAACGACGAGTCTTAATCCTTGTTTTACTGGAATATATTTGTAGTATGTATTAAGTACTTGGTATACAATGAAATATGAATGTTAATGTAAAAATGTCAAAGAACGCTTTGTTATAATCAGAACAACAATATTCAGAATTGTTGTTATAGCATTACATAATGTAAAAATCATCAACGACAAACAAGTTCTTTTTTGCCCGTGTAATGGCTGTGTACATCCATTGATAAACGAATGGCTTAGGCTGTAATGCAAAGTTTCTAGGTATGTCGAGATACACGTTGTTCCATTCGCCTCCCTGTGATTTGTGGCATGTTATGGCATATCCGTAGACACAGCGGAGAGCGTTAAGATAAGGGTCGGACATCATTCTGCTCCTGAATGTGTCGGAGTTTTGTTTTATGCCTTCCTTTTTCATTCTTATGTAGAAGTCGATGAACAGTTCCTTTTGCTGCTCTTGCGACAGGTTTATCTGGTTTGAATATATAATGTCGGTGATGATAAGTTGTGAGTAAGCCTTGTTTGTGAACAGTTCCGTTACAGACACTGTTAGGAATGTAAGTCCCGCCCGTCTTATCACGGTGTCGCCAATCTCAGTTATCTTTACGAGGTCGCCGTTCATAAGTCCTGATATGCAGTTGTTCTGGGTGACAAGCAGAAGGTCGTCTGTGGCAAGGGTAAGTTTGTTTATGCCCAGAGCCGGCCTGATGATGTTTGTCAGGATGTCGCATTGTCTGTTTGTGGTGCATATAAGTGTAGACGCATTATATCCGTGGGCTTTCAGGTCTTTGATGTAAAGCTGGATAAGCTCCGCCTGACTGCCGAGCATGCGTATGTTCTTGCAGCCTTTAAGAGGAAACTTAGCCCATTTCCACGGCTGAGGGTTAAAGTATAGCTTCCTGAGCTTTTGTGACGCCAGCACAATGTCGTTGTCCTTGTTCTGTCTTACTACCTCCGTAAGTTCGGCTTCTTCAACACTGATGTTGAATGTACTTTTCATGTAAGTTCCGGTCAGGGCGGGCGATGTCTTTTGGCTTATTGGCGGCAGCTGGCAAGTGTCTCCCACGAAGACAAATTTGCCATTTATGTCGTATTCGAGAAGGTCGTGCAGCAGGCGGCCGCTGCCGAACATAGCCTGGCTCGAAGTCTTGTCGGGCACGTCAGAAATCATTGAAGCCTCGTCGACAATATAGATGTGTGCAGTATTGGTGTTGTTGGCTTTTGTAACCTCGAATTTAAGCATCAGCTGTCCCGACTTGTCTGTTCCGGTTTTCTCTCTGTCTTCAACAATGGTTTCAAGATCCTGATTAAAGTCGCTGTATTTATAAATCAGTCCGTGCACGGTGGTGGTGGCGTCGCCCGTAATGTTGTTCATTATCTTGGCGGCACGGCCGGTAGACGCAACCATGTGGTAAGGAGTGTTGAATTTTTTCAGCTCGCCTATAAGCGACTTTATCAGTGTTGTCTTACCGGTTCCGGCATAGCCTTTTAATATGAATACACGTTTCTGTGAACTCCTGACAAAATCAATAAGGCGAAACAGGGCGCGTTGTTGTCCTTCACGCAGCGTTATGTTGTTTTTACTCATATTTTCTGAACCGCTTAAAGTGAAATTCTATTTTCTTTGATCCGTCGCTCATTTCCTCAGTTATTCTGTAGGATGTGGATGCTACACATGTAATGCCGTGGCTTTGCAGCTTTCTTACAATATTGAATGTAAGATTCATCTCTCCCATGACATGCACTGTAACTTCACAGTCTTTTGCCTTTTCTAATATTTCTGTTACATACTTGTCTGCTATTTCAGATATTTTGTTTTCGTCTTCCAGCGGATCGATGTTTGGGAACGGCATGTCCATGCATTCACCGTAAGCCTTTGCTGCGTCAAGTTGCTCTCTGCTCCATTTTGCTGACGGATGGTTAGACAGATTGATAAACAGGCGTGGCCTTTCCTGTTCTGCCGTTTCTTGGGCTTTGGGCTTTGGTACGTTAAGAATATTGATCATGGCCGTGATACACTCGTCAATGTTTTTTCTTAATCTGTTCGGCACAACGGGGTTGTTCCTCATACCCGCATGATTGAAATCGTTGCGCATTTCTTCGAGAGCCTTATATTTGCTCAAAAAAGTGTCATCAATGATATATCCGTCAGACGCTATGATGTCTACAAGTTTTTCAAAATCCTTGTCATTAGAATTTATATACTCATGCTCTTTGTTCTTACGGCGCATGTTGGCTTTGATGATTGCCTTGTTGGCTATTTCACGTTTGTGACTGTCGTTTATAGGTATTCCGTATCTTTCACAGAAAAACGTAGTTATTCCTTCTTTTAGCATGGTTACGGCAGCCTGATACTGCCCTTTGTCGAAGCACCATTTTGCTGCCATGATGCAGTTTTTAGCCGTCTTTTCTGTCGTAAATTCTGTCATGGATAGTTTTATCTTGTCGAGCAAAGGATTTAATGGCTGTATGAATGTTGTTTCGGGCATGTCTGTCATATTAGCCAGTGTTGCAGGACAATATACGTCTAAGCCCCTGCAGAATTTCATGCTGTCGACAAACTGCTGTAAGCCGCCTGTAAATCTTTTTAGCGCCTTGGCGTTATTCTTAAGACTTTCATCAATCTTATTTTGTTCATCAGGATTTTGACTATGTGCAAGTTTGAGTACATGTGATGTCTTTTTCTCACAAAGATATTTTAGGCCGTTAACGTCTCCGTTTGATAGAAAATTAGCGGCAGCAAAAGTCCAGTCCTGAAGAATGCTTAAAGGCAAGAGGTCTACTATAGGGGCTTTGTTTTCTGCATGGTCAAGTGCTTCATAGTTACCGTAAGATATGGCAGCCACGTTGACCTTCTTCATGAATTTTGCATAGTTGCTAAGCACAAGGATAAGCATCGGCAAGTATCTGAAACTGTGGGTGAGGTCGACATATAACTCATCGCCTTCTTCAAGAATGTTGTACACAGTGTTGAATATATTCCATGTTTCGCCTTCGTTCTTGCCGTCGTAAATCCTTACTTCTTCTGTCTTTGCAGGAAGAGACATATCCTCTATTATATGTTTTAGTCCGGCATAATCTTCGTGTCCTCCGGTAATTTTGTTACATTTCTGATTATCGGCAATATCCCAGTTCTCGGTTTTAGCCTTGTCTGTCAATAAGATGAACACCCGGTCGTTGTCGGTCCATGATTTAATATTGTGGTATTCAATCAGGGCTTGTTGGATAAAGCGCGTTTCAGATGAAACGAACGTGTCTTTACAGTATTTGCATTTCTTGTAGAAACCTGTTCCGAGAACTGATATAAAAACTCTTCTTGCCATGTATTATGCTTTAATTGATTGTAGAATTGAATCAAATTTTTGAGGAATATTCTCAAGCGCGTGTCGTCCTATGATGGCGTATGACTTTGTCTCCTCAATCTTTTCACGTAAGTCAGACCTTAAGAACTGCGATACGAGTATGCTTTTTGACTTGTCGCTTCCATAGTTTTGACGTATAACGCTCATTTTGTTGATGTTGTCTTGTGTTACATCGCCTGATTTACATTCAACAAAGAGTAGTTTATTGCCTGTGTTAACGAGTATGTCTATTTCATTTTTATCGAAATCCTTCAGACGGGCTTCCATATCGCGCGGGTTGAATGTTACGTTGCGCCATATCTCATATCTGCCGTCAGACCATCTGAATATTGCGTCTGCGACAAGTGCCTCCCACCATCTTCCTTCAAACAACAACTTTAGGGCATCGTGGTGGCAGATGTCAAGTAAGGTTGTGGCGGTGTTGTCTTTGATGCAGACAGACATAGAAGCAGGATTGTACTCATATTCATATTCCTCGGTTACAGATAGAGTTGACAATGTCTTGCTTACATATTGTCGGCGTAATTGATTAAACAGTCTTCTATTTTCATTAATGAAACAAGCTATCTTGTTTGATGCATCGAGCGTTTCTTTATCTGGTGCGGTAGTGTCATAACTCTTTAGATATTGTCCTTGTAGTCTGAAAATTGTCTTGTTGTCAACTTTGCCGTTCAGTGGTACGGAGGAATAGGTGTCAAGGTCGATGCATGACACCGAGTCGGTGTATATAATCCTTGCCTTATGCTGTTTGGCTACAATGTATGCACCGATAGCCATTATCTTTGTACCGCCGGTAATGTTGTAAGTTACGTTACAGTCGTTGCCTATCTTGCTGTGTATCTCTTCGCATTTTGATATTATTGATTTTATGTCGAATGCATTGATATCGCAGTATACTTTACACAACAGGCCTTTTTCTTCAAGGACTTTCTTGAGGTTGTGAGCCACTGCTAAGTTTTGCCTTGATCCTAAAACATACACCTCTTCAGAGTTAAACTCAATAATAGGGTAGTAGAGTGGCAAGTTTTCTTTTCCTAATAATGTGATGTGTACTTCTTTCATTGTACTTCTAGTCTTTCATTGTTAGCCGGACGAAACCAAGGAGATCGCAGTCTTTGCTTACGCGGCGCGTCTTGGGAAAATCATACTCCGTGTATCTAAAGTTTTTAGGCCTTGCCGCGTTTATGATATCTGACTGAAAATTGCTGCAACGTTCGCTCCATGCTCCCGTGATAAACCGCCAACCGCTGCCATGTCCTATGCGGAGAACGCATTTTTTGCCTGATTGTCCGCATTGGTCTGTCTTTTCAAGCATATCTTTGCATTTTGATATGTAGATTTCCACTTTATCGCTTTCGTCATCGTCTGCTCTTTCTTCCCAATATTCTATTTCTGATTTAAGCAGGTTGGCTGTATGGGTGTTTATTGCTGAGAACAAAGCTTCCAATGACATCATGCATTTGGGCATACGATGAACTTCTGAACGGGATTTTTCATATCTGTCCAAATCGAGCTTAAGGTCAAAAGTGGCTTCTTCTTCTTCACCGATAGCTTCAATCAGTTGCGGCTTTGATGTGTCCCAGAAGCTTCGGCTTGTCCGTTCGTTGATGTTGACCATATTAAACGCAACTGTATGGTAAACATCTGTGAAGATGGCATCTCTTATTATTAGAAATCTGAAAACGTCTTTTTTCTCATTTTCACCAAACAGGTAGTTTGACATAACCTTATCGTCGATTTTATTTCTGTTGTTATATATTTTCAGCATTTCGGGTTGCATAAGGTTTGCTTCAGTTGCCATTATAGCTGTACGGATAGCTCCTTTGATTGAACTTCCTGGAATGTAAGGCCTGCCAAGGCCGTCGTGGATGAACTCTTTTAATGTTTCGGTAACCCTTTCTCCTCCGAAATAATCAATAATTCTTGCATAGTCTTCAACTTTTGTCCCTTTAGGCGCATATGTATTGATTATTTCGTTAATCGGATTACCCCGTTCTATGGCGCGCACCCAATTATCGATATGCTCAATACCGATAAGGCTTAACACTTTGTTCGGATCTGTTACGGCTACAACGTCATAATCTTCTGAATCTTTAGTAACACAGAAGTCATTGTTCTTAATCAGCATTCTGCCGGAGCCTATATGAACAGGTGTAAGGGTCTCTATCTTTATTTCACTCATAATTTCTGTTTGATTTTGAAAACTATAGGTTTGCCGCTTCTGTAAACGGGATGCATGGCATTGTCGTTCCAATCCGGCTGTAAGTCGACAACTTTACCTTCAAAGTTATAAGTTGTTTCAAATACGGATCCTGTGCTGAACGCATAGACCATCTTTTTCCGAAGATGTCTAAATTGTGAGTTTGTGCTACCTGCCATATATCCTCCACGCTGAATAAGTGAATAAGTGCTGCCGTTGTTCATAATTTCTGCAAGTTCGTCTTGCGTAGGGATATATAGTGACAGCAGTACCGACTTATTGGCTTCGGACGGCTCGTTATATGTAAACGGAAAAGTGTCAACGTTAAACTTTCCACCGCCTACGCTCTTATCCGTACCGATGCCGGTCTCTCCTAAGAGAGTGAACAACTCTTTTAGTTTATTGAGAGTATCGCCTTTTGCATCAGTGATGCAGTAGAGGCCTGCGTTATCGGCATAGTAATGCCAGTCGAAGAAAAATGGTTCAGCATCTTTGCTACCGTCGCGTGATACACTTACTCGTTGGCTTATTTGTGATTTGAATATTAAAGGTTTCTCCTCATCTGCAAATGTACCATCAGGGACAATGAAACTGCCTTTGATTTGTGATTTCTTGATTTTCAAATTATTGCCGGTAGCCATCTCCAACCATAATGACTGTTCGATGTATCTTACTTTTTTCAGCTGTTTGCGGTATTCATGCTCTTCAGCATCAGTTACTGTAATGTTCAGCCGGCCTTGTATGCGAGGCATGAAGAAATATTTATCGTAATACGGAAATGCTGAACTTATGGCAAATGATGAGATAAATGTCTTAATGTCATCGCATAACCCAGTATTTGCACCAATTGCCGCCAAGGCTGACGATATGGTGTCTGAATGAAGTTCGGAAGTCGCCATGTCATAGTTCTCACGTCCCGTGCCGATGTGAACGGGTGACAAGTGGCTCATTTTTATGATGGTGTAATCGGCCATGATTAATATGTTTTTACTTCTTCTTTCATTTCTTTAAAAACAACTTGTCCGTATCCTCGTGAACCGTTGCCTCCAAGATAATCATCTTCGAGCAGTCTTATTGCATCTTTGATGGTGTTTCTGAGTTCATCCTCGTTATCTCCATCAAAAATATTCAGTACCATCTCAAGATTGAATTTTGCGCCGGCCGGTACACGTTCGAAGGTACGAGGATTAGGCTCTGCCGTTATTCTGTTTATGTTTACTTCGGTTTTACTTTCAGTGTACAACAAGTCGGTGTTGTTAAGTTCTTCAGGATTTTTCAATTCTCCATCTCGTACTATTATTCTTGATGGATGTCCATTATTTATTTCACTTGCCACACCAAAGAGTTTTCCTGCTTTAGTGTTGGGGTCTTTAGTTACATTCCCGTTGTCTGTTTCTCCGTAGGCAAGTTCTATCAACGAACGCATTTTGCCTTTCAATGAACTGCCGGGTATGTATGGCAACTGGGTTATTGGGTTACGTATAACAAATTTGTCTGGACCTCCTATGTTAAGTGCTGTATTTGTACCGCCAATGTGTAATCCCGTTTTCAGTACTATTGTTCCTGTATAGATGATTTTCTTTTTTAATTTTATTTCGGACATAATTTTTAATTTTATCAGTTTAAAGTTTAAATTAGTTTTCTTTACCTCCGTATGCTTTATGGTAAGCCAATACGGCTTCGATTAAGTTACAGAAATTCTTGAAAGTTTTTTCGTCATTAACGTATTTATAGGCATCATCGAAGAAAAATTTAAATAGTTGGACTCCTAAATTTTTCGCCTCTCTTCCTGCTGCATATGCCATCTTTGGGCGAAGTAGAAAAAATGAAGACTCACACTTTTTGTAATCTCCTATCTGTATACGTTTAATTTCACCATATATACTTCGTATTTTAGAATTTGTAAGACCATTCTGTACTAATTTCTTTCCTAATTTTTCTGCGTATATTGGTAACTCTTTGTCTGCTTTATCTGTAATCCAATTGGATTTTATTGGCTCATACATACGTCTTGCTTCTTCTCTTGTTCTTTCTGGTGTCATTTTGATTAATTTTTTAGTTATTTCTTAATTCAAGTTCAGCCCATCTGCAGGCCATTGCCCACAGTTCGATAGGGTGGTATGAGGTTGTTATTTCTTGTCTGTAAAACTTATGGCTCTTACCGCAGATTTCTGACATGCAGTTTTCTATTAGTTCACGTGCTTCCTTATTTTTGACACGAGATTTCATGCGTCCTAAATCGTATGTCAGCATCCAATATGTCTTTATATTGTTGATATCATGACATTTTATATCTGCGTTTTCCCAATGACCAAGCAATTTGGAGATGAATGATTTTGGGAGACTTTCATCATTTTTCATTAAACCTACAATTTTGTTTTTAACGGCTTTTATAAGTGGGTACTCCTTGTCGAAGTTCATTGCCATACTGAAGAACGATAGAGAGTTCTTATTTTGAGTGCCACATTTATGCTCTTTGGCTGTGTCTTCCTCCTTGGCACTAAGTTCTGCACCCTTTATTATCGGGAACTTTTCGTTAATGAATGTTATTCCTCCAGAGATTGAGAAAGCAGGGTTATTGCAGGTAAATTTTTTGAAGTCATTGTGAATGCGCTCGGTTAAACTGATTGTAACACTCCAATCGCCGACAATGAAGACATCATCTCCTCCACTATATATAATAACAGAATGCTCTTTGTCTGTTTCTTCCCATATAGTGTTGAGATAGCCTGAGAAGAAATAATCGAACGATCTGCTTAGTGCCGACATTCGTGACAGAGTGGAACGTTCAGACAATCCGTATTGGAATATATTGCCAAGGTTGTCTACATCCATGCGCAATATGCCTAAGCGGCTGAAGTCTCCGTCTTTAGACTTTATGCAAAGTTCATTAAATTTGTTGCACTCAAATCTGTTGCCTCCGTAGAAATCGAAGTCGAAGATGACATTTCCGCCAAGCTGTATTTGAGTTATGTCGAAATCATTGAAGAGTACAACGGATACATTTTCATCTTGCTTTTGAATTTTACTGAGATCTATGTTGTCGCCGTGGTTTATGAAATAATAATGTATTCCAAGAGCGGCAGGTTCAATATGGGTTATGTGGCTTGGCAACGGCAGTTCTTTTGTTGAGACAATCATCAGCTGATTATCCTGCAATGTCTTTCCCAATTTTATCTGCTCTTTCGTCGTTTTCCTTATTGGATAAAGTTCACCTTCTTTTAAAAGGTCTTCACCAACTCGGAAATATTCTCCTGTACAAACGTCAACAGCTCCATGTCCTTCTGTCATATAAGGGTTGAAGAACGATGCATAGTCTGCTGATATAAGATTCTTTAGTTTGTTGCTTTTCTTAACATCCTTTTTATCAAACAGTTCTTTCCAAATATCGCAAAGATTTCTCTTGCCTTGGCTGGTAAGCTCGTTCGCTTCGATTTCAATACTATCTATTGCTATGTAAAGAGACAATCCGTGAGCGTAATACATTTTGCTTTCTATCTCTTTGATTGTTTCTTCAAGTCTTTCTGCGACAACTTTGGTGTTAGGCGCTAAGAGGTAAAAGCCACCACCAGAGTTATAGATAATATTGGCTTTGAACAGACCAAGTCTATCCAGCAAAAAGCGAACTACAGCATCTGTGAGCAAACGCAGGTAGAAAGAACGGCCTTTAAGGCTTCTAGCTGCATACTTTGACACAATCTGATAGATGTAATTTTGTATTCCGCTTATGTCTGCTCCAATTAATACAAATGGTTTGTCTGTCTGTTTTTCTTCTTTGCTGATGTCATAAAGGCATACTGCTAATGCAGCAGAAGTTTTGGCATAGTCATACAGACTGATATCCGTATCTGTGCTTTGTGTGAAGGGAATGGTGGATGTATATTTTTTCAACAGTGAAAGCAAAGACTCAGACGTAACACGATAATTGTCTGATTTAAGCTTGTCAAACTCGGAGTTGAGACTTTCCCATAGTTTTTGGTAATCAGAAACCGTTGCCGGAATATCGTTATATTCTATTTGTTCTTTGTTTATTGACAGAGACGTAGGAGTTTGGCGACTGTTTCCTTTATTGCGTAAGATAAAGCATGTTGCAGGTATTAGCTTCTTCAGTTGTATCCGTTCTGTGGAACTTTTTGTTGTTTTACTGTCTGAACCTAATGCAAGCATTGATGCATTCTCAATGAATGGCAGCAGTTTGATAGTATCATCATTGCTTATATGATACTTTGACGCTAACGTGGCTAAGTGCTGTTGCATTATGTCTGTATGGTCATCGTTACACGTGACGGATTTAAGGCTGCTGATGCTGTTCAGCATAGCCGACAGATATAAATGTTCTTTCAAATAATCCATATTTGTTGTTCTTATAGTCTTTTTATCATTCCAAATCCAATACTTACACCTTTTCCCAAACCTATGTAATCAGGAAGAGAGACATTGCTTTTGAAACGTATGTCGAATCCCATCATTTTTATATTCTTGAATCTATATACTTTTGGTTCATCAACTTGTAAAATTGTTACTTTTATTTTGTTATTGAAGTAAATACCCATTCCTTTTGCAAAAGACAGAATATTACCAACTAGTACATTTTCTAGAATTTGATATTTTTCGATAATATCATCTGTTTGTATGTATTTTTCGTAGTTTATCTTATTGAGTGGTAAATATTTTCGGATACTATATGTAAATTCGCTTTCCCATATTTGCACTATAGTATCGTTTGCGTCAACTTTTTCTATCTCTAATGTAGTTTTTCGGTTTCCTATATCTGCAAGATCTTTATTATTATTGATAAAATCAATGATTTTATCTGTTCCTCTTTCTATAAATATTATTGCAGCATTACCGTTTATTCGTTTATATTGTATTAATGGATAATCATACCTGAATGTATTGTCTTTATCATGATTGTGAAATAATATTTCTTGTTTTTTTGTAATTTTTATAATTGCTCCACGTAAATATGGTATTTCATTAAATGAAATAGGATTTGAGAAGTTTAACCTAAAAGTTTTTATATGATTTGTGTCATGTTTTATCATAGATTTGAATGTCTCTTTTTAGTTTTCCAAAAGTGAGTTCTATGATGCAATATTACAAATAAAAAATGAGAAGGACTTATTTTTATTTAGAAAAGTTTATTTTTGTGTGGAAATATTGTTAAGATAATAATTCTATATTGACATATTCGTCTAATATAACCTTTGAATTATTTTGACGAATATGTCAATGACTTTAGAAATGTTATTATGTATCACCAATGCTATTTGTAGATGCTGTTTTGTTGAATAAATTTTTACAGCACAAGTTCAACCGGACAATGGTCGGAGCCGTATATCTCGGTGTGGATGCTTGCAGATTTTATTTTTTCTGTCAGGCGGTTTGACACGACGAAGTAGTCGATACGCCAGCCTGCATTCTTTTCACGCGACTTGAAGCGGTAAGACCACCATGAGTAAATGCCTTCCTTGTCGGGATAGAAGTAGCGGAAGGTGTCTGTAAAGCCGCTTGCAAGCAGTTGGCTGAACTTGTCGCGCTCCTCGTCGGTAAATCCGGCGTTTTTTCTGTTTGTCTTCGGATTCTTCAGGTCGATTTCCTTATGAGCCACGTTCATGTCTCCGCACACTATTACGGGCTTCACCTTGTCGAGGCGCATGAGATATTCGCGGAAGTCATCTTCCCATTTCATTCTGTAGTCAAGCCTCTTCAGTCCGTCCTGAGAGTTTGGCGTATATACGGTTATCATGTAGAAATCTTCCATCTCGAGAGTTATTACGCGTCCTTCGTGGTCGTGCTCCTCTATTCCGAGTCCGTAGCTTACGCTCAGCGGCTTATGTTTAGTGAATATGGCTGTGCCGGAGTAGCCTTTTTTCTCGGCATAGTTCCAGTAAGACTCATAGCCGTCAAACTTCAGGTCGAGCTGTCCTTCCTGCATCTTTGTTTCCTGAAGGCAGAAGAAGTCGGCGTCGAGCTGTTTGAATATGTCGCTGAAGCCTTTTCCCTCACAGGCCCGCAGTCCGTTTACATTCCATGAAATTAGCTTCATAATGATGAATGGTTTTATATGGGTTAAAAAATAAAGGGCAGACTTTGTTAAATCTGCCCTCATTTATACTTTTATCGGTTTCTATGTAAAATTAGAATTTTGCCATCTTTATGGCATCAATTGCACACTCGTCACCCTTGTTGCCCAACTTTCCTCCGCTGCGGTCTTTAGCCTGCTGCAGGTCGTTGGTGGTGAGCAGTCCGTAGATTACCGGAATCTCGCTCTTGGCGTTAAGACGTGCAATGCCGTAGGTTACGCCCTGACAGATGTAGTCGAAGTGAGGAGTCTCGCCTCTGATAACGCTTCCGAGGATGATTATTGCGTCATATCCGCCGTTGAGCGTCATCTGGTGTGCACCGTAGATAAGTTCGAAGCTTCCGGGAACTGTCTTTACGTGTATGTTTTCAGGCAGTGCTCCGTGTTTCTCTAGTGTCCTTACGGCACCTTCGAGCAGTGCTCCTGTTATTTCAGGATTCCATTCGGCAACGACGATGCCGAAACACATGTTGCTTGCGTCGGGTACTTTACCGTAGTCGTAGTCAGAAAGATTGTGCAGTGCGGTAGCCATTATTTTACAGAAACTCTTTCAATATATTTGTCAATATCCTGCGAAACGGCAGAGTTAAGATACTTTGTCTTTATATCCTGATAAATCTGCAGAGCTTCGCTCTTCTTGCCCTGGCTCTCGAGAATCTCACCGGCCTGGAGCAGGAATATAGGCGAAATGCTGTTGTTGGTGTTGTCGGCAGCTTCGCTGTCGGCCATGCTTGCAGCCTTCTTGAGATATTCAACAGCCTTGTCGAGCTGCTTAACGTGTGCGTAAGCATTGCCAAGTGCAGCTACGGCAGAGGGGCTTATCATCTGATCATCGGCAGGAGAGAACTTGTCGAGATATGTTACTGCGTCGTTCCATTTGTCGAGGTTTGCATAGCAGAGTCCTGCATAGAGGTTTGCCAGGTTGCCTGCATCTGTGCTGCTGTAGTCAGATGCGATGTTTACGAATCCGACATATCCGGCTCCGTCTCCCTTCAGCGCCTTGTCGTATTGCTGATTAGAGAAATACTCCTGACCTTTAGCCAGTGCTGTGCTTGCTTCCTGCTCTTTTGGGCCTGAAACATAGGTCTCATAGCAGATGATACCTGCTACAACAAGGATAATCGCCACGATAGCGATTGAGATTGTTTTCTTATGTCTCAAGAAAACAGCCTCTTTCTGGTTGAGGGCGTCGTTCATTGTGCCCTTCTGTTCATTAAGATTTGCCATTTATATTTATTTTTATAATTAGCGGTTTATAAAGCGTGGCAAAATTACGTAAATTATCTGGTATTGTGAAATTTATTACATACTTTTTTTGTTTTTCATTGATAAATCGAGTAACTTTGCATGACAAAAGCAGCATTGGGCAATCGTAAATGTGTTATTGCCGGTATATGATTTTTATTGCTGTCCTCAAGTTGATAATTTGTCGGTAAATATGTTTTTAAAGAAGATATCCATAGTCAATTATAAGAACATCAGGGAGGCCACTCTCGACTTGTCGCCCAAGATGAACTGTTTCATAGGGCATAACGGCGAGGGAAAGACCAACATGCTTGATGCTGTATATTATATGTCGTTCTGCCGCAGCGCTTATACTACAAGCGACGCCAACGTGATACGCCACGGTGAGGATTTCTTCGTGTTAGATGCTGTTTATGTAAACGATTATGGCGATGAGGATTCTGTGTTTTGCGGCATGAAGCGCGGCTCAAAAAAGCATTTTAAGCGTAATAAGAAAGAATATAAGAAACTGTCGATGCATCTAGGCATGATACCTCTGATATTTGTCTCGCCGTCGGACACGGTGATGATTGAGGGTGGGAGCGAAGAGAGGCGCCGGCTTATGGATGTGGTTATTTCGCAGTATGACAATTCTTATATCGATGCACTTAACCGTTACAATAAGGCTCTGCAGCAGAGAAATACGCTGCTTAAGACAGAGGAAGGGCCGGACATTGAATTGTTGTCGCTGCTTGAGGAACAGATGGCTTTTTACGGAGAGACAATTTATAACAAAAGAAACGAGTTTATAGCCGAGCTGACTCCTTTGTTTCAGACGTTTTACAGCCGGATATCTCAGGATAAGGAAGATGTTTCGTTGGGCTATGTGTCTCATTGTCAGCGAGGTCCGTTGCTTGATGTTATCCGTCGCGACCGCATGAAAGACCTTGCCGTGGGCTATTCTCTCCATGGTGTTCACCGCGATGACCTTGAAATGCTTATTGGCGGATATCCGATAAAGCGTGAGGGCAGCCAGGGACAAAACAAGACTTTTGTCATAGCCCTGAAGCTGGCTCAGTTTTATTTTCTTAAGCGCACTGGCTCAAAGACCACTCCGATACTGCTTCTTGACGATGTGTTCGACAAACTGGATGCACAGAGAGTGGAGCAGATTGTGAAGATTGTTGCGGGAGACGAGTTCGGGCAGATTTTCCTGACAGACACCAACCGCGACCATCTCGACCGTATATTGAGCAGTTCGTCGCTTGATTACAGGCTCTTTTATGTTGATAACGGCGACATTATGCCAAAGGAGGTTGCCTATGTTTAAGCGTGATGTTCAGACTCTGGCGGATATCCTGCAGAAATGTTTGAGGCAGGACGGACTAGAAACGCCACTGCAGCAGAAGCGTCTCATCGACTCGTGGGATAAGGTTGTAGGTAAGGTTATTGCCGGATATACGGCAGAAAAGTTTATCAAGAACCAGACGTTGTTCGTCAAGATTCTTAATCCGGCGCTGCGTGCTGATCTTACGATGATGAGAGACAGACTTGTGAAAAATCTGAACATGGAGGTGGGCGCCAATATCATTGTCGACATAAAGTTCTTCTGATATCTTTTTTCGCATGCCGCATTTCGGCATGTGTAGCGATGTGCTGGTTGCTTAAAAAAACATAGCAGCAATCAGATTGTGTCATCATTTTGCAGCAAGCCTATTCTTGCTTGTTAGAACTTTCGCGTATTTTTAGAATCATCGGTACGATTTCTTTGTAAATCTTTTTATCGCCGCGGATGTTTCTGAGAAGCAAGTCGCATGCTTTCTCGCCTGTAAGATGCGCCTGGTCCATTATAGCCGAAAGCTTTGGCGTTACAAAGGCAGACGACTCTGCTTCGGTAAAGCCTATGATGGCTACGTCTTTCGGGATGTGCAGTCCGAGGGTCTTTATTGCGTCAAAGGCAGCATAGGTTATGATGTCGTTGAAGGCAAGGATTGCGTCGGGCCTGTCTTCGCGTTTGAGCAATTTCAGAGTTTCGTTTCGCGCACTTTCGTAGTCGATGTTGCCGTTGATGACAATAGAGCGGTCAATGGTGATGTTTCTTTCGCGCAGAGCCTCCAGGTAGCCGTGTTTGCGGCGCTTGACCATGTCGAGATGTGTTGGTCCGCCGATAAATGCGATGCGCTTGCTGCCGGTGTCGATAAGGTGGCGTGTAGCCTGAAGTGCGGCTTCATCTCCGTTTGACACGACTGATGAGAATATGTCAGGAAGGCAAGTGCGGGCAAAGAATACCAGCGGTATACCCATCTTGTTGATTTCTGTGAAGTGAGAATAGTCTACAGTATCCTGCGCCAGACATGCTATAATGCCTTCAACGTACATGCTGACAAAGTTGTCAATGGCTTTTTCTTCTCTAATATGGTCTTCATGGCTGTTGGCTGCCACAACGGCATATCCGGCTTTCGTTGCAAAATCTTCTATTCCGTCGAGTACGGCCGCATAATAATGTGTTACCAGATTCGGCACAACTACGCCTATTACTTTGGGCTTCTGTTGCCTCAGGCTTTGTGCGAATGGGTTAGGGCGGTAGTTGAGCTTCTTGGCAAGCTCTTGTACGCGAGTTCTCATTTCCTCACCTACTTCGTGGCTGTTTCTTAATGCGCGCGACACTGTCGCAATGCTGACTCCCAACTGTTCAGCCATTTCTTTTAAAGACGTTCTGCGTGCTGCCATTGCTACCTGTGTTTGTCGAATTGTTGAAGGAATAGTTAAATGATTATTGCAAATGTAATCAAAAAAAATAAAATACGCAAACGTTTACGTAACTTTAATAAAAATCGCTCAAATAGCAATGGTTCATTGCCGGATTTATGGCATATTGAAGATTATGCGTAGATGTAATGATGTTGCTGATAGCGGTGAAATATTGTTTTCAGGTGCACTATTGAAACGTGCAGATTGATACCGTGATTTGTGTCTGCGACACCGGTTGTGGGTATGACAGTTTCCTGATGTCCGGTCAGATGGTGAGTATATTGTTTCTCCCATTTGGGGCAGAATGTGTGAAAAAGCACAAACCCTTAAGCCGTTCTGTAGTTAGCTTAAGGGTTCGTGCTATGTCGAGACAATTTAATTTATACTTTTGTTGCAGATAAGGAGATTACATGGGCAGAAGCTCTTCGCCCTCAAGTTCACATGAAGTGAATCCCATTTCTTTTGCTTTTTCTTTGTTGAATGCAAAGTATGTGGCTTTACCTTCCGTGCATATCTCGCCTTTTGAGTTTTCGAGCGTAACCTCAATAGTTACCAGGTTGCGTCTTTGTTCGGCTATGTGCGCTCTCAGCGTGATTTGCGGTTCTGTTGTCATTACCGGCTTCTTGTATCTTATTTCGAGATGAGTGGTCATTCCGCTTGTCTGCAGTTTTCTGAAAATCACCCATCCGGCTATTTCGTCAATGAGCGTGCACAATATGCCTCCGTGCATGGTGTCTATCCATCCCTGATAGTGGGTCTGCGGTTTCCAGAAGCTTATTATGTCGTCGCCGTCTTCAAAAAACTCCATATGTACACCTATCGGATTGTCGGGGCTGCATCCAAAACAGTTGTATCCTTCCTTATCCATCCATGGATTTTTAATCTTTCTCATAGGCAATAAATTATTTATGGTTGTTATCTGATTTCAGTGTCACCATGTCTTAGAACGTAAGTCGCATCATAAGCCTTACGCCGTTCTTGGTTGCCGTAGGCAGATGGTTGTAGTTCAGACGGTGTACATACTGAATATGTATAATCTTGAATATATTGTGGATTCCGGCAATTAGCTCGATATACGGACGCTTGCTGTCCATTATGTATGAACCTTCCGGGAATTCCATTAACATACCGTCGCCTGCGTTTGCTGCCAGGGTAGGGTTGTTCTTGTCGGTAAGTGTGCCCCAAAGGCATTTTATGCCAAGCCACTCGCGCCACTTTAGTTTTTTGAGGAGCGGTATGCGGTTGAATATCTTTCCGTTCAAGTCCCACGATATGTCAAGGCTTGCGTATCTGTCGTTAAGGAACTCCATGTTGTTTATCAGGTTGAATGTTTCGTCACTGATGATATACGACAGGTTGGCGGCCGGCATTATGAGCAGCGGGAACGGCACCTTGTTCCATTGTATGCCGCCCTTTGCCAGGATGTCAATCTTTCCCCAGCTGTTCAGCCACAGGCGCTTGTATATGCTTGCTTCGGTGAAGTTGTAGTCGTAGTCGCCTCCGAGGAAACCTTTTATACCTGTGGTGTGCGACAGTGTGAATACTGGTGCGTCGAGGTTCACGGGCAGACGGCGCTGCTTCGTATTTATGAATGTCTCACCCGGAGCATATCTCAGTTCAATGCGTGCCTCGGTTGTCCTGAATTTTCCCTGTCCGATCATGGCGTTTTCCATGCCGACCATAGACAAAGGCTTGAAGAAAAGGTCGCCGCAGGCTTCGTTCTCTTCTGTCTTCAGACTTATGGTCGTTCTGAATCCCCATTCTTCTTCACGTTCGAACGAGAGCTGCTGGCGGTTGTAGAACATCATTTTTTCAACCTTAGTCCATTTCAGAGCCGTGAACACGTTATCCTTGTCGGTGTGCATGAATTTGTCTGAAGGTGAACATACGTCGTAAGTAGAAGTGAATGTCAGCGTGCGTTTCGGGAACTCTCGCGGAAGATATTCCTTCTTGTTAAACGAGTATGTCAGCTCGCCCTTGTAATAGTTCTTGCGGCTGTCCCATCCGCGTGCATAATATCCAGACAGGAACCAGTGCGGGTTAAGGTTAGCCGTTGTCTGTGCGCTGATACGAGTGCGCACTCCGTCGATGAAGTTAGAGCTTATCATCGTGTTGATAGGTCCTATGTCAACCTTGCTCGGATGATTCTGACTTCCTGTCTCAACAAAGTTCTCTATGAATGCCCTTACACCAAAGATGATATACTTGAAGGCTTTCTGCTGACTCAGGTTGTTGATGAATGCATCCATCGAACTTTCACTTTTTGTCAGCTCCACGCTTCGGTATTTGTCCCAGAAAGCTTCGTCGCGCATCATGGCATTAGACTCATGCAACACTTTCGTCTTGCCCTTAAACAGCTTGTCGGGCAGTTCGTCAAAGGCATAGTCGCTCATTCGTGTTGTTCGTATGACTATGGCTTTGGTTAGGAACTTGGCTATCGACATTTCAACGAACATGTCGTCGGTTGTCAAAGCCCAGTCACCTTCGGGCAGGCGGGTGTATTCCTGTATAATCTGAAGATTGTCGACAAAGTTGACATCGCTTTTCTTTGGAAGCGTCAGGTTGCATCGTTTTACGTGCAGCGTTGAGTCGGCCAGAATCCATATTTCGCCCCTGAATCCGAAGTCCTGCTGGTTGTTGGGCAGAAACTGCAGATGGAAACACTTGTCTCTGTCAACGTATACGGTGTCGACAATGTAGAAACGGTAAAATGATATGGCGTCCTTGCCGATAGGGCTTGTAAACGGATATTGCAGCAGACGGATCTGGTCGTCATACAGGTCTACGTCTGTGAATACGTCTTTTAGCACGTTGTTCAGGATGTCTCCTGTTTCAATCAGGTCGTTGACACCCGATGAACTTTGTCCCATTATTATCGACTTCTCGGTCTTAGGGTCTTTCCTGTATATGTTTCTTGTAACAGTCTCGTCGACAGACAACGGCAGAATGAGTTTGTTGTTGTACGGACAAGTCTCAATCTGGTTAATCAGCCATTTTTTCTTTTTCAGTTTTTCGTTCTCAAGCTCGGTAGGCTTTATGTCGTTTATGGCGAACGTTATTTTCTGATATTTGTTAAACTGATAATAGTCGTGGTTGGCAAGGTCGGTGCGTTTCTTAGCCGCAATGACACGCTTCATCAGTTCTACTGCCGGATTGTTCTTGCGGCTGTATTTGCTTCGCTTCGTCTTCACCGTTACGCCTTTCAGCTGCTTGGTGTCAGTTTTGAGCGTGATTTTCATTTCTGAAGGCGTGTTCGGGCCTATCAGAATGGTGAGTTCCTGATATCCAACGGCGCTGAACGTTAGCTTCTCACCGTTAAGACGCTTTATAGAGAAGCGTCCGTAGGCATTTCCCGACGTTGCAATCTTCTCTTTTTTATATTGCACGCTGGGAAACGGAATGGTGTCGCCGGTGGATTCTTCAACAACAACACCTGTTATTGTCTGTGCGCCTGCTGCCTGTGCCAGTATTAAAAGAAGTAATATCAGAATATTTTTCATTATATGATTTTCTGTTTATTTTGAACCGTTGTTGTTTTTAGCGTATGAAGGGTCCGGTGTCCTTTGCATTAAAGAATCTGAGTCAGGTCGGTTATGATCTTGTCAGGTATGGTCTCATCATATTTTTCGTCGGTCCAGCCTTCGCCTTTGAACCATATAGTCTTGCATCCGGCTTTCTTGGCAGGTGTTATGTCCTTGTAGAAGCTGTCGCCTACTACGGTTGTGTCGGCGGGATTTAGCTTCAATGCCTCTACGCCGAGAGTGAATATGCGCGGGTCGGGTTTGCGTATGCCAACGACGGCCGACTCTATAATATTAAGAAACAGATTGTCGAGTCCGAACTCCTTAAGCACCACGCTGATGTTGCCGTAGAAGTTGCTCACGAGCACCATCGGATGATTCTCGTTTATGCGGGTCAGCACCTCGCGGCTGTGACTCGTCTCTCTCTTCACCTCTTCATAAAGGTCTTCGAGTATGGTCTTATGGCTTTTTACATATTCATCCTCTGACACGTTCCAGTAGCCTTCTGCCATGAGATATTCCATCTCTATGCGCAGTTTTGTGTCGAGCGTTTTGTGGAAAGTGTATTCAGGCTGAATTATGGGGTGTGAGCCTAACGTGCGTTCTGCATGAACGTATGCCTCGCGAAACTGTTCTTCAGTTACAGGTATGTTGTGGCGGCTGTAGGCATGCCATAGCACCTTGCCCCAGTGGCGGCCGGCTGTGTCGAGCGTGCCGCCGTAGTCGAAGATATATCCTTTTGTCATTGAATCTTTTTTGTTATTTTCTTGCACAGTGATTCATGCTTCTTGTGCATGTAGATATATAGAATGTTCATCAGCGTTATCTCTATGAGCATGTACACCCACGGGCAGCCGAGCAGGCATGTAACGTAGATGCATATCGCACGCGTGTTGAAAGTCAGGATGTTGGTGTACTTCATCAGCGGACGGCTTCCCTCAAGAAACTCCTCTCTGATGTCGGCCGGCACCTGCGATGCGCTGCCGTATTTTTCTTTCATCACATTTATCATCTTTTGGAAAGCAGGCGAACGTTTCTCCTGACTCTTGCAGTAGTTGGCGTAGTTGTAGTAGAACAGATGCTCGAACAAGGCTCCGCGCTTGGGCAGCGACTTGTATATCTTTATCTGACTTTCGTAAGTGTCGAGTTCGCTGCCTTCCTTGCCTTTAAGGAAGAACAGGTGTATCTGACGGTAATAGTCGGAAAGCGAGCTTTGAGGCGAATGGCACATCACTCCGGCTATGAAGGCAATGACCCATATCCACAGGCCCCATTGTATGTCAAGTCCGGGGATGGTCTGTCCCATCATGCGGTATGAAAGGGCTGCATATATCGCAAAGAACCACACGTCTCCTGAGAAGCCGTCGAGCACTCGGCCAAGAAGCGTCTTCTGTCCCGTAAGACGTGCAAGCTGTCCGTCGGTTGAGTCGCAGAAGTTGGCAAACATAAGCAGCACGATGCCTGCAATGTTGTGCATTATGTCTGTGTATGAGAACATCCATCCGGCACCGACGCCCAAGAATATTGACAGTATTGTTATCGTGTTAGGGTGGACGCCTAGCTTCTTCCACATCAGGGCGAACATCAGTCCGATGGGGCGCGTGAAGTGAACGTCGAGCCACTCTTCCGTATCTTGTGATTTCAGTGATGCGTTAAGCATCTCTTTAAAATTGCTCATAAGTTTCTTTCTGTTTTTTATAACGTTACATCTTTTTGCAGATTATCTCTGCCATAGCCTCGGCTGCCTCTTCGCGGCATCTTGAAAAGCTGGGCCAGTCGTTAAAGTCTATTATTGCATACGAGCCGTCCTCGCGCACAATGCAGTCGCCTCCGTATATGTCGATGTTTATCAGCGATGCAGCCTTCTCGGCGTCGGCCTTAAGGCGTGCGGTGTCAAACTCATAGTGGGCAGGCTTGCCGTTGACACGCTCGTCGCCGAATTTCGACACGCCGTCGTCGCCGGGATAATATGTCCTGAAAAAGTCGGTGCCCCTGACGCCGTAGAACTTCACGAGGTCGCCCCTGACGTGTGCGGTTACCACAATCTGCGTTATGCCTCTTGCCGCAAAAACGGCTATTTTGTTGTCTCTTTCAGTCTCGTCTGCCGCGAACACCACGTCGTCTTTGCTCTGTGCAGCCTCGTCGCCGCGCTTAATCCAGTAGCCACTGTTGCCGGTGAGCGGTGCCACGGGTATGCCGTTGCTTCGCATCACGCTGTCTATGTTGGCCCTTGCGCATGCCCTTACGCCTTCGGGAGAGTTGATTACCGTTGTGCCTAGACGCTGCTGTTCCTCCAGAAAGTTTAGCGTAGAGCTGAGGCGTCCCATGGTAAGAATCATGTCAGCGTGTCCGCATTCGCCCAGTTGCTCTTCCTTTACGGCTGTTGTTTCGTGCCCTTTTGCCTGAAGTCTTGAGCATACGGAGTCCATTATGGCCTTGTCTTTTTCAACGGAGTTAGGTGAGAACTTTTCGGCACGGTATATAGCTATCACCTTCTTCATGACTCTCCGTTCAAAAACTTTTCAGCCTTGGCTATGTCGCCGGCATGGTCAATGTCGAGCACCTTGCTGAAGAGCCTTGCCTTCAGGCGGCATCCTGCTGCAACGAGCGCGCGCTGAAAGTTGCGCATGCGGCTGTCTCCACGTTCTATACACTGCCGCAGGATGGTTATTGCTCCGGGGGTAAGTCCGTAGATTCCGCCGGAAATAAGCTTGCAGCCGTTCTGCTCGTCGAAGAATCCCGTTATGTTCATGTCGCTGTCTGCTCCTACATACAGCGGCTTTTCGTCGTCGATAAAGTCGGTTACGCCCATCATTCCGTCGGCTGTTCCGTTCTCAACACATTCGTTAAACTCTTTGATGTATTGTGCAAATTCTTTTTCGTGGAATATAGTGTCTACCGTGGTCAGGCAGAACGGGCCGTCTTCAAGATATTTGCTTATTTCGTAGAAGCTGTGCATCGAGCTCGGCGTGCTCTTCACTATATATTCAAGCGGCACGGCTGTTCCGTTAAGACCTTTCTCCTTCAGCTCTGCCAGATGCTGGCTGACGGCAGTCATGTTGCTGTTGCATATTACGATTATTTGTTCCGCGTGGTTATCCATGAACACGCTAATCAGCCGGTCAATCAGGCAAACGCCGTTGACTTTGACCAGAGGTTTGGGGGCATTTACGCCCTCTTTTGCCAACCGTGAACCTTCGCCGGCGGCAATAATGGCATATTTCATAAAGATATCTTTTTACTCAATGAGTGCGCAAAGTTAGCCATTATTGGTGAAAGTAGAAAACTTTTTAGTGTATTTTTGTTTTTGTATAAAGGTTATAATTACAATATCTTAGCCGCATTTCCGCTCTGAATGTGCCTAAAATTAATGTGTTTGAATATCCTTGTTATTTTATCTGCATATCAGTGTCATTAATAAAATTTAATATGTCGGCAGGTCTGTTATTGTGGTTTGTGCCGTTCTGTAATGTCGTCAAGCGGCGGCAATGCCGTTCGTTTATATATACTTATATAGGTGTGGTAGCACAGGTCGCAGCTGTATCAGCCTGCATTTCAGATAGTATATTCATCATTTGTGTCATGCACGGCATGGAGTGTGTGGTGACCTTATAGTATAAAGGATGGTTATGGATTGATGAGGCGCTTGTGCTCGCCGTACATCATATTGCAATATGTCTGCCGGATAATCATTGCAAAGTGTCAGACGGATTATGTCTGAGTTTTTGTGTGAAATAGAAATGCCTTGTCGTTCATATCAGTGCTTTTGGTAAAGCATGTTTACAAAATGCGGCAAATGTTACGTTTCTTTTTGTAAAAGCATGCCTTTTACCGTTCCAAAAGCCACGTTTCTGACTTCAAAAGCAGTGAGTTTGCAGTGCATTTTGCTGCCTTTTATATGGATTTTATGTGATGATTTGTTGCACAGATTGCCAGAATTTGAACTAACACGCTGATTTAATATGCTTTACGTCTGCACACTATTTCTGTGCTATTTTCGGATAAATGATTTTAATTTTCAAATATCCTCGTTGTGGAACGTCTACAAAAAACATAATGAAAGCATATGGCGGCAGATGCTTTCATTATGGTTTGGGTTAAAAGTAATGTAGTTGAAAAAATATTAGGTCATGATGCCTGTATATAAAATATTTCGCTATCTTTGCCGTCGGCGGTAGTGCCCGTTTCTCTTTCTGTTATGTCATACGCCGATTGTTGGCACGTGTCTATTGGCAGACAGAGATGGGATGCCAGCTAAAAACCTTTCGGTGTTTCGGCTCATTGCGAGTAAACATTGTTTGTTTTATTTGATATTAACCTCTAAAATTTTAAGGTAATGAGAAAAAATGTTATTCTTACGGTCATTGCGCTCATGATGTCTTTATCTTCGGTCATGGCTCAAGACAAGGTTTATCAGTTGTCGAGTCATATACTTGACATTAACACCGGTCGCCCTGCGCAGGGCGTAAAGATTGTGTTGTCTAAGCTGTCAGGTGAAAATAACTGGAGCGTCATGGAGGAAAGGACTACCGACGGGAACGGACGCGTTAAGGATTTTCTTGAGAAAAGGACAGGTGCAGACAACCGTGGCGTGTATAAACTTACATATTACGTTGCCCCGTATTTCGAGTCGCAGGCACAAGACACTTTCTATCCATTTATCGACGTGGTGTTCGAGATAAAGGACGATAGTCATTACCACGTGCCGATAACACTTTCGCCTTACGGATATTCTACTTATCGGGGCAGCTGAACCAGGTGCAATCTGTGCCTTCATGCAGGTCTGTCTGCTGCTTGTCTTATGGCATTATGTGCAGATCTGATTGCCGCATATTGCTGATTAATGTTTTCTGCCGGTGTGTATACGTCGTCCGTGTCTTGTTTCAGACAAGATATTCCGGCGATTAAGGGAGTAACACATCCGGCAGAAAACATTTTGGTAAATAATTATTCTTCAGTATTCAAGCACACATCCGGTCGGTGCTTATCTCACATTTACGCTCCCTGATCCGGTTACGCTCTCATCATGTTTATTCACCTTGCCTTGAATGTCGATAGAGCCCGAACCTGTTATTTTGCTTTTTGCATAGCCGATGTTGGCATTGTTGAGCTCTATTGAGCCCGATCCGGTTATGCTGCCGGTAACGTTTTTAATTGTTGCGTTGCTGATGCTTATCGAACCTGAGCCCGGAATGCCCATGTCGCTTTGTGCCGTAGTGAGACTGTTTATTTCAATGCTTCCGCTGCCCACGACGCCTATTGACGATTCGTTGCATATTATGCTGTTGATAGAAATGTCTCCGCTTCCGGTTATCTTCAGCTTCAGTCTGTCGGTGTCGATGCCCTCTTTGGCGCTGAAGTTGCCTGAGCCGAGAACAGACACGCCTCTTATGTTGGGCGAGGTTACATATACGTTGACATCCTTGCGTGGATTTCTGAGCAGTGACATCAGTGATATGCTTTTCGACTCTTCCTTGATGTGCAGCGTGTTGTCCTTGCTGTATATCTTCATCCGTTTAATGTCTTCCTCATCTCCTGATACTTTTACGGAAGTTTTGTTCCCCTGTATGAAGTAGACGTTGTTGCTTCCTTCAATGCTGATGTCGGTAAAGTCGTTCACATTTATGTTTCTCTCTACATAATTTTCACTGTTCTTTACGGCATTCTCCGTCTTGCATGCCTGTAGCGCAATGGCCATCAACGGCAATAAAAGTAGTCTGATATTCATATTCTTCATATTTTTATTTTGTTCTTTATATCATTAAGACGTAACAGAAGCTGAAAAAGTTGCACGCCATCAGACTTTTTTTCAGGATTAATAAATAATCTGGCAAGTCAGACTATGAATCCCGTCGGATGTCGGTCTGTATGTTGTTCAGCTCACTCTGCATATTGATGCTGTTGTCAGTCTTTTAATTTCCTTGGTTATCTTGCGGTCTGCTTTTATTTGCATAGGCAGTTATGCCGTTAAAGAAAGCAGGTGCTTGCCTGCTTGATGCAGCGTAAAGATACGGCAGGATGACAACGGCTGGTCAGGATAAAAAACGAAAAAAGGTTGGCTCAGGCCTTACGGCCGTTGCCAACCCCAGTTTAAACAGTTTTGATTATCTGAGAATATTATTATTGTCTTTCCTCAAGAAACTTTCTTGCGGCGCGCAGCTGATGGCGCATGATGCTGACAAACTCCTGGCTCTCCTGCAGAATGTTAAGATAGAGCAGCGACACTTTCAGGTTTGTGCTGTTGTCCTGATACATGTGGTCTATCACATTCTTGCGCATTGCAGACAGCTCTTCCTTAAGTTCCTCTGCTATGGCGAGGGTCTCCTGATACAGGTCGTATCTGTTGGTCGAAATCATCTGCTCTGTGTGGTTCATCAGTTCGCTTATCTTGCGGCGCACGCTTTCAAGCTCGTTGAGATAAACTTTAGGCAGCGGGTTGAAGTTGTTGTCAACGTGCTCCTTTATCGGGTCGAGCATACGTTTCAGACAGTAGATAAACTGCTGGTTGCTGTTGGCTCCCAGATGGAACCATGTGTTGCGCTCGATAGCTATGTCTCCCGGTATGCGTCTCATTGCAAGAAGTTCCTTGCGGCGGAATTTCTTCAGCTGCGACTGCTCCTCTTTCAGTGCGCTTCCGCAGTGGCGCAGTTCGCGCAGGCTCTCGTTGCTGATGCCTTCAACTATGCGGTTGTACTGCTCGAGGGCAAATCTTGTTACGAAGCTCTGTGTGCGGGCAACATGCTTTGACAGCAGATCCCATACAATCTCTTTGTCCTTTGTGCGCATCATCAGCTGGAACACGTCGTCTTTCTTCTCCTCCTTCACCTTCTTTGCATAGTTGCGGTTGCTTCTCCAGAGCAGGTAGATGTCGAGGCACATGAAGGCAATCATTACGATGAATCCGCCGAAGTGCATCAGGGCACATACTATTGCGCAGACTGCAAAAGCAACGCCGGCTGTTACGAACCATCCGCCGATTACTGATATTACACCTGTTACGCGGAACACGGCGCTTTCGCGGCTCCATGCGCGGTCGGCAAGTGAGCTACCCATGGCAACCATGAATGTAACGTATGTTGTTGAAAGAGGCAATTTATAGTTTGTACCAACTACGATGAGCAATGCCGCAAGCACCAGGTTGACAGCTGCACGCACCTCGTCGAATGCTGCGCCCTGAGCAAGTATCACTTCTTCTTTGTTGAATCTGCTGTCAATCCATTTGATGGCTTTGGCAGGTATTATCTTCGATACGGTTTCGCCGATGTCCTGTGTGGCTCTTACCATACTGCGTGCCACGCGTGATGATCCGAACATCTCGTCGCCCTCATCCTGACGGCTCAGGTCAACGCTGGTCTTAACCACGTTCTGTGCCTTCTTTGATGTGGCCATTGCTATGATCATTATTATTCCGGCAATAAGCAGATAGAGCAGGGGACTCTTGGCTGATGTCATGAGTGAGTCCATCATGAATGAGTCGTAGTTGCCGTGACCGTTGGCAAGGAAGTCGTTAAGAGAGTCGAGACCGGCAAGAGGCACACCGATGAAGTTTACAAGGTCGTTGCCTGCGAAAGCCATGGCAAGGGCGAATGTGCCGAGAAGCACAATCAGCTTGAACACGTTGATGCGCAGAAGATGGATTATCTCCATGAGTATTGTTGAGGCTATCAGTGTGATAATCATCAGCATTGATGTGTTCTCCTCAATCCATGTACGCGCTGTCTCAGCGATATACGGCGACTTGCCGATACCCTTGATAAGGATGAAGTATGTAAGTGTTGTGAACGCTATACCGCCGAATATGGCTATTGTGTAGCGCAGGTGTTTCTTGTAGTTGAATGTAAAGATCAGTCGTGAAATCCATTGCACGATAATTCCGAAGAAGAAGGCGATGGCCACCGACACGAATATGGCAATGATTACGCTCAGCGCCTTGTCGCTGTTAAGCAGGTCGTAGATGGTGAGTGACGGATCGGCATGCATCTTCAGCATAGCCAGGATGAATGTACCTCCGAGAAGCTCGAACACAAGCGATACTGTGGTTGACGTAGGCATACCGAGAGTGTTGAACACGTCGAGTATGATGACGTCAGTAACCATTACGGCCAGGAATATCGTCATTACTTCCTGAAAGGTGTAGTTCTCCGGCCTCATTATGCCATGGCGTGCCACGTCCATCATTCCGGCGCTCATCACGGCTCCGATAAGTACACCGACGGAGGCAACTATCAGCACCGTACGGTATTTGGCTACCTTGGCGCCAATGGCCGAGTTTAAAAAGTTAACCGCGTCGTTGCTGACGCCAACAAACAGGTCGAAGACTGCAAGCAAAAGCAGAAATGCGACAATTAAAAAATAAATTTCTGTCATAAACTGTAATTTGTTATGAGTGATTCCGTTTTATTTCACGCTGCAAAAGTAGAAAATACGTGTTACAGCGGTTTTAAACAGATGTTTCATTTATGTTACAATTATGACATTGCGCACTTTTTTTGTCGTATTATATAATAAGGTATACCTTTGTGTTTTGTGGCGGCAGCGTTGTGTTATATTGATTTTTTGCAGGTTAAGGTGATAAGAGTTCCGAATAGCACTGTGCCTGTGATAACGGCATAAGGGCCGGCATGGGTGAGTCTTTTTGCGTTATGAGTCAGACCGCTTGACCATGCAGGCCCTTATGCGCCGATGTTGCAGACGTTGCATTACACCCTCTGCTCGGTGTTGTTCAGTTTCAGCATGTTTTCGGGCACGCTGCTTTTTATTGTATCTATGAGCATGTTGAGCACGGCATGCCTTACGAAGCTCTTTGTCGTCATCATGATAATCTCTCTTGTCGGTATGGGGATGGCGAAGGGGCGTATCAGTTCTCGCTGCCTGTCGGAAAGCTGCGGCAGGGCAAGTTCGGGTATGAAAGTTATGCCCTTGCCGTTCTCAACCATGCGCATGAATGTCTCTATGCTCCCCAGGCTATATGTTGTCTTGCTTGTGCGTGCCTCCTTAAGGTCGCAGAATTTTACCAGCTGGTCGCGGAAGCAGTGCCCTTCGTCGAGCAGCCATATAAATTCGTTGTTAAGGTCGGCCGTGCGTATGCTCTTTTTCTCAAACAGCCTGTCCTCGCGCGACACGTATGCAATGAACTGCTCGTAGAAAAGTGTGGTAGATGCAAAATGTTCCATGTTGTCCAGCCTTACCAATATGGCCGCATCTATTTCGGCCCTTGCGAGGGCTCTCTTTATTTCTTCGGTCTTCATCTCTATGACCTTTAGCTCCATTTCAGGGTGCTGCGATGTAAGCTGAGGAAAGAAGCGCGGCAGCAGATAAGGAGCTATGGTGGGCAGTATGCCTATCCTGAATGTTCCGCCAAGAGCCTGCTTGGCCTCAGCAACAATGTCTTTTATCTTTCTTGCGCGTATCAGCACCTTCCACGACTGCTCTATCACTCTCTGTCCTATGTCGGTAGGAGTAACGGGCTGTGCCGTGCGGTCGAATATCTTTATGCCCAGCTCGTCTTCAAGCTTTTGTATCATGGAGCTAAGTGTGGGTTGCGTTACCTTGCAGTATTCGGCTGCTTTGGCAAAGTGGCGCAGTCTGTAGACGGCCACGATATATTCCATTTGTTGTAGTGTCATGTTGCTGTTGCTTTTTGTCTTCAGGCCGCAAACATACACATAAATTCTGAAAAGATAAATTTTTGAGCCGAATATTTTTGTGCTGTCATCATTTGTTGGTATGCCGTTTTGTCTGTTCCGCTGCCGCATGCGGCTTAGTCTCTGCAGCAGCATGTTTTGCCCTGTTTCAGGCAGGTGTAGCTCCATGTCTTTATGTGCCTTATGGGGCCGTTATAGGTTTTTTCTATCATGCAATAGAAAAAATCTGTTTGCTTTGTTTTGTGGCGCAAACTATCTTTGCATTGTCAAAACGACATAGAGCTGAAATTTAATAATAACAATTTAAAAAACTTATAGAAATATGGAACCAATTATCAATGCACAGATGCCTGAGTTCAAGGTACAGGCTTTTCAGAATGGAAGTTTCAAGACAGTTAGCAACGAGGATTTGAAAGGCAAGTGGGCTTTGTTCTTCTTCTATCCTGCCGACTTCACTTTTGTTTGTCCTACCGAGCTCGTTGACCTCGCAGGCAAGTATGAACAGCTGAAGCAGATGGGCGTGGAGGTGTTCTCTGTCAGCACTGATACACATTTTGTCCACAAGGCATGGCACGATGCTTCAGACAGCATAAAGAAGATTGAATATGCAATGCTTGCTGACCCCACAGGCGTGCTCTGCCGCGGATTCGGTGTGATGAAGGAAGATGAAGGCGTGGCTTATCGCGGAACATTCCTCGTGAACCCGGAAGGACTTATAAAGATTGCAGAGATACAAGATAACAGCATAGGCCGTAATGCCGACGAGCTCTTGCGCAAGGTTGAGGCTGCACAGTTTGTGGCAACACACGACGGCGAGGTTTGTCCGGCTAAATGGAAGGCTGGCAGCGAAACACTGAAACCCAGCATAGACTTGGTTGGTAAGATTTAGTCTTTATTGTTCGGCCGGATTTTCTGATATGACATGTCAACGAATCCGGCCTTTCTTGACTTTTACGGACAGCATTTTTTAATTTATAGAAAAAACAGAACGGGTATGTTGGATAAAGGTATATTAGATCAGGTTAAATCGCTTTTGGGCGGACTGAAGTCTGAAATAGGAATTAAGGCCGTTTGTGGCGCTGCGCATACAAAGGCAGAGGAGTTTGGCGACTTCTTGAAGGATTTCTGCTCATGTTCAGACAAGCTGAAGCTTGAACTGACCGTTGAGGATAGTCTCAGACTTGAGTTTACATTATATAAAGACGGCGCCGACACAGGCATCGTGTTCCGTGGCATCCCCGGCGGCCATGAGTTCTCATCGCTGCTGCTTGCAGTTCTCAATGCCGACGGACAGGGAAAGAACATGCCCGACGATATCGTTGCGCGCCGCATCAGGGCCATCGGTGGTGATATAAAGCTGCGCACTTATGTCTCGCTTACATGTACCAACTGTCCTGACGTGGTTCAGGCGCTGAATGTTGTGTCACTGCTCAATCCGTCGGTGAGTCATGAAGTTATCGACGGGGCACTGTGGCAGGACGAGGTTGAGCGTCTCGGCATACAGGGTGTACCGTCTGTTTATGCCGGCGACGAGCTTATCCATGTAGGCCGTGGCGACTTGTCGGCATTGCTGTCTAAACTTGAAGAAAAATTCGGCACTGCTCAGACTGCCGACAGCTTCGAGCCTGTTGAGCGAAGCTATGACGTTGTAGTTGTTGGCGGAGGACCAGCCGGTGCGTCTGCCGCAATCTATTCGGCTCGCAAGGGACTCCGTGTAGCCGTTGTAGGCGAGCGTGTCGGCGGTCAGGTTAAAGACACCGTCGGGATAGAGAACCTTATCTCGGTGCCTCACACCACGGGCGACAAGCTGGCATCCGACCTGATGAGCCATCTCGGACATTATGCCATTGACGTGTTTGAAAACAGAACGGTGGTGAAAGCCGAACTGGGCGGTAAGCAGAAGTATATCCATGCGGCAGGAGGCGAAAGTTTTGTTTCGCCGGCAGTGATAATAGCAACAGGTGCAAGCTGGCGCAGACTGGGCGTAGAAGGTGAGGCCGACTATATCGGCCGCGGAGTGGCTTTCTGTCCTCATTGCGACGGTCCGTTCTATAAAGGCAGGCATGTGGCAGTCATCGGCGGAGGCAATTCGGGCATAGAGGCAGCCATAGACCTTGCCGGAATATGTTCAAAGGTAACCGTACTTGAGTTTGCAGATGAGTTGCGTGCCGACACTGTGCTTCAGGATAAGGCCAGAAGCCTTGACAATGTTGAGATATTCACGTCGATGCAGACAATGAGAGTGATTGGCGACGGCAAGAAGGTGACGGCCATTGAGGTGAAAGACCGCAAGACTGAAGAGGTGAAGACCGTGGAGCTCGACGGCATATTTGTGCAGATAGGACTGGCAGCAAACAGCAAATCGTTTGAAGGTCAGCTGGAGTTTACGCCGCGGAAGGAGATAAAGATAGATGCTTATTGCAGAACCTCGATAGCAGGTGTGTATGCTGCCGGCGACGTTACCGACGTGCCTTACAAGCAGATTATAATTGCGATGGGCGAGGGTGCCAAGGCTGCCCTTTCTGCTTTCGACGACAGGGTGAGAGGACTGATATGATGCCTGAGTGCGGTTTAGTTCAATAGGTAATAATCACATATTTTCATTTTATAAGGTTTATAGATTTTTATAACATTATTTTTATTCTTCATGTTAGCATTAGCATGCCTTTTGATCTGCGAAAGGCATGCTTTTGCGTTGTAATATGTGTCCTTTTATATCGTGATATGTGCCCTTTTGCGTTATGATATGCCTTCTTTTGTGCTTTATATGCAGGCATATCCTTTGTCGGGTATAATGGGGGCAGACAACTGATTATAGCTTATGTCTGTAGGTGAGTCAACTTTTACCATAAATGCCGCATGCTTTTGTCATCTAAAATCAGTAAAACGGCTGTTTGAAGTCAACCAAAATCAGGAAGGAGAGGGATGAGAATACACAAAAATATTTTTTGCAGAAACTAGCCACTCGTCACATTCCTTTCCAACTGCCTGATAATGAAGTGGTTAGAGTGTGATGAGTTGAAATCCCGACTCGTCACGGATAATCATGTGTGACGTTTCAAAATCGCAACTCGTCACACTTTAAATCATTGATTGTCAGTTTGTTATGCATGAATGTGACGAGTGACGAGTTTCTGCAAAAAAACTTTTTCTGTTTTGTCAGCAACGTTTTGTGTTATGGGCAGCAATATGCTTTTATGCATTTTCTGCGTTGCTATATAAAAAGAAAGACACCGTTATTCTCAGATAACGGTGTCCATCTTTATGTCGTTTTCCTCATGAGGAATTTCTTTCTCTTTCTGAAAGTCGAAGCATACGCCTATTTTGTAGGCCTGTGGAATATTCTTCAGGAACCTGTCGTAATACCCCTTTCCGCGTCCTAGCCGGTTGTTGTCTGCATCGAAGCTCATGCCGGGCACGACAGCCGTAGTAATTTTGGCGTAGTCGGTGAAGAGTTTTCCGTTGGGCTCCATTATGCCGTAGCTGCCCTCGGCTAGGTCTTCCTTGCTTTCATACACCCTTATTTCCATGTTCTCGCCGTCAATTACCTTTGGCAGCAGTACTGTCTTGCCTTGCCGAGCCAGCAGTTCCACTGTGTCGTGAGTGAACACTTCGTCAGGCAGCGAGTAATACATTAATATAGTGTCGGCATTGGCCACCTCGCTCATGCCGAGCAGCCTGTTCATGATCGGAAGCGACAATTCTTCCAGTTGCTTCCCGGTGAATTGCCGTTTCCTATCGCGTATGAGTTTTCGCAGTTCCTTTTTTTCCATGGTTATGCTTTTAGATTCATCTTCATGTCAACGTATGGCACTGTTGTTCCCGTCATGGCCGTCTTGCCGTCCTTTTTCTTGTCTTTTGACTCCGGCTTTTTGGGGAATGCCGCATTGTTCTTAAACACATTCAGCGCAGCCTTTATCACGTTGTCGTCAAGATTGAGATATTCAATCCAGTCTTCCTCGTCCATGATGTTGTATATAATCCGGCTGTTGATGTATCTTTCGAGCAGGTTGTGCGATTTCTTTATCATCAGGTTGCGGCGCTGCAGTCCGTGCTTGTCGGCATAGGTGGCAAACTTGTCTACGGTGTTCTGCTTTACAAGATAGTCGGCAAGCTCCATCATTTCGGTGAAGTTGTTGAGCTTCAGGCGGTTGTCGTCGGTATAGACGAATGCAAACTGCAGTATTAGTCCGCTCATGCTTGCCTCCTTGAAGTATGAAGTTATGCCTAAGGTGTCTTCCGGCACGAAGATATCAGGCGTTATGCCTCCTCCGCCGTACACTGTGCGGCCAATGCTTGTGTGATAAGCCGGTCCGGTGTGCTTGATGCTGTCCTGTGAGAAGAACTCACCATGCTGATATCTTACCAGCAGGTCTTCCTCATAGTCTTTGTCGTCGCCCATCACGTATGGCTTCTGTATGCATCGTCCTGACGGTGTGTAATAGCGTGCCACGGTCAAGCGTATCATTGAGCCGTCGGGGAAACCGATCTGCTGCTGTACGAGACCCTTTCCGAACGAGCGGCGGCCTATGATTGTTGCCCTGTCGTTGTCCTGCATGGCTCCGGCAAAAATTTCTGAAGCCGATGCCGATGTCTCGTTTATCAGCACTACCAGCGGGATGTTCTGATAGCTTCCGCGCCCGTCGCTCTTGTAGTCTTGTCTTGGCGACTTGCGGCCTTCTGTATATACGATGAGGCGGTTCTTGGGCAGGAACTCGTTGGCCATCTGAACGGCCGACTTCAGGTATCCGCCTGTGTTGTCGCGCAGGTCGATTATCAGGTTGCTGAAGCCTTCCTGAGAGAGCTGCGCCAGGGCGATGAGAAGTTCGGGATAAGTGTTCTCGCCGAAGTTCTTTATCTTGATGTAGCCCGTGTTGTCGTCGAGCATGTATGTTGCGCTGACGCTCTTCTGCGGAATGTCGCCTCGGGTTATAGTGTAATATTTTATGCTCTTTTGTCCGTAGCGCTGCACGCCTATTTTCACCTTGGTGTCTTTAGGTCCTTTGAGGCGTCGCATGGCTTCTTCGTTAGTTACGACCTTGCCCACGAAAGGTTTTCCGTCTACGCTCACAATCTTGTCGCCGGCAAGGATGCCTGCCTGTTCAGCCGGGCCGTTCTTTATTACGCCCTGCACGTGTATGGTGTCGTTTCTTATGACAAACTCAATGCCCACGCCCGAGAACGAGCCTTTCAGGTCGTCTGTGGCCTGCTGTACGTCCTTCGCACTGATGTAGACAGAGTGGGGGTCGAGGTCAGACAGAATCTGAGGTATGGCCTTGTCGACGAGAGAGTCGATGTTCACCGCGTCAACATACTGGTCGTCTATGATGTGCAGCAGATTGTTCAGGCGGTTGCTGCCCGAGTTTATTATGTTCAGGCGGTTGCCTGAAAAGTGGTTAGCGTAGAACGTACCTATTATGATGCCGATAATCACACAAAGAGCCATCAGCAACGGCATCATGCGGTTTGATTTATTCGGATTCATGTTCGTCTGGATTTAGATATATAACTTCTATTTTTGCTCTTTTTAGCAGGTTGATGCCGTCTTCGAGTCTGTATTTTTCACCATAAACTACGCGCTTGATTCCTGCCTGAATTATCAGCTTTGAGCATTCAATGCAGGGCGATGCCGTAACATACAGGGTAGAGCCGTCGCTGTTGTTGGAGCTTCGCGCCAGTTTTGTTATGGCGTTTGCCTCTGCGTGCAGCACGTAGGGCTTTGTAACGTTGTTGTCGTCTTCGCAGACATTCTCAAAGCCGCTCGGCGTGCCGTTATAGCCGTCGCTGATAATCATTTTGTCCTTAACCACCAGGGCTCCTACCTTGCGGCGCTGGCAGTAGCTGTTTTCTGCCCAGATGCGTGCCATGCGCAGGTATCTCAGGTCAAGCAGACGCTGTTTTTCTTCTTTGTTCATTGTGTTTATATGTGAAGAATAGGTTATTTCTCTTACTTTTTCTTGTTCGAAGGCTTTTTTATGCCGTTGCGCTTCAGCAGGGCGTCTATTGTGGGTTCGCTGCCCTTAAAGCGCTTGTAGAGAGTCATCGGGTGTTCGGTGCCGCCCTTTGAAAGGATGTTGTCGCGGAAGCTTTGCGCTGTCTCCTGATTGAAGATTCCGTGCTTCTTGAATACGCTGAAGGCGTCTGCGTCGAGCACTTCGGCCCATTTGTAGCTGTAGTAGCCGGCAGCGTATCCGCCAGCCATGATGTGGCTGAACTGCACAGTCATGCAGGTGTCGGGCAGCTGTTCGGTAACCATGGCTTTCTTCCATGCTTTCTTTTCAAACGGTATGATGTCTTCGTCGAACGTCTCTTTCTTTGTATAGTAGGCCATGTCGAGAAGTCCGAAACTTACCTGGCGCAGACATGCGTATGCTGCCATGAAGTTGCGGCTCTTCACAATGCGGTCGATCAGCTCGTCTGGCAGAGGCTCGCCTGTCTGATAGTGGAAGGCGAACGTGCGCAGAAATTCTTTCTCAACAGAGAAGTTTTCCATAAACTGTGACGGCAACTCTACAAAGTCCCACCATACATTGGTGCCTGAAAGACTCTCGAATCTTGTGTTTGCGAACATGCCGTGGAGCGAGTGGCCGAACTCATGCAGGAAGGTCTCAACTTCGCCCAGTGTCAGCAGTGCCGGCTTCTCGTCGGTAGGCTTCGTCAGGTTCATCACCACGCTTACATGAGGCCTTACGTTTTCGCCCTTGCGGTCGATCCATTGCCCCTGATATTCTGTCATCCATGCACCGCCTTGTTTGCCCTTGCGCGGATGGAAGTCGGCGTAGAACACGGCAAGATAAGAGCCGTCCTTGTCGAACACCTCGTAGGCTTTCACGTCGGGATGGTAAACCTGTATGTCTTTGTTCTCCTTGAATGTTATGCCGTAGAGCCTGTTGGCAAGGCCGAACACGCCCTGAATGACCTTTGACAGTTCGAAATACGGGCGAAGCATCTCTGAGTCTATGTTGAATTTCTTGAGCTGCAGCTTGTGAGAATAATAGCTGAAGTCCCACGGCATCACCTTGAAGTCTTTGCCTTCAGTCTTCTTTGCCAGTTTCTCGATGTCGCTCACTTCCTTTACGGCAGTAGGCTTGTAAGCGTCTATGAGGTCGTCGAGCAGCTTATAAACGTTGCGTGCGTTTCCTGCCATGCGGTTCTTAAGCACGTATTCGGCATATGTCTTGAAGCCGAGCAGCTGTGCTATCTCGCGTCTCAGATTAACCAGGCGCTTGCATATTTCAAGATTGTTTTCTGTATTCTCGTGTGTACACACCGTGTTGCGTGCCATATACATCTGCTTGCGCAGTTCGCGGCATGTAGAATATGTCATGAACGGACTGTAGCTTGGAAAGTCGAGCGTAAACACCCAGCCTTCAAGATTGCGCTCCTTTGCAGCAACGGCAGCAGCCTCGCGTGCCGTGTCGGGCAGTCCGTCGAGCTGTTGTTCGTCAGTTATGTGCAGCGTATATGCCTTGTTCTCTTTGAGCAGATTCTGAGAGAACTGCAGCGACAGCATGCTTGCCTCCTCGGTAAGCTTGCGCAGCTTCTCCTTGCCCTCGTCGTCGAGCAGTGCTCCGCTGCGTACAAATCCGTCGTAGCAGTTGTCGAGCAGTCTCTTTTCTTCAGGCGTGAGCTTGCGGTGATGCATGTGCACGGCCTTTATGCGCTCAAACAGGCGTTTGTTGAGCCTTACGTCGTTGGCATGCTTTGTCAGTATGGGCTGCAGCTTCTGCGCCAGCGCGTCCATCTCGTCGTTGGTCTCAGCACTGAGAAGATTGAAAAACACGGTTGACACGCGCGACAGCAAGTCGTAATATCCGTCCTTGTCTTCGTCCACGTTGATTATCGTGTTGTCAAAAGTAGGCTTGTCAGGATTGTTTATAGTCTTCTCAATCTGTTCGTCGTCACGGCGTATGCCCTCCATGAAGGCCTCCTCAAAGTCTTCAAGGCGTATTTTCTCGAATGGCACGGTGTCGTGCGGCGTGTTATATTGTTCAAAAAAAGGATTTTTGCGTTGCTCTTCTATTCTCTCTTCATTCATACTCACGTTTCCCTAATTTTTGTTTACAAAGGTAGTAATTTTCTTTCTTCTGAATAATAATACGGAAGAAAAATTTAGCTAATATTTGTTATATGTCGGCTTTTGTCTGCCGCTTGTATATCAAATTGGCTGATAAGCTTCCTACATGAGCATTCTTTCGAAAGCATGAACGCAGAATTCACCCCTTCTGAGCGATATAATTCCTTCGTCGTTCATGGCTTTCAGAGCTTTCGATACGTTAAGGCGGCTCTCGCTGATCTCTTCAGCGAGCCGCTCCATCTTTATGTTTACAATCTTCTCTCCGGCAGGTCTCAGGCTTCTCTCTTCGATGAATCGGGCTATCTTTTGCCTTATGCCTTTCGGACGTAGTTTCCACATCTGTCTGTCTGAGCGTTGCGACAGTGTGCAGATGATGTTAAGCAGGTTTAGTCTGAATATTTCGTAATTGTCAGACATGAGCATCACTTCTTTCTTTCCCAGGCATATCAGGTCGCAGTTTGTCTTTGCCGCAAACGTTCTTGTATAGCGCTGCATCAGTCCGAAAATCCTTTCGGGCTGAAGTATGTTGGGGGCTGCGAGTGTTTCGGTTATCGAGTAGCTCTTGTCGTCCGAATGGCATGTGGTTGTTATCTGACCTTTAACCAGAAAAAAGAGTTTGTTGCAGGTTTCGCCTTCATGCACAATTACTTTTCCTCTTGCGAACGACAGTTGCCTGAATTTCGTTTCCGAGAGTATCTGCTCCAGGTCGTTCCGGCTCATGCCCTGAAAGAGCGGAAGTTCAAGCAGGTGTTCTTGTAGCTCCGTGTGCATGTGTATGCGCTGTTGTTATTCTGCAATCTTGTTTTTTAGCGACGGCGAATACCATACGGCATTTTTGCCGTTTTTGTCTGAATAGATAAAATATACCATCAGTTCGGGATGCCTGTCAAGAATGGCTTTTGCCTTTTCAAGTCCCATCACCATGAAGGCTGTGGCATAGGCGTCGGCCGTGGCGCAGTTGTCGGCCAAAACAGTTGCCGACAATATGTTGTGCTGCACAGGATAGCCTGTTATTGGGTCGATGGTGTGGGCATATTTCTTGCCGTCTTTGTAGTAGAAGTTGCGGTAGTTTCCGCTTGTAGCCATTGCTTTGTTGGTTACGTTCAGTATGGTCTGTATTTCCTGATTTGTGTTTAGCGAGTCGTCAACGGGCTTGGTGACGCCGATTTTCCAGGGCAGTCTTTTTTCGTTGATGCCGCGTGTAACAATCTCTCCGCCTATTTCTACCATAAAGTTTTCTATGCCTTTGCTCCTCAGCAGTCGGGCCACGGCGTCGCTTCCGTAGCCTTTGGCAATGGCGCTGCAGTCGAGCATTATGCGCTTGTCGTTCTTTACTATTTGTTTCCCGTCAAGCCTTACTTTCTTGTAGCCTATAATCTGTTTCAGACTGTCTATTGCCGCTGGCGTGGGCTTAGTGTCGTTCTTGAATCCGAAGCCCCATGCGTTTACCAGTGGAGCCACTGTTATGTCGAAGGCTCCGCCTGTTTCTTCTGATATCTTTTGTGCAAGGTTAAACACGTCTGTGAACATGCTGTTCACTTCAACCTTCTCGTTGCGGTTTACTTTTGATATTATTGAACTTTTGTTGAACGGAGACAGCGATGCGTCAACCTTCTGCAGCTCTGCTTCAATTTCTTTCTGCAGGTTCTTGTCGCTTTGGTATGTGATGTTGTACACCGTACCGAATATGAATCCTGTGTTGTGCTGATAAGGCATTGTGCGCTGCTGCCGCACAATGATTATTGTCCCAATGATTAGAAATATGAGAAAAGCCAGCTGCAGGGCCAGTTTCTTCTTGCTTTTTTCTCTGTTCATCGCTGTTCTTGTTTTAGTCTATTGTCTTTCAGAAGTTTATATGTCTATCGATACGTTGAATGTGCCTCCGATGTTAGATCCTCCGGTCTTTCCGAATCCGGGCACATACCATGAGTTGCCCAGTTCGCCGTCATCGTAGGCTATTCTGCTCTTGTATCTTACGCTCCATCCAAGATGCAGAGGTCCCCATATCTTTGCGTCTACTCCTATTACTGCTTCAATCCAGTGGTAATTGCATTTCACGCCTTTCGCTGAATATACGGCAGTGCTTCCCCATACGGGGTCGGTGATGTCTGGATGCGACAGGTCGTATTTAAACGAAGTGAAAGCGTATCTCGCGCCGGCATAAAGCCTGTATATGTCGTGCTTGTTCTTTAGCAGGTTGAAGTCGATACCGATTTTTGCGTATGGTGCGCTCGTCTTGTATGATATTTTGGTGACGTCGTTGTCGTGGTCTGCCTTGCCGAGACCAAGCTCAAACACAGGGAAGTATTTGTCGCGCAGGTTTATTCGCAGCGCGGCTTCATACTGTCCGTAGTCGCCAAGAAACATCTGTGCCGGTCCGACCAGGTCTACTGATACGGCAAAGCCCCTTAACAGGGGCACGCTGTCTTTCTTCTCCACGTTCTTTTCCTGCGCGTTGGCCGTTGAAGCCAGTAGGAGCATCAGGCTAATTGCTATGCTTGAAATATATGAAAAAATGTTTCTTCGATGTGTCATAGTTCACGTCCTGATTGTTTATTGTTATCGAGTCGATGGCGTTGTGCGTGCAGCTTACGGATGTTATCTTGTGGAAGAATGCCGGTGCGCAGTCAACCGACTCGAAGTGGGGCTTGTTCTCTTTCTCTACGGTCACTGTGTCAAGTTTTGTAGTCTTGTATAAAGTGTCCTTCGTTTCGATGAAAAACACGTCCTGGTTCTGCGCATAGCTTATCGGCAGCGAGAATTCGGTGGTCTTTACGTTGCGGTTTATCAGCACAGAGTCGTTGCCGTCAACACGGTTTGTGAATATCGTGAGCGTGTCTGCCAGTGTGTCAACCTTGCCGTCGGGCGTCATCAGCTGATATTGTGTGTAGACAAGACTGTTGAGCGGGCAGTCGATAGACGAACACGCTGCGGTGGTTATCAGCAGCGTTATGAAGTATAGCGGCAGTGCGGCCAGTGAGGGACGCAATAGTCTGCGTGCCTTGCGGCTTGCCTTTGTCGTGACCGACTTTATCGTTTTTATCTTAATTCCTGTCATGGCGTGCTTGTTCTTGTAGCAGCTTTATGTGGCGTTGTTGTTTTCTATGTGTTATTTTCTGTTTTCGCCACATCTTATTTCTTCAGATATCTGATAGTCGTTCCTGTCTGAAGAGTTGCGGCTGATGAGGTCGCCGAGGAATCCGGCAAGAAACAGTTGTGTGCCTATAATCATCATTGTCAGCGATATATAGAAGTAAGGCGTATCGGTTACGAGGCGCATCTGCTGACCGTTTGACACTGCCACCAGCTTGTCTATGCCGATAATGGCTGCTGCAATGAAGCCTATGAAGAACATTATTGTGCCGAGGAAGCCGAACACATGCATCGGCTTGCGCCCGAAGCTGCTCAGGAACCACAATGTTATAAGGTCGAGATAGCCGTTGAAGAAGCGGTTGAGGCCGAATTTCGACTTGCCGTATTTGCGCGACTGGTGATGAACCACTTTTTCGCCAATCCTGTCGAATCCGGCATTCTTTGCCAGATAAGGGATATAGCGGTGCATCTCGCCGTACACCTCGATGTTCTTTACCACGTCCTTGCGGTATGCTTTAAGGCCGCAGTTGAAGTCGTGCAGGTTCTTTATTCCGCTTATTTTGCGCGCCGTTGCGTTAAACAGCTTTGTGGGGATTGTTTTCGACAGCGGGTCGTAGCGTTTCTGCTTATATCCCGAAACAAGGTCGTAGCCGTCTTCGGTTATCATTCTGTAAAGTTCCGGTATCTCGTCGGGAGAGTCCTGCAGGTCGGCATCCATTGTTATCACCACGTTGCCCTGTGCTTCCTTGAATCCGCAGAACAGGGCAGGACTTTTTCCGTAGTTGCGGCGGAACTTTATGCCCTTCACGCATTCGTGCTCCTCGCTCAGCCGGCTTATCACATTCCATGAACCGTCGGTAGAGCCGTCGTTGATGAATATTACTTCATAAGAGAAATTGTTTTCCTTCATCACGCGCTCAATCCATGCGTAGAGTTCGGGCAGTGATTCTTCCTCGTTGTATAATGGTATTACGACTGATATGTCCATCTTATCTGTGTTTTAGAATTTACGTTTATATTTTGATTTCAGCAGCGCGGCTATCGGCCAGCTTATCACAATTCCCAGAAACAGGTTGGTTGTAAGAAACTGCAGCGCTATGTCGATAGGGCGGAGCGTTGCTATTGTGTCCATTGTCATCTTCATTTCATCGGCTTTTATCCCGTAAAGCGTCATGAGCGACTTAAACTCGGGGCTTGATGTCATGGCCGTGTACTGGGCGAGCATGAAGCCGTGGTCGATAAACTGAAAGTAGATATATTGCGCAGCAGCCATCAGCAGCGATGCGTAAAAGTATGTCAGCAGGCTGTAGCCGTATGCTTTCCAGTAAGATATCACTCCGTCAAGAATATTGTCGCGGAAGTTCTTTAGGCGTATTGCCGATACTACAATGGCTGATATGCCAAGAACCATCGATGCCATGTTCAGCACGGGCTCATAAAATTGTCCGATGAAGCAGGCAAAGCTCAATATCCACATTCCGCCCATTATGGCGCCGTCGATGCGCGCGTAAGCTTTTATTTGTTCGTATTCCTCGCGTGTAGTCATTATTGGGGATTAATTGATTTTTTTTCGTTTGTCTGTCTGAAGCGTGGTGTCTTATGGGGTGTTGCATCAGCTTTGACACCCGGCGCCATACGCCTCACGAGAACATAATCGGGTGCAAAATTACTTATTTTTCACCATATAATTATTAGCTGTATGAGTTTTTTTGTTTTTTTATGTGAAAGATGTGCCGTCGGCGTGCGTTATGCCTTCGGCCTCGTGCCGCCTTTATATATGGCCATTGTGCATGTCGCCTGTGCCGATTCCGCATGCTGCAAGATATCGCTGATTTCAAAAAATAAGTTAAAATAGCACGAAAGACGATGCAAAAATGCTTTGTTGTTAAACTTTATTATTACCTTTGCAGCCGCAAAGACGGGTAAGTCTTGTACGGCCAGCTCCCTTCGAATCCTCCAGGACGGGAACGTAGCAAAGGTAGTTGGTTGTAGCGGCGCGATACAAGTAGCTTGCCCACCCGCCTCTTTAGCTCAGTTGGCCAGAGCACGTGATTTGTAATCTCGGGGTCGTTGGTTCGAATCCGACAAGAGGCTCGATAATGTTTACACGTTTACAGACAAATGCCTTTAGTGGCGTTTGTCTTTTTTATGTTTGGCCTTATGCCGTGTGGCCTTGGCGTCTGCCACCACTTCCTGCACGAACGGGAACGAATGCTTCTCCGACAAGCCCATATCCACTGAACCGGTAAGCCTCATGCTGACATTGGTGTCTCCACACTTGGCCATAAGTTACTCAAGAATGCCTATAACCAAGTCCCATGCATTGGCATCATACCCGACGCAACTTGATGGCATATACAATGATGACAATAAATGAGGTAATCAGAATTAAAAGGGCTATTAAATAGTTAAAACTGCCACCGCAATAAACTTCATAAGTCACAAAAGCAAGAAACATCATGATCAACAATTTCAACCACGCTACCAGTTTTGCTATCAAACTGTAGCCTTTTTGCCTATCTTTAAATTTCTGTGGCAAGTTGCAATAATGTGGATGCTTCTCGAAAAATGTCATAAAAAAATAAATTAAAACACTTATAAGCGGTAGTATCAAAGTGTAAAAAGGGCTTCCATATTCATCTGCAACTCCGTGTATGTTCCAGTGCGTAGGCACGTATTGCCGTGTCATTATGACCACAACACAAAGTCCAATTTGCACAACAACCAACAAGATCGTTAGCAAATTTGTATTATTTTTCAATTTCGGCATTTTGTAAATTTATCAAAATAGCATTACGTAAAACATCTTCATCATATTTTGAGCATTCCTCAGGAAAATTATTTCTAATATATTGCATAAGTGAATTTACTGTTTCATTTGTAAATTCATCAGCAACAATATAAGCCATTTCTTTATTTTGTGATTTGATATTCCATACCTCTATTGTATTAGAGGTCATAAGATTTTCCACAAGTGCTCCATTTTTTCTCCTCTTATTTCCGCTTGTTGTCGCTGCGACTTTCCATGCTAAAGCCGTTACGGCTCCAACAGCATTAGCTACTCCAAAATGTTCTACAACAACAGCCCAAACTACTGCTACGGCACCTACTATTACTGCTACGGCAAAAGCGACCGCACAGGCTTGTGTTTCAAAATTTTTTACAAATATGCAACTTCTTTTCCAAATATAATATCAGAAAATGTAAAATAATGTTATTTGCCTCGTAATTTGTATGATTCATTCAGTATTTTGTCTATTTCACTTGAAATTAATTCAAACTATCAGTATTCATCGAAGTACACAATGAAAACTTTAACATAATCAATGTAAATCCAACTAAACAACTATTAAGTTGTGGTTATCATAAAAGATACCCAACTTCATATTATTTTGTCAAGCAAATATAGGCTGCCGCTTCCGCATGTTGTTTGTAAAGCCATGACGCAGATTTTGTATCTTTATGATAGTTGGTCTGTGTCATTGTTTTTGGATAAAATAGAAAATCAGAATCACTAAAATCCGCTTTACAGATAAAGAATGTTTACGTTATGAAGCAAAAGTTGTGCTTTCATGCTGTAAAAGCAATGCTTTTGCATAGTCGTTTCAGGCATATTGCAGCTAAAAATAAGGCTGTTTTGCTGTCAAAAACAGTGGTTTCAGCTTGTTTTTACGCTGAAATAACTGCACAAAATCTGTGCGGCGTGCGTAACAGCTTGTGATATAACCGCTTACGTTTGCACACGATTTCGCGCTGTTTTCACGGCCGGATGATTTTTATTTCAGAATATCGCGGCTACAGGACGTTATCTGAAATCAGAAAGAAAGCATTTTGCGTAATACGCTTTCAGTATGTTGGCAGCCGTTGCGCCCTTTGCCGTCCGGCTTTATTTCATGTCTGTCAATATATTGCTGCGGGGCCGATGGCCATAATTTACCATGCCGTATGTTTGTGAAGTATGCTTATTTTCAGTATCTTTGCATCTGGAATATGAAAATGAACAGAAACCATATCTTGCAGCTTGTTACCGAAGGCGAGCATGTGCATCAGGACTTTAAGTTTGCCATAACAGACGCATGCAAGATAGCACGCAGTCTTTCTGCCTTTTCAAACACCGAGGGAGGGCGGCTGCTTGTGGGCGTTAAGGATAACGGCAAGATCGCCGGCATACGTTCGGCCGAGGAGATATACATGATAGAAGTTGCCGCAACGCGATACTGCAGGCCGTCGGTTACTCTCGACAGTCAGATATATAAGGTCGACGGCAAGGATGTGCTTGAAGTCAGCGTTGCCGAAAGTCAGCATAAGCCCGTATACGCCGTTGACGAGGACAAGAAACCTAAGGCATACATTCGCATTAAGGACGAAACGATACTTGCAAGTCCGGTGCATCTCGATATTTGGCGGCATGACCATAAGGATGTGATGATAAGATGTAACGAACGGGAGCAGTGCATCTTGCGCCTTTTGGAGAAGTATGGCGAGATTACGCTTAACCGGTGTGTCAGACTGTCGCATATTCCCCGCCGTCAGGTAATCAGCCTTTTGGCCGATTTTATCCGTTTCGACCTGGTGGAGACTGTTTTCAGAGAGCATATATTTTATTTTAAACTTAAACAAAACCAATAAGCGTCATGGAACTATTCACACAGATAATCAACGAGACCAACGACATTCTCTGGACTTACATACTTGTAGTAATGCTGCTGGGTTGTGCCGTATGGTTCAGCATCAAGACTAAATTTGTGCAGTTTCGCATGATAGGAGAGATGATACGCCTGCTGGGCGACTCTACGGCAAAGATAAACGGACACGAGAAGCACATATCTTCTTTTCAAGCTTTCACCGTGTCGCTGGCAAGCCGCGTCGGCACGGGCAACCTTGCCGGAGTGGCTACTGCCATAACCGTGGGCGGTCCGGGCGCAGTGTTCTGGATGTGGATTATAGCTTTGCTTGGTTCAAGCAGCGCATTTGTCGAGTCGTCATTGGCGCAGTTGTTCAAGATAAAGGGCAAGCACTCGTATATCGGCGGACCGGCTTACTATATGGAGAAGGGACTTAAAAAGCGCTGGATGGGCATCCTTTTTGCAGTGCTTATCACCATAACGTTCGGCTTTGCGTTTAATTCGGTGCAGAGCAACACCATGAGCGCCGCTCTGCAGAGCGCGTTTGCCGTTGATCCAGTGCTGTCGGGCGCCGTAATATCGGTGCTTACGCTGTTTATCATCTTCGGAGGCATCCACCGCATAGCGGCGTTCAGCAGCGTCATAGTGCCCATAATGGCCGTTGGCTACATCCTGTTGGCACTGTTTGTCGTGCTGACCAACATTAGCCGCATACCCGATGTCGTATCTCTCATTGTAGGCAACGCCTTCGGCTGGCATCAGGCTTTGGGCGGCGGAATGGGCGCGGCACTTATGCAGGGCATAAAGCGCGGACTGTTCAGCAACGAGGCGGGCATGGGCTCGGCTCCCAATGCTGCCGCCACAGCCCACGTAACCCATCCCGCCAAGCAGGGCTTCATACAGGCGTTGGGCGTGTTCACCGACACATTGCTTATCTGTTCGTGCACGGCTTTCATCATTCTGTTCAGCAAAGACAGCGTAGACAGCAGTCTCGACGGCATACAGCTCACTCAGGCTGCACTCACCAACGAGGTGGGCGGCATAGGCACTATCTATGTTGCCATAGCCACTTTGTTCTTCGCCTACAGCAGCATTCTCGGCAACTATTATTACGGCGAGGCCAACATACGTTTCTTCACGTCGCGCCAGTGGCCTGTGTTTGTCTATCGTCTTCTGGTTGTCGGCATGGTCATGTTCGGCTCTTTGGCAAGTCTTAATCTTGTGTGGAGCCTTGCCGACGTAACTATGGCCCTGATGGCTCTCTGCAATCTCGTGGCAATATTGCTTTTGGGCAAATATGCTTTCAGGCTGCTCGACGACTATCTTGATCAGAAGAGAAGGGGCATAAAGAGTCCTGTCTTCCGTAAGGAAAGCATGAAGGACATCGAGCAGGACCTTGAATGCTGGTAAGCTGAAAAGCATTAATATTGCATTTCTGTGGCTGAAAAATGCCGCTTTGCAGGCGTCTGCAGCACAAAATGGCATAAATTATGCGCTTTTGCATGAAATAAATTTATCAAAGATTTGCAGAATTAAAAAACAGACATTACCTTTGCAGCCGCAAACACGGGGATAGCTCAGTTGGTAGAGCATCGGTCTCCAAAACCGAGTGTCGGGAGTTCGAGCCTCTCTTCCCGTGCAATAACATAGAGCCGCAGCCAATAAGGTTGCGGCTTTTGTTTTCTTGATAGTTGTTATTGCGCCATGCCAGGTTTGGATTAAACCGGCAAAATCGTTATATTTGCATCTCCATAAACATTATCTCTGAAGATATGAACATAGAACAGTTTCGCGATTTTTGCCTTACAGTGAAGGGTGTTGAAGAATGTTTCCCTTTCGGCAGCGACGTGCTTGTGTATAAAATTATGGGAAAGATGTTCACATATTGCGGTCTGGAGCCTAAAGACGGCTGCTTTATTGCCAACATGAAGTGCAGCACGGAGCGGTCGGCTGAACTCATGGAGCGATATGACGGCATATTCTTCGGTCGCCACTCTGACAGAAAATATTGGATAACGGTGGCTCTTGATAGCGATGTGCCCGACAGTCTTATATGTGAACTTATACTTCATTCGGTTGAAGAGGTGGTGAAGAAGATGCCTAAAAAGATGCAGCGCGAATATGAGTCACTGACAGAATAATGGCTTTATTGGGCACTTGTGGCGTGAGTGTGCGGTGGACGGTGCTTATCGTCTGACTCTCGCCGGATAAATTATTTTATGTCGAATTAAATAAAATATCAGATATGCAGATTCTTATTGGATGCGCGAAGGATATGCGCGGAAGTGATGACGGCAATTATGGCATTATGACCGAGCCGCGTTTTGCCGGCGAGGCTATGCACAACGCATTGCAGATGGCGGGATATGATGAGGCCGAACTGGCTGATATGCTTCACTGCAACGCTGACATTGCGCGGCAGAACCGACTGAGGTATATGCACTTTGCGGGCGAAGGACCGAGGCTTCAGGCTGTTTTGGCATATACGGGCGTGGTTTATAAGTATCTCGATGCGCCGGGCTTTACGCCCGAAGTTCAGACTTATGCACAGGAGCATCTGTGGATAACTTCGTTCTTGTATGGCCTTTTGCGCCCCGCCGACATGATAAAGCCTTACAGACTTGAAGGCAACGTGGTGCTGCCGGATAACGGTGTGAGTATGTTCGACTATTGGAAACCGCTGCTCACCGATGTGCTTATCGATTCGGTTAAGGCTTCCGGCGGACTGCTTGTCGACCTTGCGAGCAGCGAGATGAGGCGACTGTTCAATTGGCGCAAGGTGGCGCGCGAGGTTGATGTTGTTCGCCCGGAGTTCTATGTCAGCAAGGGCGGACGGCTGAAGACTATTGTCATTTACGCCAAGATGTGCCGCGGAGCCATGACGCGCTATCTGCTTCAAAACCGCATTGACAATGCCGACAAGCTGAAGTCGTTCGATTTTGAGGGATTCTCTTACAGCGAGGTCGACAGCAAACCCGGTTCCCCTGTGTTTGTCGCAAACCTATAAAGCGGTTGAAGGCATAGGTATAACGCCATAATAAACTACGATGCGGCTTGTTGGCCCATTGTGATTGTGCTTTTTTGCAGTTGAGTATCCGTGCCGGAATTGTGATATTGTTTGTCTCCGTTCTTCTTTTTTCGGTAAGCGATAATAAACAAAAATGACTGCTGAGCAATGTTATAATTTGCTCAGCAGTCATTTTTATATTGTGAAGATTATTATCGGTCTGTTTACTCAAGGTCAACCACCGTTATTCCGGCACCGCCAAACTGCACGTGTTCATCGCGGTAAGAAACAACGTTTGGCACTGTTGACAGATACTGACGGATAAGCTGGCGCAGTAATGTAATGTTATGATTGGTCTTATCTTCCTTGAGTTGAATTTTTTCTCGTTAAGGAAAATGTCAAAACGGTCGGTAATTTTGTCGAATTTGACAATATCAAAGTTATCTATAAGCGCATCCGGAAGGATGGCACGGATGAGTAATTCTGCTTTTATGAAATAAATGTAGAAAATTATACCGAAAGAAAAAGCTTACCAACTAGGAATATCCGCTGAGCCTTTTGTGCCCTTACGCTACGCCCCGTTCCCCTTTTCCTGTCTTTAGACCAACTTGGACCAACATTCTTCAAGCTTTTTGTGCCCTAATTCATAATTTTGCAACCAACGTGGAGTGCAGAATGAGAAAATGAAAGAGGATTACACAAAAATCGCAAGCAAATGTTTGACATTTGAAATAATATTGCTAACTTTGCCAAAGTTAAGCCTTCCGCATTCGGATGCAGGCGAGACGGGACATTTGTGTACACGCACAGACAGTGACGTTCAGGAAGTAGAATCTGGCAGTTCAACCCTGATGATGACGGAACCGGGTCTGAGCGAGTTCACACCATGCTACGGTGTGGATTCCTCTTTCATGTTTTCTTCATCATCGGGTTTTGCCAGAACCTTACTTTCAGAAAATGTGGATGACAGTCCACGCCGTCCTTTTGCCGTACCTTGTGCAGAGAACACACTGGTAGGAACAAACGACAAAAAATCTATATATATGAAAAAGACATTTCTATTATTGGCACTTTGCATTTTGTCCGCAATGGTTTTCAGCCAAAATAACGGTACAACGGCACAGATAACGGCCACGAATGACGGTCCGGTATATGACAAAGTGGAACAAGCTCCGCAGTTTCCCGGCGGAGACGAGGCCCTCGAGCAGTGGAAGAGACAGCACATAGTGTACCCCGAAAAGGCCATTGATAACAGCAAAGAGGGACAAGTTGTAGTAAGGTTCATCATACGTGAGACAGGCGAAGTGACCGATGCCGAAATATTGAGGAGTATCTCTCATGAACTGGACGAAGAAGCCTTGCGCCTTGTTAGCTCAATGCCGAAGTGGCGGCCGGGTAGGCAAGGTGGCAAGGCTGTCAGCGTAAGGTGGGACGAGCCGGTGACGTTCACATTTCCGACAGCTGAAGAAATAGCCGAAATGAAACGCGAAAAGGAAGAAGCCGAACTGAAAGTCTTCGATGTGGTTGAAGAGCAACCTTCATTCCCTGGCGGTCAAATCGCTTTGAAACAGTGGCTGAGAGATAACACCAAATACCCCGAAGAAGTTGGAGAAAATGGCATAGAAGGAAAGGTAATAGTACAGTTTGTCGTCCGTTCGACGGGCGAAATCACTGACGTCAAGGTTCTACGACGCGTTGACCCGTTACTGGATGAAGAGGCTGTGCGCATAACCAAATCTATGCCCAAATGGATTCCAGGAAAGCAAAACGGCACAGTCGTAAATGTACGATATACAATGCCTGTAACATTCGAGGTACAATGACAAGAAAAAACGTTCAAAAGAAAGACAAAACATGAAAATACACCTTGTAATAATATATAAACTATAATTAATCAACAAAAACACGAATTATGAGAAAGACGATTATTTCAGCGGCCATAGCCGTTGTGTTCGGAATGGCGCTTGCAGGTTGCAGCAATAACGGTATGAAAGACAAGATAGCAGGGAAATACACATCCGAAATGACACCCGGTGTAACTTATGAATTCAAGGCTGACGGGCAATTTCTGCAAAACGTTGACAGCGAAGGTTGCCAAATTTCCGCAACAGGAACGTGGGATATAAAGGGAGACAGCATACACATGAAGAACAACATTGACAACATTTCCGTAAAATACGGTGGCGAAACGACTGAAGAGGACAAGGCCGTAATGGACGAAATTATCAACGCGATGAAAGAATCGGGGGCGGAAAACCAGACGTTTAAAATCAGCAGCGTGACTGATAACGAAATGGTGCTTGAAGGTGGAGGCATGTCAATTACTTATACTAAGGTAAAATAAAGACCAATATATCTGCGGACAGCCGCAGGCCTGCCGCTGTCCGCAACAAGCATTATGATTGTATGACGTTTAATAGGAAAGACTGGAATTATCATGAAAGAAACAAAATGTTGTCCATATTGCGGAGAGGAAATAATGGCCAAAGCCAAGAAGTGCAGGCACTGTGGAGAGTGGTTGGAACAGCCTATGGCACAGGCGGAAGTCACAATACAGCAGACCGCCGACGGTGAAACTGACGCTGAAGAGAGGGTACCGCTCACGCTGTCGTGCCCGTCCGGCGTCATCACTCCGCTGCTCATATTGGCTGTGGTCAGCGCGTTCCTGCTGCTTGTGCATGAAGACTGGATGACGGTTGGTATTGAAAATACCAACGCTTTTGGTCTTGGCAAGTGGAAAACGATAGACGAAATCTTCAAGGCCATGGCGAAAGTGCCCCAATGGCTGTGCTCGGTGGTTAACATCATTGCCGAATTCGGCTTTCTCTTCCTCTTCCTCAAAGGTATGAAAAAGCAGCCGCATCCGTTCACCTCGCTTATCGGATGTTTCATAGGCCTATACGCCTTTATGTGGCTCATGTCGTTCATAATAGACTTATCGACAGGCGAAAACACGTCAATATCTGAAGAATCTGTCGGTGTCTTATGGATATTCATTCTTCTAGTTGTCGTCGCAGTTTCCACATTGCAGATAATATTGGGCGGCAAACTGATGCTCCGTTACGATGGAAGCGTATGGCTTGTCGGACTGCTGTTCGTCATAACAGGCGGTTTCAACATTGTTTCCGTCCTTATATACGCTTTGTCAGATAGTCCGTTCAGCCTAATGCAGATAATCGCGAGCTGCCTCGACACTGGGCTATCCATCTTCCTTTACTTCCGGTTGGCCGGCCTTTTGGGTGCGTCCTCGGGCATAAGAGACGAACTGATGTACGCCGTCAACGTGCTTGTTGCCGGTGTCCTCATCTACGGAATAAACGCTTATCAGAAATACGGGTCTGCAAGCGATGAAAACGGAGGTCCGATAGGCACAAGAACTGACAATCCTGAAAACAGTGAATTTGTTGCCGAGTCGGCTTCCGCTGATGCAATATACTATTTGGACAAAGATAATGCCATATTGTATGAGAAACCGTCAGGCTCTTCCGACTTCTTTTCAATAAATATAGGGGAAATACTTGCGGAAAAATGCTCCATATACAGCATTGAAGATTATGCCGTATTGAACAATAAGATATTCTTCATTTCCGACAGCGGTGGAAACGGTGCGTGGGCTGGATATGACGCTTATTACTTCGACATGAGCAATGAAACTTGGTATTATATCAAATTCGCAAGGATGATGTCTTTCGACTCGTCCAAAACACACATAAAAGCCTCGGTAAGAACTCTTGTAAAAGCAGGTGCATGTGCAGCTGAAGACGAATATGATTACGAAGAACAGACCATCAACCTGGCTGACTTCTGATGTGTCCGGCTAACCTGTTGGTAATCAGTGTTTTATCAATCTACTGTCTTTTGATCTGCAAAAAAAGAAACGGCATACCAGGATGCAAAAGACAGCCTTTCTCAGCTTAAAATACGACCTTTCACAGTTTATAAAAAGTTCAAGTGTACATGGCTTGGCAACAGAACGGATGAAATAGTAATAAATAAAGAATAACAATGGACGAAACAAAGCGTTGCCCCTACTGTGGGGAGGAAATACTTGCCGTGGCAAAAAAGTGCAAGCATTGTTGCGAGTGGCTCGAACCGAAAGAGCCTGTAAAGAAGAAAAAGATGATAGAATGTCCTATCTGCGGCGAGGAAGTGGAGGAAGGCACAGACATCTGCCCCTACTGCCACGAGCGCATTATAGGTGCGGACGAGGCCACGAAAGATTCAAAGGTGCACGAAGTGCGGCAGGAACAGCCCCGGACTACGACTGTAATCCAGACGGTCGAATACACGGAAAGCACGGATGACAACGGCGAAGAGGACGAAGAAACGGACGGACTGTTCAAGTATTATTTCACCGATGTGTTCTTCCGTCACTACGCCGACTTCACAGGCAGAATGTCACGCAAGCGCTTTTGGATGGCCTACATGTTCCTGCTGCTCACAATGATGCCCGTGTACAGCCTCGACTTTGCCATCTTCGGCACGCCATTCGTATTCTATCCTCTGTACACACTGGGGTTACTCGTGCCGTCATTGGCGTTCGCTGTGCGCCGCCTGCACGATACTGGCAGGAGCGGATGGCACCTGTTGTGGGGACTAATCCCACTTGTAGGCGTTATTATACTGATTGTTATGCTCTGCAAAAAAGGCGAAGAAAAGACAAAAAAGCCTTACTCCGTGACGCAAGACTATGTGATATTAGTCCTAATCGGCCTTGCAACGGCACTGTGCTTGACTATCGGTTTTTTAACCTTTGACAACAAAATAGAAGGCGTGAGAAGCCTTTTTAACGACGAATATATGTACGACACCGACTACAACAATGACGAACCTACAGCGGAATACGGCACAGGGGAGGAATACAACAATCCGGAAACCGAAGACTACGATGAACCGAATGAAGACTACGGGGATACCTCTGACGAATCAGCCCAGGCCCCACTTGCCGCAAGCAGCGGCTACGCTACGCTGTACGACCTATTCAAGAACGGGAATATCAGAGAACTAGATTACTGCGACTTCACACAGCCTGTATGGCGCAATAGGCTCATTCCGCTTGTCGGCAGGGATAACTACCGCTTCATGTGCGAACAGAACATGGTGAATGCCTTGGACAAAGGCGACATGCGCATGGGTAAAATAACCACCTACTCGTTCAGCGGATGGACAAAAGGTACGATTGACGAAGGCTACAAGATTTTCTATTCGTACTACAGTATGGAAAGCCCTGTGCGCGATGTTTTGGACGTCACGATAATGCGTAATGGTAACGAACAGACCTTCAACGACGAGAAAACATATTGACAAGCCACTACGAGGCATCGGCGGAGATTGTTCCGGCTAACCGGCTGATTACCAGTATATTCCATGTATACCGCATGCTAGAATGTAAAAGGTCGCCTTTCGGAAGGTGACCTTTTCGCAATACAATTGCACTGTACACATAAGGTAATCATAAAAAAGGCATCATGGCAGAAAGCTGTATTTCGCCATGTTTTCACTATCTTTGTTCCACGAGGACAGTATGTGGTTTAGCAAAGGAAAAATCGACAAACTCCGTTTTTTATTTGCCTTTGCGCTCACTTTTTACTATTTTTGCATAGATACAAACCGACAGCGTATGGGACATAATAGAACAACAGCTGCAGAATGGCGCAATGAATCAGAATCAAGGCTGATTTTGCAGGGTGCGGAACTGGTGATGAGCAACAGCTTCACCGACATCGAGCCTCTGTACACATCAGTGCGAGGCTACGCCGCGCTCTATCGCGCCAAGCGCATGGGCAAGTGGCACGTGCTGAAATGCCTAAAGGCTGGTTATACGGACATCCCACTATACCTCGGACTGCTGTACAAGGAGTTTGAAATAGGATACAACCTCACCCATCCCAATATCGCTCAGACCATCGGACTCGAACGCATAGATGACCTCGGACCGTGCATTGTCATGGAATACATTGACGGTCGGACACTGCGCAGCACTCTCGATGGTGGCAGACTGACGCGCGACGAAGCACGGCGTGCGGTATTGCAGATATGCGGAGCATTAGCTTACATACACAGCCGGCAGATAATCCACCGCGACTTGAAACCAGAAAACATAATGTTAACCGACAATGGAGGCAATGTGAAACTGATTGACTTCGGCTACTCCGATGCCGACAGCTACGCTGTACTGAAACAACCGGCCGGGACACGGCGGTATGCCGCACCCGAACAGAAGGCGGGACAGGACATTGACGCACGGGTTGACATCTACGCTCTGGGCATAATAATGGACGAAATAAACAACGCCCTACCACGCAAGTGGCCACGTCTTGGGCGCGTGGCCGCGCAGTGCACAAAGGCAGTCTCCGCCCAACGATACGCTACGGCTTCCGAAATTGAAGCGGCGTTGACAGCCATGCATACGGCACGCAAGGCTTCAATAGCGGCCTTCACGGCAGCTATGGCTGTAACAGTTGCGGTATTCATGCAGCTAGGTGGCAACAGCTCCGTACCGACACAGTTGTCTGCGCACAAAGCTTCCGGCACCTCAGCCACGGCGAACAGCCGGCAGGTCGACACCGTATATGTGATGCAGGGGACAAAGCCAGCCAAAAACATACAAATATCAACGGACAAAGCCATCGAGAACTTCAAACAAGACAGGCGGCTGGACGCCCTCTACAAGTTCGCACGCAGCAAGACACTGGCCATGTTGCAAGCCGATGAGCGCATCCTGGCAGATACCACGGTACCACTTTTAAAGCGGTTAGACTTACGGGCTGACCAATTCAACAAGATAGAACAGGCCGTAAAAACCGAGATAGCCAACCGCATAGACCCGTCATCGCTCGAATATCCAATCTACCGAAACGCCGTGTTGGACGTGATGCGCAACACATACAAGGACTTCCAGTATAAAAAGCGACAGGAAGAAACTGAAAACAGATTATGAAAAAGAACGATTACTTATGCAAGAACATTACCCGGAAATAGAAAGTCTGAAATTGGTCATTGAGAAAAAAACAGGAGGAAAAATCGCCACTCCGACAGACTTCGGACAGCTGACAAGCATGATTTTACGCGAGACGGGCTTCCACGTTGGCGTCACTACAGTCAAACGCCTGTGGGGGTACATCGACAATAACAACCGTATGCGCGAGAGCACGCTGTCAATCTTTGCCCGCTTCGTAGGCTATCGTGACTGGGACGACTTCTGTACGACGGTACACAACAATGAAGGCACAGAGTCGTCATTCCTTTCAGAACGGCAAATAATTTCCACAAACCTTGCCGTAGACGAGCTTGTGGAAATAGGCTGGTTGCCAGACCGTTACTGCCTCATCCGCCATATAGGTGGCAGCCGCTTTGTCGTAGAATGGGCTATGAACTGCAAACTGCACGCTGGCGACACTTTCTGTGCATCATTCTTCAGCAAAGGCCATCCCCTTTACATCACTGACCTCTCTCAAAACGGCAGTCGGCAGGTAGCATACGTGGCCGGCACAAGGCACGGGCTGACCTTGGCGAGGATAAAGAACAAGAAATAAAAAGTGGCCGATTATATCCGCATTATATATAAACCACACAAGCGATGGCTTGTTCTCAAGAGAGAAACGCGGCAAAATAATGGCTAAAATAAGCTTCATGAACACACGGCCGGAGCTGATTGTGTTCGTGTTTTTGTTCGCCTTCAGCTTCAAGTACAGGCTGAACAGTCCACGCCAGCCTGCTCCGTTTTCCACATGCCGAAGATCAACACAGCCTTTTGGCAGACAGAAATAGAGCACAACCGCCAACGAGATAAGGAGAAACAGTTGGGCTTGGCGCGCATGTGCTGGCACTGCATAGCTATAAGGAAATGCAAACTGAATCCCAAAATACGCGATAGACATTAGAATTGCTCGCTTATACACTGAACAAAATATAACTTGAAGATCATGCCGTAAAGTAAAACTGACGGAGGACTGTAGCTGGGAATGGCTGCGGAAAACATAGGAAGATGGAAAAGCGGAAGGGTGAACATATGGGAAAACAATGCAAACAGGTTCTTTTTCCCATATGTTCACCCTTCCGCTTTTCCATCTTTGCTTTTATTCAAGGTCAACCACCGTTATTCCGGCACCGCCAAACTGCACGTGTTCATCGCGGTAAGAAACAACGTTTGGCACGGTCGACAGATACTGACGGATAAGCTGGCGCAGTATGCCCGAGCCTGTGCCGTGCAGAATGCGCACGCGGCTCATGCCCACAAGTATGGCATCGTCGATAAAATATGTAACGGCGTTTATGGCTTCGTCGCCCCTCATTCCGCGCACGTCTATGTCCTGCTTGAAGTTCAGCTTGCGGTTGTCTATCGTCTCGCGCGTCTGTCGTCCCACTGAAGCGTAGGTCTTCGGCTCCTCCTTTTTGGGCATTTCGGCACGCTCCAGGCGGTCGGCGCGCATCTTGGTGCGCATGTCGCCGAATATCACTGTGGCCATCTTGCCGTCTGTGCTTTCTATCCGTCCCACAGATGTAAGGCCCTTTATGCGCACTGTCTCGCCGGCTTCCAGCGGTGCGTCTTTCTCTTTCTTCTTCAGCGTTGCCTCTTTCAGTGCGGCAGCTGCGTCTTTGTTCTTCTCGGCCTTCTCCTTCTTGCGCTTCTCCTTTCTCTCCTTGCGCTCCTGTATCTGTTTTATCTTTCGGGCTATCATCTCGTCGTTGGCAGTAGTGTCAACCTCGTTGATTTCCTGCTTAAACGCATTCAGTTCTTCCCTTATGCGCTTGGTCTCCGCCTTTTCGGCCTGACTTTCGCGTATCTCCCTTATGGCGTTCTCAATCTTCTTGTTGCTCTCGCGCAGCAGTTCTTCGGCCTGTTCCTTCGCCTTGCGTATCACGTCCTTTCGGCTCTGCTCCAGTTCCTTCACCTCGCTTTCATATTTAGCAATGGTCTGCTCCATTGTCTTCTCGCGCTGATGAATGTTCTGTCGCTTGTTTTCCCAGTAGCGTTTGTCGCGCACAATGTCCTGCAGATACTTGTCGCTCTGTATGTAGTCGCTTCCAACAATGTCGCTCGCGTCTTTTATCACCTCTTCGGGCAGTCCTATCTTGCGCGCTATCTCTATTGCAAACGAGCTTCCGGGGTTGCCTATCGAGAGCTGGAACAGCGCCTTCATCTGCTGGCGGTCGTATAGCATTGCTCCGTTTACCACTCCTTCGTGGTCTTCGGCAAAGTGCTTCAGGTTCTGATAGTGGGTGGTTATTATGCCGTAGGCCTGTTTGTTGCAGAACTGCTTCAGCACGGCTTCGGCTATGGCACCGCCAATCTGCGGCTCCGTGCCCGTACCAAACTCGTCGATTAGCAGCAGAGTGCTGTTGTTGGCAAACTTCATCATGTACTTCATGTTCATGAGGTGGCTCGAGTATGTACTCAGGTCGTTCTCTATGCTCTGCTCATCGCCTATGTCGATAAGAATGTTCTTGAATATTCCTGTGTGCGAGCGGTCGCCTACGGGAATTGACAGTCCGCACTGAAGCATGTATTGCAGCAGTCCGGCCGTCTTCAGGCAAACCGACTTTCCGCCGGCGTTAGGGCCCGATATTATCAGTATGCGCTTGTCTTTGGTCAGCATTATGTCGAGCGGCACAACCTTCTTGTCCTGCTTTTCTAACGACAGCTGCAACAGCGGATGGCGTGCCTGAATCCAGTCTATGTGGGGTTTCTTCCCGACTTCCGGCTCAATGCCTTTTATCAGCCGTGCCAGTTCGGCCTTGGCGCGTATCATGTCTATCGTTGCCAGAAACCTGTACGACTCCAGTATGGGCTTTACGTGCGGACGTACAAGTTTAGAGAAATCGGTCAGTATGCGTATTATCTCGCGGCGCTCCTCGGCTTCAAGCTCTCTCACCTTGTTGTTGGCCTCAACCACCTCGGTAGGCTCAATAAACACGGTCTTGCCCGATGCCGACTCGTCGTGTACTATACCTCTTATTTTGCGCTTCAGTCCCTGCGTTACAGGTATCACTAGTCGGCCGTCGCGTATGGCAGGCGTAACGTCCTTGTCAACCAGACCTTCGCTCTGTGCCGAGCGCAGTATGCTGTATAGCGTGCGCGATATGCTGCCTTCGGTGCGCGACAGCTCGCGCCTTATGTTCTGCAGCTCGACCGATGCACTGTCTTTCACCTTTCCAAACTTGTCGAGTATCTGGTCGATGCGCTGTATCAGTTGCGGAAATGTTATTATGTCTGCCGTCAGGCGGTGAAGCGCGGGGTAGGGGTATGTCCTTTCTTCCTCGTCGTCATTGCCGTCCGTGCGGTTAAGATAGTTGACGATGTTGCATATCGTCTCGAGCGAGCGCCTGAGGTCAAACAGTTCGCCCTCGTCGAGATGAGTGCCTTCAAGTCGCAGGCGTGCCACCGACTCGCGCACGTCGAAAAAATATTGCATCGGAAAGTCGTCGGCTTCTTCTTGCAGCCGTCTGAACTCTTTCACCTGTTGCAGCCATTCGTTTATCACTTCTGCGTCGCTCGAGAATGTCATGTTGTCTATTCTTTCCTTGCCGAGTGTACTGAGGCAGCGCTCGCGCAGAAGCGTGCGGATTTCATCGAATCCTATCTTAGTTTCAAACGTCTTTGGATAAATCATGCTGCAAAGGTAGTGTAACCCTGCTGAAATGCCAAATAAAATCATCACATCTTTATATCGTGCGCATGTATGGCGCATTGATTTTCGCCGTGTCGCAGCGTAAGAGTTGCCAAACTTCAGGCTTTAATCATGTCTGTTTTACGTTTTAAAATATGTCTTTTCGCAGCATGATATGTGCCCTTTTGTATCTTAAAAGACATCCTTTTGCCTTCTGAAAGGTGCCCTTTTGCCGTATGAAATGTATCCTTTTGTATGTTGAAAGATGCTCTTTCGGCAGCACGCAGGTGTCTTTTTTTATATTTCTTGGTTGTTGTTTTTTGCTTACAGTGCATATCCGTTCATATTGCCTTTTTCATGTTTTTCTGTATGTAAGGCATATAAATCCATTGCCGTTGACGCCTTTTCCTGATTTCGATAGATATGTTTTTTGCTTATTTCTGCCGAAAGTTGACTTCTGGTAATCCTTTTACTGATATTGGTTGACTTTAATACTAAAAAAGTTTTGTTAAAAACTCGTCACTCGTCACAATGCGGTTTAACTCGTTGAATGTCAGCTTGATAAGGCGTGACGAGTTGATTTTACAACTCATCACATCCCGCCATTTTCGCCCTTTTTTGCCCGAAAATCTTCACGTTTCGGCTGGTTGTGATAAGTAGTGTGACGAGTTTAAAATGCAACTCGTCACACTGTAACGTTTTGATTGTCAGTGTGTTAAACCCTAATGTGACGAGTGACGAGTTTTTAACAAAAACTTTTTCATGTTTCTCTCCGTGTCGTCATGTCCGCCATCAACGCATGCTTTTAAGCCATCTAAAAGCGTATGAAATCAGCATAAAAACAAGAAAAACACACTTTTTTTGAAAAAAGTTGCCAAAAAATTTGGAGATTACATAAAAACCCCTTACCTTTGCACTCGCTTTTGAGACACAAAGCTTGTCGATCCGACAAAGGAGAGATGGTAGAGTGGTCGATTACAACGGTCTTGAAAACCGTCGTGCTGAGAGGCACCGGGGGTTCGAATCCCTCTCTCTCCGCAATAAAGGGTGTAAATCAAGCATTTGCGAGATTTACACCCTTTTTACACCCGGAAATTGGTGTATCTATTTTGGTAATAATTTAGGCTCAGTTTGAAAGTCGAAGTGCTATGCGCTCCGCAAGTACAAAATAATTCTAACAAATATTCTTTTTAATATAGAATGAATCATCAAATTCATTTCATTTGTTGTTGAACGCATTCCAATTGTTTAATTTTATAGCCCAATAAAGAAATTGCAAATTGAGCCGTTTATGTAAAATAGGAAATACAATGAATATAAAAAATTACTATGGCAAATTGTGCACAGAAATGTATGAAATCTTACATGATAAAGCACCGCAAGATGAATTGGATTTTTATCTTTCATATGCAGAAAAAAATAAAAAAATCTTAGAAATAATGTGTGGAAGTGGTCGCTTCCTTGTTCCATTTTTGGAATATGGATATAACATTCGTGGGGTTGATTTCTCGGTTGAGATGCTTGAAAAACTGAAACTAAAAGCTCCTGAAGCTGATGTGGAATATGCTGATATAGCAGAATATACGACCAATGAACAATTTGACTATATATTTATTTCTTCTGGGTCTGTGTCATTATTTACAGACATGAACCTTTGCCAAAAGATTCTGAAGAAAATAAAAGGCTTGTTAGCCCCTGCAGGAAAGTTTGTCTTTGCGGTAGATACTATTGCCGCTAAATGTTTGGACAATGATGATTATGAAACGTCCGTATCTGTAAAAATGAAAAATGGTTTCGATTTGGTCTTAAAGACTAAAAACTATTTTGATGTACAACAACAGATACAGTTTTCACCGGGAATATATGAACTTTATGATAGGGACAAACTGCTGAAAAGTGAACATATGGACTTTCAGACCCATCTGTATAAGTTTGGCGAAATGGAAAATTATTTGAGAGAAGCAGGATTTACAGAAATCAAGACCTATTCCTCCTTTGAAAAGGAAATAGCCATTGATGACTGTTGCGATATGTTTTTGTTTGAATGCAATTTATGACATTTCATTACACAAGAGAAACAATGAATCAATTACACATAAAATTGGATGAGAATTCGTCAGCCATGCAATGGGCAAACAGCCAGACTGACAAATTGGGTGCCAGAGGGCATATAGGAACCCATCTGGACTGTTATACGATAGCTCCGGAAAAGAATGAATATGAGGTAAAGGGACTGATTCTTGACTGTAGGACCAGTATGCCTAAGCCAGAGGATATTTTACATATAGACTCGTTGGAAAATATGGCATTGGTACTGCATACGGGAAATTCAGAAAAACATCAATACGGAACGGAAGATTATTTCAATGAAGCTACTTTCCTGTCGGAAGAGGTGCTAAATCTTATTTTAAGCAAGAAGCCTCTTTTCATTATCGTGGATTCCCATGGCATAGCTGAAAAAGGAGCAAAACATATTTCTTATGACAAGAAATGCGAAGCTAATGGCTGTCATGTCATAGAGAATGTGGATCTGACTTCCGTTAAGGACAAAAAATCTATTCAGATAAAAATATCAATCAATGTCAGTCATCCTTCAACGGGTAAGCCGTGTGAACTGTATTGTATGTAATTATATCAAGATGCTATGGTCATATTAGTCACTGGTTGTACCCATACGGGAAAAACCTTGTTTGCACAAAGACTGCTGGAGAAATATAAATATCCCTATCTGTCAATAGACCATCTGAAAATGGGACTTATCAGGAGCGGACAGACAAACCTGTCGCCAGAAAGCCCAGATTCGGCTCTGACAGATTTTTTGTGGCCTGTTGTACGGGAAATCGTAAAGACCTGCGTTGAAAACGGACAGAACCTGATTGTAGAGGGATGTTATATACCGTTCGGCTGGGAAAAAGACTTTGCGGATGATTATCTGTGTGATATAAAATACATGTGTTTGATATTCAGTAAAGAATATATAAAACAGCATTTTGCGGACATTGTAAAAAACGAAAGCGTAATAGAGAAAAGGCTGTCTACAGATATTGTTGCCGATGAGATGATTAAATCCAACAGATATAATCTGGAACAATGCAAATTGAGAGGCTACGATTATATCCTTATTGACGACGTATATCAAATAACTACAGATATAAAATAAACACTCCAGTAACCATTTTTACAGGAGTGTTTTATATCGTTTCTTTTAAAGTTTGGCACTATAAAATGTTTTGTGTAAATGTAAAATACAGGATTCAAAATAGAGTTCTGTATTTTTTATTTTATATATTTACACCCAAAGAATAAGATTATGCGAGAAAAGAATCAAGTAGTGCCGGATGAAATGTTAAGCAAGGAATTCCTTAGCCGGTTCAAGACAGAATCCGATATAAGCAAGTTCCTGAAGCAGTTGCATGCCCAGGTATTGGAAAAGATGCGTGAAGGTGAAATGGATGCCCATTTGGGGTATGAAAAGAATTCCGTGGCCGGTAATAACAGTGGCAATTCACGCAACGGCAGCTATCCGAAGCGAATCCTGACTGAACACGGGAAAGCAGTCATCTCCCATTCCGCGTGACCGTAATGGCCAATTTGAGCCTATAGCTGTGCCCAAACATGAAAGCCGTGGACTTTCTATTGAAAAACTTGTCATCTCACTGTATGCCAAAGGAATGAGCGTTTCTGACATAGAGGAAGAGATGCGTGAGATTTATGAAATTAAACTCTCCACATCAGTTATTTACATCATTACAAACAAGGTAAACCAGGCCGCTCAGGAGTGGCAGAACCGCCCGTTGGATCCTGCTTGTCTGATAGCCGGGCTAATCCTTTTTCAAATCCTTTAAACCAATCTGACAATTCCATGATGATAACGTAAGTAAGGATACAAAGGTACGAAAATGAAATAATAAATGGATAAGTTGGTAGAAGTATTTTTACATTGTCCGGTTTAATATAAAATTTATCTCTTGATGAACCTTTGAACTTACATATTCTATTCCTTTAGTCTTTTCTAAGTCGCGAAGCTGTTATTCGCAATAGCAAAATATCTTACTTTCTTGCATCTTTTTTGCCTTTCCCTTATCAAATTTCGCATTAAACTTATAACTTTGGGGAGAGTTAATGTTTGATGCTTATGATACAGAAATTTTTGCAGAGATACAGAGAGGCGTTTGGTGATGGCGTACCGTTGCCTGTGGCCTTTGGATATAGCGACACGCCTGTTGAAGAGATAAGGAAGATACCGCGCTGTATGATTGGGGCGATACGCAAGGTGTGCGACGGTCAGGCGCTGACGTTGAGCGTTGATAATGTGCTGTGTGGCGGCGGAAGTCTGTATACACGATTTGCACCGATGCAGGAACGCATACCGCGCTTTGTGTCGGAACAGGAACACTACAAGCAGACGCCCGAACAGGTTAAGATGTATGTTAGCCGTTTGGGTATCAATCTGACAGAAAAGCCGTATCTCAACTTTGTGCGTATGGATAAGCTCGCTTCATTAGATGATGCAGAAGGCATACTGTTCTTTGCCACGCCCGATGTGCTTTCAGGCTTGTGCAGCTGGGCTTTCTACGACAATGATGCCGACGATGCCGTATGCACACGCTTTGCTTCGGGTTGCTGCAGTATAGTGACATTTGCCGTAAACGAGAATAGAAAACAGGGGCGCAGCTGCTTTATCGGAATGTTAGACCCGTCAGCCCGTCCGCTTGTTCCTGCCAACGAACTTACGTTTGTTATTCCGATGCACCGCTTTAATGAAATGATGCAGACGATGGAGCAGTCTGCTCTATTCCAGAAAGCATACTCGATAGTAAGAAAACGTATTAACGGGGAGATTGGGAAATGAGACAAGAGCTTATACACACCTGTCCGGAACTTGTCGACTATATCAACGATATAGGTTTTCTGCCTTTGCTCCGCATGGGCATTGACGGCTGGTCAGCAGAAGATGCCGTAGACGAAGAATGTCAGTACACACGCCTGCCTGACGGAGGATGGGAATGGCCTTTGTGGGAGTGGAAAGGCTCTGTGCTGCGTGAGAGCCGTTGCGCCTATGGCAAGTTCTTCAAGCGTAAAGCCGCGTTCGTAAGCAGTGAGTGGTGGCCTGACTTCTGCAATTATCGCCGCAGCCTTTATCCTTATCCCGAGGAGGGTAGCGTAGAGGAGGCCGTTCTCGCCACGCTGAAAAGCGAAGGGAGTCTTATCACACGCGAACTGCGCGCTGCATGCGGATTTACCGGGCCGAAGATGCGCAGCCGTTTCGATGCCTACTTGACACGACTGGAAATGGGCTGCTATATTGTAACCGAAGACTTTATCTATCCGCGCGACAGACATGGGCGTGAATACGGCTGGGGGTGGTCGCTGCTGACAACGCCCGAAAGTCTGTTTGGACGAGAAGCATGTAGCCCTGACCGCACGCCACAAGAATCATACGATAGGCTGCTTGAACATTTCAGAAAGATATTGCCGGATATGCCTGAAAAGGCTTATAACAGTCTGCTCGGGATAAAGTCATGACATCTGCCGAATTCGTCTGCCGGGGCTGTATGCCCTCCGTAGCTTATCCTGCTTATGTTGCCAGGCGGCGTCATGTATCAGCTAAAAGTGAACAAAACGCAGTCATGATTTTGTCTGTAGCGTAAATTATTGTACATTTGCATTGCGCATGCACGAAACATGCTACTGACGACAAAAAATATGAGAACACAAGTGTTGATGGCGAAAGATGCATTCATCAGGCTGCATGCACATGCTCAGATGTATGGCGGCTTCATACAGCTGAGCGGTAATGACCGTGATTAAATGCCTTTGATGCCAACAAGGCCGACCGTCGCCCTGCACGACCTTCGGACAGATATATGCTTAAACATTGTAACTAATATGAAAACCGAAAAACAACATCTTTTGAAGAAAGACGGAATAAGCTATGTTGTTCCGTTCATACTGATTACGTCATGTTTTGCCCTGTGGGGCTTTGCCAACGACATAACAAACCCGATGGTAAAGGCCTTTTCAAAGATATTCAGGATGAGCGTTACCGACGGCGCCCTGGTTCAGGTGGCCTTCTATGGCGGCTATTTTGCAATGGCGTTTCCCGCTGCAATCTTCATACGCAAATATTCTTATAAGGCAGGCGTGCTCATGGGGCTGCTGCTTTATGCCGTAGGCGCGTTTATGTTCTTCCCGGCCAAGTACACAGGCTGCTATTATTCGTTCCTGCTGGCCTACTTCATACTTACCTGTGGCCTGTCGTTCCTTGAGACGAGCTGCAACCCTTACATCTTGTCGATGGGCACCGAAGAGACGGCTACAAGGCGCCTTAACCTTGCCCAGTCGTTCAATCCCATCGGGTCGCTGCTGGGCATGTATGTAGCAATGAACTTCATTCAGGCGCGCCTCAATCCGCTTGACTCTGATGCGCGCGAGCAGCTCAGCGAGGCCGAGTATGCCGTGGTGAGAGACTCCGACCTGAGCATTCTCATACAGCCTTACGTGATAATAGGCGTGGTGATTCTCTTTATGGTATTTCTGCTGATGATTGTGCGCATGCCGAAAAACGCAGAGAAGCAGGACGGCAACTTCATGTCTACCATCAGGCACATCTTCCGCCTGCCTTATTATCGTGAGGGAGTGATAGCCCAGTTCTTTTATGTCGGTGCGCAGATTATGTGCTGGACGTTTATCATACAGTATGGTACGCATCTGCTCATGCAGACAGGTATGTCGGAGAAAGATGCCGAGGTGATGTCGCAGCATTACAACATCATAGCCATGGTAATCTTCTGCTGCAGCCGCTTCATCTGCACGTTCTTCCTTAAGTTCTTCAATGCCGGCGCCATGCTTGCCACGTTGGCCGTGGTGGCTGTATTTCTGCTTATAGGAGTGATATTTATGCAGAACATCTATGGCCTTTACTGTCTTGTAGGCGTTTCTGCCTGCATGTCACTGATGTTCCCCACGATCTACGGAATAGCCTTGTATGGATTGGGCGAGTCGGCCAAGTTTGGTGCCGCCGGACTTATCATGGCCATACTTGGCGGAAGCGTACTGCCTCCGTTGCAGGCTCTTATCATCGATCAGGGATATGTTATGGGGCTGCCGGCTGTCAACGTGTCGTTTGTGCTGCCGCTAATCTGTTTCCTTGTGATAATATGGTATGGTGTGCGTTCTTATTCGCGCATCGCTTCGCGTTCGTAAAACAGAAGCAAAAACAATGCGCAATTAACAACTAGAAATTAAAAGTGAAAAACGCCTGACGGAAATGAAAAATTAAAAGTGAAGAGTGAAAAATCCAATAGCAAACGTAGTGCTTACAAGTAGAAACCACAATACATTTGGATTTTTCGTTTTTCACTTTTAACTTTTCACTTTCGTAAAACGCACTACGTTGCTATTGTGCCGGCGGATCTGTGCTCCGCCGGAATTGAGTATAAGGATTTTTTAATCCGATTACTTCCTATTTGCTATTACATCATGTAGACTTCACTTAAACAAGCTGTATTTTAAGCGGATTGAAAATCCTGATAATATCTACCGGCAGATTGCAAATCAGCCGGCACAATAGCAACGTAGTGCTTGCGACAGAAGTCCTCAAAGCATTTGGATTTTTCACTCTTCACTTTTCACTTAGAAAATGTTCCTTTAACTACTCTAATTACCGAGAAACAAAAGCCTCCCCACGGGGGAGGTTTGGTGGGGCTTTCACTTTCGTGTCAGCAGCGAATACAGATATTTGAAGTTTTCTTTAAGTTCATTGGTGTCGAGGCCGTTAAGGAAGGCGTGTTCGTATGATATGCCGTAGAATACCTGCCTGAACATCCGTGCCGTTGTCGTAACGTCCACGTCGCTCCTTATCTCGCCCTTGTCCTTAGCCCTCTGTATCACCATTGACCACATCTCATAGTCCTTGCTGAAGATGTCTTCAATCTTCTGTCTTATGCCGGGATAATACATACGGACCTGCGAAAGAAAGTGGATATAATAGAAGTTCGGGCAGCAGTCGTATGGGTTGTTGCCGTCGTTCACAAGACTTACAATTCCGTTCATTGCCTTCGACACTCCGGCCACATACTGATCTATAAATTCCGCCAGTGTGTCTGCCGGCTGGTCAAACTTGTTTACAGGGTTCTGCAGTTGTATGAAGAACTTGTCGGCCACGGCAACAAACAGGTCAAGCTTATGCGGAAAATAATACACTATTCCGGTCTTTGCAAGTCCGCAAGCCTTCGCCAGTGTGCTGATGCTTGCCTTTTCGTAGTTCATTTTCAGGAAAACCCTGAAAGCCTTGTCTATCACTTCTTCGCGGTTTGTTATCATAATCGTTTTTGTTTTCAGCTGCGAAGATACAATATTTTTTACTTTTCAGCTGTATGTTGTGATGCTTTTTATGGAGCAAATGGCCAATAAGGAATGTCTTTGGCCATGCATTGTTGCATATATGCTATTTGTCTTATTATCAGACACTTAACGACGCAGTTGTAAAACATGCCCTTTTAGCGTGCAATTTGCCGCCTTTTATGAGCTAAAAGACGGCAATTTACAATGCAAAAGGTATGCTTTTATATTTCAGGCCTTTTGCATGTGCTAAATAGGCGGCATATTCGTGATGTGGATAACAGGATTGTTATACAATTCCTTTTATGCAGGCAAACCTGCCGTCTGGTATGTGTTCTGTCAGAACTTCTCTGCTATGCTCCGTTCTTATTTATCCGATGCTTTTTCCTGCATTCTCGTACACTTCTGTTATTTCCTCCTCGGTTGTGAGGTTGAAGTCGCCGGGTATACTGTTCTTGATGGCAGATGCGGTGAGGGCGAAGTTGATGTCCTTCGGGCTGTCGTCGCCAAACTTCAGCAGGGCATGAATGTATGCGGCTATGAAGGCGTCGCCTGCACCCATAGGATCGATGACGTTGTCTATGTCGTAGATGCGTGCAGGATAGATGTTGCCGTCTGACCAGAGAACGCCTGACAGTATGTGATGGTTGGCCGAAAGGGTGTTGCGCAGGGCAAGAATCATCTTGCGGCACTTGGGGAACATGTCTTTTGCCTTGCTGAAAAACTCTTTATGGCTTTGGATGTCGAAGCTGAAAGCAGGCGACGTGGCAGTAAATTTCGGCGGAGTGATGCCCGTGAGAAGTTGCCATTCGCCTTCGGTGCCGAACATTATGTCGCATTTCTTGGCCAGCGGCAGCAGTATGTCGTGGGCGCTCTTGCCGTATTTCCACAGATTCTTGCGGTAGTTTATGTCGAAAGATATTGCAAGGCCCTGTCTTTCTGCCTCGCACACAGCCTCTTCGGTAACGTCGGCAGCGCTTTGTGACAGGGCGCAGGATATGCCCGACCAATGGAAGACGTATGCATCGGCAAATGCGTCAGCCCAGTTGATTGTGCCTTTGGCAACGGTGGTCATTGACGAGTCGGCACGGTCGTACACTACGCTCGAGCCGCGCATGGCTGCCGCATTCTCATAATAGTAGGTGCCGAGACGTATGCCGCCGCGGGTTACAAAGCGAGTGCCTACGTTGTATTTTCTGAGTTCGTTAAGGCAAGCCTGACCTAATTTGTTGTCGGGCAGGCGTGTAACATATTCGACATCATTGCCTAGCATGGCCAGCGACACGGCAACATTGGCCTCGCTGCCTCCGAAATATCCGTCCCATGTGCTTCCCTGTATGATGCGCAGCTTCTCCGGACGTGTCATGCGCAGCATAATTTCACCAAACGTAACTATTTTCTGTCTCATGTCAATTTTTGTTTGTCCTGTCTGTTTCTTCAGGCAAGTGGTGTTGTAGTTTGTTTATCTCTTTGCACGTTTGTCTAAAAAGCAGACTGCTGTTTTCAAGATGTAAAGATAGCTATTTTTGTTTGTTGTCATAGCGGATGAATGTGAAAATAATGTGAATGTTTAGAATATTTATGACAAAATGCTTTTAGAAAGCCCTCTGCCCATAAGGCGGATTATGCGGAATGAAGGGCGACGTAAGTTAGTTTCTTATAGCCGAACAATAAAACAGCCATTATTTTTTGTTAAGTAAATAATTTCTGCGGTTATCGTTATTCTTTGTATTTTTGCAGGGTATAGACAGGCAGACAGTTGACTATAATTTTTTGTTTATGGAGATAATAATTCAGAACGACAGCTTAAGCCATAGAGAATGTTCTGTTCTGGGGCTTAATGAGGTCTTTGCTGAGGACTGTGAGAGACAGGCCTTGCTGTTCGACGGCTTTATTTTCGGCGTCTGCCTTCGGGGCGAGGCGTCGGTGAGGATAAACGGAACAGTGTTTGATGTGGTGCCCGGCAAGGTGTTTGCCGTTTTGCCAAAGCATTTGTTCTCAGCCGTGTCATATTCAGCAGATATAGACGTAAGACTGATTTTTGTTCCTATTGACATTGTCTGTAAATTGCCGTTGTCGCCTAATTTAGACTCATTGAGGAACACGGCGTCAAATCCCTGTGTCGACGGTGGAGAGTGGACCGCTGATCTCGGGGCGCTGTGCGACATTATGATGAGGCATGACTATACTGCGGGCAAGGGCGAAGACATAATGATGTCGCTGGTATGCTCGGCAGCACTGATATTGTCTGATCTCTTTGAAGGCAGCGGCCATGACGTAAAGAAAACGCTGTCGAGACAAGAAGCTCTGGCAGGAAACTTTTTTGAACTGCTTTTCAGTCATTTCGAATCAGAACGTAGCGTGGCTTTTTATGCCGACAAGCTATGTGTAAGTCCAAAGTATCTTTCTGTTGCCGTAAGGAGCGTCAGCGGGTGTTCCGTACAGAAATGGATAAACGAGATTGTACTGGCCGAGGCCAAACGCTATCTGTGTACAACGGAAATGACAATACAGCAGATATCAGAAAAACTGCATTTTGCAAGTCCGTCTTCGTTTGTCAGGTTTTTCAGGCAGCACACGCTGACAACTCCTTTGGCGTACAGGAAAGACTAATTATGATTATTGCAGTTTCTTGGCGTTGGTGTGCTTTCTGACAATTTGCATGAATTCGTCGCCCGTTATGGTTTCTTTTTCTATCAGGAAGCCTGCAGCCTCGTGCATTATTGTCATGTTGCCGGTTATTATTTCTTTTGCCTTTTGATGGGCTTTCTTAATCAGTTTCAGCACCTCGCGGTCTATTTCGGCTGCCGTGTCTGCCGAACATGTCAGCGAAGAGTCGCCGCCAAGATATGCGTTGCTGACGGTTTCGAGCGCCATCATGTCATATTGGTTGCTCATTCCGTATCGGGTAACCATGGCACGGGCCAGTTTTGTGGCTTGCTCAATGTCGTTAGACGCACCTGTTGTGACGGTATTCATGACTGTTTCCTCGGCAGCGCGTCCTCCGGTGAGCGTCACGATGCGGTTGAACATGTTTTCTTTGCTCAGCAGCACCTGTTCGCCTTCATCTACCTGCATAGTGTAGCCCAAGGCGCCCGACGTGCGCGGTATTATCGTTATTTTGTGAACCGGAGCCGAGTTTGTCTGCATTGCAGCCACCAGTGCATGTCCTATTTCATGATAAGCTATGATTTTCTTTTCGTCGGCAGATATCACCTTGTTCTTCTTCTGTGCTCCGGCAATGACTGTTTCGACGCTTTCTTCAAGATCAGATGTTGTTACACGCTTGCGGCCCATGCGCACGGCACGCAGTGCAGCCTCGTTGACGATGTTTGCCAGTTCGGCACCTGACGAGCCGGCAGTGGCTCTTGCAACAATGTCGAGGTCTATTTCCTCGTGTCTTACATTAGCCAGATGCACCTTGAGTATTGCCTTCCTGCCTTCAAGGTCGGGCAATTCCATCTGTATGCGCCGGTCGAAGCGGCCCGGACGCAGCAGCGCCTTGTCGAGAGTTTCGGGCCTGTTGGTGGCAGCAAGGATTACCACACCACGCTTTCCGTCGAATCCGTCCATCTCCGTAAGCAGCTGGTTGAGGGTCTGTTCGCGCTCATCGTTGCTCGAGAAACCGCTGTCGCGTCTTTTTCCTATAGCGTCAATCTCGTCAATGAATATTATGCATGGTGCCTTCTCGTTGGCCTGCTTGAACAGATCGCGCACCTTTGCTGCACCCATGCCTACGAACATCTGAACAAACTCTGATCCGGATATGGCGAAGAAAGGCACTTTGGCCTCACCAGCTACAGCACGTGCTATGAGTGTCTTGCCTGTTCCGGGAGGTCCTACAAGCAGTGCTCCTTTGGGCAGCGATGCTCCGATTTCGACATATTTACGCGGATTATGAAGAAAATCGACGATTTCCTTCAGAGTGTCTTTTGCCTCGTCTTGTCCGGCAACATCAGCGAAAGTTGTCTTTATGTCAGCATCGGCATATATCTTGGCCCCTCCGTTGCCGAACGACATGAAGTTGCCGCCGTCGCCCATCCTGCTTCTGATGCTTCTGGCGGCCTGTCGCCATATGAGATAGAATATGATGCCGGGGAGAACCCACATGAGCAGGAAGTTGAGCAGAGGGGAGTTTTCCTGAGGTATAATTTCATTGAAAGAAATCTTGCCCGACTTGTTAGGACTCTTGGCCGACAGCAGCCTGTCTACCAATTTTGGGTCGTTGATCTCACCTGTCTGATAAGTTATTGTCTTGCCGTCGGTTTCTTTCGCCGTGAAGTAGATGTGGCTGCTCTTAATCATAACGTCCTTCACCTTTCCGCTGTCCACCTTTCCGACAAAAGTGCCGTAGTCGGTTTCGATTATGCGGCCACGTCCGAATTTAGGGAATATAAGGCCGTTGAGAAACAGCACAAGCAGAAAGCCCCACAGAAGTCCGTAGTATGGATTTGTCTTTTTCTGGTTCTGAGTGTTTGTCTTCTTCATAAAAACTGTTTTTTCCGGTTGCAAAGATAAATACATGCGCTGCATGAACCGTTACCGGAAAAGAATAAAAAATGTGCAATATTTCACATAAATGAGGCGTATGAAGGTTTGTTGATGTATGTCTGGAATTTGTTGAGTGTTAAACTAAAACCAAATATTGGAATCAATAAGGATTGTAGTTTTATGTGGAATGTTTTGCAGCCTGTTTTCTCGAAACTGTGTCGGGTTGTTTAGATAAGTGGTAAATGGCAAGATGAAAATAGAAAACAAAGAGCGTGTTGAGAATATAAATGTACTTTTAAAAGTAAGACAAATGCGGACATATGGCCGACGTTGTCAGGTTATAAAGCATGTCTTGATGACATAAAAAATCCGAAGCTGACAGAGCCGGACGGGGCTGAGGCATGTTGCCTTGTGCTGTTAGCTTCGGATAATATGATGTTGCAGTGCATTCAGGGCTACGGCCGGCGTGGCCCCGGATGCTGTTGTTATGTCTAGATGAAGAGGTTGACGCCTGCTTCTTCAGCCTTCTGCATGTAAGAGGCTACGCCGCCCACGGTTACGCCGTCGAGCAGTTCCTCCTTCTTTATGCCCATCATGTCCATTGTCATCTGGCATGCAATAAATTCGACGCCGTTGTCCATTGCCTGACGGATGAGCGACTCGAGCGAGTCGATGTTCTTCTTTTTCATTATTCCGCGTATCATCTTGCTGCCCATGCCCATCATGTTCATCTTTGACAGGGCAAGACTGTCGCTGCTCTTGGGGAGCATGTGGGCAAACATCTTCTCGGTGAGAGTCTTCTTTACGGCCGGGCCGTGCTTCTTCTTTATGACGTTGAGGCCCCAGAAGGTGAAGAAGATAGACGCCTTGCTGCCTGTGGCGGCTGCGCCGTTGGCAAGGATGAATGTGGCTATGGCGCGGTCGAGGTTATCGCTGAAGCATATAAGGGTCTTGTTCTTGCCGGCAGGAGCGCATGCGGCGGCAGGCTTGTCGTCAGCTTGCTGCTTCCTGATGAGGACGGTGTGGCAGCCGTCGGTGCACGAAGCCGAAAGGAAGGCGTTGCCCGTTGACTTACACCACGCCTTTGCGTCTGACGGGAAACCGGGGTCGGTGGCCTTTACCTCTATAGTCTCGCCGGGCTGCATGTCGTCGGTGGCCTGTTTCAGTTTAAGTATCGGACCGGGGCACTGCAGTCCGCAGGCATCAACGGTAAGCGTTGCACGGCTGTCGCTGCATTGACTGCCCGGAGTGCAACTGCACGAACAAGAAAAGTCGTCGCTGTCATCGTTTCCGTCGGCATACTGAAGGTCTTGTGTGGCCAGCTGATAAGTCTTGTAGCCGCCCGAAAGGTTGCGCACGTCGTAGCCGTTGGCCATAAGTATGCGTGCGGCGATGTAGCCTCTGAGACCTACGGCGCAGAATGTTACTACGGGCTTGCTCTTGTCTATCTCGCCCATGCGCTCGCGGATGTCGTCTACGGGAATGTTGATGGCCCCGCTGATTGTGCCGAGGCTGAATTCGGAAGGTGTACGGGTGTCGATAATCTGAACCTTGCTGCGGTCGAGACCGTCGATGTCGCGCCAGTAAATAACAGGCATCTTGCCGGATATGATGTTGGCAGCGGTATAGCCAGCAATGGCTATCGGATCCTTGGCCGACGAGAATGGAGGAGCATAAGCCTGCTCAAGGCGGATAAGGTCGTAGATGGTGCCCTTGTGCTTGATGATTATGGCCAGCTGGTCGATGCGCTTGTCTACGCCTTCGTGTCCTACGCACTGCGCGCCGTAGAGCGTGCCGTCTTCAGGATTGAAGGTGAGCTTGGTGGTGATGAAGAACGCACCGGGATAATATTCGGCATGAGACATGCTTGTCGTAGTGCTGCTCTGATATTTGATGCCGAGTTGTTTCAGGCGCTTTGCAGGAAGGCCCGTAGAACCTACAACTACATCAAACACCTTAGCTATCGACGTACCGATGGCTCCTTCATATTCGGTTGTGTTGCCAAACACCATGTTGTCGGCCACGATGCGTCCCTGACGGTTAGCCGGTCCGGCAAGATAGTTGAGCCACGGCTCGCCATATTCTGGATGCGGATATTCAATGGCGTCGCCTACGGCATATACGCCCTTGGCCGATGTCTCGAGATATTTGTCTACCTTGATGCCACGTGCGCCAAGCTCTATGCCGGTACTCTTGGCAAGCGACGTATTGGGGCTTACGCCGATGGAGAGCAGCACGAGGTCGGTTATAATGCTCTTGCCCGACTTGAAGAACACGCGTATGCGTCCGTTGTCCTTCTCGAAGCGCTCAACGGCTGTGTTGAGATGAAGCGAAACACCCTGACTGAGCAGTTCGCGGTGGACATGAGAAGCTATGCTGAAGTCGACCGGTGCCATTACCTGCGGAGCCATCTCGACAATAGACACGCGGGCACCGGCATGACTGAGATTCTCTGCCATCTCGAGTCCGATGAATCCTCCGCCTACAACAACGGCGCTCTTTACGCTGTGCTGCGTAAGATAGTCTTTTATGCGGAATGTGTCTTCAACGTTGCGCAGGGTGAATATGCCCTCGGTGTCGATGCCGGGGAACGGAGGTCTGACGGGCGACGAGCCGGGCGAGAGCAGCAGGCGGTCGTAATGCTCGTCAATGACAGAGCCGTCGGGGCGGCGCAGCGTTACGGTCTTGGCCTTAGTGTCGATGCTTATGGCCTCGGTGTTGACGCGCACGTCGACGTTGAAGCGGCGTCCGAACGACTCGGGTGTCTGCACAAACAGCTTGTTCTTGTCGGCAATGGTGCCGCCGATGTAGTAGGGCAGTCCGCAGTTGGCATATGAAATGTGCGGCCCTTTTTCAACCAATATTATCTCGGCCTTTTCGTCGGCCCTGCGAATACGTGCGGCTGCGGTGGCTCCACCGGCAACTCCGCCAATGATGATGTGTCTCATGTCAGTGTGCTTGTTTTAAACCTTATTGTTTGTTGTTATTTCTTCTTCGGTCATGCTTTCGGCTATCTGGCGTAGCTCTTCGGGCAGCGAAAACTGCGAGCAGTGTATGCGGTCGATAAGTTCGCGGCCCTTCTTTGTGAGGTGGAAACTCATGCAGCGGCTGTCGTGTGGGCACACGTTGCGCCTTATGTAAGCCTCCTTCTCGAGCGATGCAATCACCTTGGATGCGTTTGAGCGCGAGAGCTGAAGCTCGTCGGCTATCTCGCCCGAAAGCATCTTCTCTTTTTCAGACAGCACGCAGAGCAGCATGGCCTCGTTGAAGTTGAGGCCGAAGGCCTTCTGTAGCTGAAGTTCAAACTCGCTTATACAGCGGTATATCTTTCTTATTTTGCAGATGCAGTTGTTGTTCATGTCGATATTATTTTGCCGTTACATATTATGGTGAAAGATTTTTTAATTCTTATATTATTTCCATTGGAAAACATTGCAAATATAGATATTTGTTTGTTATAAAGATAATTTCCGATAGAAAATAATTTGTTTTGTAACATTTATTTGCTAAAAGGCCTGCCTTTTAACATTTTCCAATGGAAAATAAATATGTAATAGACGGATGTGTATATGTCATAATCCATGCGGTGATATTGCCAGTGAGCAGTAGGGCAGGCAATGGTGTTGTGCGTTCAAGTCAGCAGAAGCTGGGCATAAAGATACTTGAGGCATGCGGATATGAGCATGGACAAATGTTATGCATGAGGCCGCATGAAGAGGTATAATGGCTATGAAAACGACGCCACGGATGAAAGACCGCAAAACGGATTGTGAAAGGTGTCCTTTTGCATTGTAATATGCCGTCTTTCAGGATGCAAAAGGATACATATAAGAAAAAGGGCAGGAAGAAGAGTTGTGTGATGAGTTGAAAAATCAACTCGTCACACTGTATGTATCTGAAAACAAATGACTTACATACGAATGTGACGAGTTATGAGTTTTTAAATAAAAATTTTATTTGTTTGATTGCCTGCCGGTGCGGTGCGTCTTGTCCGCATCATACCGCAAGGGCATGGCCATTATGCCTTCATGATAATCTGGTTATAGTAAGGATACGGAATCTCTATCTTCTCGACGTCGAAACGCTCCTTGATAGCCCTCAGCAGGTCGCACTTCATGGCAAAGGCGTTGCCCGTGGTAGACGCCCACGCCCATGCACGCAGCGTTATGGCAGAGTCGCCAAGATTGATAACGCGTATGACAACCTGCGGCACATTGTTGGCTTTCTCCTCGTCGGTGCGATGGTCTATGAGCATCGGGTGCTTCATAATCTCGTCTCTCATCACGTCGATGGCATGGCCGAGGTCAGTGGTGTAAGACACGCCGACTTCTATAAAAGAGCACGTGGTGGTTTCGCCATAAGACGAATTGACTATGGTGCTTGAGTTTATCTTGTTGTTCGGAATGAGAATCATGCGGTTTTCGGCGTTCTGTATGACCGTATGGCGGAGCGTAATCTCCTTTACTGTTCCAACGATGACGTTGTCAACCTGGATAAAGTCTCCCACCTTAAACGGACGCGAAAAGATGATGAACAGTCCGCCTACGATGTTAGACAAGGCCTCCTGAGAAGCAAGGCCGACGGCCATGGCCATGATACCGGCACTGGCGAGGATTGAGTTGCTGACCTTCTCCATGCCCGGAATGAGCGACAGAAATGCAGCCACACCTATGATATACACGGCGGTGGTGATTATCTGGCGTATAAAACTTATCTTTGTCTCGTCGAAGACAATGCGGCCGCGCTTTCTCTGCGAACGGTTGAACAGATACTTGATGAACGCATTGAGTATGCGCACGAACACGTAAATTAAGAAACCCTTGATTAAGAACACGACAATCCAGCGGATTGACAGTCCGAAGACTTCCATGTTTAGCATTTCATTGATATTCATGGCGTTATGATTTAGTTTTATTTATAATGATGTGTCATGTCCAGCCTTTGCACATTGCTGCCGGATATGTGGCCCCGACTGCATGTTGAAGCTTGGTATATGCAAAGATAAGAAATAAAAATATAAAAGATGAAATAATATGCATAAAATGTGCTACCTTTATTTACACATTTTATGCAGCACGGCCATTTCGCGTAGCTTTATGTCTTGCAGGTTAGAGGATATTCTGATTTTTTGTCGTATCTTTGTGCTTGCCGGCAGAATGTGATGCAGATGGCTGTCGGCAGAAAAACATTTGATATGAGAAAACGTATTAATAATGGAAGAAAGCCTGTAGAAGGAAGTCTGTTTGGCGATGACGATTTTGAGCCTTGCATGCCGGCCATAGACCTGAGTAAATACAATTTTGATGAAGTGTTCGGGCGGTTGGCGAAGTCGGACTTCAGGCGGCGCTTCCGGCTGAATGATGAGATGAAGGATTATGTAACGGAGAAGGGACTTGGGCGCATTGGCATGCATGCAGCTGACATAATAAGAAAAAGACTTGCACCGGCCGTTATACCAAACGACGGAAAACAGACACCGATGAAAGGACATCCCGTGTTCGTGGCACAACACGCAACAGGATGCTGCTGCCGGGGCTGCCTGTCAAAATGGCACGGCATTGAGGCGGGGCGTGAACTTACGGCCGCTGAGCAGGAGTATGTAGTGGCTTTGCTGCTGACCTGGATATCCAGACAATTATAACGGCATAAAGACTACACCGGAAGATTTTCTGCGGTGTGCTTTATGCCGTCATTTTCGATATAACGTTCCGCTACGAAACGTTTAAGTGCAGACAGGTTGTCTGCATGATGTTATCCCTAAACCTCAAAAAACTTATAAGGCATTAACTATTGTCTTAGTTCTTGTCGCCGGCCCAGTCCTTGGCGTTTATTGCCTCGAGGAGCTTGATGGCGTCTACATACTGAGCTATGCCGTCGGCAACGTTTTTGGCGTCGCGCATGGCAAGTACGACGGTCGAGGGGCGGTTTACAACGTCGCCTCCCGCAAACACACCCTTGCGGCTCGTCATTCCGCATGGAGTCTCGCGTGTTAGCACGTATCCGCTTTCATCAACCTCAATGCCCTTGGTGGTCGACACTACGCGACTGGCGGGCACGGAGCCGATGGCCATGAGCACCTTGTCGGCCTTTTCTGTGCGGCGCTCGCCGTTGTGCTCTATGACTACGCCGTTGAGAATGCCATCCTTGTCGAGAATCTCCACAATCTTTGACTGCCAGTTAAACTTGACACCTTCTTCGACAGCTTCTTCGTATTCAGAGCGAAGGGCGCTCATCTCGTTCACCGTGCGGTGATAAACAATCTCGACATCCTTTGCACCCATGCGGATGGCCGTGCGGGCACCGTCCATGGCTGTGTTGCCGCAGCCGATGACAAACACGCGGTCGCCTTCTTGTATGGGCACGTCTTCGCGCGCAATGTTTCCTTCGTTGTATAGACTCACCTTTCTTAAGAAGTATACAGCCTGACGTACGCCTTTGAGGTTTCGTCCGGGAATATCCGGTTTCTTCGGCTTTACTGTACCAGTGCCCATGAATATGGCGTCGAAGCCACGTTCAAAGAGCTGGTCGATGTTTATGTCGGTTCCAACAGTGGTGTTGCAGTGGAACACCACTCCAAGTTCTTCAATCTTTTTGATTTCGCGTCTTACTATCTCCTTCGGCAGTCGGTATTCAGGGATGCCGAACATGAGAACGCCGCCCGGTTCGGGTTCCATCTCGAATATCTCAACGTTGAAACCTTTGCGTGCCAGGTCGCCGGCAATGGTAAGTCCGGCAGGCCCTGAACCGATTACGGCTATGCGTCCGCGTGTCTTTGGCTGCAGGTTCTCGCGTATCAGGCCCATGCCGCCGTCGAAGTCGGCTATGAATCTTTCCAGCTTGCCAATATGTATCGCCTGTCCTTTCTTGCTCAGTACGCAATGTCCCTCGCACTGCTTCTCGTGCGGGCATACGCGTCCGCATACAGCCGGCAGGTTACTCTTGTCGTTGATTATCTTCATGGCGTTACCGAGATTACCTTTCGAAAGCTCGTGAATCCAGTCGGGAATGTCGTGGCTTATGGGGCATCCTTTCTTGCACTGCGGAACTTTGCAGTGAAGACAGCGCTTGGCTTCGTTTATGGCTTCGAGCATGGTATAGCTCTCGTTTACCTCGTGAAATAACTCTTTTTGTTCTTCCATTTGCTTTAAAGTAGTTTGAGTATTGTAAAATTATTTGCAAAGATAGTGTAATTTTTGACTTAAATAAAAAAATAGTGTGACGAAAATGAAAAAAGTCATCATAAAATGTTTTTACAAAATAAAATTTAGTATCTTTGCGTGCAATTTTTTTGGTAAATATTATTTATTTGCGTCTTATATGGTGGTTGTGTAAATCGGCGAAAGACGTATATTTTATATAAAAACAATATTAGACTATGATCTCTGTATTTGACAAAACATTTAAATTAGGTATTCTCTTGTCAGTTATCGACTGGCTTACATTTAATGTGGTATTCTTGTTGTTCACGCTGTTTTCAGGAGCAGATACGAGCGGAGAATTTGTGGCTGATTTGTTAATGGCAAATGTCTCATATGTTGTTGCATTGCAGATTGTTACCATAAGCCTGCGTCACAGACAGGCTCAGCCGGCAAAAGTGCTCAGCAATACTTCACGTACATCAGCTATATTCATAGTGCTGTATGCGGCAGTGTTGGGTATCATGGGATTTTCCGTACCGGGGCTTGCTTATTGTATCGAAATATCTCTACTTGTTTTTCTTGTTACAAGTATTGAGCGACTTTTACTTAGAACATACATTAAGCATAAGCGAAGTGTTGGCCGGAACAGAGTTGATACCATAATACTTGGTACAGGACAAATGGAACAGAAAATTGCTGACGTGATGACTAACGTCTGGAACGGATACAATCTTCTGGGATATTTTATCAAAACAGATTCTGACTCAATGACAAACAGTTCTACAGGTGAGGAACTTGCTTATCTGGGAGAGGAGAGCGAACTGCTGCCTTTTATAGAGAATAATCATGTTTACGAGCTCTATATCGGCGTAATGCCGGATAAACTGAAAGAATATAAGGCTCTGATGAGGCTTTGTGAAAAGCATATGATCAGAACATATTATGTGCCTACCATATCTTACGGAGAGTTCCGCAGTGCGAAGGTTATGGAGTTTGGCGACATTTATGTCATGTCGCAGTATAACGAACCGCTGAAGGATATGCGCAACAGGATACAGAAACGTGTATTCGACTTTGTGGTTTCGCTGCTGTTTATATGCACATTGTTCCCGATAATATTGATAATTGTGGCGATAGTGTCAAAGATAACAATGCCCGGACCGTTGTTCTTTAAGCAGAAACGTACCGGATATGACGGAAAGGACTTCGTGTGCTATAAGTTCAGGAGCATGAAGGTAAACAAGGATTCTGATAAAGTACAGGCTGTCAAGGATGACCCGAGAGTGACTAAATGGGGCTTGCTGATGCGTTATACTAACATTGATGAGCTGCCTCAGTTTATCAATGTACTTAAAGGAAACATGAGCATTGTCGGTCCGCGTCCGCATATGCTTGCTCACACCGACTATTATTCCCAACTTATATCAGACTATATGATACGCCATTACGTAAAGCCCGGTATAACAGGATGGGCTCAGACTCATGGTGAGAGGGGAGAGACAAAGACAGTGGATGACATGAAGCGCCGTGTGGAAAAGGATATTTGGTATATTGAGCACTGGAGTTTCTGGCTCGATATTCAGATAATATTAAAAACCGTTTCTGATGCCATTCATGGTGATGAAAAGGCTTATTAAAAGGATAGAAGTGCAGATTGCATTTAGACTATATACAAACGGGGATGTCGCTTTGGGGCGCATCCCCGTTTATTGTTGAAGTATTAGATGTATCTTGATTTTATGATTGATGTGATAAATTCATTTGTCTGTGGAGCAGTGGTGTCCTTCTCGCTGATTTTTCTTGTTTGGAGATGAGAGATAATTCGTTTGGATAAATTATACCTGATTGTTGCTATGACGCTGTGTCCATATTCTTGATTATCATGTTTTATGGTTGTCTTTCAGTGATTGTTTTTTGCGTATGGAGATATAATCCCGGAATAATAATACTGTTGTCTTTTTCTGCTTTATCTTGGTGTTTACACTTTTAGCAGATCTGCGTTAATAAAAAAGGAGAAAACAGTTTTTACACCGCTTTCTCCCTTGCAAAATTTAACCCTCTATTTATTATTTATCATAGGTAAGGAACTTTGTGTTCGTGATTTTTACGTCAACATTATTGTCAAAGTCCTTATCTTTTTTCGTGTAGAAGAATGTACAGTTGTCTATTGTAACGTCATGTACGCACTTCAAGCCCGGGAGTCCGTGTGCCGAAATGGCTGTTTTTGTGTTTCGGCATACGACGTTTGATATATGTATGTCTCCAAAGTCAGGTGCAAAAGGTGCGTCGGTGTAGGTGGCTGTTTCAGCCTTGTCTTCTTTTACGCTGTATTTCTTGTCGATATAAGTGCACTCAAATACAATTGCTTCATCTTTGATGTCCGTCATGAAGATGTCGCTGATATACAGTCCTTCAACCTTTCCGCCGCGTCCTATGCCGCTCTTGAAGCGCAGACCTGTGTCAGTGCCGCTGAAGCGGTTGTTGCGTACAACAATGTTCTTTATGCCTCCGGTGAACTCAGAGCCTATGACAAAGCCGCCATGAGCATGGAACACCGCATTGTTCTCAATGAGAATGTTCTCACATGGTCCATATTTGAGACCAGACTCTCCGGCTCCCGCCTTCATGCATATTCCGTCGTCTCCGGCGTCGATGGTGTTGTTGACAATCAGGACATTCTTGCAGCTGCTGATGTCGAGAGCATCTCCGTTTTGGGCGTTCCACGGGCATCTTATTGTAACGTTGTCAACTATCACGTTGTTGCAGCGTGTAGGGATGAGGTGGAACTTGGGCGAGTTCTGAAGTGTAACGTCTTTTACCAGCACATTCTCGCAGTCGGTTATTCTGATGAGGTGTGTGCGCATCTTTTCCTGTGCCTCGGGTGTGGCTGCTATGTTTTCGTAATGCTTGAGGTTGAACGGAAACCACAGTTTGCCTCCTTCTGTCTCTGTGCCTCCCATATAGAGAAACTCTTTCCACTCGGCGTCGCTTACTTTAGAACGCTTTACAGGACGCCAGAATGCGCCGTTGCCGTCGATTACGCCTTCGCCAGTTATGCTGATGTTCTTACGCTTGCTTGCGCTTATCAGTGGAGTGCATTTGTCGTCTTTCTTGCCGTTTTCTGCTTTTATAAACAGGCTCTTTTCGGGTGAAGCCATTATTATGGCGTTTTTCTCTATGTGCAGATCAATGTTGTCCTTAAGCGAAATCATTCCCGTCAGCCATATTCCGGCAGGCACTACAAGATGGCCTCCTCCCTGCTTGTTCAGTGCGCTTATTGCTTTTCTGAAAGCTTCTGTATTAAGAGTTACGCCGTCTCCTACGCCTCCGAAGTCTTTAAGATTAACGGTGTTTGCCGGTATGACCGGTGCAGTTGCTTTAGGCATTTCAACCGGAAGGTTTTGGTAATAATTGTCGTAGTCACTTGCCTGGGCAAAGTTTAATGCAAGCATAAATGCTACGCATAGAGATAAAACTTTTTTCATTTTGATTAGTTAATAAGTTTATTTTTACTTTAGTATTTAATATTCCAATTTAATATGTTCATGTCCGGGTGTTTTGTCCCCGTTCATGTATGGGCTGTTCAAATAATTATGTATATACGTTGATGTCGTTTGA